>Ga0065711_1039749_pt1 | contig 17535 bp, 10 predicted proteins | sample Hoacrofraction12_FD_59098 | JGI IMG/M metagenome (GOLD analysis project Ga0065711, IMG submission 59098) | Hoatzin crop microbial communities from Cojedes, Venezuela - Epithelial fraction 12 v2 (version 2) | ecosystem: Host-associated > Birds > Digestive system > Esophagus > Crop | place... | reverse complement strand
CCCTCCTGGACAAGGTCCTGTGCAGCCTGCTGTAGGTGACCCTGCTTCGGCAGGAGGGTTGGACTAGATGACCCACAGAGGTCCCTTCCAACCCCTACTATTCTGTGATTCTGTGATTCTGTGAACTGTCTCCCTGGCCTGGCCTGAGCGCTGCATCCTCGCTAGGGCTGTGACCAGCCCCCGTCATCATCACCAAACCTACTCTCCTCTGCTTGTTTGGCTAGAGTGGGAATGGCAAGGAGAACACCTTGCCTTATTGTCACTCCTGGGTCCCATCTAACCTTCCCTTACAGAGCAGCCCCCTCTTGCTTCAGAGAGTGCATGTCTTGAAAGCTACCAGGCGTTCCTACAGAAATTTCATAATTAGTAGGTGTTTTTTACATTCTGAGGGTATATTGGGACTCTGTTTCTGGCCTGGATTTGTGTGAATACTGTAGTAGAGAGATAACATTACAGAGTTTTGGGAAAAGCTAATGAATCTGGCACGCAGTCTTTGTCGTAGCCAGATCAGAGCTCATTGCCTGCCTTCTCCACTGATTTGCTACACTAAATTTTAACAGCCTAGGTTGCTCAGAAGGAAGGTACTTTAAGTGAGAATCTTGCTAGTGCAGTAAGAACATGTTCTGGACTTCTGTGATGGCTGTAGACTTGTACCCCCAAAAGCACTCCCAGAAGGGCTCCCCACACAATTGCCATGTTAGAAAGAACAGACGGGCTGACTGCATTCTCCAAGATTTTGTTGGATTAAATTACAAAATCAAAACAAACCCTAGCCCTGAGCCCTTACTCAGCAAGTAAAAAGTCTGTGGCCTGTTGGTAGCAATGACAATTTAGTGTTTGCTGTGTTACAGGACTGTATATCCTCAAATCTAAGCAAATAGCTTGCATTAATACAAAAGTATATGGAAAACAGTTGTATCTACAGGGAAACTTCTTTCATTCAGGTTTACTATTATCTCCTCCCTACACCCATCAAGAGAAAAATCTGCTGCTTGTGCCACACCGCTAGATAATTTCTTTCTGACTGTTCAGGTACTTCTAGAAGGTTGTGGAGATCCAGACAATTTCCTAGCCTTCCATGAGAGGCTGATGGAAAATGGAAAAACTATTTATGTGCTGGTTTCAGACCAGCTGATTCCTCTGTCATCCAGCATGAATGGGGAGGATCATCTCCATGAGAGGGTAGGACTCCAGCGCCTGAGAAGGAGCCTTGACATGTCAGCTTGGCTGCTTCTTCCTGGGGAAGACAATGAGTTCTTACTTCCCTTTTCTGCACCGAAAGAGTTGGTGATACAGTCTGATAAACATTTATGCTATATCCAAGGAAGAAGAGGAACCCTTTTGTTAAGCCAGTTCTGATCGTCATTTTCATATTCCTCTTGGTTTCCCAACTCTGAGCACAACTAGTCTTGGCCTAAAAAGGGGAAGAAAAGGAATGAAAAACCTTGCAGGAGAAATCCTTACAAGATGGCCCTTTTCACTTTTGCACTTACTGTCTGTGAAATACCACTTGATTTGGTTTGAAAAATGAATGACAAAGGCCAGAAGCTCAATTCATAAATCTCATAAACATTTCAGCAAATGCATCCAAGTTGGCAATAGTTGGACTTTTCTGAGACTTTCTTGTAAGTCAAAAGTGTAAAAAAAACCCGCCAACAACAAAACCATCAACGCGCTGATATTTTTACTGACTACACTTGCCAATAAACTTTGTCTCCTTTTCTCCTTCTTTTCCATTTCAGTCCAAACTCACAAGAAAAAAGCTGCGGTCATTGGGTTGATGATGGGACTGTAGAGACGGGAACATTCCAATAAATCACAGACTATCAGGTAGGCAGCTGTGAAGCTGCCACTGCAGCATTAGAGCTCCCACATGTTGATATGTTGGGAATTCGCCCCACTAATCACTGGAGTTGCTGGTAACACTCTACTTTGGAACTATTCTAACTCATGTGCCTTTTGCGATAAAACCACTCTTTGCATTAACTTCTTGAATCTTATTGCCACCTTTCCAGAGAAAGCACATCAAGATTTCTAGCTATTGTACCAACAAGGTCGTAAAACTGGAGTAGAAGACGTGCAGTCATTTCAGCTAACACATAATAACACACAACTGCAATAACTAAGTTTCCCTTCTGACTACACCAGTGGTGACTGGTTGCGGTGGACTAACCCATTTGCAGAAGCAGAATCCTCACAAATGGTAATCAGATGTTTAAAGTTACTCAGTGAAGAAATATATCATGGAAGAGGGAAGAATGGGGAAAGAGGAAGCCTAACAGCTGTGATTAAAGTATAATCTTGACTTCTGGCAGGCAAGATATGCGCTGCTTTCAGAATTTTCAGGCTGCCTGGCAGACTTGATGGTGGAACTGTCTTGGGAACTGCAGAATGGTGAGGTGCTACATGGAAATCCTGGCATCAGCAGGAAAACCTTCATTCTCTTGCTCTTTCAGGGATCTCACAGACTGAAAGCTAAGCGTGGATTAAGCCAAAGATATGAAAACATAATTCCTGATAGCTTTACGCATGTGAAAGAGTGATTTATCCTTTAATAGCACTTATGAATGTGGTATAGTTATTTGGTTTTTACAAGTGACTTTTATCAAAGCTAATGTGCAAGAGAGGGGATGAATCTGCTTGTTAGTCAAGGAAGATAAGTCAGTAAGAGATAAATAAACTACAGCAGAATGAAAAAGAAAAAGGGTGAACAAGGGAGAGAAATTAGTAAGAAAGTATATTTCTTTTTTTAATGGTTGCTGTCATTCCTGTTGGTAATTTTTTTATTTTTTAATTCTTCTCTCTGTATTTCCTTGGCTTTCTGTATTTTCATTATATGTACACAGAATTGATGTTGAGTAGAATAATTGAACCAAAATACATGACATCCAATTAGCACCTATCCTGGGACTATTAGAGACTTCTATTTAACTCAAGGGTGGTTCCTCCCTTGTTTTCTTCACTAAATGCTGACAGGAGAAGAATAATCTTGAGGCAAATGGAACATTTCAACAAGCAAATATCACAAGCGCCATAGAAATCCTCCAAATGTACATTGCTTTTCTTGCAGTGTGCAGTGCTAAACCACAGCTCTTCAAACTAATATCCTTCACAGCAAACAAAGTATAATCTGAGTCTAGTGACATCTAAGAAAATGTCCACCATCCTGTGTTGTCAGAAATCATTTCTCAAGATATCAAGCTGGGCAACATAGAAAGGAGAAGTAGAAGGAAGGGTCACACCATAATCATTCTCCACTGAATGCCATCTGCCTCTCTTCCTTATTCGCTTCTGTCCTTCATCCTTCATTCCTTCTCAGTGAAACAGCTGTGGATATTTCCCATATCAGAAATTATTAACTGCCTTTTCTTTATTTGAGTCGTAGTTCTAGTTTGCAGCAGACTTTTAGCTATTAGGTTGCCAGATTAGGTGTGATTAAAAAAACAACATTTATTCTCTCATTGTAACTGGATGCAAACTCTTCTATTGACAGACTGCTATTTCACATGTAAATGTACTTAGATCTAAAATATACTGGGCCAAATTTAATACATTATATACAGATTGCACCTGGCATCCCAAAATCAGAGGAGAAATTGTTCAGGACTGCAAGCTATTGAAACCTCAGTTATCAGCGGTAAAGATTTCAACTGCTAAGCCCTGAATGGTCACACCTTTCTAAAAAGCCTATGGTGATCAGGTCATGCAGGGATTTGCTGTTGTGAGCAGTGTTTCCAGATCCATTCCCTCTAAGAACATTCCCCCCTCCACCCTCCATCTCCAGGCACTCTTTCTGCTGGCACAGAACAGATTCTTACCCTTTAGCATCAGCCCATCATACAAGCATCTATGCATAGGTTAACCTCATAAACCATTGGGACCTCATCTGCTTTTGAAACCTTGCCCCATATGCTGTTGACAGTGCTGTGGGTTGGAGATGAAACTGCTAATACAGCAGGATTCCTGTTCACCCCTGTTCACTCCTATAGGAGCCTGGCAAAGGTATGTGGGGCTTTAACTGTGCCCTCTCAGCAAACTAAGAGATACTCTTTGTAGAGGCTACCCACATTTTTCAGGCGGTGACTTCTCTTCTGTGGAAAGAGTAATAGAGTGACTGAAAGCTTTCTGATGGGACCACTTTGTCTTATGCACAGATTTCAAAATACATGTCAACAATTTAAAAATAACATCTGACTATTCCAAGAAATGGTATGCAAGATGTAAAGGAATATATAAAGATACTGAACTCGGCATGAGATTTTGCTGAAATACTTTAGCTGAAAATAGACTTTGCAATATACAGACGTGATATATATGTTTTTTCAGCTAAAGAAGGAAGATGTTGGTTGTGCTAGTGGCTTCACTTTGTGGGATGTGTAAGGAAATCCATGATTTCAGTCTCCCTGTTGCACAGATAAGTGGAAAGTTTTAAGTAAGAAAAATAAAATGAAACCATTTCATTCCATTCTGGATACCACATTAAAGTACAGAAGCTTCAAATAATGGGTTCATAAAAAGACATTGGTTGTCCCTCATGCAGTTCAAACATCTCATTACTATGGGTTTATAAATTTGCAGACAGCAGAGGTTCCTTTTATGAAGTGGTCTTTCAGCTAAAATGGTTATGAACAGATCAATAGATTTTTTATGAATAATCTCTTTTAGAACTTGGGCAAGTGTGACTTTGCAGTTTTGACAGAAATGGAGATAAGTGGTGCTTTATAGATGTCAACAATCTTGCAGCTGGTTCAATGAGGTGAAATCTGTAACTGACCTGTTGAGTAGTGAGAGCAATAACAGAAGGGAAAAAAATGGTACGGTGTAGCTTAGACTTTTAGCTGATTTCTGTATTGGATGTAATACTAGTATAAGAAAGATGTGGTTGAAGCAATTTTCACACAGCATTTTGTTATCTGGTAAGCTTTTCTTACAAAAAACCTACAACAAACTACAAAAAACTTATTTTCATCCATTGTTGTGCCAGAACTACTGCCTACTAGTGGTTAGATTTGTTCCATCTTTGACCTTTAAATTGCAGGTTTCTTCCCATATACCCTAAAGGTGACTGAAGAAATTGAGTACAGTTTCTGAAGAAATAGGAATTCAATACCTCATCTACACGTGTCTGAGTTCCTGTAGCCCTCACTGAAGTCAGAAGGAGCCAAGGATGCAAACATCTTACAGCAATTAATGGCTTTTGCACCATTGTCAGAGAGATACTTAACTGTGGAGAGCTTGAATCTTTTGCTATTATTATTTCAGATTTCTTTGTTGGCTAGTAGAAGCCTCTGTCTTAACTGAGGTCCTCTCCATCACCACACAGCGCACAGGAGGTATTAGGTATGCCACACAGAAATTCAAAAGAACGAAGTGTTCAGTGAAGAAAATGAACTAGACAGAATGAGTCTAAAGAAGAAAAAGCATGAAACTGAAGTGTTTTGACAAACACGAGAGAAAGAAACAGTGTGTAAAAAAGTTAGCCACATCAGAGCAGTCGATAAAATAGATCTCTTGTTTTGCCTCTAGGTAATTCCAGTTCAAAACCACGTTATTCCCTTTTTTACACCTATTTCCTACTAGTCCTACATCGATAAACCACCAAAGTCTCAGATATGTTTGTGAAAGTCTCTCAACTTTTTCCGATGCCATTATTTTTAGAACTGCACAAGTAATTAAATAGTGTTAAGGCCAAAGGGAATGAATCTGTAGCTCAGAGCTCTGAGCACAGGATGCTGGAATCTGAGACTTAAATCTGTCTTGCACCACACCTGAAATTGTTTCTGCAGGCTGGGACAGTTCCAGTAGAGAAATCCACCTAAGGACAGCCAAAAAGATGAGCTGAAGAAGACCTGCACACGGGTATCATCTCCAAGTCAGGGATGTTTGCAGACATCAGTCTGCAGTCAGCAGCCAACAGTCAGCAGATGTTTCCATATAAGTCTCCCTCATTTCACTTGGATAGGCTAACGGGAGTATTCTTGGAGACATACCTGTCTCTGCTGATTTGGAAAAGAATTCACCATTTTTTCAGTAATTGCCACCTGTTTGACTTGGCTGTGTTCTCCCAGAAGTTTGCCCTGTTGACACCTTGACTCTTCATGGAAACAGTCACTGTACATACCAGGAAAAATCCTGTTGCATCCTTGGTGAGTGACACGTCCGATTAGCTCTTGGACCCGTCGTTATTAGCAGACATCTGTTCTGGCTCTGGCAGCAGACCTGTAGGATGGAGTCCTGTGACCTAAGGAGTGGGAGGTACTGAGGCTGACCCTCCTGCTTCACAGAATCAAGGTTGTGGTGGAGTTGAAGGTGTCTTATGCAGCTTTGCTGTTTTCAGTATAAATTAATGCGTTTGGTGAAAATGTGAGCTCTCTCAGACTGAAATGTGCAACATTCTTGAGAAAACTTAATGTTATTTAATACGGAAAACCTGAAAAAATCCAATGCGAGGAAGAAAGCAATGCAAGTCTAACTGTCCTGCAGACACCTGAAATTAAGCCACACACTGAGCTGTAGGTAATGAATCATTTCTGAATTCTACTGTCTTCAGGAGAAGCCTGTCTAAATGAAGGCTGAGTGGAAACTGAGGAAGAAGGTTAGAGCTTGGCTTGTGGTGATGTTTAACTCTCATTTATTCCAGCGTTCTTTATGCTTGGATTTCCAAAGACTGAGTGATGTTTTGTAGACAATCACTTATTAAAAGTGTCTCTTCCAAGCTGAAGTCTTTATCATCAAGCAGCAGTAAAGACATAGCAACTGTACAGCAATTCATTTATATAAAACCAATGTAAGAATCAGTGGGTCACTGTGTTTATGATGAGTTATCAATAAAGCTTGTGTTCTGCTGTGCTGTGAGGGAAAATTTAATTCTGACCAAATGTTATAAAATAAAGAAAGGTATGATTATTTAGGCTTGAATTCTGTTTATTTTGGGTGGATGTTTTGGGTAGTATACAAATTTTTTTGGGGCTATGCTAATGAAGGCTGGGATATGATCCCTTATGATCCAAATGGAACAAAATATTCTCTGAGCTCTCACCATGAATACTGAGTTTCATGTTGAAATTTTTTGTTCTGGAATAAGTATAAAATATTTTCCATTAAGATTTGTAAGCGACACCCCTTAGTTAAATAAGTTAGAGACCTGTACTGTTGCATTTACTGAATCTTGTGAGTTATATGAACATGATACTGTTGTATAAAGAAAAAATATGCTGCCAAAATTACTAAGTACCTAAAATTTCAGTGTAAAAATATATGCCTTCTCCTTTCTGCATAGAAATAATATCTCATTTTGTCACTGATGAATATTTTGATTGACAATGAAATACAAATACCATTTGCTACACACTAGGAAAAACCTTTTATCAGAAAATCAATCCTGATACTGCAATATGATTTACAAAAATACAACCTTAAAGATGGACCTCCAAACCTAACTGGCCCCCTGACAAGAGTCAGTGAAAAGGAGAAATTATACACGGACTAAACTAATGGTGTTATTTTGTAGATTTGCGCTTAGATATGGACTTACATTTCCATGGTATTTCCTATTGCATGAATGAATATAATGCACATGCCAAAAATTCTGACGAGTCTGTTCATTTCTTTCACAGGATTTTCAAGTAAGGTGATTTTTATTTTAGGGACAGCTTCAAATAATCTCAGATGAAATTTTGCTTGAGTAATAGCTTTTACTTTTTATCTTTTTATGTAGCTTTTTAGTCTCCCATTGCAGACAGACCATTTCAGTTCTTCTATGGTGTCTTTCAGAAGAGCAGGAGGAAGTGATAGTTATGAATTTACTAATGATAAAATTACATTTAAAATTATATATTTTGTAGTGAAATAATCTTTAACCACTGAAATACAGGAAAAATATTATCTTTTGCTACTTACTTTGTTGATGTGTGGGAGCCTGTTCCAGTAATTTTAAAAAAAAGTTTTAATTTTGCTCTTTAAATGAGTCAGAGGAACGTGATTGTTTTTAGAAAAATTATTTCATTTTCTCTTGATGATTGCTTAATGTTTCTGTTAAAGCTCTAAGCAGATTTGTGAAATTCAAAACTAATCAGTCTAGACTTTTTCCTATATATATTTAACTATATAGATAGAATTTAAATAAGATAGCATTTTTACACTGTTAGAAATAATATTATGTAAACTGCTTAAGTCAGTAAAAAGATTAATAATATTACATTATTTATATGCATATAGTTCTTTATAGTTATGAATAAGGACTGATTTCTGGGTTGTTCCAGAAAAGACAGTAAAGAAAAATAAAATCTTTTCTGAGCAAGGATTGCCCTAATCTGTGATCCAGGTACATGGGATGAGGACCACTTTGCATGTTTTTCTGCCTTTCAGGACAAAGATTAGGGACTTTGGGAACTGTTTCTACATGGCTGATTCAGTGTCCAGCTGAACTGAGCTCACACTCGGAAAAAGCCATTTACTAAAGGCAAGTATTACTACTGTATGTTCCGTGTTTTACTAGAAAATAGCTATCAAGGAGAGGGACGAACTTTCATATAATGAAAGTGGTCAATTCTGTCTTCCGATTTCTCAGGTTCCTCTGAGGAAAAGAACGTTTTACACTAATGATCACTTGTTTTCTGAGTCGGTTTTATAAGGTTGACAACTTAAGATAGGAGACTGTAAAAGATTTGTCGTTACTAAAGGGAACTCAAAACAAAGTGTATGTTTAAAATCAGTTGACACAATTATAAGACAGCACAGAAAATCCTTCAGTGTTAAGATTCATAGGGCAGGACACCTGTTGTAACTTAAAAATTGCCCATACTGGTTGTTTATGTATTGTTCTCAACATACTTTTGACCTATCATGTAAATGCTTATGTCTCACATCCATAAACCAGCAGTACACAGAAATGATCCTTTCTGTCCAATAAAATATTAACCTGTGCTTTCTCTGTCTCCTCAATGCAGTTTTCTGTATGTTAACCTGAAAAGCACAATCTTCACCACATAGTAAACCTTCTGGATCTGGGGGGAAAAAAATCCCAAACCACATGGTCCCTTCCTTGTGGCCTTGGTGAACCAAAACTGGGAAATATATGTGATATATGTGATTCATAACTTTTGAACATGCTGAAAGTCCATCTATTCCCAGAAAACAAAATTTTTCTCTTGAAATATGCCATATTACAACATCAAGCAAGAGGAGCAAATGTGATCGTCTCTAATAAACAAGTGATTGCCTTATTAACCCTGAATTTAAAAGTGCACACGTGCAGGGCAACTCATTACTATCAAGAGATGTGCAGAGCAAGCAAAGAAAGTGTTATTATCCCAGGGGTCAGTGAGAACAGCAGCAAATAGGATTATCGCTCAGAGCACGATGCACGGAAGGCTCGATGAATGTAATTTCAATGAGAATTGATTTGTGGAGAATTGATTTAATGACATATGAAAGGGCACCCACTGTATTAATCTCTGAGGCAATCCTGTGTTCTTACTGTAATATAAGGCTAAGCCTTTGCCTTTCGTTTTCTTCCCTGCGTGCAATGTGTTAAAGGCACCTGGAGATATTAGGACCCTGTGAGAACTATAACCAAGTCATCCCTGGTTAGACATCTTGCAGGCTGCTGTGATTGCTCTCAAACCAGATTGCCCTGCACCTACAGCCCTTCATCAGGGACAGAAGGCACATCCTTGGAGGCAACTTGCCTGAGAGCTGACAACCCATGACCCAGCTACTGGCACTTGGGACTGTCAATACCCTCTGGGATTTGAGAACCCCTTGACTCTAAATTTTGGCTTGTATGGGTTAACTTTTCAGAAGCAAATACTAAATACTAAACACAAAGCATGTACCAGTGTGTCATAGGATTCTAGTTATTTTTTTTAGCATTATACATAGATAAACATATCCAGAGACAAACTGGTCTAGGCAAAACATGCTTTTATTTTTCTCACTACACTGCAGTTTGATCCATGCCCTTTGAACCTGCAGAATCTTTCAGCTACAGCTGATGTCTTGCTTCTGCATACTGCGGAGCCCTCTTTCCGTGTTTACTGTCAGCATTCACCCATACATGATGACTAATTCTCTTGGCTGCCCTTGCTTCCTCTGGGACCAAGATGTTTGTGATCTGCCTCTATGGCTCCAAGACTCTTCCTTCGATTCATTTATTCATCAAAGTTACAAATATTTTGTTCTGTATCTACAATTCTGTATTTTCCAACCACGCACTCCCTATTCTTTAAGGGAATCATTGTCCAAGATATTTTCATCAAATATGTTGTTATTGACATACCTTTTTCTTGGCCTGGAAAATATGTGACACATTTTATTTCAGCATCTGCTGTAAATGGACCTTTCGGCTCAGCTAAAAATCTGACCTGTAGTGTGCGTTTGACCAATAAAAGATGATTGGCAGCCTGGGAAATGTAACAGTACTCTGTAGGTAAGTAACACAATTTCCTTAAATGTCATTTTTAACATGTTTTCTGGTAGGCTATGTTATACATGCTACTGAAATATCTGATCATCCTCAGAATGTGGGCATAGGTTGAAAACCTGCAGCTGAAAGGGAAGATGTTCCATCTTCTTTCTTTCTGTGGACAATGACCACACAATGAGCAATCCTGGAAGTGCTCCATGATTAACAATGCTATGTACTAAAGTTAATGGATTTTATGAGCATGGTAACTTCATATTTATTTGAGCACATTCAACGAACAAGTTCATTCTTAACTCATTTGTCAGCTAACTAATTTCTGGCAATCTCCTGAGCAAGCTACTTTAATGGATTTAATATATTTGTAAAATGAATCAGTCATAGATTGGGCACAGAAATTTGACCACATTTATAATGACATGTGGCCATTAAAGATGGCGTAAGCACTGATTCTGTGGTAATGTCTGCTAAACCTATAAAGCTTGTCAATGTTTGACAAGTTACTTTATGTTCTTACAGTTTAGTGTTTAACAATGATTAATCCCATAGCAAAAGACTAGTCTTAGCTTTTGACAGTTATTGCAGAACATGTGGAAAATAAAATGTGTCAATTAAGTAAAATGCTCACATCCTAAAACACACTTTATTTTGCCCATAAGCAAAGGTATTAAAATTATACTATAGCCAGAGGAAGAGGATTTGCAGCATTTGCAATCAGCCAACACCTTTATTTTTATTTTGAACTAGTATTCGTCTAGAACAATTTGAAACATTCTAAAAATTGAAAGGCAATTCCTTTAAGAAGATGATCTTCATGCTGGCTTGTAGAGTGTTTGGTTTGGGTAGTAATGTTAGATAAGGCAAGGCAGCTTATACTTTCTATGATTTGGCTTGGATTAACCAGATACCAACAGACCACCCTTGAGTAATGTTAAAGACAGGTGACATCTGAGCCTGGGAATGTTGCCTTAGGAACAAGCATGAACTAGAATCTACAGAGCTAGGATGGGAGTTGGAAGTGCAGGGTATTACACGCTGCACTTGATCTAACATCCCCCTGCAGACTTTGTGGGACTCAGAAAGAAAAATGAAGGGTTCAGATTCTTTTCTTTGTGTGTGTGGCAAAAAAACCTTCCCTGTGCTTTGAACAAGACAGTAGGACTCCCCTCTGTGTAAAGGGAAATCTCTTTTCAGCTGAAGTAGATTGTGATTATTTGTTTATGTCTGAGATCTGATTGCAATTGTGGATCCTGAAAATAGAAAGAAACAAGTGAAGTGAACAAATGCAGTCTGGAGCAAAATCTAATCAAGGGACAATCAGTCCCTGACTATAGGGTATTTCCTTATGATTCTAACTGCTGTGCCTTACTGTAAATGCTGTCTCTGTTGAGTAAAAAAAAAAAAAAAGCAAGCATTATAAACTTCGGACTGGAGTACTGTGTGCTTAGACAGTGTGGCCCAAATTCTCCACTTTCTTTTACCAGTTTAAATATAATGCGTTTTACATCTGTAAAAACAGAAGAGGACTCCAACACTTTCAGTGTGCATTTTGAAGAATCTCCTTTAGCCATATGGTTTATTTTTGAAGATTAAGAACTTTACTGACTCAAACATTTGTCCTTAATAGGAGTTTCTCACAGAGTGAACTAAAATGTTCTATTTATTTTATTGAGTCTTTTCTTGTAATTGAATAAATCCTTCAGAATATGAAAGTTTTTAAATGTTCAATATGGTAACTATTAAAGATATATTGTCATTTTCCATTGTTTTGTTTTTATACAAGAAAATTGACCCAGGATGTGGATTTTTTAATCACTTACCTCTCTGAGTAGTAACCAAATGCCCTGTTGTAATGACATGGAAGATCTCTTAAAATTTAATTTAGTTTATCTGAGTTGATTATATTTTATTTCTTTTCACTTTTGGTTATACATCACCTTACGGCAAAGGATCAGGTTCTAACCTTGTTCATTATCCTTTTGCACTGCATAAGTTGTATGAAAAAGCTGCAAAGAAAGAAATAGAAAAGCAAACGATGATTCTCTTGACACAAGGAGATCTTGGGTTGCTCCCAGTCCAAGTAGGTGAATCAGTGGCAAATCGCCCAGTTGACTTCATTGTTTGTGTTGGATAAAGATAGAGGGCCTGTAAACAGAACATGTTGCAATTAGATGGTGTCTTGCCCCCATATAATTTATTAATAATAAACTGTTTTTCCACATTTGAATATATTTAGAATGAAATCTACATTCAGAAATAGAAATTACATAATACCAGTAAAAAAGGTGTTTTCCTGATGTGTATTCCTCAGTTTAGAATAGGAAAATGTTTTGTAATTGTGAAAAAAAATCAGTTCTCCTGAGATGAAAAACTGATAGGGATATACCCATTAAGGTTTCAAGTTTGGAAGTGCATTAACAAAGCATCAAACCCATTATAAATTGCCCTGACATTTATAATTGCTGAAATAGTACATAGGTGGTTCTTACATGAATGATAATGATGTAAGTTGGCAAAACCTTGTCACTTTTAAATTCCTTGCAGTGTGATAGCCTGACCTCATATCTTTTCAGCTGGTGCAACTACTGAGTGTTCTTAGAAGAGTCAGGTGAATTAGTCCCTGGGTTGTTTAAGTGTCTGCACAATACTCAGAAAAAAAATAGCAGCTATTTCATTGAGATTATAGGGAAGAGAAATCTTTGTGTGCCTTATGGCTGATGTCTTCATTTCTGCTCCCAGTGGGTTTATAAGTACAACATCTTATCCGACATCAATTATGGGTAGGTCTGCCACAGAAGAATAACTCCTGAGTGTATACTAATTGACTGAACAGGAACTGGAGCATATAATGGGGCTTCTCCACTCCTCAACCTGAGGTACACTAAAGGAAAGCCACACAAGGGAAAGGGGACTTTTAGAATTGAAGAGCTCTATGCCTATAGATACCCTATAAAATATTAGACAGATTTAATTTTTTGTTCAGGAGTAACTATAAGGATTATATACACACAAAGAAAAAGTGATATTGGCAGGACTATTAAAATCAAACATGTATTTATATGGATAGTAGACTTTTCACATCAACATGACCAAGTCAGTGAATGACACTGAATTTGTCATCGTCTTGACTCTGCAAAATTCTAGAGCTGCTGTATACGCAAAACATCAGTTTTTGCTAGTCTGATATTGCTTCCAGATTAGCTCTTTGTGTATCTCTACTCTCAGAGAAGGGGCTGTTTGAGAATTATTTAAGGTAGAAAATAGTGTAGCCTTTTATTAAAGAATGACAGCTCAAAGTACTTGGACAATCCTTTTTTCCTCTTAAAAACTATAAAAAATAATTACTTTAATATACAATTTTTCATAATGTAGACAAAACTAAAGCTTAACTAAAACTATTCATAATGTAGATGCTTGCACTGACATTGAGTAAGATGCTAATATTCATCCTTTTAATACTTGATCCAAGTTTAAAATATGAAAAAGTCGTGTTTTCTAACAGTGAGATTACGTGTTATATTCAGGTACCAGTACTCCTCCAGTGACAATTCAAAGTTAGGCAGTGTCTATGGGATGCTTGTGCAAGGTAGATATTGTAGGAGCTGTCTGTATTATGGACGTGGCTTTTGGATACTGCAAGAGTGAAAACTGACTATCACAGAAGGTGGAGATTAATTCAGACACAAAGTAACTTTAACATTCAAATATCTTTATGTTCAAAACACACAATAAGACATTGCTGTTATTAATTTCTATGACTACATATATGGTGCAAAGCTCTCAGGCATAGAAAATTTTTGTGGCATCTGGAATGTCTTTTCTTTCTTTGATATGCATTCCTTAATAATATGGTCATATCAGCAACACTTAAATGTTTATTGTTAAAAAATCCACAACAGGCTTAGAATTTATAAAGACATGATTTACAATCTTTTTGTGACAAAGAGGGCAGAGTGAAAAGGATCTACTGCAAACATTTCCACCTTCAGTGAAAAATTGATTTGGAAAGCCTATAGATGTAGACTTCAGTTCCCATAAGTTACTCTGCAGTGTAACGTGAGTTGTTAGACTGAAGCGTCATGAAAGGCAATGAATACCTGGGGAAAAAGGGCAGACAGGATTGAGCCACTAGAGCAGGTACAGCCTGCAGAAACTCACCCTTGAGAACTACTTTTTTTTTTTTTTAATTAGATTTCTTTTTCCTGACACTTCCTCCAATATCTTTTAAAGCAGGAGGTACGTAACAGCTTTCTCTGAGCTTTAATTTTTTAACAGCAGAGCAATAACAATATATTTCAGAGGAACTACCTGCCTCATTTTTTTCTTCAGTCTTCATGTTCACAATCTATTTCCACTGCCCTTCCCCCATATATTTACTTTTATTTATTTCTACTTTTTATCCAAAGCTTCCTGACATCCCGATTCCTGTTTTGTTTTCACTCTCTCTGTCACCAGCTGCTGTGTATGGGATTTTTTTCTGTCCTGAGAAGTTGGACTGGTTCACCTAGCCCATTGCAGAAAACAAACACATTTTTCTATTTCAGGAAAAAAAAAATTGAAAGCAAAGTTAGCAGATAAACAAAGGATGTTTTATTTTACATAATAGGTAAGACTGCCATCAGAATACTTTTATTTCTTAAACATATGTACATGGTTCAGTTGAAGGAGTAGAGTAGAACTCAGAAGTGATACACAAGGTAAAAGTGAGAAGTAACACAAATAACATGTTTTGTAGTCAACTCTGTTATCTTCACTCAGAAGATAAGATAATGAAAAGAATGGAAACAATCCAGACAGCTCAATAGTTTTTTAATATACTCTCCCTTCTTTGAGTCAGCATGAGACGACTGATATCTAATTTGTGTTTCCCACAAATAATGGTTCTTATATGGCTTGATTATGCTGACTCAGGAGCATAATGTCTTCATAAATACATGGAACTAGGCAGATCTGTAACTAACATAGCTAAACTGCCTTTGAGCTGAACTAGCCCACACAGAGCCTATACTTTTGCATGGTTTATCTATGAACTTGCCAGTGCACTCAGAAGTAACAGAGAATTACCTTAAGCTTGTGTCTATCACCTTACTCTCTCCCTCAGACTTCCTGTAGTTAAATCAAAGTTAACTCACATAATAAACAGCTAGGAGAAAGCATAATTTATGGAAGGATATGCTTTAGCCTACCCAACTCCTTTCAACTACTTTGCATGAGAGTTATATTGTGTTTCATTGCCTTTCACATTATGAAGAGCAGAGTATGAAAAGAATTCAAGTGAATATTATGTGATCTGTCTTACAGCACCTTACATATCACTTCTGAATTTGGCCCATAGGCCCACTGACTGAGAATAGGGAACAAGACATCCACAACAGCCAGCAAATGAAACAATAGTTTAACATCAGGTGAAAATATTAAGGCATACAGTGTTGTAATGTGAATAAGCGTAGAACAGTAACATGATAGGAAACAGAAAAATAGCCTCAGACTTAAGTGAGATAGCAGATATGTAAATATGACATGCAGCTAAGGTTGATCTTTAATCCCAAACTTTAAGGTAAGGGCATATTGAATTAAACTGCCAGAGGAAAATGGGGAAATTACATTTACTCAGTTCTCTTTCTCCAAACCTGGAGTGCATAGAGGTGTTACTGGTGAAGCTCCCCCAAAGCTGGCAGATGCTGTGAGGCAGGCTGCACTTGGCCAGCCTGGAAAGCAACAAACAAGGCACTCATGTACTTTTCCCAGGACTAGCTTTAGAGGGCCCACACTCTTCAGATGGTTGTCAGGCTGATTGGTTTGCATGACTGTTTGGAATATTCAAAAATAACCTGACATGAATGCCCAGAGTTCTCACCACCACTCATTATTACAGCCTGAAGAATCAAGCGTGTATGGACAGGAATATGTATGCTGGAAAAATATGCCATGTCACTCAATAACCTTCAGTGATCGTCAGATACATATGAATTTAATGCAATAGAGATTACAAAATAGTTCAACTGCATACATCTGCAAACAGAAATGCAATTTATCATGGTAAAACAGTTTTACTAATAAAACATTTTTGTTAAGGAAAGGAACTTTATTCTATGCAAATTTACATACAAAGTTCTGCCTAAAGTGATTTTTTAAAAATTACCACAGATTAAATAGATAACCTACCTATGTTGGTGTGATCGAAAGAGTCTGTTTCTGAAAATCTAATTCGCCATCCAACTCAAAACACTTTTTTATATAAACAGTGAAAAAAAATGTTGGGAAAGTGTGCATCCTACGCAATAATTTATATGCCAAGGATTCTATACCTGTCTGGAGTGCTCATATGTAAATGTTAAGGAAAAATACGAACTACCAGGAAGTTTAACCAATGTACTACAAATATGCATTCTACGTTAATGATACTAAGCTTGACTTCTGGCAAAGCCAAAGAAACAGACTGTCAGGAAACATATCATTTGACACCTCTTGCTAAGTTTGTCGAAATCATGAATGCAGGTTAATGAGAAATGTGTACCAGTGTAATAAAATAATGCAGCTTGCTGCCAAATGTTTCTTGCAAGTTACTGCTAGAGTACATAACTGTAAGAAACTGTGGTAGCTCTTATCTACCAATACTTTGTGGTTCGTTAACCCCAGCTGGCAACTAAACACCACAGAGCCGCTCACACACTCCCTCCCAGTGGATGGGGAAGAGAATTGAAAGGGTAAAAGTGAGAAAACTCATGGGTTGAGATAAAGACAGTTTAACAGGTAAAGTGAAAACCATGCACGCAAGCAAAGCAAAACAAGGACTTCATTCCCTGCTTCCAATTCGCAGGCAGGTGTTCAGCCATCTCAAGGAAAGCAGAGCTCCATCACATGTAACAGTTACTTGGGAATCATAGAATCATAGAAAGTTTTGCATTGGAAGGGACCCCTAGAGGTCATCTAGTCCAACCTCCCCCGCAGCGAGCAGGGACACCACTAACTAGATCAGGTTGCTCAGAGCCCTGTCCAGCCTGGTCTTGAATGTTTCCAGGGATGGGGCCTCCACTACCTCTCTGGGCAACCCGTTCCAGTGTTTCGCAACCCTCACCGTAAAGAATTTCTTCCTTATATCCAGCCTAAAC
>Ga0065711_1012278_pt1 | contig 17535 bp, 13 predicted proteins | sample Hoacrofraction12_FD_59098 | JGI IMG/M metagenome (GOLD analysis project Ga0065711, IMG submission 59098) | Hoatzin crop microbial communities from Cojedes, Venezuela - Epithelial fraction 12 v2 (version 2) | ecosystem: Host-associated > Birds > Digestive system > Esophagus > Crop | place... | reverse complement strand
TACAGCCGGTAGACAGGAATGGAAGCTGATTCGGAAGAATACCATCCGATTCCCTCATCATTCCATCCAAGATCCACCAGCGTATTCTTCTCCTTCTCACTCATCGTATAGTGATGATCCCCGGAATTCGGATTATACAGCCGATAGACGGGAATTTCAGAAGACTCCGGTGAGAACCATCCTGTGCCTTCATAGTTCCATCCATAGCTGATCAGAGAATCCCTTTCCGTTCTGCTGGATGTGTAGAAGTGCTCTCCGCTGTTCGGATTGTACATCCGGTACATTTCTCTTTGCGACGTGTCTGCTTTTGCGTCTATTACTGTAAAAGACACAGCGGTAACTATTGCTAAAATCCATTTTCTGTATTTCATACTCTCTCTCCCAAATACAGGAACCATTATACCATGAGGTTGACGGTATTTATAATTGTGGAAAAGTCCTTTTTTCTGCAGTTTTTCCACAGTTACATTGCTTTCAGTAATTTTTCCGGCTTTTTATTGTGGAAAACCGGCCTGTTTTCAACAGTCAACCCACATGGTTGATAACTGAGTTTTCCACATATGTGGAAAACTGTGGTTTTCCTGAAATCTTTGATATTTATCGCATTTTTTGAAGTTGAAAACTTGTGGGGTTTCCAGATGGTTTCCCTGTTTTTCCACAATTTTCAGAGTTATCAACTTTGTGGAATATTATTCCACTATTTTTCCACACGTGCATTTTGTGGAAAACTGTGGAAAACTCTCAAAAACATGATAATTAAGCCTTTTTTAAATACGATATCAATTGTGGAAAAAATTTTTTTCAACATTTTCATGTGGATTTTTGCATATTTCACGCCTACAATAGAACTGCATTTAGAAATGACCAAGAGGTATTTTTATGACCGGAAGAGATCAGTATCTGATCGATGTCTGGAAACATCTACTGGAGTTTTTAAAGACGAACGGATATGCAGATCCGACTGTAATAGATACGTTTTATGATCAGTGCTATCTCTATGAACTGACCGACGACAAAGCTGTTGTCATTGCGCCCAACGCAATCTCAAAACAAATCCTGCAGAGTCAGGTTGAAATGATTTCCACCGGACTGATGGACATACTGGATTTATCGCAGCCTTTGATTACAGAAGTACTGCATACATCAGAGCTGCAGGCAAAAGCTGCCGCTGTCAGCTATGAAACATTCAACGATGAAGACTTCAAGTCGATGCCGATCCAGAAAGATCGAACATTCGAAAACTTTGTTGTGGGCGACTGCAACAAGGAATCCCAGGCCGCTGCGCTTGCCTGCGCACTGAATCCTGGCAAATTCTTCAATCCGTTATTTATATACGGAAACTCAGGACTGGGCAAAACACATCTGCTCATGTCCATTGCCAACTACGTGCAGGATACCTATCCTACAAAGAAAGTGTATTACACGGAGTCATTGAAGTTCGTGGAAACCGTCGTCAATGCCATCCGTGATAACAAAATCGACGCCTTCAAGCAGTATATGTACAGCATTGACCTGCTTCTGGTGGACGATATCCAGTTCCTTGCGGGCAAAGAAAAATCCCATGAGGTATTCTTTACCATATACAACGAACTGATCAATAACAGAAAACAGGTATGCATCGCCTCCGACAGGCAGCCAAAGGAAATCAAGGGTCTGGAAGACAGACTGATTTCCAGATTTTCCAGCGGCCTTTCCGTAGGCATTGACTCCCCTGAATTTGAAACATCCCTTGCCATCCTGCAGATGAAGATCAAGCAGAACGGCTACGGTACCGATGACATCGATCCGAAAGGACTTGCCTACATCGCTTCCAACTTCTCTGGCAACGTACGAGATCTGGAAGGCGCATGGAACCGCGTTCTTTTCTATGCCATCCAGTTCCAGCCGGACGGCGGAATGATCAAATTCGAGACTGTCATGAATGCATTGAAAGCACAGGCTGTCGTCTCAGACAAGACAGGCCTTTCTCCGAAGAAGATTATCAAGGAAGTAGCGGACTACTACGGCATTACCCGCCAGCAGATCACTTCCAAGACACGGACGAAAGACATCTCCAACGCAAGGCAGATCAGTATTTATCTCTGCAGGAAGCTGCTGAATCTTTCCTACATCAAGATCGGCGATGAGTTCGGCGGCAGGGATCATTCCACGATCATCAACGCCTGCACGAAGGTAGAAAAGACGATGAAGACAAACCAGGCATACAGGAATGCCGTGGAGGAAATTGAAAGAAAACTGACTCCGGAAGATTGAGTTATCCACAGTTTTCCACAATTTATCCACACCGGAAAAACCTCAAAAAAGCCCTTGAATAAAGGACTTTTCAAAAATTTTCCACATTTTCCACCGTCTTAATAAGAATAAGCTTAAAATAAATACATATAGAAAGGCAAACCCATATGAATATCAGCATTTCCAAAAACGAATTAAGCAATGTACTGGCGACAGCCAGCCATGCCATTACATCCAATTCACCCCAGCCGGCATTAAGAGGCATTAAGATCGACGCAAAGGGATCATCCCTGACCCTGACCGCAAGCAACGCAGACATCTCCATCAGATGCCAGATCGATGCCACGGAAGAAAACCATCTGAATATTTATGAAGAAGGCAGTATTCTGGTTGAGGCAAAATATCTCAATGACATTGTCAGAAAGACAGACGCAGATGATATTAAGATCGAAGTCATTGACGGTGCTTTGACAAGATTCTCCGGCAATAAGGCAGAATTCAAGATCAACGGCATGAATCCCCAGGATTATCCCGGTATTGATTTCAACGAACCGCAGAACAGCGTCACTGTCAAAGCATCCCTTCTTTCCGAAATCATCTCACAGACAGCCTTCGCTGCCAGCATCAAGGAGACAAAGCCGGTACTGACAGGTGTCAACTTCAGGCTGGAAGACCGTCAGCTGACTATTACAGCCACAGACTCCTTCCGTCTTGCAAAGAAGATCATGCCCTTTGATCAGGACGGCAGCTTCAATGTGACAATTCCCCAGAAGACGCTTTATGAAGTAAGATCCACCATGCTGGAAAATCCGGAAGAAGACATCCGCATTGCATTGAATGACAAGAAAGCACAGTTCCACAGCAGTAAGATGGTCCTGCAGACAAGACTCCTGGAGGGAGGCTTCCCGGATACGGAAAAATTCGTACCCACGGAATTCAACCACTATCTCACAACAGACAGGGAAGAACTGATCCATGCCATCGACAGAACCGTCTTCATTAAGAATGACAATATGATCATCGTCAGACTCAACCTTTCCCAGGATGAAGTGGTTCTGACAAACAGAAGCCAGGAAATCGGTGAGTCCAATGAACAGCTTTCCGGAACATTTGAAGGAGATCCCATCTCCATCAGCTTCTCCGGCAGCTATATGATGGACGCATGCAAGGCACTGAAAGGACAGAACGTCAAAATCTCCTTCACAGGAGAAATGAAGCCCTTCATCATCCGCAGCGAAGAGGATGATACAATCACGCAGCTGGTGCTGCCGGTAAGAACCTATAACTGATCGCAATTTCAGTGGAACAGTCTTCCTTCGGGGAGGCTGTTTTTCTATAATGAAGGCAGAGGAGAAAAAGATATGAACGAAAGAACATTCAAAAAAGGAGACATCGTCCAGCATTTCAAAAGAGAGAAAGCAGACGTCATTCAGGAACCAAACATGTATCTCTATGAGATCGTAGGCATTGCCAGCCATACGGAAACAGGAGAAAAGCTGATGATCTATAAAGCCCTTTACGGCACAAAAGAACTGTATGCCAGACCATTAAGCATGTTTCTGGAGGAAACAGACCATGAGAAATATCCGGAATACTCCCAGGAGTACCGGTTTGAGAAATATGAAGGAGTGGTATTCAATGATAAAGTTCATATGCTATGAAAGATGCGGCACATGCAAAAAGGCAGAAAAGTATCTGAAAGAACACGGCATTGCCTATGAGAAGAGGCTGATCAATGAAGATAATCCCACCTATGAGGAACTGAAGGAGTGGATACCTGCATCCAATCAACCCGTAAACAAGTGGTTCAACACATCCGGCACCCTGTACAAAACCATGGGTCTGAAGGATAAACTGAAGGACATGAGCGAGGAAGAAAAGCTTCATCTTTTAGCTTCTGACGGCATGCTTGTAAAGCGTCCGATTCTCATCAAAAACGGTCATGTTCTGAAAGGTTTTAAGGAAGAGGAATGGAACGAACTTTTCAATCGGTAAAATAATCAAAAAAGGCCCTAAAAATAAGGGTTTTCGGCCAAAAAAAACGCTTTTTATGATATAATATTCAAGGCGTTTTTTTACGTTCAGGAAAGGAAGACACACATGCCGGAAATTACGACAGAATACATCACGCTGCAGCAGTTTCTCAAGCTGGTGGGCGCGGCCCAGACAGGCGGAGAAGCCAAGCATCTTGTCAAGGAGCTGGATATCACAGTCAACGGAGAGAAAGAAGACCGCAGGGGAAGAAAACTCTATCCCGGTGATGTGGTCGTCATTGAAGGCAGAAAGTACGCCGTCGGATGAAAATCACCAGTCTGCATTTAAGAAACTATCGGAACTATGAAAATTCGGAAGTGAATTTTTGCGAAGGCATGAATGTGATTCTGGGCAATAACGGCCAGGGAAAGACAAACCTGTTGGAAAGCCTGGTATATCTCTCACTGACACGGTCCTTCCGCATCAGTGATGACAGAAAACTGATCCGGACAGATCAGCCCTTCGCGGATTTACGATGCTCTTTCACGGATGAAAGAGAAAGATCCGTGGAGGCAGTGATCCATCCTGCAGGAAAAACGCTTCTGGTGGATAAGCATCCCGTAAAGAAAAGCAGTGATTTCGTAGGACAGCTGAATGTCACGCTCTTCTCTCCCGACGACCTGTATCTGTTTCAGGAACAGCCCCGGGCAAGAAGAAGACTGGTGAACCAGGAAATCACGAAGATCTCCCTTCCTTATCTGCATGCCCTGAACAGGTATCAGAATTTTCTGAAGGAAAGGAACTACATGCTCAAAAGCATGCGCATGGACATGGTCTACCTGAATACGCTGGACAGCCGCATGGCGGAAGAAGAAGCAGTGATTATTCAGGAAAGAAAAGCATTCTGCGATTTTATCAATGAGACTATGCCCGGTATTTATAAAGATCTTTCCGAAACAGAGGCTGAAGCTTCCCTGAAATACCGGTGCTGCATCGATCCGGAGAACATCTCAAAGGAAGCAGTGCTGCACATGCATGAAGAAAGCAGGGAGAAGGACATGGAATACCACGCCACTTCCTCCGGCATTCAGAGGGAAGACTTCATCTTTGAACTGGACGGGAAGAATATGACGGAAACCGCCAGCCAGGGACAGAAACGCATGGTCATGCTGGCATTCAGGATGTCACTGTCTGAATACATTCGAAAGAGAACAGGAAATACGCCTGTCCTGCTTCTGGATGACGTATTAAGCGAGCTGGATCTATTGAGACAGGCAAAGCTTCTGGAAATGGCATCGAAGGCACAGCAGTGCCTGATTACGACAACACACATTCCTTCCTTTATGGAAAACCTGCCCATGAAGCGGTTCTTCATAGAGAACGGGATGATCAGAAATATGGAGGTAACAGAATGAGCGAAAACGAAGAAAAAGTCCTGGAAGAAGAAGTAGAGAACGACGAAGAAGAAGCAGTTCTGGGCGAAGCTCTGGATACCACAGTCACCCACAGCTACGATGACAGTGATATTCAGGTTCTGGACGGCCTGGAAGCAGTCCGGAAGCGTCCCGGTATGTATATCGCCTCAACATCCTCCAAAGGTCTTCATCACCTCGTATGGGAAATCGTGGATAACGGTATCGACGAAGCCATGGCAGGCTATGCCACAACCGTCACCGTTACCGTAGACAAAGACAATATCGTCACCGTGGAAGATGATGGACGAGGCATGCCTACAGGCATTAATGCCAAGACAGGCAAGTCCACCATCGAAACCATCTTCACTGTCCTGCATGCGGGCGGTAAGTTCGGCGGCGGAGCCTATAAGGTTTCCGGCGGTCTGCACGGCGTGGGTGCTTCCGTCGTCAACGCATTGAGCGAATGGCTGGAAGTCACTGTCTACCATGAAGGCACGGCATATTTTGTCCGCTTTGAAAACGGAGGACATGCCGCAGCGCCTCTGAAGGAACTGGAAAAATGCGATCCGAAAAAGCATGGTTCGAAGATCCGCTTCAAGGCAGATCCCACCATCTTTACGGAGACGACAGTATATGACCATGATACTTTGAGGGACAGGCTGCGTCAGCTGGCTTTCCTGAACAAGGGCATCCGCCTGGTGTTCAATGATGAAAGGGAAGAGGATCCTGAAAGAGCACATCATGAATTCATGTTTGAAGGCGGTCTGAAGGAATACGTGAAGTTCCTGAACCGTCATAAGACTCCTGTCCATGAGGATATCATTTATTCCGAAGGACATGAGAAGGGCATTCAGGTGGAAGTGGCCGTACAGTACAATGACGGCTATCAGCCCAGTGTCTATACTTTCTGCAATAACATCAATACGGTGGAAGGCGGTACCCATGAAGAAGGCTTCCGTCTTGCGCTGAACCGTGTCATCAATAAGTATGCAAGGGACAACGGCTTCCTGAAGGAGAAGGATGACAACCTGACCACAGACGACTGCAAGGAAGGTATTACGGCGGTCATTTCCGCCAAGCATCCGGATCCCCAGTATGAAGGACAGACGAAGACGAAGCTGGGCAATACGGAAGTAAGAAAGATTGTCTCGGATATTTTCGGCAGGCAGCTGGAGCGGTTCCTGATGGAAAATCCGGATCAGGCGAAGGCAATTATGGATAAGACAGTCCTTGCCTCCCAGGCGCGTCTTGCGGCAAAGAAGGCAAGAGAGCTGACGAGAAGAAAGAATCCCATGGAAATTTCCTCTCTGCCGGGCAAGCTGATGGATTGCTCTTCCAAGGATGCCAGCATCTGTGAGCTGTATATCGTAGAGGGTAACTCTGCCGGCGGTTCCGCCAAGAATGGCAGAGATTCCCATTATCAGGCTGTGTTACCTTTGAGAGGTAAGATTCTGAATGTAGAGAAGGCACGCCAGCACAGGGTGTTTGAGAATGCGGAAATCCGTTCCATGATTACGGCTTTCGGCTGCGGCGTGCTGGAGGAAGTGGATACTTCCAAGCTGCGGTATAACAAGATTATTATCATGACCGATGCCGACGTGGATGGTGCGCATATCAGAATTCTTCTGCTGACGTTCTTCTACCGGTATCTGCGTCCGATTATTGAGCAGGGCCATGTGTATATTGCGCAGCCCCCTCTCTACAAGGCGCAGAAGGGCAATACGGTACGGTATGCCTATACGGAACAGCAGATGGATCGGATCCGTGAGGAACTGGGCGACAGAATTTCCACCCAGCGTTACAAGGGTCTTGGTGAGATGGATGCGGACCAGCTGTGGGAAACGACAATGGATCCCAAGAACAGAACGCTGATCCGTGTGAATATCGATGATGCGGAGCTGGCGGACCAGTACTTCTCCATCATGATGGGTGAAGAGGTGGAAGTCAGAAGGAACTTCATCATTGAGAATGCGAAGTTTGCGGAGCTTGATATTTAAGGAAGGGGGAACGACTGATGTCATTTGATGATTTTATGGAATTTGACGAGGCCGATTTCGACCCCGGAAATATAACCGAAAAGGACATGACGAAGGAGATCAAGAGAGACTTCATTGATTACTCCATGTCTGTCATTGTGGCAAGAGCCCTGCCGGATGTCAGGGACGGCCTGAAGCCGGTGCAGAGAAGAATTCTCTATGCGATGAATGAAATGAGCAACTTCCCGGATAAGCCTCACAGAAAGTGTGCGCGTATCGTGGGTGAGACGATGGGTAAATATCATCCCCACGGTGACTCCTCCATCTATGGTGCCATGGTTTATATGGCCCAGTCATGGAATATGAGAGCCACGCTGGTGGATGGACACGGTAACTTCGGTTCCATGGATAATGATGGTCCTGCGGCCATGCGTTATACGGAGGCGAGGATGTCCAAGATCGCCATGGAAATGCTGAGGGATCTGGATAAGGATACTGTGGACATGATGCCCAACTACGAAGGTGATGAGGAAGAGCCGAGGGTCTTACCTGCCCGTTTCCCGAATCTCATTGTCAACGGATGTACGGGTATTGCGGTAGGTATGGCGACCAATGTGGCACCCCATAACCTTGGCGAAACTATTGACGGCCTGATTGCCTTAATGGATAATCCGGAGCTGACTTCCATGGAGCTGATGGAGTATATCAAGGGTCCTGACTTCCCCACGGGAGGCTATATCCTCGGCAGAAGCGGCATCCGTCAGGCTTTTGAGACAGGACGCGGTACGATTATCATGCGTGCCAAGACAAGGATTGAGACGCTGCCCAACGGCAAGTCCCGGATCATTGTCTATGAACTGCCTTACATGGTGAATAAGGGTGCCATGGTGGAGAGAATTGCCTCTCTTGCCAGGGATAAGGTGATTGACGGTCTTACAGAGATCCGTGATGAGTCCAATATGGACGGTGTCAGAGTCGTCATGGAGACAAGGAAAGATGTGCAGCCTGAGGTTCTGCTGAACCAGCTGTATAAGCTTTCTCCGCTGCAGTCCAACTTCGGCGTGAATAATGTCGTCCTCTTTAACAACACGCCCCGTCTTGTGGGAATGAAGGAGATGATGCAGGGATATCTCGTGCATCAGGAGGATGTCATTGTCCGCAGGACGAAGTTTGATCTCGCGAAGGCTGAGGCAAGAGCCCATATTCTGGAAGGCTTAAGAATTGCAGTGGATAATCTGGATGCGGTGATCAAGACGATCCGTGATTCCAGGGATGCCAATGAAGCCATGACGAATCTGATGAGCCGGTTCGGTCTCTCTGAGATTCAGGCGAAGGCGATTCTGGATATGCAGTTCAGAAGGCTCACAGGCTTGGAGCGTGAGCGTATTGAGAATGAATATCAGGATCTCTTAGTAAAGATTTCTGATCTGAAGGACATTCTGGCAAACCACAGCAGAGTCATTCAGATTGTGAAGGATGAGCTCTTGGAAGTGAAGGCGAAGTACGCCGATGCAAGACGTACGGAGATCATTGATGCGCCTGTGGATATGGAAGATGAGGATCTGATTCCTGAGAATCATGTGATTATCTCCCTTTCTTCCAACGGGTATATCAAGCGTATGAACTCTGATACCTACCATGTGCAGAACAGAGGTGGCAAGGGTATCAAGGGTATGGATCTGAATAAGGATGATCTGATTGAACAGACGATCTCCCTTTCCACCCATGATTTCCTGCTGATCTTTACGGATGCGGGCAAGGTATACAGGATCAGAGGATTCAATGTGCCGGAGTTCTCCCGGAATTCCAAGGGTATTCCCATTGTGAATCTGTTGAATATGGACCGCAAGGAGAAGGTTATGGATATGGTTTCCTACTCCAGAGGGGATTCCGTGGATTATCTGATGTTTGCCACAAGGAACGGTCTTGTGAAGAAGACGCCGATTGCGGAGTTTGAGAACATCATGAAGAACGGTAAGATTGCCATCAAATTAAGAGAAGGCGATCAGCTGGCCTTTGTGAAGGGTATTTCCGAAGGCGAGGAAATCATCCTCACTGCTTCCAATGGCAAGACCGTGAAGTTCAGCTCTGATGCATTGCGTCCCATGAGCAGAATTGCCAGCGGTGTCAGAGGCATCAATGTGGATGGCGGCAGAGTCATCGGTATGGCAAGGGTATCGGAAGGAAAGTATATCCTTACCATTACNGAGNTTGGCTTTGCCAAGAAGACGGATATTGATGAATTCCGTCTGTCNAACCGNGGTGCCAAGGGTATGAAGACGCTGAATATNACTGAAAAGACCGGCGGCGTGGTATGCATGAACGCAGTCAACGGTGATGAGGATCTGATGATCATGTCCGACGGCGGTATGGTGGTGAGAATCTCTCTGAACCAGATCGGCGTCTACGGAAGATACGCCCAGGGCTTACGATCCATCCGTCTGAAGGAAGGACAGAAGGTTTCCACGGTTACAATTCTGCCTCCGCAGTCCAATGAGGAAGCGGATGAGACTTCAGAGAACTCTGATGAATCTGTAACAGCAGATACAACGGATACAGCAGCTGAAACTGCAGAAACAGAAGCACCTGAGAACACAGACGCAGCCGAAACAACAGAAGATACAACAGAAGAATAAGCAGTATCTGAACCACCGCAGAAGGGAAACATCTCTTCTGCGGTTTTATATTGTGTCCTCGTCGGACAAAAGGGTTGTACAGGTGAAAAATGTGAGGTATTCTAAAACAGCTTTGAAAGTAAAGCAATTGTAAAAGTTTAATAAGAAGGGAGGATCGTAATGGAACAATACAGTACAGCACCAAGGATCTTTAAGGATACATCCTGCGGCACGGTTCCCATGCGTCTGGAAGAAGAGCTTCTGGAAAACAGGCAGATTGTTCTTCTGGGGGAAATCAACAGCAGTCTGGTGAATGATGTGATTCTTCAGATGATGTATCTTGCAAAGACGGATCCGGGTAAGGAAATCACGCTTCTCATGAACAGTCCCGGCGGCGAGGTGAACTGTGGTCTGGCATTATACGATGTCATGAACGCAGTGCCCTGTCCTATCCGCACCGTATGCATGGGACTCTGTGCTTCCATGGCAGCCGTGATCTTTGCGGCAGGGGACAGGCGGGAAATGCTCAGGCACTCCCGGGTAATGATTCACGATCCTGCCGTATCACAGCTCAGCGGCCGTGCACTGGATATGAATGAGGCAGTAAAGGGCCTCATGGATGTCCGTGTACAGATTGCGGAGCTTCTTGCACAAAGTACCGGAAGGAGTCCGGAAGAAATTCTGGAACTCACATGCCGTGATACTTACTTTACTTCCGCCGCAGCCGTGGAATTCGGTCTTGCGGACAGCATTATTGAACGAATAGGGGGTGATTTTTACGAATAACAGCTTTCGAATTCTTGCCAGCGGTGTGGAGGTAAGCTCCGACTGCACAAAGACGTTTCTGAACAACAATGACCTTGTGATCGGCACAACAGGCTGCGGCAAAACCCGGGGCTATGTGGCGCCGCTGCTTGCCAATGCGTGCAATGAAACTCTCATTGTGACGGATCCCAAGGGTGATCTGCGCCGCAGGTTTTCCGGCTATCTATCAGACAAGGGTTTCCAAATCTACGATATTGACTTCGCCGATATGGTCAATTCTCCTGACGGATACAATCCTTTTGATTTTGTGTCCAGAAATCCTTCAACAGGCAGATATGTGGAACAGGACATTGTGACCATTGCCAGCGAAGTGGTGACCATGGACAACAAGTTACAGCCTTATTTCGAAGAAAACGCAAGGGTTTTAATGTGCGCTCTGATTGCCTATGTACTGGAACAGTACGAAGAAGACAAACAGGACCTTAAGACACTTGCGGATATTTTCGGCAGCTGTGTCACAGAACAGAAGTTCCGTTTCAACCGCGAAGCTGATTCCGGTGAAAAGCTTCTGTCGGATCTGTTCAAGCCTTTAGAAATCACGAATCCGGACAGTACTGCATTATTCTTCTGGCGCATGTACCGGAAGATTATCGGTACGGATAATACAGACAAGTCCATCCAGTCAGTTCTTTCCGGCAAGCTTTCCTCTCTTGCCTACGAAGGACCGGCAAACCTTTTCCGTGCAAAGCGGAGAATTAACATAAAGGATATTGTCACAATGCCTTCTGTTGTCTTTATCAAGACAGCGGACACAAAGTATACGATGGATAATATTATAGGTCTTCTCTTTACGCAGCTTCTGGACAAGCTCTGCGAATACGCGGATTACAACTGTCCTGACCAGCGTCTGCCGATTCCGGTGCGTCTTGTGCTGGATGACTTCGGCGCAAATACAAAGATCGAAGCGTTTGACCGGATTATCTCCGTGATCCGCTCCCGTAATATCGCTGTCAGTATTATCCTGCAGTCCATTACGCAGCTGGACAGTATTTACGGACCGGAAAACGCACGTACAATCATTAATAACTGTGACCACATGCTGTATCTTGGCGGTACGGACGAAGTGACGGCCGAAAGTATCTCCAGACGTACAAACCGTTCTGCTTATTCCATTCTGAATATGGGATTAAAAGATGCCTATCTCTTCGAAAGGGGCAGGGCACCTCAGAAGGTAATACGGTTTGACATTTCCGAACACCCGGATTACAGGAGCATTTACGGTCCTGAACAGACACAGTAAGAATGGCGGAGCGATCCGCCATTTTAAAATGCCTGATTGCTCAGGCATCCATTAAGAGATCATTTAAGAATTTATATTTTTCCGGTTTTTTATCCAGAAGATAATTCAATACGAATGTCATTGTCTCATCATCTGCCAGTCCTTTCATCTTCAGGTCATGGAGGGAAAACTGATCCACAATCAGCTTATCCCAGTTCAATGAAGCCATGGGGACGCCATACCTGGCGTATTCGCTGGTGAAGAGGTAGATAATCTGATCTCCCATCTGATCCTCAAAGATGGTTCCGATGGGGTATTCATAGTAAGGATCCCTGATCACAGGATCTGCAGGCTCACTGCTTTTCAGAGGCTGGGAAACCTTCTTCGGCAGACGTTCAATGGAAAGATCATAGGACCTTGTGATGATATTGAATTCCGTTCCTTCCGGCAGGGTTACATCATTGCTCTGGCGGAAGTAGTAGACCATGCCGGCAATGGTGAGTCTGGAATCACTGTCGTTTGTCCGGTACGTATACAGGGGAACCGCATGAATATTCCGGTCCAGCCTTGTGACAAAGTACATCTGACCGTCCACGTTGATTACGCTTCTTGTACGTATACCTGTATCACATTTGAAGTAAGGATAATATCCTTTCGGATTGTTATTCCGCATGACGCGGATCTTGTGCTGCGCTTCTTCAATCGTACCGTAATGGAGACGGTCTCTCTGGTCAATCAGATCACCGATATGAAGCTTATGAACCTTTGCCAGATTCATATAGCCTTCCTTCCATATATTATATTCATCCCTGGAGATGCGTACTCTGGTTTCCGGATTACCTTCCTTTGTGGTGCCGGCATAGGCCGTGACACGGCCGTTTCCTTTATATATGACAAAATACGGACGCTTCTGATGTTCGTCCGGTATCTGTTTCATGACATCCTCGGGGAAGGGCAGCCAGGCAGTAATCACATCACCGGGCTGGATGGCATTGTAAAGTGCCAGCTGGGCTGATGTGTATTCCGCCTCTTTTTTTTCTTCGGTTTCCTGTGATTCAATCTGAGGCTTTACGAAGAAATGCATGATCCACTGGATGAAGATTTGTATATACTTCCTGATCAGTTCCATGTACTATCATTATACGACAGTTCAGCCCTTCTGACACAGTATTCATATGTGAAAATCATTAAGATTGTCACATTTTTTGAAATACCATTTGACAAACAAAAAACACGATGCTTAAATGAAGCAGTAAAACGTTGATGGGGCCAAGTAAACCTGTCTGATTCTATAGAAAGACAGCGGCTGATGGAAGCTGTCGGATCAGGGATTGAAATCCACCCCGGAGTGAGACCAGCAATTTCCGGTGCGGCCGTTATCCGCAAATGAAGAGGTGTTAAATTGTTTCACGTGAAACAATTTAATGCAAGAAGGGTGGCACCGCGATGACATCGTCCCTTTACAGGATGATGTTTTTTATTGGTCAGAAAGGAAAACACTATGATTGACATGAATCTGATCCGGACGAACCCGGACCTCGTCAGGGAGAACATCAAAAAGAAGTTCCAGGACGAGAAACTCCCTCTGGTAGATGAAGTACTGCAGATGGACAAAGAGTACCGTGCAGCCAAGACAAAAGGCGATGCACTGCGCGGCGACAGAAACAAGACTTCCAAGGAAATCGGACTTCTCATGAGAGAAGGCAGGAAGGACGAAGCGGAAGCCTGCAAGCAGAAGGTTAAGGACATTGACAAAGAACTGGAAGATCTGGAAGTAAAGGAAGAAGAACTGTCCGCTGAGATTAACAAGCGCATGATGGTCATTCCGAACATCATTGATCCTTCCGTTCCCATCGGAAAAGACGATTCCGAGAACGTGGAAATCCAGAAATACGGTGATCCTGTGGTTCCGGACTATGAAATCCCGTATCACACGGATATTCTGGAGTCCTTTGACGGTATTGATCTGGATGCGGCAGGACGTACTTCCGGCAACGGCTTCTATTATTTAAAGGGTGATGTGGCAAGACTGCATTCATCCATCCTGTCCTATGCACGTGATTTCATGATTAACAGAGGATTTACATACTTCATTCCTCCGTTCATGATCCATGGCGATGTGGTAAAGGGCGTTATGAGCTTCAAGGAAATGGAAAACATGATGTACAAGATCGAGGGCGAAGACCTGTATCTGATCGGTACATCCGAGCATTCCATGGTGGGACGCTTCATCAACCAGATTATTAAAGAGGAAGAACTGCCTTACGCGCTTACATCCTACAGCCCCTGCTTCCGTAAGGAAGTCGGTGCCCATGGCATTGAAGAAAGAGGCCTGTACCGTGTACACCAGTTCGAAAAGCAGGAAATGGTTGTTGTATGCAAGCCGGAAGACTCCATGGAATGGTATGACAAGCTGTGGCAGAACAGCGTAGACTTCTTCAGAAGCCTGGATATTCCTGTGAGAACGCTGGAGTGCTGCTCCGGCGACCTTGCAGACCTGAAGGTCAAGAGCTGCGACGTTGAGGCATGGTCTCCGAGACAGAAGAAATATTTCGAAGTCGGTTCCTGCTCCAACCTGGGTGACGCACAGGCAAGACGTCTGTCCATCCGTGTGAAGGGCGCTGACGGAAAGAACTACTTCCCTCATACACTGAACAACACAGTGGTCGCTCCTCCCAGAATGTTAATTGCATTCTTTGAGAACAACCTGCAGGCAGACGGAACAGTATCCATTCCGGAACCTCTGCAGCCGTATATGGGTGGTCAGAAGGCTCTGCTTCCGAATAAGAAGTAAGAAATCAAACAAAAAAAACTAAAATCACTAAGAAAACAGGGAGGATGTAACGCATTCTCCCTTTCAATTGTTTCACGTGAAACAATAGTAGATGATTTTAAGGTTGTATCCTTGGAAGAATTCCCTTATAATAAACAGCGGTACAACAAGCATGGACAGAATCTGGTCAGGGCCGGAAGGCAGCAGCCATACAACCCTCTGCTTGGGTGTACCATTTTATTTATATGAAAGAACGAACACACGAAGATTACATGAGAATCGCCCTGAAGGAAGCCGCAAAGGCCGCAGAGATGGATGAAGTCCCTGTAGGAGCTGTCATTGTGCGGGACGGGAAGGTTGTGGCCAAGGCCCATAACCTGAAGGAAAAGAACATCCAGGCCACCCACCATGCGGAACTGCTGTGCATCCAGAAGGCATGCAGAAAACTGCAGAACTGGTGTCTGGATGACTGCGATCTGTATGTGACGCTGGAACCCTGCATGATGTGCACCGGTGCCATTACGCTTTCCAGAATCCGCCACGTGTATTACGGCACCACGGATCCCAAGGGGGGATGCGTGGATACACTGATTCACGTGAAGGAGATTCCCCATAATCACCATTTTGAGGTAACTTCCGGTATTTTACAGCCGGAATGTGCAGAGATTCTCACATCCTTCTTCCGTGAGAAGAGAAAGAAGCCGAAGCGGGATCCGGCGTCCTTTCGGAAAATTCAGTGAAATATTGAAATACCTTGGTTCTACTGAGGTATTTTTCTCTGTTTTTGTATATAATATAGAAGATTCGGGAGAAAAACTATGGCAAAACTGGCGTTATATCAGAAATACAGATCATCAACCTTTGAAGAAGTGGTGGGTCAGGAATATGTGGTCCGCTCTATTCAGAATGCCATAAAAGAACAGAAGGTAGGTCATGCCTATCTTTTCTGCGGTCCCCGAGGTACCGGAAAGACCACCATGGCAAGACTTCTGGCAAAGGCTGTCAACTGTACGGATCCCGAACACGCACCCTGTGGAGTCTGTGAAAACTGCGTCGCTGCCAATAACGGTACCCATCCCGATATTATTGAAATCAACGCAGCAAATGAGACCCACGTGGAAGATATCAGAGACCTGATCGAACGGAGCCGCCTGGCGCCCATGCAGGGAAAACATAAGATCTATATCATCGACGAGGTGCATCAGCTTTCCAGTGCCGCAAGCTCTGCATTGCTGAAAACACTGGAGGAACCGCCTGAGAATGTGATCTTCATTCTTGCGACAACGGATCCCCAGAAGCTGCTTCCCACGATTATTTCCAGATGCCAGCGTTTTGACTTCACAAGAGTGAAGAAAGAACAGATCAAAGACCATCTGCTCAATATCGCAGAAAAGGAAAACATCGAAATGGAGCCGGAGGCGGCAGAGATGATCGCAGTACTGTGTGATGGCGGAATGAGAGATGCATTGTCCATCATGGACCAGTGTGCTTCCTTCACCAGCGACCATATTACCGCAGAGGCAATCGACCGCATCTATGGTCTAGCGACAACGGATGAGAAATGTGATTTATTGCAGGATATCATGGCAGGCAGAATCGAAAGCCTGATCCAGCGGATCTGGAAGTATGAAGAACAGGGCATTGATCTGTCACGGTTTACGGACGGATGCGTGGATATCCTGAAGGATGCCGTTATATATAAGGAAACGAAGAACGAAAAGCTGCTGAAGGTTCTGAATGCTTCAAAAGCCGCAGAGCTCGGCACAGACCAGACCAGTTCCTCCCTCATGAGAATGACGGAAGAACTGATGAAGGCAAAGGACAGGTTCCGTCTGGCATCCAGTGCCGCATCCTGCTTTGAGGTGTGCTGCCTGAAGCTGGCTTCAGGGGAACCGGAAGCAATACCTGTACAAAAAATTGTACAGGTACAGAATCCGGCACCAACAACTCGGCCGGCACCTGCTTCTACTGCTGCTTATACAGCTCCCGTTCCTTCTGCCAATGTTGCAGCTGCTGTCAATAAAGCAGAGCCGGAGGCAAAGAAAGAAGTTAAGCCTGTGCCTGTGAAGAAAGAAGAGAATGTCAGCTATTCAACAGAAGACATCCTTTCCATTCTGGTGCAGTGCAATAAGGAAAGCAAGCAGACGGATACCGCTGCTTTCAATGGACTGAACAGTATGATGGATCTTTCTTCAAGAAAGTATGCGGCGCAGCTGGAAAGCTGTGTGATCGCAGCCAGCGGAAAGGACTGCATTCTGCTTGCGGCGGGAAGCAGTGCTGAAGCAAACCGGATTAACAGTTTATCGATGAACCAGGAGCTTTATAAGTTTGTCAAAGACAAGCTGAATACCGACAAAATGCTCTATGCCGTGACGAAGGATGAGTTCCGTAGTGCGGCAAAGGAATTCAGCGTGCGGATGAAAAACGGATCCCTTCCGGAAGCACGCGTGATTGAGAGATATTCGTTTGAAGAAAAGAGAGAACCCACATCCGAAGAGAAGGTAAT
>Ga0065711_1006378_pt1 | contig 17537 bp, 9 predicted proteins | sample Hoacrofraction12_FD_59098 | JGI IMG/M metagenome (GOLD analysis project Ga0065711, IMG submission 59098) | Hoatzin crop microbial communities from Cojedes, Venezuela - Epithelial fraction 12 v2 (version 2) | ecosystem: Host-associated > Birds > Digestive system > Esophagus > Crop | place... | reverse complement strand
GGGGGGGGGGGGGGAATCCTGCTACATGAGATTGTTTCTCATATGCCCAGAGAAAGGAAGAAGGATGCATACAAATGTTTAGCATGTGCAAGTTTCTTGGTGCATGATTGGTTCCCTGCTTAGGAGTGGAATTCAGTGAAATAGGACTCCTCTTTTAAAAACAAAGAGTAAGCACACAACAAAGGATAAGTGATCAAATGATTAGCCAGAGGCTAGTAGGAATGCAAGGGAAGAGTGACAGATTGCATATTAGGAGGAAATCTGATCTGGAAATTAATTTGAAGCTTTCTGCAGCTGAGGCTGCAAAAGAACTAATTTTAAAATCTTTCTGAAGGACATAAATATATGAAAATTCTGACTTGCTTGTGTATAAAGTATTGTATAATACAAGAAAGAAGGCTAATAGATAAATAAAGTTGAACTAGAATTTAGAGGATTCCCCCTCATCCTCCCCCCGTTAAAAAATCTGTCTTTGCTTAGGCTGAAATATGCATCTGCCTGTAGCTTAGCATGAGAAACTGTATTAATTTACTTACAAATTCTGGTGATTTAGAAATATGCGTAGTGTAAGGATCTCTGTAGTTGAACCTACATTCTGTTGTATGCAAACAGGAGCGTAAAATCAGGACAGCAGATAAATACCTCACCAGATACAATCAACAGCTACATGTCAACAGGGAAATATAGTTGAATATTGGAAAAAAACGAGCTTTTAATGATGAAGTAGTGAATATTTCCTTATTCAGTGACCTACCAAATGGTTTTAATTTAACCTTGTGGTAGGTAGATGTCACTTAGTATTAATAGAATTTGCTTTCTTTATAGAGACCACATTACCTTTCTTCAAAATTTACAGTTAACTGCTGTAGTACAGCAGTGTCTGAGTCCACACATTTTTTTAAGGTTCATAACATTCCTTTATAAAAAAAACCCACAAAATTATTCAAAAATCAGCGTATGGAAATTTTCTGGTTTACCTTTTTAACATTTATATTTTAGAGCATTAATAAATACAGCCACGGTAAAATTCTAAAGAGTTAGTAAATACAGAACAGTAAAATTTGAATACAACAGATGAATTTTTTTCAAGCTCTAAATGTAACTAAACTTTTGTCAGCACGTTACTGAAATTACTTGCTGCCAAAGGATGGAAATTAGTTTCTTGTAGGCTTTCATATTCGTTGAAGCTGTTTCTGAAGCTTGATTTTTCTGAGTAATTCTGTGCTGGTTTTTGATTCGTATAAATATTTGCTGTTTATTTAAAAGCAAGAAGTGACATGAACACTATGTGAAGGTGTCAGATAAGTTGTAATTTTAAAACCCCCTCTTAGTTATGCCTTTCATCATTTTATATAGTAAAGGAGAAAAGTGATGGAGTGAAGTAGCTTTGGATTTATGTGTATGCATCGTCGCTTTCTTCTGAAGAGAAATACAAACGCTTAATTTCAAGTCGTCACTCCTGTAAGAGCAGCTAACAATTTCTCTTCTGATTCGCAGTCCCTGTACGGTTTTGCACTTTCTGTTGTTGCTGGGATCTGGTTGGCGGTGGGTTTAGCATGCGAAGGGGAGAGCTGTCACTGGACATCCTCTTAGCTCCGAGGGCTCCACCACCCCGTCTGTCCTATTCTTGTCGTTATATTTCTCTCATAGATTTATTTAGTGCAACAGCGGCTGAGCAACAATAAAAACTGAGTCTTTAAAAAACCCTCTTGTACTGATAGACACAAATCTTATTATTTACTTCAGTCATTAACGATGTCTTACGGAGAGTAAAGAGGAAGGAGAAGTGCTGCGACCTTATAGCCCATCTCTGGCCTGTAGGTCTGTATTCCCAGGTACAAAAGGCAGGCCTGAATTTTATATTGTTGTGCCTTTTAGTCCTTTGGATTACGTTTTGCTTGTTTCGAGACTCACATCATAACAGTCTCTGTGGAGGCGTTAGCTAACATCAGTACAATACTGGGGGATTTGCAGCTGTTTTTAAAGGAAGTATATGAGAAAATAAATTCTGGTTCTGGTGCCGTGGTGTCTAATGTGTAGCTGAGATGCTCCAGTCGTAACCGCTCTGATTAAGCCACGAGAATTGTTACAACCAGGGTTATTGGTATTCCTTTGCTAAATCCGTTCTGCTTCTGTTCGCAGCTATGTCATCTTATCTTTTAATTGTGAAGTCTGAACTTCCTGGTGCTGTTGCGGGGTTCCTCGGTGGAGACGAGAGTGGGTAAGGGAAAAGGCTTCGTACGCTCTGTATTTGTCTTGAAAGAAGAAAGTGGCTCAGGGCTGCTGAAGGAGATGGGTACTGACACTTCTCTCCAACCTCACATGCTAAAAAAATCAGTTATTTACAGGAGTTCTTGGAATATGAAATGTGTTTGGCATGTGCAAGCCTTCTGCAGCACGCACACACGCGGAGCGTGACTCCGTCCTCGCAGCAATTTCCCATCAGGCGACCTTAAAGTCAGTGGCAAAACTCCATCTACAGAAATCCCCCTTCTGTAAAAATTTAAAAGGGGAAGCAGGAGGGGACAGGAGGGAGAGCAAGAGAAGCATTTAAGCTGCTGTCACGTTGTCGCTTCACACATTTCAAAACCACAGTACGAAAACCGGCAGACATTTAAATTTAAATGTTTTTGTTGTCTTGCTCCAGTAATTGGGCTTGTCTTGGGAAAAATGCCAGGTTTCCAGACTTGGTTTATAATTCCTTAACTTGTCTCCCAGTAAAGAAATTATCCTTCGCAGTTGGGCTGTAAAGCTGCGTGTAAGGAGTGAGTCCCTCAGATTTCTGGCAGAGCTATTGCGAGAAATCTCTGCCTGTGCTAAGACAAACATTGCAGCTTCGGCACTGAAATACCTGGTTCGAGTTGTTGCAGTGCTGCTGTCATTCGTAACAGTGTGTCTTAGATTGTATCTAATGTATCTTTTCCAGCTGTGATAGTCATCAGCTTCTCTTTCAAGATCGTACTTTTAACTCCACTCTTCATACACAGTGACGTTGAGCCTGCTACTATATCTGCTGCATGTGTGTTCCAGCCTGTCTGTCCCCAAATTTAGCATGTCGCTTACTACTGTTTTTAATTTTGTGAGCTCTATTTCTGCAAAGTAACTTTTCCCAACAAAGATACACTTTTAAACAAACAGCTTCTGAAAACTCGTAATAGGTAGAATCTGGAGGTCCTGCGTGCGTGCATACTGCTCAGAGGATTGTTCTGTCTAAAAAAGGCAGTATAAGCAACTTATTTATTAAGCTGCCTGTTTGATAACACTCCCACCAGCTTTAGCTGGTTTTTCAAGTGCAGATCTTCTGGATGCAAACACTGGTGAGCGCACAGGTTACAGCGGTTGAGCTGGTTACTACAAATCATCTGAGCCGTTGTAATTCTTGGTGCGCTGTCAGCACTGCCACCACCCGTACTTCTTCCTTAGCTGAAATTACAGTTCGAGGTGGAGATGAAGTTCAATTTTGCATTTGGAAAGAGCTGAAATTGTCTGTAGGAATACTAACCACAGCTGAAGTGGTAAGCTGATTGTCAGCCCGGGTCTCATCCTGTTTCTGCCTCTGTTATTGGGAGCTCTGCCACTGATAAATGTTTGACTCCTCTGTTCTTTGCCCAAGCAAATGTTTCAGGTGCAGTGGTCAAGCAGTATTCCAGGTACATGTGCGCAGCTTCTCTGTATGCCCATATCTATATTTCTTGTATTTTGCTGTATTGATTGCCATGGTAGCTCATAATCTTCACTTTCTGTATATTTACTCACAGATGTTAAGAGTAGTTTTTTACTAACAGAGTTTTTAAATTGTGGGAAATTGTTCAACAAAAATAGGTAATCAAATATCAAGTCTAAGTAGCAACTTATTTATGCAAGGGTATAAATATTGACTAGTTTGTTTAAACTTCTTTAGCTGGGCCACTTGTTTCCAGATGGGGTTACACAACTCTTCTGCTTTTGTTAAGTCATTTTAGCACCTGATAGGCTTTCATCTGGGTGCAGAATTTATCTTCAACTGTAGTTAGAATGTATCAAAAATGTCAGTTAAACTATCTGTGAAAATATTTTATGTGCATAAACCATCCCAAGTCATCCATTTGGGAAAGCCATATAAAGAATGTTTTGCACATTGAATTATGTTTATAGATAAAGGTTAGGAGGTCTGCCTGCGTTTGAAAGTCTCGGAGCCAGTGTGTAATACATCTTTGTGTCTTTATTAAAAACCAAAAACATACAATATAAACAGTTGTTAATTGCGAGTTGAGATGTTTTAGTCTGTCTGCACAACAAGAATTCTGCATAGTTTTGATGACACGAGCAGAGTTTCAAATGCGGGTTGTGTTAAAAAGTTGTAATTTGTGAGCCCTCTGTTAACATTTAATGACCCTGTCAGGAGGATATGATTGATGCAATTAAGTTGTCTTGCTTGTGTGTTATATAATTGATATGGACTGAGAGTAAGATCCTAATTTAGAACATCTGAATCTCTTGTCCTGTTGCATTCAGGAATGAAATTGGAGCGATTTATAAATGTCTGCTTTTGGTTAAAATACGGGGGAGGGAGGAGGAACATCTGCATGCCAAAGCATTTTCAGTAGAGTCAAGGATTTATATTCCATATTTCATATTTGGAACGCATTTATCATATAGGATTAAATTTGCAGATCAAACTGATTTTAAAGGCAATATCAAAACACTTATTCTGCCTTTGGAAAATAAGTGTATTTCTACAACAGTGTTTTGAGGAAAAAATGAACACATTTTTTGATAACCAGTAAATGATCCACTCTTCAGTTTGTTGAGATACTTTTAAAAAAAGAATTGGTACTCCAAAATTCAACAGTTTATAAAATTATTTTTTCTCCTTTCTATCACCTCATTGCAGTTTTCCTCTCTTTTTTTTCCCCCCTCCACCACAAATGTTTTTTCATTTACCACAAAGTAACCAAAATAATTTTTCTCTGGCCTGCTGATCTTGGGAGTTACGATGGCAACTCTGCATTTGCTGCCAGCTTAGAATCGGGAGGCTTGAAACAGAGGTCCCACATGTATGCATGGTGCAGCATTCGTTCTACGTTTGCCTGCTGCTATGGTACTGTGCCTCCTAATCTGAACATCCACTGTCCTAGAAAGAAGGCAAAAGTTTAAAAAAAAGTGAAAGCTAAATGATAACAACATCAAGAATACTACAGCAGGGAGCTGAGCAACTGAAAAGTTGCTTTTTCAGTGTAGCAGTAGCAGACCTAGGCTAGTAATACATTGTTTTGATGAATGATGTATTTTGAGTAATTTTTAAAATAGACATTGTTACTTAAGGGTTACTTTGATTCTGGTATGGTGAAGATGCCCTTAACCTTGAAATTTCTCTGTTCATTTACCTTACGTGTTTTTTCAAATGAGTGACAGGAGTGATTGTCCCCAGTGTATGACAGTAGTTAATATATTGTCTTTTTTTTTAACACAGGTGTTATGCTGCTTTCCTTATGATAACTTGAGGTGCTGCCTGTTTATTAGGTGCTAACCGTATCCTGGACTAAATAAACTGGAAGGTCAAAGGCCAGGGTGTTTATAGGTAGTAAAGTCAGAGGCTGATGTGCAAGATGTTTATCAGTACAGGATACGGTTATTAGCAAGTTATGGGGAGCCACCCTCAAGATGTTTCTGTTTCCTAACAACTTCTACATCTGTGCTTTCCTTAGTTTGGAGATGAGATTTTGATGCTTTGAATAGATCTTTAAAGGCATGAAGACTTCGTATGCCTCTACAATGGCTTTTTTTAATATGTATAGTTTTATGTATAAACAATTGTAGCAGATTTCATTACCACAATTTCCATCCCTTTTGTCTGTTAATTTTCGTGTGAATGTGTGCAAAGAATGGGTGGTCACTTTGTGCAAAGTTAAAGATAAGAAAGTCCTCTTCTTTCTTACATCACCTCTGGACAGCAAACAGAATTTCAAATTAACTGAACCTTGATTTACTTGTTGTTTTCTTTTATTATTTGAACCCTGTGATGATAGGTGTAATGAAACGTGGGCAGAAGAGAGAGTTGTTGTCTTTAGAAAACCTCACTGAATTTCCAATCGAGTAGGTTGGGTGGCTTAGCTTTCTGTTTCACATCCCTTGGAAACGGTGAGGGACGGAGGTCGTGTAGGAGTAATAAATTGGCAGGGAGGTTCAGCAATAAGTGGGAGTTAATGTTGCTGTTTCTTCCAGTTACGTAAATATGCAACTCAGTGTAATCCAGTTCAAGATATGTGTAGAATGCTACGTAAGTGCTTCTATTGGAAATCTACTGTAGAGTATGAAATACCCTTGTCCTCTGGTCATTGCTTTGAATAAAAGCAGTGATTTGCATATTGTGCTGCTGAGAAGTAACTTTACACGCATCGGACCCTTGATCCATGCAGACACTTGCCTGGGGAATGTTGCCTGCGATGCTGGTTCATTATGGGATGGTGCTCTGCTGCCTCGCTAGCTGGGAACTATTTTGCGTCACAGTATAGAAACTAGGAATACAAATTCATGTAAATAGCACGTGAGACTGGAGATCATTTATTTTTCTTGTCCTCGTGGTTATTATGTCTAAGATCGCAGTTTTAAAGTAGAACATAATTTTTAGGAATCTTGAGCTTTGTGTTGGTCATAAATACGTTTTCCAACAGGTCTTGGTACCTCGATGGGAGACTGCTGCTACTGATTACTTCAGTCTGCATTGTTTTTCCCCTTGCGCTTCTTCCTAAAATTGGTGAGTAATTAAAGGAGAGAAGCGAATATTATTCTACTTTAGTAGCAATTACAGTTGAAGACTTTAAAACCTTAATGGGTTATTTATTTATTTTAGCTGGCAGGGGACTGGTGATGGTGAGGATTACTTAGGTGGTTGTAGTGTGTTCTGCCTTCCAGCCCTGCCTAGTTAACCTATTACTTGGGTTGCAGTAGTATTTTGTCTGCAATACTAAAATAAAATCTTTACAGCAGAACATTAAAGAGCTGCATTTACTTACAGCATGCCATTAGTGGTAAGCCAGTTCTAATTCTGCCCTACAAAACTACATAAATGATCTGTGACAGGCAGTTGGAATGTTGTTATTCGAAGTCCTAAGCCCCAGATACCAAGCGCTGTAATAGAAAACATGCCTAAAATGTAAAGCTTTAGCTGTACATTAGGATCACTTTCCTTATAAATTCCCTTTTATTTTTACTGTTATTTTACAGGCTTTCTTGGCTACACAAGTAGTTTATCATTTTTCTTTATGGTGTACTTTGCTCTTGTGGTAAGTTAAAAATCTCTGCGCAGCTTATCTATTTTTTTTCTTGTTGCTTGAATGTTTTCATAAGCCTATTTTGAAATTAATTGTCTTCCCCTCCCCCCCTAAAGTTTTGTGTGAAATGTAGAGTTTTCCTTAAATTCAGTATGTGCTTGCTTGGACGGATTAGATGTGCTTTGCTGAGGCTTGGAAATGTATATGAACTTTCAAGCATGGGAAGAGATTTCAAATAATTATATTTTGGACTGGTAAATGTGACAATATTTTTGTTTTGCTGACCTTGCAGTGAAGGCAGCTGGCATGTATACTTTGGTTTCCCTACTAGTAACGGAATGGAATTCTGTTTTCTTAGCTTCTAACTATTACTTTCTGCAACTGGTGCAAAAGAAAATTTAATATACTCCAAATAAATTCAATTTACATGTATAATAGAGTGACAGAGTTCAAAAAAAGGCAAAGAAAACTAGAACTTCATTAAGGCAGTTTACAAGATTCATTAATACGTCAATGACCTTATTCTTCTTTCCCGCTGAAAGGAAAAGTTCTTTTCTCTGAGCCATCTGGGGGTTTTTGACCCTGATATTCACCCTCTCAAGGCCCCTGTGAGGTACATGTTTCCAAATATCAAAAGTGAGACCTGCTAGGCAGATCTAAGAGGGAAAATGTGCCTTTAAGTTACACTATTTTTCTTTTTACAGGGAAAAAGTATGTTAATGCACATGTGTAGTAAGTAGTACAAGGAAGCAACTCGCACTCTGTCATCTAGGTATGGAAACAAGAATCTTATTTGGGAGCCTGGAAGGACGTTCCCCCTCTCCCCTGTCATTCTGGCTTGCATTGACTTGCATTTAATACCTGTTTTACAAAGGGATAAACAGAGTTGAAGGCAAGTTGAACAAACATGCCATCCAGGAGACCAAGGCAATCCATTAGGAACTAAACCATGTGATAAAACCAAACTTCAAAGCTGTCAAAACATCTCCCTAGGGTATCCCTGGAGAATTGCAGTGTTTGTAGGACCTTGGGAAGTATTCTTCCTACGCTGAGCATCGAGGAGCAGTTACAGCCTCTCCAGAGCTAATGGAAATTCATGTGTAGTATTTATAAATTACCTTAACTTTTGACCTCTCTCCTAAAATTTATCTGAAAAAAAAGGGGGGGGGGGGAGGAAAAAGCGAGAACTATAATGCTGAAATAGGTCTTTGGCTGAAGCTAGTTGCAAGAGTTTTAAAACAAGTTCAGCTCCTGGATTTCAGTGGGAATGTGTATGCATCTGTGAGGAAAGCTGTTGTAATGGGTGGATGCATTTGAAAACGATTTTGGGCTTAGAAAAGGCAAGTGTGTAAGCAAGACTTACATGCACACAGGTCAAGTGAGATGAGTTAAGCTAGGGTTTAGTTTTGGTTCTCTGTCAAAAAATGGAGGTAGAAAGTACTAATGGAGGAGTACACAGGCTATTGGATTTCTTATGAAATGGTTAAATTTGCATGCTTACTTCTCGTTGTTAAGTGACAAAGAAGCAGCCACAGTAAATCTAATTGAGTTCCAAATTTTTAAAAGCCGTTACGGATATTTAGAGAAAACTAATACTCTTCACAGGATATTTTCTCTGACTTCTTTAGGCGCTGAAATGCAAAGGCAATAACTGGGGTTTAGTTTTCATATCTAATTGCTTTGAAGTGGATGATATGTGCTGTTGAAATGGTGTTTTAGTTTGCACAATGTTAATTTCTGTATGGCAGATATGTTTTAATTTGTTCCAGAAGAAAACTGTGTTAGTCATATGGAAGCAATACAATTATATTTTGCATATACGATAATTCTGTGCATTTTCAAGTGCATACCATCTGTTCAGCTTTTTACCAGCAAGCCGCAGTTTTAATCCAGCCTGCAGAAAAGATGGGTACAATAGGCAGCATATGTCTTGTTCCTCGTGACCGAGTGAGTGTGCTGGGCAGAAGGTCTGGAGGCTGCGCTTCGTTCTCGGTGCTCTGCTGTGGGCCTTCGGCAGGTCTCTTATCTCCTCTCGGCGCTTCGGTGTCATTTCCTTTAAAGTTAAGATATTGGTTATAGTCTTCACTTGGCAAACAGTGAAAACACTTAAGATGAGCTGATGTGGGAGAAGAACAAATGTATGTAACTATTAATTCGAAGCCAGATTCTGTGAGGTCCTGAGCACTTCTGTTTCTGATTGTTGAATACTTTCCCGACTTGAATCCTGAGTGAAAAGAAATTAAATGTGATCGTTGATTTTTTTTTTTTTTTATTGCCTCCCCTCTTGCTATATTGAATACGGGTGAAGAGTAAAGACAGATTTTTTTTCTTTTTTTGTGGAGACAGCCCTATTGGTGGCTTGTTCAGCAAAGGTGTTAATGATTCCTGATGGTATTTTTCCAAATTTCTTGTTTGTGTTCCCAGAACAAAATGTGATGCGGATTGGGAACCTGCCATGTGTAACGAATGATGTTATGCGCAGAGAGCCCCTCTTTGCTGAGTGTTGTCAGTACTGCTGGAGTAAAGTGATGCCTGTTTTCCCTCCACAGGATACGAAAAAGCAACCTCGCTGAGAATATTAGAACATTTTGAGCCTCTAACTTCATTGTTTAGCAGTGTTTTTGGTGTGGGTTTAGAATACCCTATTTCCACTAGAACCTCTCTTTAGGTTTTAGGGTTTTTTTGACTTAAATCCAAATGTTTGTTACACTCAGAAGACGATGTTTATATGAAATAGGCTTAAAGTTCCAGAGGAAGATTGTGCTGCCAGCATGACTGCTCAGCTAACACGGCTGTGCTGCCAATTTAAAAATCTCTTCCTGTTGGAGGGGACCTCATTAGAAATGTGGAGTAGGCTACAACTGGAAACCCAAACAGATTTGAGTAATTAAGCAGGTGGGCAAATATAATTACTGGTTTTAACTGCACCTAGTGCATTTTATTTTGTCTCATTTTATTTCCATTTCGTTCAGTTCTTAATCTGTATTAATTTCATTTTAGAAAAACATTCTTCAGCTTTTTAGGTTTGGCTTGCCTTGCCCTCCCTCCGCAACGTTTATATATATATCTTTGCTCTTTAGCTTGCAGGAAGCCTTGCCCTCACCGCTGCCAGGCAGACTTCACTTTCCCCAAAGCTTGCCCTTCAGCTCCGTGCCCCTCCTCATTGCTCAGGAAGCCTGTGCCAGCCTTAGCCAGAGCTCCCACATAGCCTTCTACTCTGGCGCTGTCAAAGCCTCTCCTTTATCTCCCCTATCTGGGTGATTTTAAATACACAAAAATCTCCTTGAAAAGAGTATTTGCCTTCTCGCTCAGCCTCAGCAATGTCTTCAGGTCGCCGAGCAGCTTGGGCTTCCTGGGGAGATAGCAAAACCATGCATCCATGGTCGTGGTGGCACTGCAGCAGCAGCACCAATCTGCGTCTGGGGCTTGGCTCGCAGCTTCTGCTGGGTGCGCAAGGAGGAGGTGAGGCAGGGGTGACCCGTGTGACAGAGTCACGCACGTGTACGATACAGCCCCAAGTTACATTTTAGTGTTTGGTCCTTTCCTCCTTCTCCCTTGCTCGTTCCTCTGTTGAACTTCCAGATGTGCTACCAGCATGTTCTTGTCCCTTCTGGCACCTTTCCTCAGGTGCGGCCGCGGTCACATCACGCAGAGGGAGGCAGTTCAGCTGGTCGATAAGCAGGTGGGAACAGATCTCCTGGTACGAAGCAGGGCCAGTTCAGTGTTAGAAACATGGCTGAAGGGTTTCCTTTCATAATCCTTTTTCACAAAGTTTGCAGACTGCCGTTGAGCAAGCTACCACCTAGTTCCATACCTTGAGTTGCTGTGAGTTGGTTGTTCTTAGTCATGCAGCTGAAGGCGAGTGTCATTGCCACACTGGACTCAGCATGCCATGTACCCGCAGTTCCTTTCCCCGCGTTTTGTCCGGAGGTAGCATTTCTCTGCTTCTCCTGGCGCTGGTGACAAGAGGGAGCATCTAATCCTTACCCTCTGGGAAACACCACTTGGCTGCAAGCAAAAAGTAATTCTCTGAGCCAGGAGAAGTGTGCTCTTCCATGTTATTCTTCTCGTGAATCTGAGTCTTTAATTGAAGTTTTTAATTATTTGCTCTAGGCTTCAAAAGAATTATAACCTCTAAAGCCAGGCAACTACAATAGGAAATTAATTAGGGTGAGGAAAGCAATGCAACTATCATGTTAAACTAGGCTCCTGAAAAAGGAGGTAGCGTTTCTTACTTTAATTTCCCTTTGATTTTCAGCCCTGTTACTTGGCAGTCCCTAAACCAGCAGGGTGTAGCTAAAGCCCCAATGACATTCTGGGACAATAATTGCATTTATTGTTTTTCCTTTGCTTTCTAGTTCAAACCATATGTTTCTGCCTTTTAAGATTAGCCCTAGGCCCTGCTCTATCTCTGTTAAGCGCTTGTCTGCTTAGGGAAAGAGCCTGGGATAGCTAACACAGCAGCTATTCTGTACGGGAGGCAGTTAGTGTGGAGCACGGAGGGAGTGGATGCGGAGTGCTGGTTGTGTTTCAGTTAATGTCAGAGCTCATTGCAGTCCACCACCTCCAGACAGGCACACCATACGGCTGCCAGCTGTGCGTCGTGAGCGACTGGACGGAATGGCACTGACAAGTTTTTCTGTCAAGTCTCCTTCTTGTGGCCTCACTACCTACCAGTCAAGCCTGTTATTTTACTACGGGCGTAGCTCCCTGCTTTGTACACCAACAGTCTGATGTTTTAGCTACATATATATAAATTTAAACTGATTTTTAGGGTATCATTCATACATTAAATATGCTGTCTTTGCAGATTGTGATAAAAAAATGGTCGATCCCTTGTCCTCTACCTATAAATGCTGCCATAGAGACTTTACAGGTAAAGTGCATGCTGTTTTGAACTTCTAATTTTATTAGTAACTGTAATGCTTTTTTTACATTAACACTTTCAGAATTACTTGTAATTTAAATTCCTTCTTTTCTTAATCATCACAGAAGCTAGAAAGTTTCATGTCTGTGGTTTGGGCTTATTCTTTCATTATGCCATTTTTTTGCTTGTATGTCTTACAGATTTCAAATTCTACTGGGGATTGTAAAGCAAAGCTCTTTCATCTTTCAAAAGAGGTAATCTCTATTAACAGTATGCAAACTTAAAGGGGGATGGTGGTTTTTAAAGAGTTGGGGCTTAAACTCTATCCAGGGCAAGCTATTCTTCTGTAAAACTGGTTACAGGCTGCTGAAATATTTCCTATACCTGCTGCCAAGTGTTACCCAGTCTCACTCTTTCTGTTTTATATGAAGGCTGGCTGTCCAAGTTCACATTTATGAAAACATTTTGCATATATGACCAAAGTGTAAAGTAGAACAGATGCAGCGGTTGTCAGCTCGTGATGCTGTTGAATCAAGCCAGCTTAATATGCCCTCAGGTGGGAGCCAGTGCTACTTGACTGTGTGCACACGTTTAGTTCCTTGTGAGGCAGAACTGAAACTGCCTGGACCTAACCTTAGTTTTTCCTTACCTGAAGCTAATTTTTCAGGCCTAATGCAATCTTGTGCATTTCATTGGGTGCCAGCTCGGGTATTTGTTAATTAATGTGGCATTTAAATCATGTCACCACCCATCAAGGCTTGCAGGAGAGGAAGTATCGTGTAGAATTCTCTGTGGGCTGAAGAGGAAGGGAAAAAGGGAAGAATAGATCTGGGATAGGCCTGTAGTGCAGTGGAATTTGAGAGGGACACAGTTGGTTGCATTTGTCTGAAAAAACAAAATCCACCCCCACCTTCCCAAGAAAAAGAGAAAGGCGGTGGGGGAGGGGAAAGAAGTTTGGGCAATGCAGACAGGAGACAAATGTTATCTGTAGATCAAAGAAGAAATTTTGCTTTGACCAGAAACATCTACTGTGAGATTCTGGGCCTTTTGTCTGGCCTTTTGTGCTTTGAAGAATCTTGGGACTCATCTCTACTTCGTTTTTCATTTTAATTTTATCAATAGAAAGTGGCATATTTTTACCAGGATGGACCTGGCTATGTCAGCATGAAAGTGTTTGTTATAGTTCAGCTTATTCGACTTGGCAATTCAAGTAAGCTATACGAGGTGATTCATCTCTTCTATTACAAGTTTTTGGAATAATATACCACTAATTGTGTGGCTGCAACTTTAATTATATAACTATCTTAAAGCTTCAGATGCCAAAGCATGGTACATTTTCTGGATGTTGTTTCCAGATTCTTGTGAAGAAGTAATAAGACAATGGTGAAGTCAGGAGGAAGGAATCAGTAGTTTGACAGGTAGCAATGGATATTAGAATGTAGAAAACTTCTTGGCGAATTTCATGAATGATATGCTGGCTGGGGCCAATCCTACTTTTTTTATATAAGTGCTTGGCCTCAGTAGAGCTAAAAAAGAATCTCTCGGTTGTTGGCTTACAGCCACCATGACCTCTCCTGATTATGGAACAGTGAGCTGTGACCACCACTTGAAGAGACTCTCGTTGGAGAGGTCCATTTTTTTGTGGAATGATTCAGAGACACCACTCTGTGTTGTGGAGATTTATCTCAAAGCATTGATGTGGAAAGATTTCCACTAACTTCCAACACTTGAACTGAATTCATCCAGATTTTTTTCCAACCATCTGTAATAAGAAACAACTACAAGATGTTTTTCTTCTATTCTAGAGTGCTTATGCAATACCAACTATGGCCTTCTCTTTTCTCTGCCATACCTCAGTCTTACCCATCTATTGCGAGCTCCAAAGGTAACGTGTGGAAACACATGCAATATTAAAATACAATGATGGTATTTTTGAAATATTTTCCCTAAATTAATCTTGAATAATTCTAATTTTCAAGTCAGTGCCATCACACAATGCAAACTAAGTAGCTTTCATGTTTTTGGGAAATGTGCAGTTTTAGTCTGTAGTGGCTTTTCCTCTCTTACAGGACAGGAAAGTAGCAAATATGGTTCCATCATCAGTGCCAGTACATTGTCCTGGCCTGGACAATCTGGAGAAAAAAGGTCATTTGCTAAGGTTCTTACTAGTTAATTTTTATTGCCGTAACTGAATCTGCATTTGGCCATGTCTGATTCAGTGGTTTTTTGACCCAAATTCGGTTCCTGGCTCTGAATATATATAATTTTGTGTAAATCAGAATTTTGAGTTAAAAAATACTCTGGTATGTCCAAATTCCCTACAAGATGGGGACAATGTTAGTTGTCTGCAGGAGAAGTGCCCTTTGATTACCAGATTAAAAATATTTTTAAAAACTCTAAATGTAAATGACAGCACAGACCTCAGCAAACACTCTGTGGCCATAAATTAAGAGGATGCTTTCCTATGAAAGGCAAGCTGCTGTTTTTTAATGTAGGTTGCATTACGTTTAATAGTCCACCGTACAGGTTAAGTAACACTAATTTTCTGGGTTTTTTTGTGTTTTAGTCCATCCAAAAGTAGAATGCAGAACATAACTGTCACAGGAATTGGTCTGAGTTTCCTGATTTACTTTGTGTCTGCTCTGTTTGGTTACCTGACATTTTATGGTAAGTGTATTCTTCAAGTATTCTGTAGAATGAAGGCTGGTGATAAATTATAAATGCTTTCTGTCTGGAGTACTTCAGGCTTGTTTGTGCATCGATACACTTGAATCCTCAGAAAGCCTGTTCCTGCGAAGTCTTAAGACTATGCCTAACACTGCAAAGTATTACAGTCTCTTTGACTTCTCAGCATGTAATGTAGCTAAACGTTGCAGGGTTTATACCCTGTAATGCTCTATGGACAAGATACTGGTCTCTAAACTGTACGTAAATGCTATGTAATTAGACTACTGATTGCCACTATATGTTGGACTGTATAATATTTTCACTAAGAAGCTGGGAATGAGTTTATCATGGTCTGTGAGAGATTTTGAGATCTGATAATAGTCTGCTTGTCCAGCGAGTTCAAAAGGTCTGTTCTAAGGCTATATCTTCTAGCAACATTTATCCCTTACTAACCCTGTGATACCCCAGCACATCTGTAGTCTCTGAGTAGGGCTGAGGCTGTTGCCTGTTGTGAGGGGAAACTCACCCACTGCAAGCTTGCCCTGACGTTAGGGAGGCGTGAAGGTTTGCAGCATGGTTTCCCTGTCCAATACAGCTTGGCTACAAAGCATGTGTGACTTCTGTGTTTTGTTTTTGTAATTTTAAAAATTAATTGGAACTAACACTAGCCATTTCACTAGAAATCTGCTGGAAGTGGAAAAAGAATTTCCCATGAATCATCCAATTTAGGAGAGCTTTATTTTAAAAGATGGCACAAAGCAACTTCCTCATGATAGCTTTTTTTATGTATAATGTAAAGGCAAACTAGAGGACTCCGGAAAATGTTATCAAGGAACATAAGAAAATTAGAAAATCTGAATCGGAGAAAGCACCCATGTAGTTTTGTGTCTTGACTTCATTGGAGGGCAGTGACAAAAGACTAGGGAGGGATTTAAAAGTTTAGAAGTTTAAAAGGATGAGCTTTGAGTTGGGCTTCCCAGAAGCATGTGCAGTAGTTTGTGTTGCGTGCAGTTCCTGAGCCAGAGATGGTATCTTTTCGATGCGTGAACTGAAACAAGAAATGCAGATTTCTTAGAGGTGTTGTCGACATAATGCTTGATGAAGTACATATACCTTTTTATTTACCAAACAGAAAAGTGGGTGGGGTGTGATTCTTGCCATACCAAATTCTACAGACATCTTTAATTTTAATTTGCTGTAGAGTTTATGTGGCAATGTGATTCAGTACCACTGAATAACTCTGCATTTGGACTTTTCAGTACTTCTGGGTACAGTTTTTTATTTGAGTTTAAACACAGATGACTTCATCTGTCTGGTATTCTTGCATTTCCCGAGTACATAGAAAGATTTTGGAACCCTGATCTATACAGTGGCCTTTTGTTAAAGGTCCGTCATAACCTTGGCAGAAGTAGGTGTCTGTTTCATACAGCAATTTTAGCATCCTGTCATATAATGTCATAGCCTTTTGTAATAAATGTCATTTGGCTCTGTGTATCCTGCTGTAAATTGATGTTGTGGTGTGTTTTGCTCACGTAGCACGCATTGTCGAATTGAAATCATCACTACTTGGTGATCTGTCTTCCCTAGGAGTTTCATACAAATGCCATCGCGTAAACGCATCACAGTCATCTGTGAGGATTCTTCTAATGTCTTCTGAAGACTCACCCAGCTTGTGAGATGCTCGCATGCTAACCTGTGTTGGTTGCAATGAATAATAATTCTTACAAGGGACAGTAAGGCAGTAAGACAAAAGTGTTCTGATTAGGATTTCCTCTCCTTTCAGAGTGTTTTATCTTTTTTGATCATGGGTTTGAGACAGTGTCTGACAAAGCACCAAGAATATTGACTTTCAGCAGCTAATAATTCCAGATTTCTAGGGAATTTTGCACCTTTTTTTCCCTAAGTGTAAATGCGTGTCTGACCATCACTGTCTGCAAATGTTCCCTTGACACTCACAATCCTTTGAAAAATTGTGTGAGGAGTCTTGAAACTTCTGATAGAGTATAAGTCACTATTACTGTTTCCTGACTGTCGCTGTGTGGTTTGTAGGAAAATGTAATTTTGAGTGCCAACCTGAGAGTCTGAGAGATTCAGCAAGGCAGTGCGGGATAACCGAGTGTCTCCAGGTCAGATCTCAACAAGAAGTGAAAAAAAAAAAGGAAAAAAAGTAAAATGGCATTAGACCTAGAAACCATCCCAGTTCCTGTTACCTTCTCTGTCACAGAATCACAGAATGTTCGGGCTTGGAAGGGCCCTCTGTGGGTCATCTAGTGCAAACCCCCTGCCAAAGCAGGGTCACCTACAGCAGGCTGCAGAGGACCTTGTCCAGGCAGGTTTTGAATATCTCCAGAGAAGGAGGATCCATAATCCTTCTGGGCAGCCTGTTCCAGTGCTCCATCACCCTCAAAGTGAAGAAGTTCTTCCTCATGTTCAGCTGGAACTTCCTCAGCTTCAGTTTGTGCCCGTTGCCCCTTGTCCTGTCGCTGGGCACCGCTGAGAAGAGTCTGGCCCCATCCTCCTGACACCCACCCTGCAGATGTTTGTAGGCGTTCATAAGGTCACCTCTCAGCCTTCTCTTCTTCAGGCTGAACAAGCCCGCCTCCCTCAGCCTCTCCTCGTAGGGGAGATGTTCCAGTCCCCTCATCATCCTTGTAGCCCTCCACTGGACTCTCTCCAGTAGCTCCTCATCTTTCTTGAAGTGGGGAGCCCAGAACTGGACAGAGTACTCCAGATGGGGCCTCACTAGGGCA
>Ga0065711_1039747_pt1 | contig 17538 bp, 8 predicted proteins | sample Hoacrofraction12_FD_59098 | JGI IMG/M metagenome (GOLD analysis project Ga0065711, IMG submission 59098) | Hoatzin crop microbial communities from Cojedes, Venezuela - Epithelial fraction 12 v2 (version 2) | ecosystem: Host-associated > Birds > Digestive system > Esophagus > Crop | place... | reverse complement strand
GGGCGGGCCGCGGCCCAGGGAGGTGGCGAGGAGCCTGGAGGCCGCCGGGTGCCCGAGGGGCTGGCCCCGGGGCGGGGGGCTGCGGCCCGGTGTGTGGGGCCGGCGCCCCGGGTCCCCGGGAAGCAGAGCTGTCTGTGCAGCGGTGCCAGGGGCAGGCACGGCCCAAGGAGGCCAGCGCAGGCGAGAGGCTGGCAGGGTGATGGGGAGGTTCGGGTAGAGCCGGGCAGAGGCCTGGGCTGAGTGACTCAGCGGGTAAGGTTAAGCTGGTGTCGTTTAAACGGACGTTTTAACAGGTTTTTGTGTATGGTTTAGGGAGAAATGAGCATGCCAGAAAGCAAACTTCCAACAGTTCATTAATCTTGCTTTCCATTCCTTGCTGACTCCTGAACTGGTGCTCCTTCTTCCTCACCACTGTGTAGATGCTGGAGCGAGCGACATCTTCCCAGTGCCTTCAGCCCACCACCACGTTGCTCGTGCCGCCTGTCCAGTAGAAGGAAAACACCAGGAACCATGCAGTCTTCTGCCACCCCCCTTCCAATTCCGTTAAAATTACTATTAATATTTTGCTTTCATAGCCTCACAGATGAGAAGGAGCTTGTTTCTTCTCTTGTGTTGCTCTGATCATTGTTTACCTTTAGACTCCCATGTAAGAAGTTAAGATTTGGACTTGCTCTGTCCTTTTTGTATCCTGTCTTTTGGGAAAAATGCTAACAGCCTCTGAGGCCTCTGTGGGTAAGATTACAGCTTTTCACTTTCTTAAAGGTGAAATTTGGTGAAGATTTCTGGTATTTATTTGTTAAATATACAGCTTGTAGAAATCTGCCATTCCTATACTAGAAATTATCAAAGGAAAAGAAAGTTGCTTTTAGGGGAGACCTGGGCATAATGAAATACACTTCGTGATACCTGAGGGGCTCTTACCGACCAAGTAGGAAGACATTTCAGTTTGGTACACTACTTTTCTAGAATGTAGTGATTGAGACTTGTAGGTCACAAGTCATAACATATGAATCGGGAGAACGTTATAGGTGTGTCCACACGAGGAGGTCGGTGTCCAGCGTGGGCTGTTTTTTAGGGGCATCCTGTTAGGGCACGTAGAACTGTTAGAACTGATAGGACAATTAACAGCTTAGGAATCTGGTGTTAAGAGGTTTCTATAAATGAATCACCAATTTAAGTCTGGCTAAGTACTAAAGCAACTGAAAATTATCCTGTGCTAAATGCTTTGTTTCTTATATGAAGCCAGACCTGTATGCTTTTTGGTGGCTTAAGGAACTACTCTTAGCAGAACGATTGCTACAATTGATAACACGTCTGAAAGAACAGAAGACCAGGTTTACAAAGTGGCAAAGGCTGACTCCAGAATATGTCTGCCTCAGAAGTGATGCCTGTATATGAAGACTGATGTATGCTTGAAAAAAAATAGTTCCTGTTCACAGTGCTTTAAAATAAACTTAATAAAAAGTAGTGCATTTGATAAACAGCATATACAGATTTGTACAAAGCTACATAAATAAAAATATTTCTGTAAAATATACAGGAGATTTTCATAATGGACAAAATCCCTAAATACTTTTGCATTTCGACTGCATGTCAACGTTTCATACCACTGTTGAGAAAGGAAGTCTAATGTTATTTGTATTACAGCTAGAACCTCAGGTTAATTTTGCCACTGCTGTATAAGTGCTGGTTTCTTCTACCTTTTGGACTAGTCTGGTTACTGTTACAGAGTTTTCTGTCTTTTTTAACCATATTCTTTATCAGAGCACTAGAATACAAGAGATTGTTCTAACTACACCACAGACAGAACACCACGGACAGAGGCTTAATGATTTGGAAAAATTAACATGAACAAGATACTAAAAAGCAAAAATCCTCTGGCATTTTGCTGAAAACCTCAAGCAGGAAATGTTTGTTTTTCCCGTCAAGGTTGGATGACTGCATTTTGTCAAGTCTTCTTTTTGGTATTCTTCTCTTTGAACAATTTTACAGGGCTCACTTCAGAAGTGTAATGAAGTGTCATGTCTTGCTAATAACAATAAATAAGAACATGGAAATGAAAAGCTAGATAAATTTAGCTGAGGTACAGTCTGAATGGTAGTGCTGCTATCAGCAGCCACCATTCCAACCCACAAAGTTGCTCTTCTCCATGTAAGATTTTTTAATTGGCATAAAATGTAATACCTTTTTTTTAGTTTTGTTGCAAATGAGACAAATTCATGGTTCTGGAAACCCACAGAATTAATAGAAACCTGAATTAATGAAGTTCTTTGTGCATGATGGGAATGAAGCTGCTAAGGATTTTGCTATGAAGGTATATGCACTTACTGGTTTACATTGGTTTTTTAGTATGAACTAATATAGAATGAATGAATTTACAGTAGATTTTCAAAACCTTTCTTAATTAGAGCCAAAATATGATTATTTAAAACTTTATACCAGGGCCTTGACTGCGAAAAACACTGTAAGCCTTCTGAAGAGCATTCCTATTATCTTTGTTTAGCTGTTTGTTTATAAACTAAAAATAGGAGGAAAAGAATAAATAGTTTTAGATATACAACCATGGGAAATGATTAAAGAGGGAAAGAACAAAGAAAATAGATCATATTAACAAGTAGGTCTGGGTAGGTCTGGACACATAGCCAAAAGACACAAAGGAGCAGATAGAAGCAGCGACACACAGAGAAACAAAGCAGAGTTAGGACTTAAGTGCAAATCCCTTGTGAACGTATTTATATCTTGGACCTTCACAAAACAAGCTTCATAATTTCAGTTACACATCTTTTTCTCTCTTACCCTGTTACTGATTAAAGCAGGACATGTAGTATCCACCCTTTCACAACTCTAATGTAACGAAATATTAAAAATAGAAGGCTGGGGTCAGGGGTATATCAACAAAGCCAAATCATGGAGCTACCTGTTAGCCTTTGCAACTCTATTATGTATTCTCCTCCCAAGAAGTTACAACAAACATTTGACAACTTACTTTAATATGTAAACACCAAAAATAAACAAGAAAAGCATGAAAATTCAGAATATTTCAAGGGGTACGGCTTACCTAGGTAGAAGCTTGCCTATTAGGGGGTGAAGTAAGAGTTCTTATTCTGGTTCTGCCTGTTGCTGCAGCTGTTATGTGAAGAGCAGAACTGTAAACAATCTTATCAAGCATAAACCTGCATTTCTTAGTGGTTACAAGGTAAGCAAACCTCCCCAGTTGTTGCAGAGAAAGACATTTTTGGGTAAAATCGCCACTGAAGAGAATATTAAAACTGAAAGTCTAGAAGATACAGTACTTTAGGGCATGTTGAAAGCAATTCTAAATTGCTTTCATATCCAGCTATAATATATTCCAGGATTTTGAGTTCTTTTGCACTACCTGAGGCAGTTACCCAGTCCATAGGGTGGTTGCTGAAGACCATGATGAGTGCAGCAGAACATATTTGCCAGACAGCATTACAGACATCTGGGAAAACATTGAAGCACTTTTTCAAACCATTCCCCTACACTCAAGAACCTAGGGAGACTGTAGGAAAAGCTGTCCAATTAGGCAGGGCTAGGGAGCATCCTACGGTCTACCATAGTATAGGTGCTATACCTCCCCTGACTACTGTACTACAGCAGGTGATGAAGTGGCACTGCAAGCTGGAATCTGCCTTCTGTCCACCTTTAATTTCAGGAGAATTAGCACCTTGGGGAACCGGAAAGTTCATCTTTAGAACAACTGCAGCATCTAAGATCCATGAGGGAAACTCAGAGCCTTTCACTACCACAGTTAACCTGTAGTGAGTCTACAAGACTGACTTGGGCTTTGAAAATTAACTACGACAATTTTGATGTCAAGAAAATGCCTAAAAGCTGCCATTCAAGATGTTAATCTGGGTTTTTACTTTTTTATGATCTTTAAATCAGTATTAGGCACTGCTTGACTTATCTGGTTGATGATAAACATCTTTAATACAAAACTACATTTTTGTTTGTTATTAATCTCACTATGCCAGACTACAGCAGCGAGAGCTTCACTTTGCAATTTCCTGGCTCCTGAAGATACTCTTCCTGCTTTTCAGGTTCATGTTATTAATACGGAGTTCTTTATAGCTGAAATAAATGCAAACAAAAATTTCCTTTTGTCCTTTAATACTAGAATAAACTTTGTGTATCGACATTTGAATGATTAAGCATTATTTTCAAGAAATGCTTCTCACATCATATCCTATGACAAATTCTTCACGCACGGCCATGAAAAGTAGTCAGGGAATTGGAAATTCATAATGGGTCACACCCAATGTAATGAATTTAACTGTTAGAGTTTGTTCTCTTTCTAAAAGGTGTTGTTCACTTAACTTCATCCCTCTTTTTTCTTCTTTTTTTTTTCTTTATAAACTACAGCAAATGTGGGAAAATCTGCAAAACAAAAGAATTCTGAGTGTTTTAAACAAGTAAATAACAGTTTAAGGACTTTTTTTTTTTTCCAAAATAGCTCAGTCGTCTTTGATGTAATTTTATATACTTCACAGCTTGCCTAGAATAAACAGTGCAGTAACAAAAGCGTATTGAAAAGCAGATTCTGGTCCAGCAAGTTCTCCTGTAGCTGAGCACACTAGATGTTCATGGCTGGCTAACCCCTGAGCTCTGTGGCTGCACAGAATGACCCGCTTCCCGAGGGCGCTGGAACGCTGGATTTAGACTATTTGCTAATTTTATCATTTGTGTAAAAGACAGACCATTCCTCCTGAGCAAACCGCAAAATGTGGTTGCTTCCTCATTGTGCAGTGCTTGGGGCCACATGTTGAACTTAGTATATTGATTTTTTTTTCCTCTGAAGAGAGAAGTACTACATTGCTTCTGCAGCTTTAATACGGGCCTCGAAGCAATATGGGAACGGTTCTGGAGGTACTTGTCTGTCTTTACAGCAGCTCTGCCAATTAAAGGATTGAGTCAGCTGAATTTTCCATATGGGGGCTCTCACCTAGCAAGAGTAAACTAAACATTAATTTCATTAATTTTGAGTGACTAGTTTCAGATGATAGCTTTCAAACTGTTATAGAGCGCTGTCTAGGTTAGAAGCTATGCTTTGAACTCTAGGCACACATATCCTGTATTTAAAACATATGGGCTCAAATTGCAGAAGCCAGGAACCCCAAAAATGAGAAACACAATATTAATGGTTACCAGTGAAAAAGCTAGGTATAAGTCATTTACCATTGCATTTCAAAAACATTCTATGACAAAGACATGAATAAATCATATTGCTCCAGGGAATAAGTTAAGTGCTTTAAATCTCATTTCTCTTCCTTCAGCTCCTACTTGCCAGTTGTTGAAACAAATGAGATGAGGGCTCTTGGAAAACAGATCCTTTTAGTAAACAACTTAAGTCTGTTCCCTTTATTGCATGGTTTTAATTCATCCCCAGATGATCATATTTATTATTATTATTAGAACATTGGAGCTCTACATGCAGACAAAAATTTTATTTTGTCAGGCACTAAGCAAAGAGAGAAAAAGATGATGCACATGACAGATAATTTACAATCTAAGCCTAAAGCAAGAAACAACCAGCTACAGTGCCAGGGGAGTTCAAGGAAACCACACAGGTCAGCAAGATAAACCCTAATCTCAGCTCACCAGCAGCTCAGCTGTTGTTAAATTTTTGGTGGGCACCATTGCAAAGAACATTTGAGGAAGGATTTGAAGACAAAGTTATTTCAGTGTTTGCATGTTTGTGTGAATTCCTCCATGCTGTGGAGTCAATGTGGAGGCAGGCATGGAATAAGAAATTAACAACACAGGCTAGTACTTTGACCGAACAGAAGTTTATCCCCATAGCAGCATCAAGAAGACCAGCTAATGTAGTCTACTATTTGGCTACGCCTGCTCGTCTACAACCATGTGTTGGAGGTACAGTCGAGAAAAAAAAATTAGGCATGTTTTTTTATAACTTGGTGAAATGGCAGTCACATTTACTTCAGCACCCTTTAAACAGTAAAGAAAAAACATAAACAAGAAACGCAGCTCACCTTGGATTCCTACCACAATGCCTCTGCTTAGCTTGGAGGATGTAAACCCTGAATTTACTCACATTTTGTTTACATAGCATTACATAACAAACCCAAGCTGGAACAAGATCGACAGAATGAAAAAAAATACAGTCTAGGCATTCAGCAGTCAAGTATACACCACTACCTCGGATGGGGAGAAATGGCCAGTCCTCCTTAGCTGGGTCAGGCTCAACACACCTCTAGTAACTGGTGTGGACGATCCCAGTCAGCTGCAGGGCTCAGCAGCTGGCTTCCTTCACTATGGGAAATCTCAGGCAACCTTAATAATAGGTTTTACCACCTGTCCCTCCTGTAATTATATTATTAATATTATAAGTATCATAAAACTGAGGATGAAAGTGTTGACTAGGACTAGCATTTATCTAGGACTCCCATTAATTTCCATATATGTGAAATTTTCCTGTTGGAAAGATGTCTGCCTTCATTAGGGCTGAAATTGTTTGATACGTTGTTTTCCCTGAAATGTATGCCAGTGAAAGGATGAGATTTTAGCTTTGCGGCACAGTGATCACAGCAGTAGTCTGTGATGCTAATTTTTCACAAAAATATGTGTAGGGCCAGAATATGCCCTCCTACAGTCAGACCCACCTACAGAGACTAAGGAAAACAAAATCAGTGAGGAATTTCTCCCATATTATTTCTCCCACAGAACTTTGCCCTTACAGTTTTGTGAGGGGAATAAGGTTATCCCTCTGCAAGGAAGGTTTTTAGGAACCATCTCAGAGTTAGTCTCCAGGAATGCATGTAGAGCCCAAGAAACCACTGTGCTTTGAGCCCAGGCACATGGAGCCCATATGCTCCTGTCAGATCTGATGCTCGCTTGTGGCAGCTCTATCAGAGCCATACAATCAGGAACTCCCTGTGTTTATGATGATGCCATATCTCATCCCTTCCTTCCTGCATATAAATAGCTTCATCCTGAAGAGCAGCCAGTGAGATATTTATCATAATTTCATGTTACTATTTTTAAAAAATACATACACAGTTTTGTCATGCACAACTTCCAACAGGAAATATTTTCAGTTTGTGACAACATAACTCTTACTGACCAATAAAGCATTCATACCTCATTTTCTGATATGTTTTCTGATCGTTATCCAATTTAATCTGGACTATTTATAAATACTAGCTTGATGAAAAAATTACGAAGTACTAGAAGAATTTTGATGATTTTCTTTCTCACTATTTCATTGATTAGCAGTAATTGACTAGTGAATTGAGAGAACATATCAACTGGTAATACTACTTTTTAGCTGTGGACAGACTTGTTTCTGTTAATATTTAATACCTTTTATGAAGGAACAATTATATCAGAACAATTGAGTTTACTCACCTTTTTGCTTTAAGTTATACTGATGGTACGTATTAGTTGATTCATGAACATTACACCTTCAATTATTGGCATTCCCTGAACATATAAATATAGAGTTACATTGTTTGGATTCTGTAAATTTATTTTGTCAGACTTCCCAGAGAGAGTTAAAGGGTAAGAATGTTATCCTTTTGTGTGTATTTTCAATGGCTGCTGTTATATTTTTTCCATACTCAGAAGTGTTGATAGGTTGCATGGAATACACATCAAAATAGATGGAAGGAGTTGTAACCTCCCTCCTCGTAGGGTGACAGAATCTATTCACATGTATCATGAGGGGAATATCCCGTGTGGCAATAGAACCACCTGCGAAGCGCTACATAAGGATTATGCAAACCCCCCTCCCAGTATTGTTGACAGGCACTAGTGACAGCCCACTCAGCTACAGAAGTGCCCTGGCTTTAGTCTCTCCATCCTGTTAAGCAGGAACACTTTTTGCATCCTTCCCGTTCACTTTCTAACTTCCCAATAATATACTAACATCCTTCTGACAATTTTAAAAAGAAGTCATTGCTACTGGTGAATGATTAATGTTTCCAAGTGTGGCCTAGTTGCTTGTCCCAAATCTGGGGATAGGCCATCACCAATTTGCGTTTCCATAAAGTTAGCACTGATGACAAATGGAAGAACCAAATCCAGATCCTCAACCTAACACAGCCAAATGGTCTACGAGTAACCAAAAGCTGAGAGTGAGGCAGTGGGAATGCATGCTGGTTTGGAGTCATATCTTTTTTTTTCTTATTTTAAGCCACAAGAAACAGCCATGTTTGATTATATTCCATTTGTTAAGAAAGGCATCTTATACTTCACTAGGAGATAATGTGACATGTTATTAAGTGCGTATAATTGGTGTGGTTTTGTTAAAATATACAGTCATTCTTTTCAGTAAACAGTAAATGAAATTCATATTTTACAAAACCACAGCTTTCTTCCAGTTTATATCTTTCAAAACCAAATACGATTGCTTAACAATAAGTTACAAAGAACAAAATACACATTCCTGCTCACCCATGCTTTCCTAGTATATGTTATAGACAAGTTTCAGATGCACAGGAAATATGGCGTAGAATCACTGTGAAGTCTTCAAAGCCATTCCCTGACAAATTTATGAAAGGAACTTGATGTACAAGAAAATCTGGCTTTTAATAGTTCATTTCAAATTTTTTACTTCATCCTCTGCTGATGTCAGATACTATGATGTCACAACAGCTGCTGGTGGTAATGATTGATACCATACAGAAAAAGCTGTGTTCTGAAGCAAAGGTTAAGCAGTAGGAAAGAAAAACAATTTTTCTTTTTATGCAAATAATTACAGTGTAGTGTACTGATATAATTTCTGCCTAGGTTTTGACTCACATACTAGTATATTGCCTTTCATTCCAACATTACACATGTAATAGCAATCAAAACACATTTTTCTGCTTTAGTTGTAGATTTACTATAGTGTTACAGGATTATTTATACACAAACACACACAGCAAGCTACATGTGGTATCTGTATTGCATGAAGTCTATATTATTATGTGCTTCCACTATAAAAATTGTTTTGGTAATAAAAAATGAGTACCCAAAAGGTTATGCAGAAGCCAAGTGGTTTAGAAATACAATCATTTTTAAATAAAGCACAACAGCTCTTTAATAACTAGTCCAGAAGTCATCCCACCCTGAAGTTATATTTACCAAGCTGTGTTCAGCAGCCAATTATTTCACTTTGTTTTGGCTATGCAAGGAAAGAAGTGCTCTAAACATATGAAACAGTATTTTTGATGCTTTTTGTATGATGTTTATAGATGATTACAAAGAATAATAGATTAAATTCATGTTTTTATACTCAAAGTTTAATTAAGAATTTTATTTCAAAATGTTTTGTGAATTATACAGATAAGAACTATATGTAGCAACTTTTCTAACAAGCTACATACTTCTCTTAGTTCTATTAGTTGAACATTTCCTTCTGAATAGTTGGTGGTGTCAATTGCTTCTGAGAATTTAGGGCGGGTGGTTCTTGGAGTTGTAGGGATAGAGAAAGAGAAAAGGACGAAACAGGTAATATCTGAACAACAGTCCTTATTCATTTGCGATGTAGATAACTTTGTGCTTCTCAAGTACTTCTATGTCATGCTCCAGTTGTTTCATCTGTGATTCCAGCTTTCCTTTATGTGTCTTCTTGGATATGGTGTCTATTTCTACTGGAAGACCCTGAAATTCATGGTACACTTCCTCCCAGTTCTTTTTCAGCCCCTAGTGCCATTACATGAAAAGGAAATACATGGGAAAAACTTACTTCATTAAGAATAATACACACATAAGATTTTTTGTTAATCTTGCATTCGTAAGTGTCACTGCAATGTTAAAGTAATAGATAAATATATGGATAATGTTTAATCCTCTTAATTGGACAAATTAATTAAATGCTTAAAAGTCAAAGTAGTTGGAACAGAAATTTGACTCATTCTGATGCTGTATGAGGAATGGTCTTTAAAAAACTCTGTGCCTTTGAGAGAAAAAATGACAGTCTTTGAGAGGCAATGAAACAATAATTGAACTAGCCAATGAATGATGAGCTACAAAAATGCTAAACTGAAAAAAGTACGTCAGTGTGACTAACAGTAAACTCTGTAGCCTTCCAGAAACTCAAGGAAGCCTGTACACTTCATTTCCAGTCCTCAGTATCTTCAAGAAAAACTGCACAAGGTAAACGAATAGTGACTTTTCCTTATTCTAGATAAGAGACTTTCTGTGCTTTCAGTGATCTACAGCTAGGCAACTTTGACTGCTCCATTGTATCTAATGCTAGTATGCTCACTGAGGAACTACTAGGATTCATAAAAGCTGCCTCAAAACTCCTATCATTCAAATGCCTTCTTTTCTCCAAAATGCAACAGGACATATCTTACAAATTGCACTACAGAAAGCACATCCCCAGAAACATCAACCTGGCTACCACAGATCTCACTATGTCACACACAATGGTGTTACCTACCTTAAGTAATCACAAGAGTACCAACACTTGGAACTCCAGCCAAAATTCAGTGCAGTTTCAGTTCATCTTACCCCCAGCTTAATTTTCTGTTATCGAGACTCTTCTCGGACCGTGCTGATCCCACAATATCTTAACTTCTATGAACTACTTTGAAAATTTCTAAATAATTACATTCCCTTCCTAATCTATATTTAAAATAACATCTATAGGCACCTTATTTATCATTTGGACTAAAAAACCTAGCTGTCACTGACCCTATCAACAATAATTTCAAAACTGCTACCTCTCTTGAATGCTGCTATGCAAAGAATTACCTTACTAGATAAAGTGAACTGTATCTTCCATATATAAAAGCCCAAGACTAAAACACTGCCTAAAAAACTCACACAATCATCTGAAATGTACTCATAAACCTGTTACTTCAACATTAGAGACAAACTTTTATCCACCAATATATGCTGAATGGAACCAGACTATGGTAGAAAAATAAAATTGAAAACTTGTTCTTTCAGCCTCACAATTACTGCAACAACTGCTCTTACTTTCTCTCCTCAAGAGGATAATCAAAATCTACACATCCTATACATGTATATATAAGGATTTAGTAGAGTTTATTCCTTGTGAAAACTACATGGGTGAAGTCAATAATCACACCTACTACAAGGAACTCGGATAGCAATCAGTAAATAATACAATATGCCTATCAGTGAGAAAACACTTTTCCAAAACTGTTTTGGCTCTCAGTTCTGTTTGCTTAGAGGACATCACAAAGTATCTTCAAAAATGAAGAACTGAAGTTACTCTCTTGGGAACGAAAGTTTTCAGTTCTCCTCCATAACAAAAACTGGATTCAGCTGACACACGGATGTTATGGCACATTGTGATTTCCAACCTCATGTCCTTCTTCTCCACTATTATTAATCACCTCTTCTCCCAGATTGGCTAATTGATTAACATAGCAAAGTTAGATTTAGAGGAATTATTCTTAATACATATTTAACTTTGAAGATTGTTGCTTCTATTTCAGAACTCAAAGTCTCTAGTGCTTAAAAACTTGTTTGATTTTGTCCACTGTATGAATTGATTTAACAGAAAAAATGAGCTTTCCCTGCCAAGACTAAGAGGAACAGGTTTTAATATGTTCTAGTCTTTTACTGATTCTAAGCAGTGTGTTTATTGCACAGCAATTCGTGCTTCTTACGTATTCATATTAAGCATCTAAATGTTGTCCATAAAGGTTATTCCAACAATCTTCATATACAAATATCTACATAAGTTTAAAAGCCCTGTATCATCATGTGAAACTTGGAGCAACAAGGTTATTTATTTACTGTCTTGTAATGCTATTTGTCTTTGCAATCCAAGGCTGTAAAGTACTTAAATAAAGCTCCTAGTCTACCATGCATTGGGTATAGTTTACAAATATATAGTCATGAAAATAAATACTGTATTTCCAAAACTTTCACAGAAGTCATTCATAGCTTCTTTTAAATAATCCTTCTTTGTGTACATTAGTAAAAACTAGTTTGGAAATCATTGAAAACAGTGAATTTTAAAACACATTAGAGCATGCACTCATCACAATTTATCCCTACAGAGCAGACAGATCAAAAGCAGATCATGAGTCCTTCCACAAAAATCTCCCTTACAGCTCCTCCAACAGCAGTGTAATACGCTGACCACTATTGCTATGGGCTAGACCACAAACTGAGTATCTAACTCTATATCAGAAATTCTACTACATGCTGGATCAGTGAGAAATACGTACTGCATTTATGAACATTCTCTTTTATTCTCATAAAATCCCAACCAAAGTAAGCATAATGAAGAGTTCAAAAAAATTTTGGCACAAATTATTTCCCTCTATTTTTGTAAGTTCATGGGGCTTGATTTTGTTCTCAGACATCTGTTGCCACATATTCTTTCAAATCATGTGTTCACGAGCAATGTCAATTATTTTAAAAGACAGGAATTCCCATATGTCTACAGCTGAGCACTGGGTAGAAGCCACATACCCTGGGGACACTAATTCCTCCTGACAATATAACTGTATAAGTAATCTGGCCAATGAAAGAGCAAACATATTTTTAAAAAATAAAGAAAATACTGTATTAATAACAAAAATCTAACAACTATTTAACAATATTTCAATACACCCTTGTATTTTAAAAACTTAGAACATAATTTTAGTCAAACTAAATGCAGAACTGTGAGCGGCTGAACTCACATGCATTTTTGCACATATTTTTTTGCAGCATAGTTAACTTGCTGGACCATCAGCTTGTCCTATGCCTTTCCCACCATAAAAATATCTTAATCTTCACCCTTGCTATTACGTTCTTTATATTGCTGTCAATGCAATACCCTCACCTCTCTCCCACACTCCTTCCTAGCTTCTACTGCTTGCTACATAAGAAAGAGACATCATTGTCCTAGCTATTTTGGATCTTGCTGATTAACAGGCTAATATTTGCAAGTGAGTGAGTTAGACACTGTGTTTTCTCTCTAGATATTCTGCTGGTGTTTTTGAGGGAATTTAGTATTTTGGAGATGTCCAACCATCTGCTGATTTGTTTCACGTGGCTGCTAATATCAAGCTATTAAGGGACAGACTCATAAACAGATATCACACTAATGTAAGCCTCATTTTCATAGGAAATTTGGCTAAAATGTGGTCATGAGAAATTCCAATTCAGGGATCAGATATACTTTTAAAATGTCTCTTTTCTGCTCTACTTCTTTTATGGTATTATTTCTCTTTAGAAAATCTTGTGCAATAAAAACTGTATGAAAGACAGTATCCAAAACAGCTTGAAAAAATACAATTTTTCCATTCACAGTTCTAAGAATATATGGCAATTTAATTCTGTTTCCTGGTTTTGCCACATTTTAAAACATGACCCTATGCTTTAGTGAATGAAGTCACGATGTGAAGCTAGAAACTGCCAATAAAAGTGGCAATGTTATGCATCAGGGAAAAAAAAGCCCACAACAATTGGTATTTTGTCATGATTCACAAGTGGAGAGTCAGAACTGTCACTAAATCCACATAGGTGATTTTCTGCATTCATTTGAAGTTTCACTGAAATTCCAAGTCATTAAGGGGGATAGGAATCTAACAGAATTGCAGTACTTGTAGAACTGGACTAAAACTGTAAGTAGATCAGCTCCCTTCAGTTCAGTTTACAACTGTTGTACAGCTCCATCTAGTGAAAAAGTAGCTAACTCATTTGCCTAGCTTAAAAAATCTAGTATACTTTTATTGTTTGTATGGACTTACACTACCTTATTAATCTTTTGTAAGTTACTAATTAACTAAATCAAAACATGTACCTGCAGAAGACTTGTCCTTTCTTCATCAGATAACCGTTTCATGGCTCTTTTCTTCAGATGCTCCAAGATACCGGCCTCATATTCTTTCTGAGCTCTCTTCATTTCTTCTTTTTTCTGTGTTATGTATTTTGGTGTAACACCATAATCCTATAATAGTAAGGAAGAAGTTTCTTATATGTGCTTTTAAGAAGGAAACAAAGACATACCTGTCATCCATAGTATATTACATTTGCAAAGACAGCTTGAAATGGAATTTTGTGCCACCAAGCTATAAAATCTTAAATCACCATGTTCTTAGAAGTATCAGACATGATTGTCTTTGTAGCCTAGGCAAAATGTATAAACAATTCCCTTCAAATTTTTTTTGCAACCGTGGAAAACAACAGACTCCAGAAACCGAAACGTCTGTTTATAAGAACTGATGGTTGAGTGAGAAGTTTGAAACCTGGTAATGACAGCTAGCTATTTTTCATTTTGATGCGGTGTCAGATTCTACATTCTGAAACACATTCCTTAGATACTTTCTTTGAAAGGTCTTCCGGTATCCTGATTTTTGCTGAACATTGGATGCCACAGAAGAGAGTGAATAGTGTTAACATATACATGAAAATTGGACTAGGTAGGAATGATAAACTATCCCATATTCAGTGTGGCAGAATTGTGTTTCTGGGAGGAAAAATAATTTCTGAATATCCCAGATGTCCTTGGGAGAACACATTTATTTTGCCTTATCCTTTGTAAAATGAAGCCTGTCTAGCTCTGCCAGAAGGTACTGGAGTCTACCTTCTTTCTGCCTGTATTGGGTTTGCGTGGCAAGGTTTTGGCAGCAGGGGGGCTACAGGGGTGCCTTCTGTGAGAAGCTGCTGGAAGCTTCTCCTGTGTCCAAAAGAGCCAATGCCAGCCAGCTCCAAGACAGACCTGCTGCTGGCCAAGGCCAAGCCCATCAGCGACAGTGGTAGTGCCTCTAGGATAACATTTAAGAAGGAGAAAAAACCCTATGCAACAGCAATTGCAGCTGGAGAGAGGAGTGAGAATATGTGAAATAACTCTGCAGAGACAAAGGTCAGTGAAGAAGGAGGGGGAGGAGGTGCTCCAGTTGCTGGAGCAAAGATTCCCCTGCAGCCCATAATGAAGACCATGATGAGGCAGGCTGTCCCCCTGCAGCCCATGGAGGTTAACGGTGGAGCAGATATCCACCTCCAGCCCATGGAGGTCCATGGTGGAGCAGACATCCACCTGCAGCCCGTGGAGGTCCACAGTGGAGCAGATATCCACTTGCAGCCTGTGGAGGACCCCGCGCCGAAGCAGGTGGATGCAACTTATGGAGGCTGTGACCCCGTGGGGAGCCTGTGCTGGAGCAGGCTCCTGCCAGGACCTGCGGACCCATGGAGGGAGGAGCCCAAACTGGAGCAGGTTTGCTGGCAGGGCTTGTGACCCAATGGAAGGGACCCATGCTGGAGCAGTCTGTTCCTGAAGGATGGCACCCTGTGAAGGGACCCACGCTGGAGCAGTTTGTGAAGAACAGCAGCCTATGAGAAGGACTCACATTGGAGAAGTTTGTGGAGAACTGTCTCCTGTGGGAGGGACCCCACATTAGAGCAGGGGAAGAGTGTGAGGAGTCCTCCCCCTGAGGAGGAAGGAGCGGCAGAGACAGATGAACTGACCGCAACCTCCATTCCCTGTCCCCCTGCATCCTTCTTGGGGGAGGTAGAGAATTCAGGAGTGAAGTTGAGCTCAGGAAGAAGAGAGAGGTGGGGGAAAGGTGTTTTTAAGATTTGGTTTTATTTCTCATTATCCTGCTCTGATTTGATTGGTAAGAAAATTAACTAGTTTCCCTAAGTCGAGTCTGTTTTGCCCGTGATGGTAATTGGTGAATGATCTCTCCCTGTCCTTATCTGGACCCATAAGCCTTTCGTTGTATTTTTTCTCCCCTGTCCAGCTGAGGAAGAGGAGTGATAGAGCAGCTTTGGTGGGCACCTGCATCCAACCAGGGTCAACCCACTACACCACCAGATGCTAAATGATTCACAAATCTCTTAGTGTTGGGTAGCACTATGACTAGCATTGTTTATATGTATGTTTAGCTGTGCAAAGGTACTGCAAGGGCTGCAGGTTCACATGTTTGCTTTTTCTCTGTCATGAGTTATGTCATATGTCATGTCTCTTTTTGCATAATGCTCTGAATTATCTGTTTAGATAAACCAGACTCCTGATGCATCTTGTTTTCCTGAGTATTGGAATGGACTGTTCTTGTGCTTGGAGAAGGCCATCCTTAAAGGCATACCAGCTCTCTCTGGCTCCTTTGCTTTTCAGAGCTGTCTCCCACAGGGTCCTACCTACTCATTCCCTGAATAAGCTGATGTTTGCTCTCCTGAAGTACAGGGTCTGTACCCTACCACCTGCCTTCCTGAGCAGGAGGGGATCTTGAACTACTTCATGGTGTGTACAACCAAGACTACTGTTGATTATCACACCTCTGACCTCTTCTTTCTCATTTGCAAGTAGCAGAAACAGAAGAGAATGACCACTGGTTGGCTCATCCACCATCTGTATTAAGAAGTTGTTGCTGACATACTCCAGGAACCTTTTTTGATTGCTTTCATCCCTGTGTGTTGTCCTTTCAGCAGATATCAAGGAGGGTGCTCTTCTGTAAGATGCTGCACTGTGATCTGAAGATTTCCTGTAGTTGCTTAGAGATTTCAGCCATCTCCTCACCTCATTGGACAGTCCATAACAAACATGCTTTTGACACTTACTGGCCTTTCCTCTGATCCTGACCCACAAGCTCAACCAGCCTGTTGCAAATTGCACAAAAAGCTCCAGATATCTGAACCGCTCCTTCATCCAAAGGGCAATCCCTCCTCTTCTTCCCTGCCTGTCTTTCATAAAGAACGACCATTCATTTATCGCAGAACACCATTTGTCTCCCCATTAGGTACTCCCTGGGTTCCCAATGCAACACTTATGCTATTGCTTTAGCAGCATCATTCTGCCGATTTTCTGCTGACAGCATAAGCAAGTGAATGCAGAGCAAAGGCAAAGCACAACTCTCGTGCCAGTGATTTCTCCTTGATGAATCTCAAAGGTCTACCGCAAACAGCAGTGGTATCTAAACATCTCAAAAAGAATCATAAACATTTAATAGGAGAATGCAACAGAGAATCTAAAATAGGCATTGTTACTAGTATTTCCACTATAATTTAATAAAACTTACCTTTTTTTTAATATATTTTGGAACAAGTCCTGAAGTTTCAAGCAGATATTTGTCTCCCTGTCTTCTATCAACATAAATAGGTTGAGGCTTTTTAGGCAATCCTGTGATAGCAGCAACTGCATTTGTATTTATAAAATTCTTTTTACTCTGAATTCCCATAACTGGGTGATCTGTCCTCTGTGGCACTGATAATGCAGGCAATTTCTTACTGTCCTGTTCTTTTTTTCCTGTAAATTGAGCAAGTAAATATTCTCAGCAATAACCATGAAGAGCTTTGCAATTTAATGTTACTACATTTTTCAAAAGGGAAGAATTATATACAAAATTACATAGAAATAGAAACCAACTGTATCCACAATGAAAGAATTGACTGGGAATGTACTACGTATGTATGTACTGCAAGGCTAAGCATCGGGTCCTGCACTTTGGTCACAACAACCCCATGCAATGCTGCAGGCTTAGGGAAGAGTGGCTGGAAAGCTGCGTGGTGGAAAAGGACCTTGGGGTGTTGGTCAACAGCCAGCTGAACATGAGCCAGCAGTGTGCCCAGGTGGCCAAGAAGGCCAACGGCATCCTGGCT
>Ga0065711_1006376_pt1 | contig 17538 bp, 12 predicted proteins | sample Hoacrofraction12_FD_59098 | JGI IMG/M metagenome (GOLD analysis project Ga0065711, IMG submission 59098) | Hoatzin crop microbial communities from Cojedes, Venezuela - Epithelial fraction 12 v2 (version 2) | ecosystem: Host-associated > Birds > Digestive system > Esophagus > Crop | place... | reverse complement strand
TTCCCTTCCCTTCCCTTCCCTTCCCTTCCCTTCTCCTTTTTCTTTTCCATTTTTGCCCACTCCAGTTTTTATTTCCTTTTTTTTTTTTTCTTCTTCTGTTTAGCCATCAAAAATAATCAAGTTCTAATTCTCCACCAATTCTGGAGCAAAGGTTCACACCGAGGGACCCTTCCTAAAGTGGCAAAACTGCGGCAGTAAGGTGGCAAAAGTGTCAGGAGAGAGATGAAACACCCTCCACCCCCCCACCTACCTCCCAGTGGGAAAAAGGGAGCTGCTCACTAGTGGCAGCTCCAACTCTGCATGGACCAGGATGAGTGTGACAGTGCCCAAACCCCCTCCCATACAAGAGCAGCCCCCAGGGAGCTCAGGCAACCAGGAGCACTGTGAACAGGGCTGGCAAACAGAGTGTGGCACAGCAGTCGACACAGGCAGGGGTTGAGGGGAAGGCCAGCGGGCAGGATGCAGTCCCCCTCCTGGCAACCCGAGTAGTGGATGTTGCCTTCGCAGGAGACGTTCCAGCCATGGTTTCCACTCACGCAAAAGCTGTTGCCAGAAGGAGTGTGGGGACCCAGATGGAGGTCCCACACAAACACACGGCTGTCCAGGTCTTTGGCTGCAGGGAGTGCCTGAGCCTGGCGCTTGTACTGGAGGACAGCAGAGACAACAGCTGTGTTCGGTGCAACCAGGTGAATGATCTGCTCAGCCTGGTGGCAGAGCTGAAAGGGTTAATAGAGAGGTTAAGGAGCATCAGGGATTGTGAGAGCAAGATCGAAGGGTGGAGCCGCGCCCTGCCCTCCCTGAGGCAGAGGCAGCAGGATGCGACTCCACAAGCAGCAGAGGACACCCTGCCCACTTGCCACCAAGCAGAGGGAGGGGCCCTAAGAGACAGGCGGGAATGGAAACGGGTCCCTGCTTGGGATGGAAAGCGAATCCTCTCCCGGCCTCCCTCACCTCCCCAGTTGCCCTTAAGCAACAGAGACGAGCCAGTCAGCTCCAGGTATTATGTCTGCCCCGGCTAAGAAATAAGGAGGGTAACTGTCACAGGCGATTCCCTTCTGAAGGGAACAGAGGGCCCGATATGCTGAGCAGGCCCATCCCACTGGGAAGTCTGCTGCCTCCCCGGGGCCCGGGTTAGGGATGTTGCTAGGCAGCTCCCTGGTCTGGTGCAGCCCTCTGATTATTACCTGCTGTTGGTAATGTAGGCTGACGGTGATGAGATCGCGGAGAGAAGTCCCAAGGCCATCAAAAGGGACTTCAGGGCACTGGGGCGACTGGTTGAAGTATCAGGGGCACAGGTGATGTTTTCCTCCATCCCATCAGTGGCAGTGAAGAACACTGAAAGGGACAGGAAAATTCACCTGATTGACAGGTGGCTCAGGGACTGGTGTTGTCAGTGAAATTTTGGTTTCTTTAATCATGGGGAGGTTTACACAGCATTGGGCCTGCTGGCGACAGGTGGAGTCCAGCTGTCACAAAGGGGAAAAAGGATTCTTGCCCATGAGCTGGTGGGGCTCATTGAGAGGGCTTTAAATTAGGTTTGAAGGGGGAAGGGGACATCGTTCATCTCACTAGAGATGAGCCCAGGCGTGGCATGCCAGCATCAGGGGTGAGATCAACAGCCCAGCTCAAGTGCGTTTACACCAATGCACGTAGCATAGGCAATAAACAGGAGGAGCTGGAAGCCATTGTACAGCAGGACAGCTATGACTTGGTCACCATCACACGGTGCAATGACTCTCATGACTGGAGTGCTGCAATGGATGTCTATAGCTCTTCAGAGGGATAGGCGAGGAAAGAGAGGCAGTGGGGTAGCACTGTATGTTAGGGACTGCTTTGACTGTATAGAGCTCAACAATTGTGATGACAAGGTTGAGTGCTTGTGGGTGAAGATGAGGGGGAAAGCTAACAAGGCAGACATCCTGCTGGGGGTCTGTTATAGACCACCCAACCAGGATGAAGAGGTAGATGAAGTTTCCTGCAAGAGGCTGGCAGCAGTCTCACAATCGCTAGCCCTTGTTCTTGTCAGGGACTTTAACCTGCTGGACATCTGCTGGAAATACAACACAGCAGAGAGGAAACAGGCTAGGAGGTTCCTGGAGTGTGTGGAACACAACTTCCTGACACAGCTTATAAGTGAGCCTACCAGGGGAGGTGCCTCGCTAGACCTGCTATTTACTAACAGAGAAGGACTGGTGGGAGATGTGGTGGTGGAAGGCCAGCCTGGGCTTAGTGACCATGAAATGACAGGGTTCTGAGTTTGAGGGGAAGTAAAGAGGGGGGGCCAGCAAAACCACCACCATGGACTTTTGGAGGGCAGACTTTGGCCTGTTCAGGACGCTGGTTGAGAAGATCCCTTGGAGAGAGTGCTGAAGAGCAAAGGGGTCCAGGCAGGCTGAACATTCTTCAAGGAAGAAGTCTTAAAGGCACAGGAGCAGGCTGTCCCCATGTGCCCCAAAATGAACCAGCAGGGTAGACGACCGGCCTAGCTGAACAAGGAGCTCTTGCTGGGACTCAGGAAAAAAAGGAGAGTCTACCACCTATGGAAGAAAAGACAGGTGACTCAAGAGGACTATGGGGGTCTCGTTAGGTAGTGCAGAGAGAATTAGATTTAGGAAGGCAAAAGCCCAGCTAGAACTCAGGCTGGCCAGTGTTGTAAGGAACAACAAAAAAAAGTTTTTACAAATACATCAACAACAAAAAGAGTCTCCATCCCTTTTTGGATGCAAGGGTGAATATTGCCAACAAGGATGAGGAAAAGGCTGAGATACGTAATGCCTTCTTTGCCTCAGTCTTTTATAGTCACACTGGTTACTCCCAAGGTACTCAACCCCCAGTGCTGGAAGGCAGGCACGCAGAGCAGAATAAACCTCCCATAATCCAGGAGAAAGCAGTTAATGACCTGCTGTGCCACCTGGACACTCATAAGTCTATGGGGCCGGATGGGATCCACCCAGAGTGCTGAGGGAACTGGCAGAGGAACTGTCCAAGCCACTCTCCATCATTTATCAGCAGTCCTGGCTAACAGGGGAGGTTCCAGATGACTGGAGGATTGCCAGCGTAACATCATCTACAAGAAGGGCAGGAAGGAGGATCCCGGGAACTACAAGCCTGTCAGCCTGACCTTGGTGCTGGGCAAGATTATGGAGCGATTCATCCTGAGTGCGCTCATTGGGCATGCGAAGCACAATCAGAGGATCAGGCCCAACCAGCATGGGTTCATGAGAGGCAGGTCCAGCTTGACCAGCTTGATCTCCTTCTATGACCAGGCGACCCACCCAGTGGATGAGGGAAAAGCTGTGGATATCATGTACCTGGACTTTAGTAAGGCCTTTGACACCGTTTCCCACAGTGCCCTCCCAGAGAAACTAGCTGCTCGTGGCTTGGACGGGTGTACTCTTCACTGGACAAAGAACTGGCTGAATGGCCGAGCTCAGAGAGTGGTGGTGAATGGAGTTAAATCCAGCTGGCGGCTAGTCACAAGTGGTGTTCCCCAGGGCTCAGTTTTGGGGTCTTACTTGTTTAACATCTTTATCAATGATCTGGATGAAGGGACAGAGAGCTTCCTCAGTAAGTTTGCGGATGACACCAGGTTGGGTGATAGTGTTGATCTGCTCGAGGGCAGGAAAGCTCTGCAGAGGGATCTGGACAGACAGGATCGGTGGGCCGAAGCCAGTTGTATGAGGTTCAATAAGGCCCAGTGTCGGTTCCTGCACTTGGGTCACAACAACCCCATGCAACTCTACAGGCTTGGGGAGGAGTGGCTGGAAAGCTGCCCAGTGGAAAAGGACCCTGGGGTGTTGGTCTATGGCTGGCTGAACATGAGCTAGCAGTGTGCCCAGGTGGCCAAGAAGGCCAAAGGCATCCTGGCTTGTATCAGGAATGGTGTGGCCAGCAGGAGTAGGGAGGTGACTGTCCCTCCGCACTCGGCATTGCTGAGGCTGAACCTCATATATTGTGTTCAGTTTTGGGCCCCTCAGTACAAGCAGGACATTGAGGTGCTGGAGTGTGTGCAGAGTAGGGCAACGAAACTGGTGAAGGATCTAGAGAACAAGTCTAATGAGGAGAGGCTGAGGGAGCTAGGGCGGTTGTCTGGAGGAGAGGAGGCTGAGGGCAGACGCTGTTGCTCTCCACAACTACCTCAAAGGAGGTTGTAGTGAGGCAGGTGTTGGTCTCTTCTCCCAGGTAACTAGTGATAGGATGAGAGGCAATGGCCTCAAGTTGCATCAGTGGAGGTTTAGATCGGCTATTAGGATAAATTTCTTTAATGAAAGAGTGGTCAGGCATTGAAACAGGCTTCCCAGGAAGGTGGTTGAGTCACCATCCTGGGAAGTGTTTAAAAAACATGTGGATGTGGCACTTCAGGATATGTTTTAGTAGGCATGGTGTTGTTGGGTTGATGGTGGGACTTGATCTTAGAGGTCTTTTCCAACCTATGAGTCTATGATTCTAATGAAACTGCTATTTGACAGAAATCTTAGTAATTTGCAGGACAGAACCATGCTGTGTTCACTACCTTACACAGCAGGAAAAGCAATGTTATGTATAAACTTTGGGTTTTCATTTTTTTTTGCTATTGTTGCTTTTCCTGTAATATCCAGCAAAGCAAAGTCGTATAAATGCATGGAGAAGACTAGGTGAAAAAAGAAGCACAATAAGGTAAGGATAGATAAGGTCTCCAAACACAGGTATACTTGTGAAGTAAATAGACTTCGGGAATTTTGGTGTCCTTATCAGCACCGCACTGTGCATCAAGAGGACTGTGACTGGATCTTCGTAAAAAATGGTGTGATGTCTCCTGCATTCCTAAACAGGGCTGCAGCCATTGTTATGTTTAATGTTAAAGGGAGTTTTGTCTAAATACTTGTGTTTAAGCTTAGGGGTTTAATGGTTAAGGTACGTTGCTATAGTAGCATTTTTCCCATTTGAAGTTAATCAATTAAAAATAAGTGTGAAGTTAAACAACTTTGTCGAGGCTGATATTTTATAGGTGTCAACTCGCACCTATTTTTTAACTCCCACCTATTGAGCATACCAATCTGGTAACATCTACAAACGGGATTGCTAAGTATGCCCTTTTTATGAAATACTACTTCAACAAGAAAGTACAAGTAGTTTACTTTTATAAAGTACTACTTCAAGAGCTTCAAGCAAAAACAGTTACCAGTGTTTAATTATGAGTCGGCTAATAGGACTAATATATTCCAAAACAAATAAATATGGGAACTTGGTCACTGCATTTGACCAAGCTATCCTCAAGATGTCAATATGGACTCATAATAATTTCTATGGCTATAAACAAATATTTGACTTGTTAAAACCAGAAATTTGGACAATTTACAAGTGCTGGGGTCATCTTTTCTGTTCCAAGTTTTTAAAGAGACATATTTGCTCAATCTTTGTTCATCAGCAATTTAATAACTTTAGAACTTCCATATTTCTTCTTTTGAAGGCACTAAAGGGTATTTTAGTAATGTGTTTATCTACAGCTAACAACCATAATTAGCTTAAGTTATGGAATGCCCTGAATAAATGATGAACAGTTTATAGTTGTTCAGAACCACAGTTTGTGCAACTGGTGTTTTGTTAAATATTTGCAGAAAATATGATTTGCAGCATTTGCAAGTTACATAAACCTTTATAATTATGGCCTAAGGTATTATACAAAAGTTATTTAAGTAATTCCCTAAGATTGCTGCTCAGTGCACCAACAATTAATCATCTGTTGTGTCTATTATAAATGCAGAAGCAATTAAGCAGATCTGTGGTGAGAATAGGTTACTGCCAGGTTTATACACAACCATTTTTCAGTGGTGTCATTACTGATGAAGACTGCTGTGGGTTTTTTTTTCTCATTTAGTAAAGAATAAAAGTATTACTTTGTTCCAGGAATTCTTGAGATGTTTTAAAATCAAGTGTGGAACAACAGATATTAGATCACTTATAAATAGATTTAGAATTCGCACCACAAAAAAAAATGGCCCCCCAAGAATGAGGAGAAATTAATTTCTGTGCTACAAAATTGATATAAAGCAAAGTCCTAAACTCTGCCCAGGATTTGTTCAGAAAGCGTACATTAGCGTCAGTCTCACATGCAATTACTTTCTGAGTCTAACGTTTGAACGTGAAGCCTGCTGTCTTTGCCCTGTGAATTCACTGAAGTCAATGAAAATTTATTTGAGTGAAATATAATAAAAGACTGGCTATATGACAAACAAAAGGCTATTTTACAAGGAAACACAGAGAGCGGAGCAGAAGTATGGTAAGCTAACATGCTTGTGTGCATACTTTAGTAGGCTACTGCCTCTCTAATGGAAGTTTTCCTTTCCTGAACTTGGGTAACTGATACTGATCTACTCCTGCTCTATGAAACATATTTTAAATTCCATATGAGTTCTGGTACCTTGAAACATGCGCAAATTACTTTTGCTTCTGTAAGCATATACATTTTCTTGCAGTATTGAAAAGGCTGGCGTTACAAGGATCTGAAAATCACCTCATGAGTGTATTGTACAAGATACTCAAAATTATGCAAATCCTAAAAGACATAAGTAAAACTGGATTTTTTCTTAAACATTCTATAGCTTGAGCATGCTCTGACTTACAGTTCTAGTCACCTAAGGTAAAAAGCCCCCTCATAAATGCAGCTGTGTTACTGGCTCGTTTAGGAGCTCAGAAACTTCACACAATCCTACATGCTCAAGTCTGTCAATTAATCTAAGATTATTTTGTGTGTTTTAACTTTTGAATGCAACGTGTAGTTATGTTTTGATTGTACCATTGCCTACCCAGTTGCAGCTGGGCACTGTGTTGTTTCATTGCCACCTTTGAAGTGACTGAAAAGCACATCATCTCCCTCTCTGACTAGCTACATCTGCTGCTCAGTAGAAAGCAATTTAGTTATGTCTTTTCTTTTTGCTTTGCTATGCTTTGGTGAAAATGCATTGCTCAGTATTCTGTAATGAACATAGCTATTTAATATGCTTAATCTTGTCCAAGAAGCTCACCTATTTAGACTCTTATGCACTGGTAAGTATCTTACAGTCCATTCTTTTACAAAGAAAGTCCTCTGAAAGTCTGTCCAAATGCTCAACAGGGGAAGCAAAATTGAGCATATCAGTAAAATAAGTACTCTGTACATGTAAACTTTATTAAACTGATACATACTGCCCATGTTCTTGCAATCAGCAAGAAAAAATTTTAAATTAATTTAACAAATAATTAGGTGTCATCACTACCTGGTCACATTACCAGTACTGTAAGGAAACCGTTAAGAGACTCTAGGAAATGCAGTCTTTGAAAACCTAATATGACAGAAGCAGTTGCCTCCCTACTGGCTCTAGGAAGTCGTTTGTTTAGTCGCATGTAATAAATATTCCACTAGTTGTTGATTCTTTAGTCATGATACAATGTGTTATTCATAGACAACTTTCTAATTTTCTTAACCTAACCTTCAGTGAGCAAATTAACACAAGAAAAGTAAAGGCAGTTTTCAGCTCAAGATACTGAAGGAACCTCTCAAAATGCTCAGTAAACATGGGATTCAATTCCTCACCTACATTTGTATCATAGTTACAAATACAAAAGCAATTAGGTTCACTTTCTCCTTTTTGGTTGATTCACAGGACTTTGTTAGAAGAAATATCACATAAAAGAAACAATGAAAAAAGATTCCCTTTTAGAGAAAGCGCTTGTGNGCAGTGGGAATTCACTGTAAGTTTTGCCTTAAACACTCAAAGGGAATAAATATTATTTTAAATATTTACTTTTCACAAAGTGAAAAATTTGTAAAGACAATCTGTTCCCTGTGTTTCAGGTGAATGGGAGAAGTTGCAAGGATCTTACTTGCCACATGGGATCTTCAGGTTAGAAATTAGGGGAAAATTGTAAAAGTTAGAAGAGATGCTAGAGTTCTATGGGCACTTGATCATCAGGAGATCTTTAAGAACAAGTAAAATAAGGCATCACCTTGGAATAACTCCTCAGAGTCAGAGATGCCAGCCTGAAGCAGAGGAATGGACTAGATGACCTTAAGGTCCTTGCTAACTCTCTGATTCTGTGGATTGGCAGAAGTAAATTTATTTCAAAGGACAGATTGACTATTCATCTGTACCATAGTGCTTTACCTCCATGCACTGCTCTTCATTCAGGACTGTCAGCAACAAAGAGCTAAAGGTAAACAGAGGCTGTTTATTTCAATTACTTTTTTCTCTTGCCCGGCAAACATGAGGAACAGATTATATATCTATACCTAGAGACTGCACACACAGAGTCTACAAAAAAACCTCAGGGCAGTGGACCAAGTTCTTAAAGAGATGATATTACAATAATTACTGTTCTTGTGGCAGGAAGAAGAAAGCATCCTTCTTGTAATAACACAGACTCGATGGATAAACACCCAAAACCCCCAAATGGAAAACTATAATGAGATAAAGAAAATCAAGGCAGTTCCAAAGACCCATGGCTCAGACCTTTAGCTAGTATCAGGGATGTTGACATACAGTCAGCCTGAACTCCTTTACTAATGTTCAGATTTTGGAAAATTAGTATTCGCTTTTAAGTTTTCCGTTTGAAATCTTCACTAGATCAAAGTGATGAAGTTTCCTGTTCCTTTAGCAAGCAATTCTATATCAAGTGACATAAAAATTGGTATTCTGCCACCGATAGTATTTTGATAGTATCCCTCTTTACTACTGCACAGCAATGAATGGCAGCTGATCTCATTTGGAAAAAAAAAACAAAAAACAACTCCATAACCCAAAATGGAACAAACATAAAAAGACACTCAGGTGAAGACAACCAGAAGATCCAAAAGATGAAGTACTGTTGGTAATCACAGAAGAACAAAAACAGGTATAAATAAAAGTGGAGAATAAAAGGAAGCTTTCAAAAACAACAGCAACAACAAAAAGTGAAAAATGCAGTTTGAAAAATAGTTTTGTCTGTGGTTGATTGCTGTGGGTTTGTTATTAGTATAAAAATTCCGCCTGCCTTTCCACCCATGGAAAACAGGTAAACTCATGATGTATAGGGAGAGAAGGATTAATACCATTTTACGGGGTCTAAGAATTCCCAAGTGACTTCAAAGCCACCAGTGCGTTTTTCCAATGTACGGGGAAGGTACTACCAAAGTGCCAAACTAAGATACTGTTTCGACCTAGGTTACAGTGCTTTTCACAGTACTACCAGATTTTAGTCCTAGCCTCCAACTACATAACAATATCTGCTTCTTATATGAGCTATATCATGAGCTTATATGAGAATCTTGAGTGCACTCACCAGGCATGTTCAGGACAACCAGGGGATCAGGCCCAGCCAGCATTGGTTCATGAAAGGCAGGTCCAGCTTGACCAGCATGATCTCCTTATATGACCAGGTGACCAACCTGTCTAGTGGACTAGGGAAAGGCTGTGAATGTTATCTTCCTGGACCTTAGCAAAGCCTTTGACACCGTCTCCCACATCATTCTCCTGGAGAAACTAGCTGCTCATGGCTTGGATGGGCATGGTCTTCACTGGGTAAAAAACTCGCTGGATCGCTGATCCCAGAGAGTTGTGGTGAAATGAGTTAAATCCAGTTGGCGGCTGGTCACAAGTGGTGTTCCCCAGGGCTCAGTATTGGGGGAAGTTCTGTTTAATATCTTTATCAACAATCCAGATGAGGGGATCAAGTGCACCCTCAGTGGGTCTGTAGACAACACCAAGTTGGGTGGGAGTGTTGATCTGCTTGAATGTAGGGAGGCTTTACAGAGGGATAAGGACAGGCTGGATCAATGGCCGAGGCCGTTTCTACGAGTTTCAACACTGCTAAGTGCCATGTCCTGCACTTTGGTCACAGCCACCCCATGCACCGTTACTGGCTTCAGGAAGAGTAGCTGGAAAGCTGCCCAGAAAAGAAGAACCTGGGGGGTTGGTCGACAGTCAGCTGGACGTGAGCCAAGAGTGTGCCCAGCTGGCCAAGAAGGCCAAGAGGCCACCTGGCTTGTATCACGAACAGTGTGGGCAGCAGGAGTAGGGGAGTGATCGTGCCCCTGTACTCGGCACTGGTGAGGCCGTACTTCGAGTACTGTGTTCAGTTTTGGGCCCCTCACTACAAGAAGGACAACGAGGTGCTGGAGTGTGTCCAGAGAAGGGCAACAAAGCTGATGAAGGATCTGGAGAACAAGTCTTATGAGCAGTGGCTGAGGAACTGGCTTTTATTAACCTGGAGAAGAGGAGGCTGAGGGCAAACCTTATTGCTCTCTACAACCGATTGTAGTGAGGTGAGTGGTGTTCTGTTCTCCCAAGTAACTAGCAATAGGATGAGAGGAAATGGACTCAGGTTGCACCAGGGGAGGTTTAGATTGGATATTAGGAAAAATATCTTTACTGAAAGAGTGGTCAAGCACTGGAGCAGGCTGCCCAGGGAAGTGGTGGGATCAACAGGCCTGGAGGTGTTCAAAAAATGTGTAGACATGGCACTTTGGGACATGGTTCAGTAGTCACGGTAGTGTTGGACTGGCAGTTGGACTCCATGATCTTAAAGGTCTTTTCCAAACTTCATGATTCTGTGATTCTATGACTCTTGATATTTTAATTTTCTGATAGTTTCGCAGATATGCTAATATATTTCTTCTGATTTTTTTGTAAATAAGTAATACCTAACTGAACCCACATCATAATTTAATCTTTCAAATGAATTGCTCAGATTTTCCACAAAATAATTAATTTCCTTGGAAGTATTCACTGACATTCACAAAATAAATTCATTTTTGCTTAGACTGCTGCAACTTGTACATTGCCAGTAAAAAATAATTTGTAGAGAGGTTTCAGGGTTCTTGCCACAGTAGAACAGACTGAAGCATCTCAGCATCAGAAGGTGTAGCAGGAGTGCGGACGAAAAGGATCTTTTAGTTATAAAGACTGCTCTAAGTTTAAACAGATATAAATATCCAATCAACAGGATTTAAATATCATACCTGCCTCCTGTTATAAAAAAAAAGCAGGGAAAATCACTGCTTCACTTAAAAGGAAGGGAAGGCTTTCAAGTACAGTTGATAGCTAAACATCTTGAAACATCTCCCTCAACTCCTATTCATATTTGATGCCTCAAAGGAATTTGCAGGATTAAAGGAACAGTATTTTAAATATACTTATAAAATAAAGTTTTACACAATAGTTCTTTATTTGCACCTTACTTGTATCAGTAAAGTCTCAGAAAAAGCTGCATTAATTTCTTTTTACACAAAAATAAAATTTAAGACAATCAAGACATGTATGACAAAAAGAACTGTTTCTCTCTACAGAATGACAGCTATGAAACTAATGATAAATACACTAAATGTCAGCACCTTAAAATACTGAAATTAACAGTACCCAGAGAAATCCTAATGTTTCAGTACTGCCTGTTATAGAACATAAAACCTAAGCACTCAAAATGTAGAAAGTACCAGGATCAAGACACAACCATAATGCCTCCTTTACATTGCTGTTATTGCACTGCAATTTAATTGCATGAATGTACAGCATACAACTTTCATACAGTACTCATCCTGTTTAGCACAGCAGGTTGACAGAGGATACTAGACAAGTATCTTTTAAAAAAAAAATTATTTTATCCATATTTTTTGTGTGGCCCCACTACTGTCTACATTTCTGCTCGGAATAGGAGTATTAATTTCTTATGGATGTCACTTATCATTCACCACAGCACTGCCATTTTATTTTAATAATCCACTGAAATTGATCTTCAACCTACTCTGTGAGATGGGATTATTACATTTAAAGACGTGGAAGGATGACATAGAACTGTCACTAATTTTTTCGAAAGGAATTTATTGCTTTTGTTTTCGTAAGACACATAAAGGTCTTATTTTCATTCTCCCACTTCATATTTCTTCTATCCTTTCAGATATGTAATTCATAGTTTTAGTCAGTTTTCTTTGCAGCTGCCAACTGTAGAAAAATCTGATGTCAGTGTCCCCCATTTTGTACCTACAAAGTCAATCTCACAAGTCATGGCAATCTGTGAAAATAAAGACAAAAAAAAATTAAAAATCTCAACTCTTAAACAACTTCTGTGGAGAAACTGAGAAGATTTTTAATCACAGTGACATACTTCTTTCTAAAACTCATTTGTAAGAAATAGTGTTGCAGAAATACTTTACATTGGTGAAAATAACAACCGTCAAACAAGTAGATGGAGCTCAACAAGACAGAGGGTATTTCTGGGGGGTGGAGAATGCATGGCTCTACAAAAGTCTTGAGAACACTTTCTTGGGTGGAAACCTTAAAAAAACAGTAAAAGATTTTGATATTGGCAACACAACAAAGTCTCAGCTTCTCTTGTTTTTGAAATGGATGAACTTCTTTTTCCTCTGAAATTTTCTGAATATAATACTCGGTAAAGTGCAACAAATTTAGAAGTGACTGAGAATGATATCACTGAAACAAAACTATGCTTTGACAACTTGGTATGAAATGCAGGTGAACGGGAGTCAACAAGAGCTCTTCTTGGATCCTGTTGATTTTCCGTTTCATCAGGCTTTGTAAAGTTATATACTCATTTGTTCCAAAGAGATCATAAGATAAAATGATTAGATAAAGTTTGCGTAGAGTTGGAAGTGGGGAACCGCTTACATGGAGAAGAAAAACCACTCTGGAGGCATGGCCTGTGCAAGTCAATTTTACCTACAGCAAAAGTGATGGACTTTGCAAAAACAGTTCTCTGTCTCTTCATTGGAAACATCTGATTTTCCTGGGCCTTCTTAGGAAACCAGCAATACAAAGAGGAGAGGTGGCCATCTCAGGTTCACACAGCAGACAGATGGCAAAGATAGGATTAGAACTGGTGTTTCTTGCCCCACAGCTGAGTGCTCTAGACTACATGAAAAAAACCCTGAAAATAAGGAAAGATTCTGGATCTTAACAGAAGCATATTTCACATATGGTAGCAGAGATTTGAAGTTTTACTTGAACATTAGATTAATACCTTGCTTGATATGAAATTACAGCAAATAATTTATTTCCAGTAGGAGAGGCAGAATTGTAAAGTTCTAAGAGTTTCTGATAAGCAGACTTTGTATTGTATCAAATACAAATCAGCTCATACCATGGAAAATAATACAGAAGTATCAAAACTTTTTTTTTAAGGTTTAGATCCCTTTTTTTCCTACCTCTATTTCTGTTCAGCAGTATTCCTTGCATTTTTTAATACAATTTGCTTGTGCATTTTATTCTTATTAGTTATTTCTTGCAGATTATGCTTTTGTAATTGGTAATCACAATATTTCTACATAAAAGAAGTGTGTTACAGCATTATGTGTGTTGATGTGTATGCCATAGTTAATTGCATTTTCTAAATTTAGGTAATGTTGTGGGGAATAATTTCAATTAATTTGCTTTTCTTCATGGTTACTAAATTCATTTAAAAAAAGGGACAAAAAAACCTAACAGGAGAGTGTTAGGAGTTTGGAAATAACAGGCTATAGCTTAGCAAATCTGCTGGAAGCCATTTGCAGGTATAACTGTATGCTAACCCTTTATCTCTTTCACTTAGCGGAAAAGAAACAAAAATAAAAAGACTAACAGTCCCATAATAACTACAGAGATTTAATCTAAATTCTCCTGGCACAAAGACAACAGGATAAGAAAAACTTCAATTTCAATATTATTTTTCACACTAGCCCTCAATATAACATTGTCTAGCAACTAATAATAGTCTTATTAATTGACTAAGAATAAACGATTAAAATAATTCCTGTTCATCATGCTGCAATGGCTCCAACCCCCCTCTCCTCCCCTGGCATAGACCAAACCAAGAAGACTGGATAACGGCAAAACAACACTCTGATGTCATTGACAATCTTAAGATAGTAAGTTTGGTTTCATACCAAAGGTCTTCAGTGAAAAAAGGTTATACGTAGGTGAAATTAAAAATTTAGGATGTCACAGTGAGGCAGTAAAAAAAATGTAGACTGTCTGTCATTTAATGTAATGGGATTTGATACCTGGTGAGAATCTGTTCCACTTGGAAAAGTAATTCTGTTAAATTCTGTGCAGAAGCCTGCAAGAGCTCGTCATGCACAGATAAGGGAAACCACGTAAAGCTGTTGTGAAGACCCCTAGTCAGACACGGGGCCATGGAGTCACAAGGTCCTCTGGGCAGAGTCCTGACAGATTGACATGCCTGCTGCTTCTCTCTTTGATGCTGATAGAAGGCAAGTTTCACGAACAAAGTCTCTGGGACCCTTGCTCTCCTCTCCCTTGCACACTCACCTCCAGGGGTTGCAAATAACTCTCTACATTGCATGGTAACTGAGCAGGCTGTGCCAAAATATTTTAATAAATTGCTTAAGATGGGATAGGTTGATATGCCTGAAAAGTAACTAACATAGCCAATACCTTAGACTGGCAGCTGTGATGGCCTAATAGCCATGCTAGTGACCTTAATATTGGTCAAAACTTCAGAAAAAAATCTGCAGAATATTAAGGAAGTGGAACAGAAAGCATTCTAAAAAGCCAAAGCTCTGCAAAATTAAACCATTTTTTTCTGATAAGCTATATTTTGTTAACAACTGTCATAAAGAGTATGAACATGGCAACGTCATCACAAAAAGCTGTCATCTTGTCTTGATGCCAAGGAAAACCAGAAAGTGACAGAAGAACAGTGGCACGACAGAAACACAGGCACATCTAAGAAAGATTGAGGAACTGCAAAGACTAACCTGTTATTCCATTTTTAGCTGCATTATTTGTTCAAAGTACAGCACATGTTCTGGGCCTTGACTCAGGAGCTGACCAAATACTCCAGGAACTGACAACCGAACAGTCATTTCAGCCTCCAGCAGGCATGGGAGATAGGAGTTGAATGTGTTGCTCAGTACTGAGGCAGTACACGACCAAACCTCCCTACTTGCTTTATGACTCTTGCAGAGTGGGCAGTGACACAGATCCCCTATTCTGTTGCTAGAATAAGATACAGATGCTGAGAAAATGCCCAAAAAACAGTTTCCAAATCCTTGAGTTTCTCTATAAACCATGTTTATGAACCAAGCTCTAATTTTAGGATGATATTAAATGATCGTTTCATGGGGTCCCATCTTTGACAAATTCTCCTACCACTACTGTAACTTTGATATTTACTTCACCCTCTATAGTATTAAAATCCCGCTCGGTCTTTTTGACTCCTGCCTCATTCAGGCTGTAGCCATACTCTATATTTCTGGTTCTCAAGAAGAAGAACAAGATTTGTAAAAATAACCTCCCATTCTGTACTTCACTTTACTTTGCAAGTGCCTCCAAACATGGTGGAGTTGGAGTGCAAGGAGATGTAACTGCACCAAATTGCTGCACATCTTTGCACCGCTTGGAGCACTCAGGGCTACACCGAGCTGTTTGGCCTCCAGGATAACTGTGATAATCAGACTTATGAGTGTTATATCAGACCTAGGAAAGAAGAATTTGCTCTGCTGTAAAGTAAGACGGAGTTTTAAATTTATACTTTCCTTAAAATTAGATTTGTTTAAAAACTAATCTTGGTTAATATTAACGTAATACATATTTCTTCTTGAGAGTGACCTCTAGCTAACTGCAAGCTTATGAAGAGGTCACATTTTCTTGCTGCATAAAAAAAGAAAATATCTGGGTACCCTACAAAGCACTGTATATTTTTCCAGGATGTTAGAAAGGGGATACAGAAATCTGCAGAAGTGAAAGCCCATGGTTCCAATGGAATCCTTCTGACTGTACAATGATTTCAATTTTGAGGACAGTTATCTCCATCTTTATATGTACAGAACAGAAACACATTTTCTTAAACCAGGTTTGAGAACCGTCACACGCAGGGAAAACAATGGCTATTTCTAACTCGCATCAGAAGGGGACAGTAGTTATCACCATAAAAAGCTAGATAACTAACACCGAAGTAGGAGCCTGAAACAAATCTCACATACCTTACTGCTTTCATTTCCTTGTCACTGTTTATTTTGCTCGTTTTGAGGATGCATCCACTATTAGTGACTAACAGCAAGCTACTAGAAAACAGTTTTAGCAATCTTTCCATTAAAACTTTTTTCTCAAAGAAATTTCTTCATGTGGAAAGATTTAATTTTGTTAATAACGCCAGATGAAAGAGTATGCTTCTACATATGCTAACATTAACAACCTTTTAAAATTGTTGTTATTTGTGTCTCTTAGTATCTCTCTAAACAGTCGGATGTATGATTACAGAGTTATGAACTTTGACACAACACATAAATTTAACAAGAACCATACCAGGTTCCAAGAAATAAAAGAAAGACTTTTTGAAATGAATACTACAGCCCTAATAAAGAGTAAAGGCAGAATATTTTAGATAACTGTCTGCAGTTTCTGGTGTTAGTTTTAGAATCTTTACAGAATATAATATTGTCCTTATTCTGGATGCTAATATTCCATTTGTAGCTAGCATCTAATCAAAATAATCTTCTCATTATAAAAGAAGACAAAGGAAACAAGGCTTTGAACTGCTGGAAACAATTTATAGCTGTCCAGCTAAGAATCTGTAGTCTACATTTTTTAAGTAGCAAAGCACACTTTTCTTTCTTTTTTAAGAAGCAGTTTTATTTTAAAATGAATTTTCTGTGGATGTCCGCCCTCGACCGAATTTTCTGTTCTGCAGAAGTGCTGAATGCCATATCTGCTTGCTGATTTTCACTGACAAGCAAGGAAAGATTTTTTGACCAGGGAGGCTGAATGCCCTATACTGCCAGCACACAAAATTATCACGTGATCATTGATAAACAGACTCTGAAAAAGGAAGAGACAAGTCTCGAATGCCATAAGGTTTGATGACTCACTGTAAGGATGGATTCGCATCGTGTTAATCTTGTTCTATAGGAATTTAAAGACAGGAGAAAGAGTCTTCCAGACATTCACAGCAAGTGACATTTTGGCTAAAAGTCACTCTTTATGTGTCAATGAACTTCAGGAATTTTTAAAAGGGAACTGAGTGGATTAACAACCTATTGAAACTTAAAAATGGAAGAGTCCTAAGTCTTATTTCCCTTGAACTGAATTAAAAATTTACATTCAGAGAAAAAATGAACATACTTCAAAAGGAAAACTCAATTTGCAATTTCAAAATTTTATTAGCTTCCATTTTCCTTTCCTAACTTTATGATGATTTATCTTCCCTATGCTTTATGTCCTTTCATGTTTTTGATGACACTTTTTACTAAAAAAATTTTAAAATCAACAAATATCCAGTAAATTTAGTTTCATTTATTAAACTTAAAACTTTGCCGCTCAGCTTTTCTAACTGAAGCAAATCTAGATTTCCTCACATTTTTTACACACAAAATAAAAATGCTGTACCAGAAGAACTGGCAGGTTCATATCAAACTAATGTCAAAAATAGACCAAGTTGTTTTGTAGCAAACTGAAAAAAGAAGAAAAGGAGTACACTCTTCTTTACCACGCCACAGAAAACCGATGTTCAGTGATCTCAATCAGAAGTGTCAGCCTTGTATTTAGTAATGCCCAGAGGATTTTTTTGCCATGATTTCCTCGATAATTTTTTGAA
>Ga0065711_1039745_pt1 | contig 17539 bp, 15 predicted proteins | sample Hoacrofraction12_FD_59098 | JGI IMG/M metagenome (GOLD analysis project Ga0065711, IMG submission 59098) | Hoatzin crop microbial communities from Cojedes, Venezuela - Epithelial fraction 12 v2 (version 2) | ecosystem: Host-associated > Birds > Digestive system > Esophagus > Crop | place... | reverse complement strand
AGCTTCTCTGGGCAGCCTGGGCCAGTGTTTCACCACCCTCATGGGGAAGAATTTCTTCCTAATATCTCATCTAAATCTGCCCTCTTTTAGTTTAGAGCCATTCCCCCTTGCCCTATCACTACACCCCCTCGTGAAAAGCCCCTCTCCATCCTTCCTGACGGCCCCTTCAGGCACTGGCAGCTGCTCTAAGGTCCCCCCCGGAGCCTTCTCTTCTCCAGGCTGAACAGCCCCAACTCCCTCAGCCTGTCCTCATAGCAGAGGTGCTCCAGCCCTCAGATCATCTTCATGGCTCTCCTCTGGACCCGCTCCACATGATGGGTTTCTTTCACGTTGTTGTTGAAAAAATAGCAAAACAGGGCCCTTTCTTAATCACTTGTTACTTGGACTTTAAGCGCACTGTACTGCTTAAAAATGGCTTTCCAGCAGCAGGCATTACGTGTACTGTGCTTCACCTGCACCACCGATACCTTCCAGTTAATCATTAAATCACTGGAGGGCTCAGGCGGATCAGGAGAGATCACCTCAACCCAGGTATCTTTCAGCAGGAACTCCCAGATGAAAGGGGAATATTTAAGACTTATAAATATTCTGGGAATGATAACACCAGATCCCTGCTTCTCAAAAGGTCTAAACAACCGCAAGTGGGAAACATTTTGGACTGTACCATGCAAAACTCTTCCAACTATAGAACGAAGTGTAACAAAACCAGTCACAAAACTAACGACCCAAGCACGCCCACAAACACCGCCTGCAGTACAAAACAGACACAGCCCCTGCGGACAGTCGCGTATTTGAGAGCTGCACAAGCTACTGCAATTAGCACTTATTACTTCGAAAATAAACCCATTTACTTCCCACACACCTCAGCTTACTCCACTCTTCACCCCCCTGCCTCAGCTCCTGCCAACATAGGATCAAACCAGTACAACGCATGCTACCCAAAATCACTTTCGTTCTGTAGTCCAAGGGGAAAAACACTCCTGACTGCAGCACTGTACTTCAAATTGCATAAATCACTTTCATCTCAAATTTTCCGCTCTCGGTTTCTTTTTAGGACTGTACACCACGACACAGCAATGTGTCAAATGCCTTACAAGTCAGGGCACTCAGAAGCCCTGAGCGGCCATGCAATGAGTCTAGATGTGTTTTACGCTGTTCAAACGTAAAATTATTTGCAGTTTGGGAGCGTACCAGTCCTGACTTAATAGACGTTACAAACCTCTTCCACAACAACCCCTTCCATTTTACTTTTCCCATTCTAATTTCTCTCCAAAGATATGCCCTTCCACTTATGGCATATTAAACTTCTCAGATCTATCAGCTCCCGCTGAAGCCAGGGGACGTTTCCATTCCCTGCAAAGCGGACAGCAGGGACGTGCAGCATGCACTGCCCCGATAATTTTACCCTCTAGCTCCATCCCGTGAAAGGTTCGCTTGTAGGTGAAGCCCTGCCACTAAGAAGTAAGACCTCGTTGAAGGGCACCAGGAGAATGGCCCAAGGGATGGTGACAACAGCATCAGCCGCTACACAAAGGGTCGTGGGCAGATCCACCAGCCTTTCACAGAGCTTCACGGCATTTCAGAGCAGGCCAGACCAGACCATTTCAAACAAGACCTTTTAGCCTAACAGGTCTCTGTTTACCTTTACCAGTCTGATAAAATTAGTAGTTTATCTTCATCACCCTTCTTGCCACCAAAATGAACTAGATGTTCGCCGCGTCTGCTTCCAGCCACTCACAGTATGACGAACGGCTTGGTGACGCAGGCTGCGACCCAGAAAGCCCGCTAACTTCATTGATGTTTGGAAATCGAGCTCATCAGATGCAACTATTCAAAGTTTAATCAAAATATTAAGAGATCACCTTCACATCATGTGAACACCGAACCAACGGACGGTCAGAAAGCGAAGAATATTTATGAACAAATTAATCATACTTTCCATCTTAAGGATAGGAAATTTTAGCACTACTGGACTTCCTACCTGATGAATTAAGGAGACAAATCCTAAATTTGACTAAACCCAGCATAAATTCTAAGCGATGTAAAAGAATTTAAGCCCCCGGTATCTCCAGAATGGTGAGACCTCACAACAGAAACATGTCTGTCGCAAGGCAATGCTGCAGACGTGTGGAAAAGGTCTAAGGCAGGACAACAAACATGCTTTACAGCTGTACAGAATTCAAACTCTCTTTTTAAGAGATATGGACGGACTATCAAATTTTGCAAACGTTAAATCAATGATGAGATATATTAACACACAGGTACAGGAACTCAGTATTTCCCTGTGATATACCATGTCAAGCACAGGGTGTTTCATACTTCAACAATTAACATCTTCTCCCCAACAGGGCTTACATGTAAGGTCTTTATTTTAAAATTTAAATTCATCTTCTCGCTCTTCGATATTTATTAAATGTGAGAAGACAGGGACAAGGCCTAAAGTAGGCATCTTTTAGGAAGATCTAAAAATACGTCTGCGCTTGATTACATATGTCATCACGTCATTATAATTACATGTAATGTTATAATTACAACATGAAAAGAGTTATAAGGCAGATAAACAATAGAGTAACTATTTGGATTGCCTTTTTGATATGACAATATTTTAATTAGATGACTCAGCACAGTACTTTCAAAGACAAACTGTTGAACGTCCTCTCTACATAGGAAAGTTCATTTTGATATACATATTTTGAAAGTGAAATAAAAGGAAACAAACAACACAGCTAGCCCGCTGGAACCTTTTTGTTCACATTTAATTATTGATGAATGCACTGAGTATGTTTGGCCTCTAATTTCATTTACTGCCAAATGTCAAAGTTAATAGATAGCCATAAACACTTAAACAGTGACTGCTTTGAGTTCCAAGATGTACTCTGACACAAAAAACCGTGCTCTTTCAGGCACAGATCCAAGAGGCGACCTGCTCCAGAAAAAACGCTTGCCCTGTGAAAAAATGCCAAACCCTATATTTATGCATGAAATTCTTCGCAATGTTTGAAAATGTTTCTGTTATATACGGAGAGTTCAGTTCACCTTGGGTGATTCTCATTATTCCACAACCAGTAAAATGCCAATGGAGTCAAAAGTCAGTCTTTAGAAACAGCGCTGGATTTGGCTGAGGGGGAAGGGAGGTCAAGGCTAGGTCAGTGACACCTAGTGCAGTCACTCACTGCCCTCCTCCATCCCTTTTTAAAAATAAGAAAAACAAACATACTTTATATAGCACAGAAGAGCAATTTCTTTTAAAAGCTACATTTAAACTCTCACAAGGAAAGCAAGGCAAAGCATCCTGGGCTGGCATTCGGGTTCCCAGCCTCTTTCTTCCCAACGGAGAGCTGGTTAAAATATCGGAATTGCTACTGATTTCACAGCAGCATCCTCACATCAAGTAACAACCTCTGAGGCCACCTCTCCCTCCCTAAACTCAACAGCCGTTCAGCTGCTCTCACGATAAGCCTTCTCCTACACTGAGGCGTGTTAGAATTAGTACCGAACACTTCCATTCCAGACAAACATACCCACCTTGCCGTGTTCTCCAGCATGCTTGGTATCACTTACGAATTACGAAACAGCGTATCTCAGACATCTACCACACATACACAGCCCATCAAATTAAGTAACACCACTGATCCCAGAGATCCCAGTATAAAAAGAGCCTCAGATACCCTTACCCATCTGCTACCAGCGTCGGAGACGATCCACAAACCCCCGCGCACTGCTCAGTGCCTTTCAAACACTACAGTACATTCGTTATTCATGCTGTCTTCTTCAAGTCTGTTTTCACGTACTCTGAAGTATGCTGTTCAGCATCAAAACAGCCATAAAATTAAAAAGCAGAATTTATCACATAATGGAGAGAGATTTGGTTAGACAAATGCAGCTCCTCTTCTCAATAATTTAACCATCTTCCTTTTTGAATAAAACATTTTAAGCTGTTAATACGCTGCTACCAAGAGCAATACTCACAGTTGCTTATAACTCCTCCGAGGGGGTCCCCCTTGAAATCAAACTCAATATCCATGTATTTTCCCTGTGAAAGCAACATATTTTAAGACTGTAAGTTCTGTTTAAGAAAAACTGCTCAAGACATGTTTTTAAGAAGTTAGGTGGTCATCTTTACAGGCTAAAAGAGCAAACTGGCAATCTCCCGTACACGCTGTTGAATTCTGAAAAATGGAACATGGTTCAAAGCTTCCAAGACAACTGCATTATCACACCCAGAGATTTTCCTAAGAAAACCTTTAATCAGGTTTGTAATGCAACGCAGTAAATTTGCTCAGTTTCTAAGGTACATGAAGAAAAAACGCATCACACAAACTTTCCCCAGAACACCAACCACCACTTGTGGCCACGTAGCTGTTCCCATACTTTTAAACAGAACAACGCAGGAAGAAGCCATCTTCCATGCAGACTCCTCTCCTCAGTGTCAGACCTTCCCAGAGCTTAATAAAGGCACCTGAAGGATGGCCGCTCAGCTTGGCCTGACGGACTGGTTGGCCACCATTCCTGTTCATAATTGTGAGCTGTCTGGCCCTAAGCGCGTACCTGCCTTGTAAAAGCGATGGATTTTCCCCACCAAACTCTTTCCCTCATAACTCAGAAGACCAGAGGCAACAATTAACAGACTGTCACCGTGATTTCATTTTTAGCTCTACCGGCGCAGTGCGTTTCCATGACTTCTGCTTGACTTTTCCACAGATGCTCCATTCTTGGCATCATTTTAATTTATATGACACGTGTTTAATGGCGCAACCGCTACGTTTAACAGGGACAAGATGGAGAGACCCATACTGCGTAGAAAAGGCAAGAGCAGCACAGCTCACGTTGGCAAGGAAGTTCAGAAAGATGAAGAGTGCTGGTAGTAATTCAACCAGATTCCACCAGCCACGCACAGAAACGATCTCCCCACCCTCTGGTGCTGACTTAACAGGGGACAAAACCAACCGACTGAAGAGAGAAGCCTGGCGCTGATACTTCCTTCTTCATTGCATTTAGGAAGAGTTTTCTTTTTTTTCTTTCTCTCTTGATTTTAATTACAGGACATAAAACCCAAGCACATTACATTGGCTGTCTCAAAGATATTTTCTAATTTACTGGGTATTTTGTCAAGATTGGCTTGGCTATTCAACTCGATTCTTCGCCTTGCTGGCAGCTGAGGCAGGCTAGGCAGGACAGTACTTGTAGTTTCTTGTTTGAAGTTCATTCTGAGCTGATTCAAATTTCTGAGATAAAGCATTAAACCAGATAATTAAATTTTAATTTCCCAAGGACTGGGCCAGCTGGATGTTTCCAAAAGTATTTTTAGCTTTGTGTTTATAAGCAAAGACTTGAAAGGCAAAACAGCAGTTGGTTGCACTTTGTCCTGGAAAGACTTCTGTTTGCAAACGGCACCTCCTCTCCTCTTTGCCGCCTCCTCCTCCTTTCTGTAGTACGTCATCTCAGATAGTTGCTTTTTTCCTACCCTTTCTATCAAAAAAATTCTCTACAATGCCTCAAATCTTGGCCCCTGACCTACTGATGAAAGCCCTTTGCTCTGTTCTGAAGCAGGGGCAATGACAGCCGCAGAAGGAGCATTCATAGCCATGGGGAGCAATATCATCAACCCTCGAGAACTGATTCTCCCACACGGGAGAGAAGTCTCCTCGAGAAGTCTCCCACACGGGAAGAAAGCCACTCTCCAGTAGTGTCACAATATCCCAGGCTTTTATCCATTTGCTTTTACTCGTAACGCACCGTTTTCTCAGGGTATTAATTTGTCTGCTGTTGTCTACTTCACACATCTCACGATATTGCTCTTCTGCACACGAGTGAGAAAATTACCAAGCTGCACTCAGTCTCAGATTTTAGCAGGAGAAACTATGATGAGCACTCACACTTCTGAACCTCCCACTCTAGCTCAAACTTTTTTTTTGCGGGGGGGCAGTTGGCAATTCCTATAATTTCACATTCAGTTTCATGCTGAAAAAGCCTGGATTCAACCAGTTGATTATAAAGAATATAAGCAAAAAAGTAACCTTACAAATGTTTATACTAAAACCAAATTTGTGTACGCAGTTTGAAACATCCCAGAAAGAAAATGAGAACCTGAAGTAGCAATTTTAACAAAAAATGTATAGATATGGATGGCAAACGCGATCACGCAGAAAGATCGACTCGCTAAGCAGACAGGTTGCAAGGCACGTGGTCACTGACATTAAAGCCACCAGCGCCAGAAAATTCAAGAATCCAGCTGCGCTGTACTTCTGTTCTCATCCGGTCACAGACTGTCACATCCTAATTTTTTTTTTCTTTCTTTTTTTTTAGCCTCTACTTTGATTCTTGGTAGAACTCTACGCCCACACCAGAAACCAACAAGACTTCCGACAAGGAGGTGCAACATCTTTTAAAGAGAGGGGTGACTGCGACTCCTGCACTACTAACACACTGGGGAAGGAGAACATGCTCAGCGGTACAAGATGAACCAGTGATTGCTGCTGAAGGGGTCTGTCTTCTCCAAACACCACGGTCCTCACACAGGTACGAGAAAGCGCTCTCTCCAAATTATTCATTCCCTCCTTGGAGGTGCCTTGATGGCTGACAGAAGGTAGAACAGAAATAGCCAACAACGTAACACACTCCCCTAAAATGGATTCAAATTCAGCCTTCAAGAAAATACTTACAAATCTAGAGGAGTTGTCATTCCTCACGGTTTTGGCGTTTCCAAAAGCTGGAGAAAGAGAGAAACAAATACAACAACCAAATCTATCAGTAAAAAAATTATTTAAATGCTAAAATATCTATGACACTTTATATACTTAAAGGAACCATGGACTGCCGAGAAATAATACCCTGTTCGTTGTATGGGCACCGTCACTGGGGACAGACGGAGCATCACAGACAGGATCACAAGTGAGAAGACACCTACAGAAATCCAAAGAAGTTTTGTCTCAACACTTCCCTTGTTTAAAAACGTGAAAGAAATATCTACGAGGGGAAACGGTTCCAAGGCAAAACTGCACCTGGATTGAGCACATTCTTAGGGTTTGAATCATAAAGTTTAAAATTTTATTACCCGAGTAACTTTAAATAGAGGAAACACTTCTTTCTCTTCAATTCAGAGGAAAAAATGAATCTTAGTTCCCAGAACTGAAGATAGTAAAACATGGAGGCCAGAACTGAGGAAATTACAGAATGACACTTAAAAATTGTCTGCATGGGAGAGTTTAATCAATGCTTTGAAACTGATTTTTTTACGCTATTCCAACACATTAATGCTAGCTTAAACTCAATATTACAATCAGTTGAAACACGTCCGGTTTAACATGAAAGTCTAACGCACTCTCCTCAGCTTGACCTAAACTAGCTTTTTGAGTAGCTTGGTTTTAATTTCTTTAGCTCAAGTTTTCTGACAATGAAAACTCCCCAAGAAAGGACTTCCCGGGGCGACATCCGCACAGGTGGCCACCGGCTCAGAAGACAGCCAGGACCAGAACTCGGACTGGAGGACGATTCAAGCTCTAAACATCATGCACTGTCAAAGTACGTCGACTCAAAGAGGAGTGTCCCCTACCTTATTAAGTCTAGCACTCCTATGCCAGCAGGAAACTTTCCTTATCCCAGGGCTTATTTATATAGCATATATATGTTCAAAGATCAAGTCAAGCCAATGTTTTTTGGGCAGAAATAAATACATGTTTTTTGGCTTCAACAAACTTGTATGAGTAGACTCCTTCTTGATCAAAGAACTGAGGCCAAAAGGAAAAGTTTGTTGCTCCTGAAGGCCAAGGATAAGTGAAAGAATTGTTTTAAAAATCTTTGGGCCCTGCAATAAATCATCTTGTCAACAACCAAATCTCTGAGCTGCATTTTCTTCAACACAGTGCTGAACAGTAGAGTCATTTATAACTGCACAGAATCCAGCACAAACGTTCCATTATAAAGCACGAGACACATTCCTCATTTTCCCTTAAGTTCATTGTTTCCAAAAGTTAATTTACAGTAGCAACTGTAGTTAAAAAAAAAAAAAAAATCCCATAAGATAAATTATGCCTATGTAACATTTATGTCATTTTCTTGCACTGCAGCTCGACTGAAACAGAGCTACATAACCAAAGAAAAATAAATCTAACCACAAACGCTTAATTTCTGTCTAAAACGTGCATAAGCAGCCAGGCTTGCTCAGCGGCCTCGTGGGATACCCCTGTGTTCTACCTCCCATAAGCTAAACGGGCAGTTACCACCGCACCAAGCAGAACAACGAGTACCTTGAAATGACAACGCACTCTTCCGTAAGCTTGGTCTGTTCCTCTTGCATTAAAATACAGATTCACAAACCAAGAAGAAATCCAACGCATTTGGCAGTCCCCGAGGAACAACCTAGCTTTGGCAAGAAAAACCTCCGTACTTCCCATGCTATTCCTGCGTCCATCTGAAATCTGCCTTCCCGAGCAGCGATAAAAGCGACACAGCTCTTCTCTGTGAATCCAAACCAACGGCAGCTTGCGGTCCCCCCACCCAGCTTTGAATGGGACATAACTGATCGTCCAAGAAAGGCTTACCCAGCATTTCCATTATTCTTAAATATTTCATCCTTTCTTCACAAGCCTTTGCTTACAATTTTTGTTTTGTGTACAGTCAATGGCCACATTTTACCCCCTCAGTTTGCCACTGCTCTCAGCCTACTTTTGCACCCCCTTCCTTTTTTCTAATTTCCCCCCTGTTCTCACTTGCAGAGTGCTTGCTCCCTATAGACTCCAAATCATCGCACACATGTATAGACAGACAGGCGATAAATAAAACGTTGACACTCAACAGTCTTACAAACACTGCATATCATCTGGCCGTAATGCAAAATTAGTATCGTACAGCAGTCACCGGAATTCGTCTCGGCACCACAACAGCTTAGGCAGCTGCGGGAAGGACTGAGCCAGCGATCAGCACAACAGACCTAAATCGGTCACCGCTAACCGAGGAACCTCAGCAGGCAATTGTTAGACAACGGGACAAAACTGCAGGCTTTGAGGATCCTACATACTATCTCCAGGAAAAATAAAGATCCGGTTTCTGGCAGCCGACGTCTTTAAATGAAAATGACTGATCAACAAAAAAAGCCTTTCAGGGGAGAGCAGGAAAGGCAGTTGTCCGGAAGACGGGCCAACAGAGAGTCACCAGACCCAGGGAACAATGAGTCTCGGGGAACAACAGGCAGGCGTATGGATTGGCTTCGGTTTTTCTAAGATCCATTTGTTCACCCTTTTTTTTTCTAAAATAAAAACAATGCTTTACAGAGCTTGTTTGTTTACCGGAGACTGTACTAACATAATTTGGAAGGAAATGAATCAGAGGGACCAAACTGGAGTCTTTTGATACAGCCAGGCATCACCAAGGCAGGGTTAAGAAAGGGTATGCCCCCAGAGAGCAGCAGGAGGAGGCTGGGAAACGTGACCGAACTTCTTCTCAAGAAAACCTCTCCGCAATGGAATAAAATCTTGCGGCCGTCTTCGCAGAATGCATCTCCGATGGTTCCAGAGACCAAATAGCAATGAAACAGCAACAGATACAGTTTGCCAAGCCAGCTCAGCAGGAACACTGATGCACAGAGGTAATACGCTCGTACGTGCTTTGTGAGATTCTTACCTTCAAGAACTGGATTTGACTGCAAAAGTTGTTCTTTCACTTGATTAACCTCTGCCCCTTTTCCACACACAGCAGCTACATATGACATGACAAGTTTGCTTGCCTCTGTGGGGGGAGAGCAAAATAAAACAGTGGTAAGTCTGGCAAACAGCCCATCAAATGATTTGCAGACTTGATCTCCGTCACATTTTCACCATGACAGACAAGCACATTTCGTTCCACTTTTCTTCTACATCTTTGTAGCACCTGGAGCTGAGGAAGGAGCAGATCCTGCTATGGGACCCATGCCACGACATCAGCAGCCCTGTTGACGTAAATACCTAGGTCCTTCCCAAGCTGCAGAAGCCACCACCAGTGGGTACGGCCCATTACTTGCTGCTTTTTCATTTGGCCTCAGGAAGAGGCATTCTGTAAGAAAAGAGCATTATCCCTAGCTGACGCACTGGAAATGCTTTAATGTAGCCTGAAAAAATGGGCTCAGACAGTTTCAAGATGCAAAATTCAGTTTGTATCAGCAGACACACAGGAACACACGTGTAAACACACAACGCTATTACAACTCTAAACTACAAGTGAATGAGTAACTGCAGTTCAACATCACATAATATTATACAGTCTGTGACAAACTGTAACGAACAGAGAAAGTGAAGCATTCACTTCAAGAATGAAACTAATCTGAAGGTACAGTGTCTGGAACAACTTTTGGACTCTCCAAGCTGGGTTTATATGGGTGTCGATCACATACATACAGAAACAAATATTAAATCAACTTGTAATTTTTTGCTGGTCAGGACAAAGAGCAGCGCAGAAAAGATTCTGTTTACAGAGTCTGTGATGTTTAGTATGATGCAAGATAGTGAAATTTGAGGCAATATCAGCTGATATACAATGTAATTACCAACAGCTGGAATCCCTACCAACTCAAGACAGCGCTCATAAAAAAACCATTACATGTTCTTCAGAGATCTGCTACAAATTTCAGGGAAGAACTGACAAACAAGAAGTTCGCCCTTGGATTTTGATTCTTTCCTATTTAATCACATTTATCTGCTAGTATTAAATTACTACCCTATATCGTAGAGGGAACTGAGCAAGCCCGCAACACAGGAAGCCAGCAAGGAGCAAGAACGATCAGTGTGTCCATCTGGCCTCCCACCTCCCTTAACCGTGCCTCGAACCCAGCTCTCATTTTTAAGAAACCATCCCCTTCAGAGCTTGGAATTACCAAATTATTTGATTTTAAATACTTCCCAAAATGGCCAACACCTTTAAGCAGAGCTACTCAATCACCGAGAGAAGAGAGCACTGAAGCAGCAAATAAGCTATTATAAAATAATATGCATTAAGACAACACACAATGACTTCATGATAGGCTTTGAATATCACTGGAAGAAAATAAAGGCCCTTTCTTTTATTAGGAACTTTTGTTTGGTCCAATCAAGACACTAGGAAGGGAATAATCACCTTAACATCTAAAAACATTTAAATACACCACCCATTCTGGTAATGTACCATGTTTTCTTGCACAATGTTACTATTGATTAGCAATATAAACATGCAGTGAAACAAGAACAAAATTGGCAGCAAATAAAAAAAACCCAGCTGACGACAGTTCCGTTTCAATTCTTCCAGCCCAAACACGCCAAAAATTCTGGCTACCAAAAATCTAAACCAGAGTTAAGCGGGATATGTACTAACAAGTTGATTTCCTCAGCTCCAGGAACTTCCCCCCCATCCCCTTTATCTGTTTTGCAATGAAAACCTGACTTCTCAGCTCACAGCCCCATTTCAGCGACAGCAGCGACAGCAAATGTCAGAGAATAGCACAGATTCCGAGGCGATCAGCGGCCTGAATCTCAAACCCTATATTCTTCTGCACTTCCATTTATGAAGGAGGCATTCATGTTTTGTCCCATATGGCTATGAAAATTACAGAACCATCAAAATCTCGATAACAAATCAGAATCTGCCAGAATACTCTCTACAAATAGAGAAATTGGGAGACTCAGCCAGTGCTACACCTTTCTCCTGATAAACAAACGAATAAAAGGCAGACCTCAGTTGTACGAGGTGCTTGGTAAGTCACAGCTCCTGAGGAAATCCAGACATTAAACAACACCAGAACTCCTTTCTAAAGTCTGAACTCCTAGACAAAATCTCTAACCATCATATTGATCTGAACTTGGTAATTTTAATACACACTTCTACCGAACACACACGTGTTTCCACGTTATTGAACTGAAAAAAAAGGATTATACTACAAGATTTCACGACCTCTCAATTGGATGCCACTAATCAGATAAAGCAAAACAAAGATGAAGCCTACGCTTCCCATTTTCACAAAAGGCTTGGAAAGCAACTTCTTGTTACCCACTCCAAGTCTGGCTCAGTATAAGCACACAAAGCTCCCCATTTTTCTCAGGTTCAAAGGAAAAAAATCTCTTAAATTATATGGAAGCAGATGTATGTGTTCCTACCCGCTGTTTCTTTTGCAAGTCACCTCCGTTTTAAATTGCTATTTCAGAAAATAACTGGCTTCTTTCCTTTTTTAAGGTGTACCTAAAGTGTTCTGCAATTATGCAATCCTCCCGTGATTTCTACCACTCCGGTTTAAAAATTAGCAGTCATTTTCATGGCAATTTCGGCTTTGCCTGACAAACACAGCGTTCTGGTACACAAGCCAGTCTTAGAATTGCAGCTGAGCACAGCGTGAAGAAGACTGATGAAACTTCCAGCTACTATTCTTTATTTTCGCTGGGTAAATAGCATAATCCAGTTTAAACGCATGTATTTATTCACAGATATGCAAAAGTAAGAAAGAAGTCTAGCAGACCAAGGGCTTTCGGTTTTCTCCATCTTCGTGTTTCCCCCCAGGGAGAGCCTAAAAGCTTTCTGGCCCTTGCAACGCTCTATCAAAAAGCAGCATTCCTTCAGCATGACTTTGCACACTGATGAGGATTCTGTATTAATGTGAAAAAAACATTAGTTTATATAAGGTCATACCTACAACAGCAGGCAGGACAGCATTTATTTTCTGCAGCTGCCAGACACAAAGAGATCCCAACATCTCTCAGCCCTTACAGACTCTGGCATCACTTCGCAAGGCTCGGAATAACTCTTGAGTGCTTTTGAATCCGACCAAAACTGCTTCTTACCTGTCTTCCCAGCTCCGCTCTCTCCCGTTATAAGGATGCACTGGTCTTTGTCCTGGTCCCTTAAGGATCTGTATGCTTCATCCGACAGAGCAAAGCTGCGAAGTGAGAGAGAGCCAGCTGAGAATTAGATAAAACAAATACCAACCATAACGACAATCTGTCCTTCACATCTCGGGGGGGGGAACCCCACACACCACCACCACCAAAACCCCACGTGCTAGCATTCTGTAAGTGGTGAAGCATCCACTTCTCAGAATATAAAGACCCACAGCAGCAAAATGGATACTTTTTCTCAGTGGCTTATTTAGGCTTTTTCCAGCAACAAGCAAACACGATCTCTGTTTTTCTAAAGGTAGCAAGCTCAAAACAAATTCACAAAATTTCAAGGAAATTCAGTAGCTTTCTTCATGGAACAAAACGTCAGTGCATCAGCAGAACGTGTTCTGCCTGAGGACCTTTAAGAAAAAGGGAAGGGGAGAATCCCTGAGCGCTAACACCACCATAAGCTGCGATTTCTACGCTGAAAAGTATGAAGACATCTCAGACCCTTTTAAAATATTGAACATTTTAAGCATTTGGGTATTGCTGGACTTCTGCATAAATACGCAGAAGTGTTTCCCAGTAAGCGTGCTCTTAACTCAGTAAGGATGATGTCGTGTAGTGAAATTAAAGAACATAGTAAGAACCAACAGCTTTCCTGTACCAAAAACGCCTTTCCACGGAGCTCAGAACATCACGACCCTGAAACTACTGGGCTGCAATCCGAATTTCCCAGATGTGCTTTGTTGCCACGTAGCACCATGTATTTTGGAGAACTACTACTTGGTTACTTCTATTTAGTTTTCTTTCGCGGTAATTTTGAGACAGAGTAATCTTGATTCTGTTTCAGCTGCTTTTTGCAGTTCATGGACCAAAGGACTCTGGAAACTGAGCATTAGAACCCCTTGGAAAAACTTAATGCAAGTAGTATCTAAAAAAGGCCATAAAAGCAAAATCCAAACAAGGTGGCACACTTGCGTTGCACAACTGAAAGAAAAAAATCTGGCAGCCAACCATGACATATTTTTACACAAAATAAACAGACCAAATTTACACAAAATTCAACATACCAAGAGCTTTGTCAGATTACTGCCCCTAGTAAAATATTTAATGTTTGTATGTACTTAAAAGTGGATACTGTTTATTATTTATGGTAAAAAAACCTGTATGAAAAATGGAAACAAACTCTCCGGTCAACGTAAAATGTATAATCGCTGCAGGTTCAATGCACCTTTTAGAAACTCGATTCTTTCTTCTCTGACCGTCCCGGAGCTTTGCATTCAGCTGATAACTACAAACAGACCAAGTATGTGTTCTGAATGACGTAGCCATGTAGTGCTTCCACAGGCAACCACAGCCCCTTTCCACACAAGCAAGCTCTTTGCCATGGCACCAGTTAGGGGTAGCGCGGACAACACAACGCGAGTAGTGAGAGCCACACAGAGCCTTTTCTAGGGGCTCCTCTTGCCACAGCTTGAAAGCTTCAAATATTCAACCTACACCTACTCAAATTAGTTCATACTTGTTGCTGCCGCTGTCCCTTAGCTCAGGCAGCTCTTCCTGGCTTCTCTTCCCCACAATGTGTATAGCGAGCACGTCGTATTGTCCCCAATTTATCATCACACACACGTGCAACGCCATTTATACCTCCTTATCCCTCATCAGTATCAGACTCGTCACATATTTGCTTATTCGGGTTTTGGGTTTTTTTGGTTTTCTGGTTGCATCACGTTATCAGTTCAGCCATCCTGCCAGAGACCAGCACACCACGGGAGTGGTATTCTGAAAAGGTTACAAAGCAGGTACATTAATTACCTTACGGCTCCTTTGCTCCCAAATAATCACACGTTCCCCTCCCTCTCTAGTTCCTGCCAGCGATGCTCGTGTCATTGATGTGTCCCTCTCCTGTCCTCCTCTCTCCCGCAGCCCATCTGCCTGGCCGGTTGCAGGACCAACCCAAGGCTCCAGCTCTCTCACCGCTTCTCTCGCCAGCTTACATTGTCCGAGGCACTAAATTCCAATTCTTCTCTCCGCGCAGATGGCTGGGCCATCCACTTAATGACCTTTGACCATCGTGGCTGTTCTTTTGATGCCCGTACCACTGAACCTGAATTACGACCGACCTCTCAAAACCTCGGACCGCTACGGTGACTGAAGTATTTGAACTCGGTAGTTCAACCGGAGGTGAAAACGTGTTTACGAGAAAGTAGCAGGCTGTAATGTTTTTAGCGTTACAGCAGTGTCAGTCTGTGATGCGGCCAACACGCTGGAGAACTAGCAAAAAAAAAAAACCAAAAACACAAAATTAATTCTGCTGCTGCTGAGAGACCATGACTCAATTTCTGGCATCTGCTTCACTGTCCAGAATCCAAACTACGGTAGCAATAACGCTTTACCAGACTCCCTTACAGGACATATTTAGGAAATGAATAATATTTGTTGAATGCTGCTGCAGATCTACCTGTAAAATGAAAAGTACACTGCACAGCACTCAGAAAACCTTATTGCAGCGCACATGACATTCCTTTTAGCAAGGAATTAGGAAAAAAAAAAGCAGTAGGATGAAGAGGAAAGAAATAAAACTGCACTGAGCATCCATGGGCCACGTGACAAAGCGTTAGCACTAATGCCGTGGTTTTCCATGGCTTTGCTTGAGGAAACCGTCTTTCAGGGGGAAGGCACGACTCCGAGATGCTTTTCACACTTCCAGACTGCACGGCTCGTTCTCTGCCCGCTGTCCTTCAAACAATCTCAGCCGCCAACTAGTATGTCACTGTTGAAACAACTTCCTTGGCAGCAGTTTCACGCCGGAATACGAAGTCAGCATCAAGCACAGAGACAGCATTCTCTCTGTTGACATACCGAGTTACCAGTTCATCAGCTTAGTAACCATTCATCTTTTCTAATACACTGAATTTTAGTTTCTGCCAAAATGTATTTTACTGCTTGAGGTATTTATTAACTCCGCCTGCACTGCACAGTTAAAAACACCAAATCATGCTTTTTCTTCTCCCTCCGCAGAGAAGCGGAGAGTCTAACACTGCGACAAGACCTCTGAAGTTGGAGAAGAGAGTGGGATTTCAGCCAGTTCTGGCTTTACCCAATCTAGTCAGAGACGCTTGGCATACACTAACTTTTCCTCCCATCTACACAATCCAGAAAAGCCAATTACTTCACAAATACATCAAATATTATCTACTACAGACAAAAAAAGAAGTAGACTCATTTCAAGTGTTCTCAAATCCACCCCTGATGTTTCAACCGCTGCTCCAGCAATTCAGCTGGAGGAGGCCTAACCAAGAGTGTGTTTAAATATCTACGATTTCTCTGCCTTTCTGGCACTGCACAAACAGCATTAGACACATGTATGTCAGAGCCTGGACCAAGACCTTTATCTCAAAGGAACAGACAGATCTATTCATTTGTCATGTCGACTCTCACGGTGCACCGTTACACCTCTCAGTCCTTCCTATCTGTCATCGCCTTCTGTCTTTGCAATAATAATAAAAAAACTCCCACAAACCTTGAGTCTTTTGTTTCAAACTCTATTTGATCCAAAAATATGTTTTCATGGTATTCCCTATTTGTTACAAACATATAAAATAATTTAATTTAAGGTCATTTTAGTTTAACACATTTTATCGATCCATAGACCAAAAAGAATCCTTCTATTCTTTTCCTTTGAAGATGGCTCTGTAAAGTCAACATGTGCAACTATAGGTTTAAGCTTCATACCACTCTGAGAGCCACCTCACAATTACAGAGCCTGAGTAAAATTTTAGAACAGTTTGCAGTTTAAAGAGCAGTTATAAACCATGTGTTTTGAATTAGCTGGTGAGTGTGTCAGCAGTGTCATTTACCATACCTTATAATAAGCTCTCCTTTCATTTTTAGGATTTCATGAAAGACGATGACATTCTCCTACCACAACAAACACAGGAATATTTACTGGAGTTCTCTTTTAGCGACAGCTTAAGTATAGAAGCAATTTGAAATCGAAATGCCACCCACACCTAGCTCAGTAAGAAGGCTCTGCTTTTTTATCGCACAGCTTTGCCAGCCGCACAGCTCCAGATGGCCAGATCTGTCACAAAGTCCTAACCCCAAAATTCTGACAAAGGGAAACGGCAAACAGGCCTCCAAGGGGGATCTTCCAAAGGGCTCGAGCAATGTTCAGCAGCACAGCAGCACCTCTGCGCTCTGCCAAAACGCCGGGGTCAGGAACAGACAGGAGCCAGGCTCCCACCCACTCACCCCAAAACGAGCACCAACCGCCAGCGCTTGGTCTGAACGCTCCAGGCTGCACCCACCGTTACACCAGGGGTAAAAACCTTGCTCTACACGTCATGAACTCAGCCCACGGGAGCAGCTCTTCTCTCCTACCGCCTTTTCCCTTCAAGCCAAAATCAGAAGGACCAGTATTTGCCAGCTATCAGTACTTCTTTCCACTGTTATTTTCACTCGTCCTCTCATTTCCCTTAGCATTCTCAGTTAAGAGCAATTAGTTAACGCTATCTTAAACTCCCTGAGATTGCTTTTCTCATGCACTAAGAGCATCAGTTCCCTTCATCCCATCTTCACTCGTTCTTGCTTTGATCGAGGAGCTACTGGAAAGAGTCCAGCGCAGGGCTACGAGGATGAGGAGGGGACTGGAGCATCTCTCCTACGAGGAGAGGCTGAGGGAGCTGGGCTTGTTCAGCCTGAAGAAGAGAAGGCTGAGAGGGGAC
>Ga0065711_1039737_pt1 | contig 17539 bp, 12 predicted proteins | sample Hoacrofraction12_FD_59098 | JGI IMG/M metagenome (GOLD analysis project Ga0065711, IMG submission 59098) | Hoatzin crop microbial communities from Cojedes, Venezuela - Epithelial fraction 12 v2 (version 2) | ecosystem: Host-associated > Birds > Digestive system > Esophagus > Crop | place... | reverse complement strand
AAGGGAAGGGAAGGGAAGAAGACGCAAAAAGGCAAAGAGAATCTAAACTAGAACTGAAGAAACCTTAAGTGCCTTCTCAGCATTGGAGACGCTGGTGACTTCGTAAGAGCTGCAGACACTCGGTGCTTCGTAGGCACCAGGAAAAGCGAAGGCCTAATTCTTCCACGCACCAGAGGCACTGGCTGAGGCTCTTGCTATTGTTTCAGCAAACACAGGTGATATTTCTACCAGAACAGTATATGGTTCGCTGCATCTTGACCTTATGTAAACAGCTTGACTCATTACATTCAGTATTATGCTTTCCAGATTATTTTCATGACACAACTAAGGGAGGACCTCAGTAATTTTTTTAGGAGGCTTTTAGACTCTTTGGGAGAGCACACACCTTTGCTGTGTGGCTCACTTTTTAGTTTTAAACATTCTGACTTCAATCCAGAAAATTCTGAGCTGACATGCTTCTCCCACTGAGACACAGTGTTCCACATCCCAGCCTTCTTCCTTTTCGTCAAATGATACGGTCTAACCCATTATTTTGTCCCTCCTGCTAAAATACAGAACCATACAGGGGCATGGAAAACATGCAAGTAAAACAAGCTTATGAAATCATGAGGAGCAGAACTGGACTGTATTCAGCCAACACTTCCTTTGCAGCAGTTGGACACCAATTTGTTCAACCGGTCACAATTTCCACCTCTCTTTGTGGGCCTGGACAGGTGTGGGCACAGGCGGAGCGTGCTTCTGCAGCGAGGCTGGCTGAAGTAGTGGTGCTAGAGAAATTGGAAGAACTGTAAACAGAGGAAAGTTTCTGCTTGCCTTTTCTTGGGAGGAGATCTCTCAAAATGTTGCAGAATGAATTTGCTCAGTAGGGCTGAGAGTTTGTCAGTGTTGGTTTTTTTTTTTCTAAAAAGAGCATGCTATTTGTAGGCCGCCTGTGCTCAGCTGGGCGTAGCTTTGGGGGTCCGAAGCCACATGAGGCAGAAGTGCCTAGATGCTTCGGGAAGCCTCCAGATGACGTGTCATCCATACTACCTCCTGCTGGCACTAGGACAAGCTCTCTACCTGTTTCTGGTTCACCACTCGCAGCTGTGCCTGCACTCACAAACGCCGCTCAGGCATCGACCTGCGTGCGGGGAACAGCTGGCTCCCCGGGAAGCCCACGGAAGTCAAGGGGAGGACAACATTAGTGAATGACAGACTACGGGGAGGTCCCCAAAGTGCACTTTTGTTCATCCAGTCAGTCATCAATTTCACCAGCTCAGCATGCTGGCTGGCAGATCCTTGAGTTTTACGAAAAACAGGAGGGCACTTTGATGCTTTCTGTTGCACCGACTGGAACAAGAACTGGAAATGGCGGTGTTCCTGGCTTCACGGACGCACTGCTGCCTGCCTTCCCTTGCAAACACTGTGGCTGCATTGTTTGCTCATAGTAATGCTGAGCGTGTCACCACCTGACGGGGCTAGAGATAGAGAATGGCTTCGTTTGGGGAGAAGCCGGCGCTTTTTGGGAGAGGGATGGGAAGCTGGGTTGCCTCATAAGTCTGACAGTGAATGCTCGGTGTGGTGTTAAGATCAGGGTGCTTCTGCTGAGTGGGCCAGGTCTGGGAGCGAGGACACCTCCTCAGCACTGTCAGATCAGGATGCCTTGACCAGCTGACCAAAAACCCTCAGGGCAAAATTTAATCCCAGCATTTGTTTCCCTTCAGTGGGACTGTCTGTGCAACAAATGCCCTGTATGCAGGAGAAAGGTGAACCCTACAATGTCACTTCCTTTGCCTGTCATATACTTTCTTTAGTGAGACAAGCAGGATGAGAGAAAAATCTCCTGTTCCTGCAACGTGAGCTCAGGCAAAGCTGATCTCACTGTGAGAAAGCATTAGCTTCTTAATTTGTGCTATTGAAACTGTTCTGCGGACTTCCATTTGGTTGGGAAAGGAACTCCGAAGTAAAACAACTGCCATGCAGGGGAGGCTGCAGATGGCTCGGTAGTAACACACATACTGTACACCTGCACATGTTTGGCACAGAAGGGTTTGAGTGCAGATTTGTGAGCTAGCCAAGGGAAGACAGATTTATTTTTTTGAGGAGGCGGGAAGATCAGATCACCTCCAGGTGCTACCCTGATAAACACTGAGAATAACTCACCAGTCCTCTACAGTTCTTCTCTGATCAACTTCATCCTTGAGATAGGAATTAGAGGGACAGATATGTTATCTGGGAAGTCGTCCAGATTCATTTCCAAGGAACTCAGATACTCAGCACAGGCCTGCAATAAGTAAGGCTGTTGGGGGTTTGGTGATTTTTTTCCCCTTGATTTCTCTGGGGGAGGGGGGTGTTGGTTGTTTGTAACAGCATCATATGCGGTTGGGACATTAGACACAGCTCAGGCTCCCCCAATTCTTCCACGACTGCAAATTTTGGTGACCTTGATGTGGTTTATTAATAGGCAAACCTCTTTTCATTTTGCTTTTTAGGTCTGTTCTCCAAATTAGAAATCCAAAGAGGTTTTGTAAAATAACCAAATATTCAACACCCTTTACGCCATTCAGAAGAGGAAGAGACCTCCTCCAGAAGACTGTCTGCATTAGGGAGGAAGCTCTGAGGGGATTTTCCACTCGCTCCAGGAGGCTCTGAGTCCAGCCTGTGCTACAGGGAACAGCAACAGCTGTCCTGCAGTTCCTACACAGTCAGCAGCAGAGAACAGCTGGTCAGCAAGATCAGGGTCAAATGCTCATCTGCAGTTCCTCATGCCATGTACCCCTCAGCTGCCATGGAGCCCACAGTCCTACCTAGCTGTACCTTTTAAGTCAGGTATAGCCCAGCTTGCTTAGGTTGGACACATCACTGCAGGAGGCATCAAGCTTCATACAGTCCCTGAGCTACCTTGCTTAGAGCAAGTGCTGCTACACCATGCTGTGTGGTACCACCTGGCTGTGTGCTTGCTTAAAACCTCCTGGGGTCTCTACCCTATAAAATGGAAAGATCTTGAGAGAGATGCATGCAAAAGGAGAAAGCTAAGAAATGCTCATTGTTGGTCCTGTTGTTTCAGCTAAAGGCCACGGGCAACGTAGCCGGGGGTAAAGCAGAGCCCTTTCTTTACAGGGTGGTCACAGCATTTCAATGTAAGTTCTTTTTAAAACCAGTGATTAAACTAGTGTAAACCACTGTGTGGTCGCTCCCAGTTCAATTTAACATTGGCTGGCATGGATGACAGCTTGCATTGATTCTTGTCAGTCTAATCTAAATTGATATAAGCCTGATTTCAAATGAACTAAGCCTGTCTGAAAGCGTTATGCACTTGTTTAAGTTCATGAATTTAAAAGAAAACCTTTGACTAAAAGGCTGCAGGTTTCTCACAAAGACAAAACTCACAGCTCAGTACTGATTTTGACAGTTCTCCTATTAACTTTCACTACAGACAGCTGAGGAAAGTTATTTGGGGAGCAGAATGGTCAATACTTTGCCTAAGTAAATATACAGCACAGACAACCTAGAAAGGGATACTTATTTTGTGTGACAGCAATACGAATGAGAAATAATGGGCCAGGGAAGCCATCTAGATGACTTTCTTCATTCTAAGTAAGCTTCTGTATAGACAAAATGAACACCAAAGTAAGCCTAATGCTACATGAAAAGGCAAAGTCATTATTTCTATCCACATTTTTGCACTGCTTTTAAACTCTTCAGAGCACCCAGTTCTGCCTCCTTTCAGAAACAAGGTGCTGAGCAGGACAGACCATTGATCTCCCCAGCACTGTTGCACATCTGGGTCTTGAGGGAACCATGCGGAGTTGAACCATACAAGCAGAACTAGAGGAAAGGAGGAACAAGTAAGCAAGAAGAAGTAGAAACATAGAGGACCAAGCGAGTGAGACAGCAGAGAAAGACTTCTCAGGGGTCTGATTGGTAGCTGATGTTCTTGCCTTGGGAGACAAGAAATTGGGAAATAACAAGAACCAAAAGCTGTGATGCACAGGAGTTCATGTTCTGTGCAGGGCTTCTCTACCAGTGTTCAGGCAGCGCCTGACACAGACTTCTCTGGGCATAGGCTGTTGTGTGTCCACTTCTTCCACGTTTTGGGACAGCCCGAAGCAAGTGCCTCTGGTCCAGAAGCAATGTAGCCAAGTCACCTTGGGTTCAGCCCTATATTATTCATCCAGCTGGTAGAGCTGGCAGAGGAGACAGGTTACTCTGGTAGAGGAGACAGGTTACTCCAAGCCTAGTTCTCCACTGCACCTTGCTGTGGTGACTGTGCGGTCCTACAGGGATGCAACATTTGCAATTGCAGGCACTGGCTTTCAGCAAAAACATTTCACCTGTTTCATTTCCTTCTGCAAAGCAGAAGGACTGCTACGTGCATGTGCTTGTGCAGATGGGAGAGCCAGCCAATTCAGAGTCACATGTGTATGTTTTTTAAAGGAAAATAACAAAGTTCACTTCTCTTTACAATTGTTTTTAATATTTTCCTTTCCAAGTGCTCATCGCATGTGTTGGCTCAAGATCACATAATGCAAAAATTGCAAATTGTTCGCAGTGCTTAGCCTTCCACACACATTTATCAAGCACAGCCTGGTAAAATCCAACAACAAGCAGGAAAGAAATCTCAGAAAAAAAAATGTTTTCATACCTTAAAAATCCATTGTAGAGAAGGGAAAAAAAATAAAAAGCGCAAACAGCAAACCTTGCTCTTCACCACGGCTGTGTTCCAGCAGCTTGGTACTTCCCACAGCTTCAGGAAGGGTATGTTAACCTGATAGAGAAAATGGCTACAATTTTCAGGTGCCAAATTACAACTGTCCTTGTGGTTTGAAAGCCAGAAGCACACTGCTTAGTTAAAGCAGACAACTCTGCTCCAGCCTAGCAGAAGTGATAAAATATATAGTGGAACTTCAGAGCATGAACTTCTCTCTTTCTCTCCCACTCCCTTTTTTTGCTATATTTTTCCTCTGGTGGGCTGAGGTACCCAGTTGGAGCTCCCAAAATAAAGGAAATCCAGGCAGAAGAGCCTATCCAAGTCTATCAGCTGCCTGCTGTGTTTCACTCCATCAGGGAAGCTTTGCCTCTGGGCTGAGATGTAAAAGTTCTTGGGGTTTTGCACTCCCCCCCCCCACAGTCTTGGCCTGGTTCGTACTTTTGGAACAAATATGGAATAAAGAGCCTGTTCCTTTAATGCAGAGGCAATGAGAAGGGCAAAACTGTTCCCAAGAAGTCAGTAAAAGTGGTAATGCCTATTAATGATTGCAGCAGAGTGCTTTTCAGTTGCCCTATTAAAGGAGCTCTTTGTCCTAATAAATACCAACGAAAACGCTTGCTCTCAGAGCACCTTCCCTGTACTTTATTTATAATGAGTCTTCTAATGAGTACATAGTGTTTATGCTTCCTTGAGAGACTCATCACTCCCTCTCTCAGTCTGTTATTTAACATACAGTACTCCATGAAGGTGTCCCACTTCACCCCCAATGCCTCCCCGCCCCCTCCCACACACAAACATCCACGTACTGCTGGTTTCAAGGGCATATGCAACTCTGAAGGAAAAGCCAGCACTGAGAGAGAAGCAGACATCCCACAACATGGCAGAAAGAGGAGCAGGCCACCCACATCATCAGCGCGGCAATGTGGGCCCAGCAAGGACAGCTCCATAACAGTTCCTACGTGCATGCCTTCAGTCAGGAGGGTGCTTGCATCGGTATTTAAACAGGTCATACACCAGGCTGTTACACCTGGTAAAATGCCTAGCCAACCACAGGAATATGACTGTGTTAGCTGGGTGTCCTAGCCCTTAGTAGTGACTGCTGACCTGCTGACTAACAAGACCTGAAGGCACTCAGCTACTGAGATTCATAGTTATCCTCCTAGTAGCAATATGAAAAAGCAAACCTGAGTTTGCTGAGTAGTTTTAGGGGGATTGCCGAGACAAAGAGCTCGGTTGTCAAGTAGCATTTTTACCAAAGTTCCTCATGGCTGTAATTTGCGACAGCACATTCTATATCTGGCTGTGTCTGGGTGTGACAGGAGTTGAATTAATAACTCTGTGAGGCTTCACGTGATTTTCTGTTGCCATTCGGAGTCATGCCTTGACATTATGGGATCCTACATGACACATCCCTAATGTGATCTTGTGACAGAACAGAAGTAATTTATGTTACCAGGGCGCCTGAGAAAAAAAAGGAGCCTATTATAGGGTTGTTCCATTGCCTTAGGCCAGAAGTTAGACTCTGAAGACTCTCTTTCATTCTCTGTGTTTTTCTTTTAAGCTTTGAAGCTAGGAGGAAAAGGGTTTCCCATCCTTAAGCATATCAATTCTCTATCCTCTTTCTGAACCTCTGCAATGCCTGTTTCCACACGAGACCAAAATTAGGCAGCAGAAGATTACATAAGGAGACTTGGTGTCAATGTTCGATACTAAGATGAGTCTTAAGTATAAGACTGCCCATCATCAACAAAGCCCCATGAGCATAAAATCATGACAGCAGTAGTCTTTGTGCTATCTAGCACTTTGCCATTTAGAAAGTCAAAATTGTATTTGGAATTGAGGAATTAATGGGAGTAAAAGGGCTCTTTGATCCTGTAGCATAAAAGAAAGATGCTCCTCAAAGATGGTTTTTCAGTGCTTCGTGCAAGCAGGCAGACTTAGGATTCACTTGATCTCCTCTGGAGGGTGCTCCCCTACACAGCTAGGCCCCAGTGGCAAGGAATGAGGGACTCCTAGTCCTCTCACACCTCATCCTGGGCTTTGAAATCTTCACTGACCAGGAGAAAGATAGCTCCTAGACCAAACTAGGGTGTCCCGTGTAGCAAAGGCTTAAACCTTTTGTTCTTCCAGAAATTATGAACTGGAAGCTCTCTGGGAATCAGTTAGGCAGAGATCTGAGCACAGGCTTGAACCCTCCAGAAAGTGCACAGCCAATTTCTATACCAGCCAGAACTTGCATACTGTGTTCACATTTAACTTCAGATGTGACACAACTCAATAATCCAGCCTGGAGCTGACAAAGACCATCTGATCCTTGTCTGGACCACGTTTCCAAGCAAGCAGAAGAGAGAATAAAGTACTTTGAGGAACAGATGATACCTTGCTGAGAAAAGAAGAAATAATGTCTGCAAAGCATCTGCACTTCCCAGTGTCTGTTCACCCACTCTCTTCACTTTTGTCTGAATGAGAAATAGGTTTCCAAAGAAATGGAACACCAGAGAGTTCACCTGGAGAGAAGGGAAGAAAACCAGATTTCTTCCTTTCTTATCGCAGAATTGCCCACCCAGAATGGGACTCTGAATTTTTGTGAAGGACTGGTGAAGAAAATCAACAGAAATCAACAAGGTGTGATGGAGCAACCACTCTATAAGGCTCAAAATGCAGCCATCCTGAGAGCTCTAGTGGATTTTTCAAACTTTAGCTGTGTGCCTGCTTTTTATAGCTGGCATTTACTGCTGACTCAGAGATCGTGAGGATGAAATTGAAAATAAGATACACCATCATTCTTGATGTGGGACATCTGTTTTTCACTTTTTGAGAGTTGTAACACCAAGGGATGTTTGGATTGTACCCACTGCTGTATGAAAGGATGGCTCCAGGACAGCACTTGAGGTGCTTCAGTCCCTTTCCCTTAGCAAACCAGCTGTGGTGAACAAGGTCCTGTGTGCTTTCAGAGATCCCAAACTACTGTTTTACTTTATGATATCACAGAGACTCAGATGCACAGTCAGCAAATAAGTACACTTAAAGAAAAGTGTGTTTTCTATTCACTTTACAGTTAGGCATGTCTAAGGGTCTAAACCTTGTAATAAAGTTTAGCCACTGACTAGCTTTTCAGTATGTATTGCAGAGTAAAGAGTTGTGCACTACCTTCAGAGCCCACTAGAAAGCCCATCCCTATAACAGAGGACTTTGAAATTTTGGGATTAACTTCAACAGAACTAAAACTATGCCCTAAACCAGGTGTAGGACAGCACTTGAGCATAATACAGTAAATGTATATATGTTTTAATCACAAATCATACAAATTAGTTATGAGACTTTACAAAAATCTTTTTTTCTCAAGAACGAGAATGGCACATTCATGGTTAGTGTTTTGTTTGGCCATTTTAAAAGACATTTGATGGTAGGCAGGTAGGCATGTGCATACGCACATGTATGTTTCTGTGTGTAATGATGCATTCTGAATCACCGAAATCACATGGGCAAGTCTCCTACCTCCCAGCTTTTCCACACAGCATGTTATTGCACAGTTCCATGAAACTTGCCAAGTCCTGCAGTACTTGTATACTAGTTATTCTTTTGTTGCAAATTCTCTGCTTACAGCTAATAGCTAGTTTGTCTAATGAGTGAAGACCATAACCAGAACCTTGCTCCCAGAATAGCAAGAAAAATCAATTTGATGAGCTGCTTCAATCTGGCAAAATTTACAGTCTTTGCCCAAGAAGATCTGAATTATTAGTTAGGCTAAATGCTTGAAAGAAGGGAGCCCGGATTATCTGCATTGAGCAGATCATGTATTCACAACAGCAGAAGGGTGCTGCTTTCTCACAGTAGCTTTACCAAATGTCCAGTGAATCTTCTACAGAGTAAATAAAGTTCCTGCTTGTAAAGATGGTGCTGGGAGGAGTTTATTCTCCCTGGCAATTGCATGTGAACTGTTCCAATTTATCAAGAGAAAAAAGCTGTCTTAATTGCTATACTAGCTTACCGAGGAGGAAAGCATCCATTTTAGCATCCATTTTCAGACAAAATCATCTATGGTGGTTCTTCAGGCCAAGACAGACCTCTGTCTATCTAACTACTACTAGAGGTCATTTTTTTCCCACCAATTTAAATCTGTTTCATCACCTACACAAGAACTCGGTAGTCCATTTATTTTTTTACAAGGTGTGGGTTTTGGCAGTGCATTTTGTCTGTTTTTTGTACGAAACAATACCTTCTGCGTTTTCTCTGGAAGGAGGAGAAGGTAGCATGGAACAGATGGAAAGGAGAGAACACCACCAATTTAATTTCCCTCCAGCAACTAGAAGTAACGATTCCAACTCTGTCTCTCTGTTAATTTCTTGCTGCTTGGGTGGCTGAGTGATAAGGGGTAGTTCTTGTTTTTCCCTCCTACTCCTATCTGGCCGAAAGGATTATATTCGAATAATGGATCCCTTAGTCCTGTCTGCTCTGCAAGCTGATGCTCAAGTGGCTGCTCCTTTATTGTAAAGCTGAGAACACAATTTTTAAATGCAGAGGCTTCACAGCAGGCAGCTGAATGGCTGGCCAGATGGCTGGGTTGTTGTTTGGGAGTCCCTGAGCTAGCAACTCCTTAGTCATCAAGGTTCTCCAGTTATTGTCATCTCCCACTTACAGGTGTCTCCATTGATTCATATCAGTATCACAAAGGGCCATTTGTTGGACTTAACCACAAGAAACAACGATGGCAAAAATGTGTGGGAATAGCAATCCATGATGGCCAGAAGTGTCCCCTGCCTTTGGAACCAAGGTTTGCTGGTGCTTTTGTTGTTGTAGGTTCAGCAGTTCACAGTAAATGGCATTCAGCATCCCTGAGGACCAAAAGAAAAAAAAAAAGGTATCTCAGCAGCAAGGCAATAGTAGCATTAGCACAGACTTCTAAAAGCAAGACTGTCAGGGAACCACTTCTTAATCTCATTTGAATTCAAACGTAGCTTTACATGTGTTGGTTGCATATGGTTTTGCACATTAAGATGTAAAATTTATACAAATCCAAGGTGTGAATGGTTTCCCTGAGTGCTGATGACAAATATTCCAGTATCAATACTTAGCTGCTAAGCTTACCTTAAAACTTGCTGGGGTGATAAGCTGCTGGTAATTTCTCTGCTGGCTTTAGACAGGAAACAGCGGAGCTGCTGTGCTCTTCTCACAGAGCCTATCTGGAGCACAGGACATGTATGAACTATCCTTCTCCTGCTGTTCCAGCTGGCTGGTAATTCATGATTAAAGATCCATAACATAAGAAATCAGATCCCAGAATCGTTGAAGGAAATTGAAAACAAAAAGCTTGGAATTCCTATGAGTAGACAGCAATGGTGTTAATGCAAAGGAACCATAAAAGTCAATTAATCCATCATAACTGAGAGTATAGATACTGATTTTTTTTAATTACCCCACATATTCTACCAGTAAGAGGAGTTCTGACAAGATTTCTATGAAAAAAAAAATGGCAAAAGAAGTGAGAAGAAGAAAAAATATTAACTTATCTCTACTTCTAAATGTCTCCTAAATATCTTGGTATTTCACTGATGGACATAGCAGAGATAAGAGAATGCCCAGTTTCCACAGATAACTTTATCTGGCATAGTCACCACAGTGATCTCAGAGCAGACAAGGAGAACAAACAATTTAACTAATAGGGCTCTTCCCTGTGCAACTTCTTTAACTCCTGATGATCCATAACACTTCAATGGGAATGACCAGGGCTTTTTATTAATAGAAATCTAAGACAGTTTTGTGAATGAAAACCTAGGAGGGTTTAGCCAGAATCACAAGAACCCAAATTATTTCTCTGTATCAGATTTCATTACAGGAAAGCTTAGGGAATTTTCCACACTGGAACCTGAAGGAATGAGTCCAAGCAACTCTTTAATACCAAAATGTCAGTAGAAGAGGTTTTAAAATACATCATCATAATTAATAGCAAATCCCTACATTTATGTGGTGTTACCCAAAAGTTCTGAAAAAACACAAATATTGGAAACTGGTCTCCATCTCAGAGGTACAAAAAGTGGCAGAAGTGATGCCACTAGTTGCAAAAAGGCTCTGAAGGGGAGGTGGTCCAGAAAACTAGGGACAATTCATCTGATTTCCACACCAGCTTAGATTACTTGCAACTATGAAAAACCTAATAATGATTTTATACACAGATAAATTCAATATAATGGCATGGTCAACAAAGCTTTTGAGGAGGGAAATCACACCACCAAAATTTATGGAGGTTGTCAGAGGGTGAACAGATGGAAAAGGGTGATCTCACTGATACAGTTTACTTGCATATTGAAAATATTTTTGATGAAGTCTTATAGGAAAAGATAAGATTCTCATGTGGAGCAGTAAATTGGTAAAAGATAGGAAGCAAAGAAATACATGACCAGTTTTCACAGTAGAGGGATGTCTAGTGGAATCACACAGTAATGTGTACTGGGAATATATTCATAAAATAAGATGAAAATCTGGGTAAATAATGAAGTATGCTGATGATACTAAATAATTCAAGGCAGCAAAAATGCAATTTGTCTGCACAGAGTTCAGAAATATCTCATGATGCTGAGTGACTGGAAAATAACAGAGCAAAGTAAATTTGATTCTGAGAGTTGTGAAATAACATACATTAAGAAAACAACATCTATGTGTGTACAAATATACACAGTATGTTCTTGTTGAGTGCTTGCCACTCAGGAAGGCGATTTTGTGTCATGTGGACATGGCTCTGAAAACATTGGTTCAGTGCCTATCATCTGCTAAAGCAGCACATAAACTGTTAGGAATTAGTAGGAAAGAAATCGAGGGCAAAAGAGAAAACATCATTATAGTATTGTATAAATGTTTTGTGTTGCTCCCACCACCACAAAGAGGAATTACTAGACTGGGCAGGCAACTAGCAGGCAACTGGGATGACTGGGAGTTAGATGAAGCTTCCATACAGGAAGAACAAGGTCACATCTATGTTATAAAGTGATTGGGTGTGCTCAAGGGTGGGCTGACAGATCAAAGTAATTGATGCTGAGAGCTCTACACTTGAAGGGAAATAATTTCAGGTTAGATTTAGTTCAGTCACCTGGACAAAATGTCTTTATCACACATGGGGTCCAAAGCTGGCTGTAGCTGGCTGTGACACCAGTCATTGGTTTGGACCCTTCTGTTTCCGGTAGGACTTGGAGCATGTTTACAGCAACCCTGGAACGGAGTTTCTAGTCTAGATCTGAAAGGAGCCTGCATGGTACAGCCAGAAGAAACCAAGCAATGAATAGTAAAAAGGAAGACAAGTGAAAGATTTGCTTCAGACCTCACATTGAACAAAAATGCTAATGTAGACATAGAGTAGTTGGGGTTTTCTTTGGTTGTTGTGTTTTTTGAATTGCACAGGATTTTCTTGTTCAAAGCAGAAGAAAGGTGGTTGGAAAGGGCTATGGTAGAGGTCAATAAAATTGAAGATTACTGGAGAAAGGTAAATAAGAAACAACAATTCCCCCTTTCTTCTAACTTAAGAAGTAAAAATACCAAATGAAATTACCAGGCAACAGGCTTAAAGCAAAAGGAAGTACTTTTTCACACACTGCGTAATGAAATTGTGGAACACATTACACAGGATGCTTGCAAGGCCAAAACCATAAACGAGTTCAAAAAGAAATTATACAAATTAATGGAAGAAAAGTCCATGATGGATTAAACGTGATGATGTAGATGCCATTTACAGGTCAGGAAGAGTCTCAGCTTTTCTGAAGCTAGAACCACAGTGTACATTCCTTACTTTTTCTCTAAGCATGTACTACCAGCCACAGGCAGAGACATGATATTGCACTTGTTGGATCCTTGTTCTGAAATATGTTCTTTTCTGGGTACCACAGCCCAAAGTTGCTGTGAGCCTTTCTGCAAAACTCATGAAGAAAAACATCATCAGAATTAACCCCTCACACATTTGAGTTCTTTTAACAACAACTGAGTTCCCCTTTTTGACGCTTTCTGATTTTAAGTTCTCTCTGATTATCACTGATCTCTATGCTACTTCTGTGTAGCCTGTGTGCATGTTCCTGGTGACTAATCCAGGTTTCACCTTGGCTGGAACACCCTTCAGACATCTCAGTTCAGTTGAACTTTCTAAGCCTGCATAGCAGTCTCTGAGAGGAGCAAAACCAGAGAAAAAGTAGTAGCAAGTACGCGAGCAAGATGTGACAGTAGGAAGTATTGTGGCCAAAAGAGCATCAGTGGAGGGGAGTAAATGGTGCAGAGGGTCCCGTATCTGCACTGCGTGTGTTTGGCTTCGGGTTAATTTAAACTAGCTTTAATTTGGTCCCAAGGATATGAATGCTACTGGCAGCTGAGTCACACTAAGTACACTGCTAAAGCACATACTGCAATTGAGTTTCATCTGAAATTAATCCAGTTTGCATGCTCCAAGACTACTCTGCGGTATGAACCAAAGGATGGAAGGAGTTTAGGGGCAGTCAGGAGATTTACTGCAGAAATGCATGCTGGATCCAAGCTCGAATGCTAATGTGATACACCCACTGACTGCTACAAGAAGGCTTTGTAAGAGGCCATTGTCAATGTGCCGTAGGGTAAGAATTTAACCTACTGTGAACAATTAAACTTTTTCCAAATTATGTCCATGCTTCTCCTTACCCCTCCCTACAATTTACATTCTGATTGAGTCAACCCATTTATTTAGCAGTTAATTCGTTGCTTGTAAGTCAAGAAATATGGCTTATTGAGCTTATAGACAATGTCATTTATTTTCCTGTTTTTTAAGTAAAAGCTTGAACTGTTTTGTCTTCTTTTTAAATAAGGCTTCCGAGACATCATGAAGAAGTCCCATGTGGTGGGGCACACCCGTGAGATTACATGATGCCATGACCACAACATGCAGCTCTCAACAACCTTTGTGCTAGACCCATAAGGCCCTGGGAGCAGAATACTTGTGTATCTTTGTATTCAAAACGGTGGCCCTGTCATGCAAGCTACTGTATCTGTATTTACACAGGAATGTGTCTGCTTTCCAGAGTTATGAAGGTGGGGTGAGATAGGGAGTAAGCAGCCAGAGCTGTGATTCACCACATGCAATTTAGGGGCCAGTGTGTTTGCACTGGACAGGATTTAAGCTGGGTTCCTGTGAGTGACACTCTCACTGGCAGTGCTCATTAGCAACAGCAAATCTCAACAGAGGCAACTGTTGAGGATCTGCCTTAATTTCAGGAGGCATGAGTTCACAACATCAAGTTTTAGACCCTACACCAGCAGCATTTTTTATCTCTTTGCATGCACAGGCCAATACACAATCTCTCTGCCCCAGTGTGGTCTTCGAACCAAAAAACCCATCACCAAATAGTAAAGCAAAATAAATGCTACACTAGCACAATGTCTACTTTTGGTTCTAAATGCAATATAGAACAATTACCCATGTATTTAATTTTCCCTGAAAAAGACATAAGAGAAGTAGATAGGCATGCAAAGAAAGCATAATCTATTTTTACTTCAGTGTCTCTTGGCTGGCAATATTTAATATTTCCTAGAAAGGGTAAGATGTCACCAACATGCCCATATGACATAAACAGTGGTGGGAACTATGGTTTTGTAATTCAGTAGAAATGAGCCTAGTTCAGAGACAATCGACAGGCTGATGAGCTGTAGTTTACAGGGGCGAAGTCAGTGCAGCCAATGGGATTTAATAGAATAATTCAAAAAAAGTGCTTAACCTTGATATGCCACCTCTTCATCTGAACGAAAACACATTCATATACTGAATTATACCAATGGGCACATCTTTATTGGTGATGTACATCACAATTCCTGTATAATCCCTCAACAGTGCACCAGGATATGCCAGCTGAAGGCCAGGAGAGGGAAATGACTAATGCTTGTGTGCTAGAAGCATGCTCAGAATGCATCTTGCCCCCCACTGAATGCTGAATTTTCTTTTAATCTGCCAGTAGGTGAAGTAAATGACATTGCACTTACATTCTTGTGAAGACAAAAAAATTATCTCTTTTAGTTTAAAAGTAATCACAGTTCTACTAAAATTTTCACAACAAATATGAAATCATTTGCTACGTTAGTAATAATTGAAAGTTCTGTCTGAATCTAGTCTAAACTTTTCCTCACAGCTGTCCTTTCAAGTTTCTTATGTTTGCAGTAGTTCATACCATCACATCAACCTACAATTCAGGTGAAACTAACGTGGTGGAGCTCACTGCAGACAGTCTTCACTATTTCCAAAAAATCCAACTATCAATGACATACATGGAAAAAACTGTTGTCGTTTAATCAAGGGGATGTTTCTCAAACTGTTTCTCAGGAGGTGCATTGGGTTGCAGCTGGACAGCTTCTAGGATAAGAAGTAACAATAAAACTGCTTTGTCCAACAGGATTTCAGAACAAGTAACAGTATACCCATATTATTCAGGCACAGAGAGCAAGAGCTTTCTCCCAAAACATGTCCTGCTGTGATTTCACTTGCAACTGTAGGCTGGATGTTTCTTGATGTGGAGAGCATCAGCAGCTTAACAGGGCACAGTGTTCGTGATATGATGCTAGTGTTCCCAGTCACATATATGAGTTGTGAAGTTGAAAATCTGAATACTGTTTTCATAATACACTAAGATCTTTAGGATGTCATTATATTAAATTTATATTGAGAAGAAAAGCTGCTCTGATCCCAGGTTAAGTCTTAGCTGCTTCCACAGTTTGCTTTCTCCTTTTTCAGCCCCTCTCTACCCCAAACCTGTACCTGAAATGAAGGTCAAGTGTTGAATCTGCAAAGATTAGGCTGCTCTGTTTTCAGTCTCCTTTTGGAAATAAATTCCCTTCTGTGTCATGTCTGAATAGATGGTACCATACTAAATGGCTTCAGCTTCACGAACATTATCTCCATTCTCTTGTTATAGCCTGATCATAAATGTTCATAACAGTGCACTACAAAAAAGGTTGAGTTTTACTGACACTCTGAGGGTATGATATCTGATCACTGATCCCACACTGCAGGTCTTTCTACAAATAGCCTTGCAAACAGCCCCAATGCTAAACATAAACCTGTACATTAGAGCACTATGTTCAGCAATTCTCACTGGAAGAAAAAGCTCCCAAAAATCTGTATCAGAAGCAAAACTCAGTAATATCCAGCATCTGACCTGGAGACAACATGCATTTGCGAGATTCACTTAATTCCATGATGGAAGTAATAGGAAGGGATGGTAGACACTCTTTCCCCCATTTCTAAATACAGTTGCCCCTCACGGAGACAAGTAAATAAAGTGGAGCCTTACTGAATACCTGCTGCTTCAAGGGCAGTTATCAGTGCTACGCTATACTCGTTTCCTATGCATCTAGGTATTTATATGTTATCAAAATGTAACTTTTTTTTGCTGTGGATCCTATGGATCTTTTAAAATTTACAAAGTGCAAAAAGATTATTTAAGTTTATTCTCTTTGTACGTCTGACAAATATAGCTCTTATTATAACCCAAACTTCTAAGCCTCTGAAACGAAGTAACATCTTAAAAAAGGAAACAAAGAATAAAAACAAAAAAAGACTTCATCAGGATTTACATGTGGGATTAGGAAGCTGAGAGAGGCTGACACCTGAAACCTGAGTTGTATTCACAAAGCTGGCTGGAAGGAAAGGGTTCTCTGCATTCTTTAGAAGATCAGCTCATGACAAATCCAAAGACGAATGAACCTAGTGAGCTTGCTTCCTTTCTCATTTCTTATTTTTCATAATTGACTTCTAATAGATTGGATTATAAAGTAGACTAAAATTACTGACTCACCAATCCCAAGAAAGCAAGTCTTTAAAGTAATGAGATTAACAACGGTTGATAAAAGAAAATCAGCATAGATGCAAGGTTGTGCATTTGCTGATGAAATATGTTTGACAGTGACTGCACTGGGTGGATCAGTGTGTAGTTCAGGCTGACCACCACAGCCAGCTGCACATGAGAGGATTGCTCCTAAAGCAACAGAGGTCCCCCCACAGGAGCTAACACTCAATGGAATTTCAAAGGTTTCTTCATCCCTTCTTTCAGGGATACTAGAAAATGTAGTAAAAATGGAAAAGGAACTTCCCATAAAAGGCAGACTTTGCTCTGTTAAACTAAGCTTATTCCAGTGTCCTTTATTATTCCAGAAGCTCTGCAAAGATCTCGGAGCCTACTGGGAAGTTGCATGGTAATATGGGGGATTAAATGAAATGGTCTTTCAAGGCTTCTGTCAAACATGCCACAGTAAATCTGCCACAGCATCATCAGGAAAGGGTAGTTCATGGGGTTCCCCGACACCAGTTTGGATGCCTCCATGGGAAAGGAGACATGGAAACCTCCTCACCATCCTCAGGGCAAATGCCATTTCATTTAAGTGTACGAGAAAGAAGAGGATCAAGGTGGAATGGGTGCTCTTGAGGTTTATGGCAGGAGATAGCGAGTTGAGGGGAGATGAACAATAAACAAAGCAGTCAGGCAAGATGAATTTGAACCCCTTTAGCCGGATGGTGATTAGATTGAATGCATTCTATCCATTTTGGCAAGAAGTCCATTTGTTTCTCCACATGGCTATTAGCAGGATAGCTTAGCTTTATGGCAATAGAGGCTCTAAGGTTTGGGAGAAGCATTCCTGAAGGAGGAATCCAAGTACAGATGATCTTTAATACTACTTTCTCATTTCTACTATCTTCCCATAGAAAACAAAGTTGGGCTTGCATGCTGTGGGGACTGTGCTTGTCCATATACAGAACATAGAAGAGCAGAGACTTTCTCCCTCAGTCCTACTTATAAGCACTTTGGGATCCCGCAGTGAAAAAAAAAAAAAAAAAAAAAAAAAAAAAAAAAAAAAAAA
>Ga0065711_1039746_pt1 | contig 17540 bp, 6 predicted proteins | sample Hoacrofraction12_FD_59098 | JGI IMG/M metagenome (GOLD analysis project Ga0065711, IMG submission 59098) | Hoatzin crop microbial communities from Cojedes, Venezuela - Epithelial fraction 12 v2 (version 2) | ecosystem: Host-associated > Birds > Digestive system > Esophagus > Crop | place... | reverse complement strand
AGAAAAGAAAAGAAAAGAAAAGAAAAGAAAAGAAAAGAAAAGAAAAGAAAAGAAAAGAAAAGAAAAGAAAAGAAAAGAAAAGAAAAGAAAAGAAAAGAAAAGAAAAGAAAAGAAAAGAAAAGAAAAAAAATCCACTTCGGCAAACTGTTGCTTGGCAAGTTCCATTTTCCAGTGTTTTGTGAGCAATTCAGTGACACCAAGCTTTCAGAAATATATGTTCTAGAAATGCAAGACCACAGTAGCAGCTTGTTAGTCATTAGTTTTGTTGTATCAGTAAGAAAGCTGGTTTTGCCTTTGGGCTTATATTAGGTTTGTTTTCATTTGCCTTGCATGTCAGTTTACAAATACACAACAAGCTTTGGATGCTCCCCTGTATGCTTTTCTGCTTTAATAAGTATTTGTTGATATTTCTTTTGTAATATTTTTGGAGCTGATCCTAAGAGTATAACTCATACTGAAAGCAAAATTTATTTAATAAGATCACTCATGTATTCAGCTACTACCTCTCATCACTAAAGAGTGACAGAATTAGGTTCTACATAAATGTAGACTGGTGAGCTTTTCTAAGCATGTGTACTTAAATCTATATTTAAGTATTTATTTGCTGAAGAAGTGTCCTAATTTGTACAGGCATTGAGTACTTACAGTGAACATTGCCATGGGCATTTTTTATCATCAGAATGCCTTGATTTAGGCAGCATTCAACAATTTTGGCATCAAAATACATTGGTTAGCAAATACAGTTGTCAGTGCCGTATTCTTAAGACTACTTTTTTTCTCTGAACATGTCCTACCTTTCTGCCAAAAACACTTCTCCAGCCAAATGGGGGACAGCTACATAAGTCATTTTGCAAGTGGTTTCTCAGAGGTTCAACCTCTTCCTTTCAAAGTCTTTTAACTTTCCCAGAATCTTTTGTTTCACTGTCAGGGAACCAGGAACTCATCCTACATCTTATCTTGTTTGTTGCTAAGTTTCTTTAAAGCTCTAGTGTAAACAGGAACCGATAGTGATTGATGATGAATCACACTGGCCCTTGAGTTTTCTGTGCAGTAAAAGTAATCTTCCTAGGTTTTGCATGTACGGACTCAGCCTGTGACCTCACAGCTGTGACCTGTGCTGAAGCACAGTGCAATGAATCATGAAGCACCTTGTCATACACTTGGGGGGCAGAAATTCTCTTTTGTTACCCTCTGGACTCTCTTCACAAGGAACAGAGGGGCAATCAAATTGGGGAGCATTATCCACTAGTGCAACTTATTCTAACAGCCAGAAGGCTCAGCCAGCAAAAGAAAGGTGTTCTGTCCTAGGCACAGGTCCTATAATTATTCTGGTTTGGGGGGATGAAGCGGGGTGTACGTGGCGAGTGATGGTTTTGTTTTCTGATCTATCCTTTTGTTCAATAAATGCTTGTGTCCATCTTTGGTGCTCCTTGACTCCACAGGAAGATGTTTACATCACCAGTAGTTTGCCACATCTTCTAGGCAGACTTTTAACATCAAATATGGAATGTAAACACAGGCTCTTGTGGAAAGGGAAAGGAATATAATGGGAGAATCACTGCTACCAGATTTTTCTACCACCCCAGTCCTACCTCTCTTTCTTCTGTGTAGGTGGTGACCTGCACTCTCCTTGAGAAGCAGGCCTCTTCACACTTACCCGTTCCTTGCAAAATAAATCTTGATCCCTTACACACCTCTCATGTTTGTGCTACGTTTTGATCTATATGAAATTGAAGCTTTTGATGGATGCTATTTTCTCAGTATGAATAAGTAAATAAGAAAGATCTACCTCCACTATAAAAATTACGCAATTAAACCATTTCTTCCTCCAGCTACCATCACTCCATCAGTCCAGCTTTTCTGTAGTGGAAGTTTTGCATTTTGTAGTTGTAGTGCCTGCTAACAAAAAGTCTTTACTTTTTAAGTCTGCTTTGCTTTTTATTTTTTTCCCGTCAGCATCCTTTAAGGTCTCATTTTTAACATTATTTCATAATTGAAATATATAGGAGAATCTCCTCCCTATTTTCTATGTCCACCAAAAATAAAAAAGAAGGTTTTCTCTTGAGTATTCTGACTATTTTAATTACCCTCTCAAATTTGATTTAAGTTTTTTGTTGTTGTTGCTCAAAGTGATTTTACTTGCCAGCAATTAGAGATAGTGTGTTGTACAACAAACTGTTCCAAACACTGGGGGAAACCTCAGGAAAATAGTTTCCATGGTGTCTAGTTGGACATGCGTAATTGTTGCTTAGCAAGGAAAATAAGACAAGGGTACTCAAGAGCAGCAGAACACAGGGCACTCAAACTGCCTGTTCAGCCATAGTGGCCAGGTCTTCCAGCCAGCCTGCTGATGAGTTGTGCCACAGCATGAATAGGGTATTTTACCAAGGTGAATTTGTTAAAGATTCTCAGTCTGAAGGCCAGATTCTCTTTCCTTTGACTTTGACAGTTATGATGAATAAAAGATGCTGCTAGCATGATTTATGAAGTGGTAGATCTACAGAACTCCCTCATTCAAAGTCCACCTTTCTTCTCAGCTCACTGCTCGTATGCAGGAGGATTTCACTGTTCCCTGAAAAACACCCCTGGGTCTCTTTGGTATTGCTCCAAAGCTTCAGAGAGTCACCCAGAAGTTGGAGGCTGGGTACTGGCCGTCCTGGAGCAGCAGCTTAGGGAGTCACAGTTGAACGTAGTGAAATGTGTTGCAACTCCTTAAAGCTGGAAATACTATTTTTTGATTCTGCTACCCAGGGGAAGAAGATAAGAGGGAAATCTCTCTGCAGGGTAGTCTGCATGGGTGACAGGTTCACTTATAAAATCATGTAGGAACAGAAAAGTTTTGATTTTGTTTGGATGAACTTGCAACCTGGGCATCAAGTGTACTGAAACAGGGCAACCTTGTGTTTAGGAGTTCCCACAAGACAACCTGGCACTTCCCTCAGAAACGAAGTCAGCCTTCTCCCTCTCAAAAAAATTTCTCCCAAAGAGAACGGAGTCATGTGTTGCTCCTGCCTTGATTATGAGCAAAATCTGAGAGATCTGGAGGCCTTCCTCACGTTTGCCTGAGGCCATATGATGCCTGACATCACTGAGTCCACTCGGCAGCTTCAGAAGCCCAAGGCTCACGTTTGTCCCCTGGCCCCTTGCATCTGTGGCTCACAGAAAGACAAGTACTGCATGCACCACACATATGGGGCAGTCGATCCAAGGGACAGGGGATGGATAGCTCAGTCCTGCTCGGTCCCATGCTCCCATGGGAATCAGAGAGCAGGTTTTTAGTGGCTTGCAGCAAATGGCTGCCTATGGGCACACTTGCCTCTGCCCGTTTCATCACCCTCTTTAAGCAGAGCACCTCCAGCAGTGCTGCCCAAGTGTTGTACAGCCCTGGCTCTCTGTAGGCTCTTCCCCGTGCAGCTGTGGTTTTTAGTTATTGCATTACACTGATTTATCATTCCCTGGTAACTCCATCCCCTGTAGATACAGTCCTGCGTTTCACTGTCAAGCTAGGAAAAAAATCTTTAATGCGTTAAACCAGCTTCTGCCCACAAGTGCTCCATTAATTCCATCAAATCTATTTTGGTCTTATTTCTGCCATCAGTTCTGCCACACTTTGTGCCAGCTCAAACCAATAAGCTAAACTGTTAAGGCTCAGAGCCTTACTCAGATAATATAGGCACTTTCTGAGCAGCCCAGGACAAAGGTTAGCAGCAGAACGAGCAGTGGAAAATGAAGCATAGAAGGGATGTAGCATAAAGATGTCACTAGTTTTCTAGCCAGCCCTAGCAATAATGCACTTAGTATATTTTCCATATCATTTGCACCATCCTCTTCCCAGTTAATTTTGCAATCTGAATCCGAGGACTCAGGCTGGGGAGGAGAACTGCACTTCTGGAAAAGGGAAGTCTGTTTTAACTATTTGAGAACTAAAGCAGAAATAATGGAAATGGGGAGAGGGAAGGCAGGGAAATTATGGCTGGGAAAATAAGGTGTTTCATTTGACTTCCCTTGCACTATAAAATCAGTGTAAAATGAAGATTTGGGTAAGCAGCTTTAGTTTAGAATGATCCCACAGGCCTTCACAAATTCAGCTGAGTTAGTTTTTAGGGGAAGTTTCATTTTCCACTGAAGAATTATATTGTGCTTGGGTCAGAAAATAAGGACTAAAGCCTCCTAAATTGTGGAGTTAGGTGTAAAAATATCATACCATAGCAACCAAAGAGATTTTCAGCCTTTGATGTGCCTTGCCAGCTCATGGCATCCAGGGTAGGTACCCAAACCCCACTCGCCTTCTCCAAGATCTCTTGCATTTCATTGATTCTCCCTCATGTGAGGAATATGACCATCTGTATAAAAAGATCTCACCTCATCCTGACCTTTGTGCTAGTCAGGGAGGGAACACGCAAGAAGGGGTTGAGTGAGATGAACACTGAGGGTTTTTTTTAAATGAGCGAATGTGAGGATAAACTAAACTGGAGTGGATTGGAAGACATCAGCAGATTTTAGGGAAAGAGATTAAAAATCTTCCTAACCCCTAGTCTTCACTTTGATAAGAAAAGTTAGGTTAGGAGGTCTCTGTAAAGCACAGAGTTCCTGTTCTCATCTTTCTTAGCACAGACTTTTCAGTCTTTTCCTGATCTTTCTTATTAGTCCCATCTGCAACCTTAGCAAGACTATATTTTGAGATAGGCTAAGCTGAGGACAGTATTCCTAGCCCAGCAGATGTATCTTGATTTATAAATGGGCTTATGATCTTTTTATTCTTCACACTGGCCTTTTGTAGCCTAACATTTGCTTTCTGATTTTCATCTCTGTCAAGCAGTGATTCTCAGAGAGTCGTGATTAGTAATTTCGGACTGCATCCCGATTTACCGTAGCATTGAATTTCATATTGCCATCTCACTACACTGTCTATTGCCCCATGTTAGTCCTTCTAGTTTTGCCTGGGTTTGCTTGAACAATATATAATTTTGCTGTCTTGCTTTTTATCACCCTCCCCAGAATACTGCTACACATATATAACTGCACAAACCTTACGAATATATTTGCTGTACCTCAGAAGTCACCTTTTTTGACTCTTAGCTGGTTCCTAGTCCTCAGCAACAAATTGTCTCTCACGTGGGTCCTGCTGAATTTCTTTATCCGTTCGATGTCAGGAATTTTGTCAAAGGCAGTTTCAAAATCTAAATAAATAATGTCAATTTATTTTATTTCTCCTATAAATTTTTTCCCAGCATTTTGAAATATTTCTGAATAGGTAAGGAGACTTGATCTCCCTTCTAGCATACCCACCCTCACTGAGCCCTATGGTCATGAGGCTTCAGAGGACATATAATTCTGGTTATAATTATCTCCATAACCAACTCACAAAGTACAAATTCAGGAAATTAGCATTTTTCAAATACAAAAATATATTTATCTGAATGAATACTATATTTGAATAAGAATAAATGCTTTTGAAAAATTAATGCTTTTGATTTATTTCTCAATAGTAAAAAAGGTAGGCATTGTGGAAACTTACTGTATTCAGAGGATAAGCTTCCCCTCTGCAAGTCATTTGTGCAGTCATTAGAAGGGGAGGCCACATGGTGTTATGCTTGTCTTTTAGAACAAGATATCCATACGGGAGATGTCAGTACTACTGATATTTTTAGTTACAGCAATCTTGTTTGGCAGAAAAATACTACTGACATTTAGGTGAGATCTTCTTCTGGACCCCTCAGTTACATGGGCCTCTCATTTTTCTTCATCTATCAGCACACCAGGATGCATCAAACACCCTAGAAAGCAATGATTATTTATGCTTTAGTGTCGATTTGGCATTAAAGTACTTGACGTATTTATTTATTTAAACAAAGTTTTGTTAATGATTATAAGCCACCAGTTTGAACAGTCTTAAAGACTAATAGAATAGGTTGTCTGATTAAATAAAAATCAAATTGCTAAGTAGAAAATTAGAACATTAGATCACACTTTCCCTTCAGTTTCCCTCTAGAATCTTATGTCATTTTTACAAGGTGTAGCTATTGTCCATATTCCTCATTTAACTGTTCAAAATGTGTCATCCCAGTATGCTCACCACTATAGATCTCTGCTGTGTTTCTGTCCAATCACCATTTTTTCCCATTTTGAATTGCCAGAGCATCTTATTACAAGGAGCTCTACTCCAACTCGTTGTAAGCAATGAATAATTTTCTACACATCACTTCCCTCCATTTCAAATGGGATAAGGTTTCCTAAGCTTTGGGAAGGTCCTGGAGGACCCAGACTGAAGCAATCTTTGAGAGGGTGATTTGAGATATCCCATCTTGAGATAAGCATGAAGACGGATAAAATGCATTGCCTTCTGGAAGCACCTCTCTCTCCCCATTGACTGTGGAAAGTAAAGAATACATCTACATTGCCCACACAGATACTTAAGCTTAGTCTATAAGCAGAAGTATAGTGGCCACTCCACCCTCATGAATTAGTCCTTCTGAAAAGCACCAATAGGGCTGACCACAGCATCTGAACAAGCACCTCTGCTTGACACTAGTATTCAGAAGTGCCTGGTGATCTTTCTGTGGCAGTACATTGCACTGGGTCGATGTGCCACAAAGGCCTAGGCAAATGTCAGGTGCAGATGGCAAGTCCAGGCTCAGAAGCAGCCAGGAATGTGGATGTATTTTGGTTTTGACACCACCTACAGAAACATCAGGGTCTCACATAAATTTCATTTTTTATTCTAATGGAGTACCACTCTGAATAAATGTTTCATTTATTCAGAAGACTTCCAGGAAAAAAAAGATATTTTCATGATGGAAGGCCACTAGAAGAAAATCCAGTAAAGAACATGACTTTTAGTAAGTTAAGTCTGCTACTTTTTTATTAAATGCTACTGTCATCACGGATCTCTTGACAGAATTAGGTGCAACAAAAGTGGAAGCTTCGCTGATCTATCCCCACGTGCCATTTTACTCAATTACAAAGTGCTTGCCTTGTTTTCTCTCTAGAGCATAGGTTAGCTGTTTGCTCAGGCACATACTGGATACAGGCTAAACATGGCTAACGCTTTTAACCAGATGGCTGTACAGATAGCTCTTTTTCAAATATTTTTTTTCAATATTTTCTTCCTGGATCTCTTACCTATATTTATCTTGAGGCTTTAGCACCATATGTCCATTTTGTATTCCTTTTAATTATTTGGACTTGCTACATAACATTTTATTTTTGAATGACTCCACAAAACAGTGAAATCACCAAACTGTTACAATTCATAGTCATTTTCATACTCTAAAGTCTTTTTTCATAATCTATTTAAAATCAATTCTGGTACCTTGTCCAATTAATGCTGCATCCTCTGAGATACTCCACAGATATTTCTCAGAAAACACAAAAGGTTTGTCCATTCATTGAGCAAAATGTTAATGAATACCAAACTCTGCATCTGTCACATTCCTGATTTAAGATATGCACATCTCATCATCAGACAGAAAATTTAAGTGAGCTTGTTTCTATATAGAAAGACCATAATTTTCCTTTATAATGGAAATCTGTGTGAATGAACATTTGATTTTGCAAGTAATTTTGGTGACTGCATGAATATGTTCCCAAATTGGGACTGTATTTTCCACTCAGATGTTTAAATTTACTTATGTGAATAATGTAATGGAAACCTTTTTTTTTTTTTGTAAATTTAAACATACTGCATGTATAAAGTCTCACTAAGGATGTCTATACATAATGGTATTGGCTCTAGCCTGTGTGCTGAACAAGAGTTACAGATAATTGCTGAAGTAATCTACAATAGCAAGAAACCATTTTTAATATTTATAACCAATTTCTTCAGAAAAAATTGCAGCTTTTATTGTAATTAAATGTTTGTAGCTGAGTGGCCTGAACCCGGCATAGATCACACTGATTCAGTACATCTTCCTGGATGTGGTGAGTACTTCAGGGAGACCTCTCTGTTTGTCTTTGAGTCTTTAGTTCGGTGACTCCTTCCACGAGCAGAATATTGGCACTCATCATTGCTCTCACCACCTCCAAGCTGCCAGTGTGATCATCAGTATACATCTACATTATTTTCCTTGGTTCAGGCAATTTTCTCTCTGCTATTTTGAATAAAATTGAAATTGTTTCTCCTTTGGAGGTGACAGCTCTTAAACTTTTTCCTTAATTTACTGCTGTAAAAATGGTACCCACTAAAAAGTTAAAACTTAGCATGCTGATGTAAAAGCTGTTACATACTTTGAACACAGCTTACATAAAGTCTTTAAACTTCTGAAAGACTTTATCCGATGAGTTTCTTAGAGAGAGAAAAAAAACCTCATACAGAGAAAAAGCTAATTAATTTTGGCAGTGGATTCAAAAAGAGGAAACAACATTCCTCTTGTATACTCAAATAAATGATACTTTTCTACTTGCTAAATCAGAAAGCTGTCATCTTGCCAAAAAGTATAGCTCTGTGGTCCAAATACCAGATTCTAAAACTAAATAAAACCAGATTGTGGCACATGTGCTGGACAGTTTGTTCTCAGATTGCTTGTAACGCAATGTGCCTTTCAGCAGAGAGTGATGGGCTCAGGTGGTGCCTCCAGAGGGCTGGGACATGGTCACCAGCCCCAGGGAAGGAAAAAGTGCCTGTGGGTGAGACAGTCATGGCAAGCAGGCAGGAGCTGTAGCCCATGGAGACAGTACTGAAAGGAGAAGGGACCCAACTCACCCATAACTGAACCCCTGCAATGGCAGAAATATTGGGGGGGTCGGAGGGAGCTGGCTGCAAATCAAAGCCTACTGTGATCACAGTAACAAAGCAGAGAAGCAAGAACTTGCCTGTAAGTATATTATGGATGGAGGAGATTTGTTTATATACAATTTTATTTCTGCTCTGCCTTATTTAGTCACTCAAAGTTTTCTTGCTTTAACACTTTAATTATATTGGTTTATATTTTAATAAAATCTGGCTTTGAGTTGAAAGAGCTTTTTGGTGTTCTGGTCCCCACCCTAAGGCAAGGGTCAAGACATGCATCTTAGAGCTTTACCTGGCTCTCCTCTCACACCATTGCACACACATCTTTTGCTTAACAGCATGCAGCATTTGAATTTATCAGAATTGGCTGCAAATTAATACTTACGTCCTGAGAAAATGCCAGGGTTTCAAAATCTGTGCAGTGTCAGAGAAATGAAATTGTGACATTTTTTTTACACGGAAGTAAAATTTTGTTGCATCCCATTCCGTTCTTTTGTTTTGTCATTCTAAGCTAAACAGCACCCCTTGACATTTCCAGATACTGGGTTCACTGTGAGCTTAACCAAAGCCTTTATTTTCACTTTCCTCCAGTTTACTCTAGATTTTGAGCTGCTGCACTGAATCCTGAAGAGCTGGCCTTTATGCCTCCATTCTGTTTTAACTCAGCTTACAAAACTAAACCATCTCAGTGCTGTGTAACCCAGCCCCAGACTAAATATTTCATCTCCCAGTGGCAAGCTGAAATGTTTCAACCTCTGCTTTTGGGTTTGGAGTTTGTTGTTTTGTTGGGTTTTAATTCTGAAAAAATCCCAATATCAACTCTACATGTCATTTATAAAAATATTTGGCTTAATTCAAGCAACAACTTTTTACTGTGTTCCCAAGGAAGAAAACCCTCACTATATTTTTTTTTAACCTGGCACCATGGGGCACTATGGTGATTTATGACTGATTTATGTCTTCTCCCATGGGCTGCTTTCCTCATTTGGATTTAGTTTTTGATCATCCAGAAACTTGGGAGAAATCTCCAAACATCCTAAGAACGTGTTCTTGACATACAGAAATGCCTTTTTGTTTTTTTTTCCTGTTTCACTGTACTAGTCTTTGCAAAGTACTAAGTGATGAACCTCTGTTCTTAGGTATCTTAGGTATCTAATGGAGACCTTACTTTTCAATACTACACTATTATTTTGAGTACCCTTCTGTAGTTAGACACCTACTTCAATTCCTGGAAAAACTGTGCTGTTTCTGGATTCTGACTTCGTTTCCCTGCTGGTGCTCTCTCCTTATCTCCTCTGTCACAGCATTTCCTTTCTCTCCCACTAGTTTGGTATCATCGCTTCCACTTACCTCAAACACCACTCTCGACAGCTGGGCAGGGTCATCCAAAAAGGCTCCTTGGTTCTGTGGGAAAGGCAAAAATAATCTTGGGTCATCACACTTTGTTACTTGTTTGTTTATTTGCAGGTTGAGATCCTAATTCTTTAGCCTGAATCAATTCAAAGTGAAATAAAGGTCATACCCATTTTGGCCAGGCAGTTGAGATGATTTACAATTTGTGTTTCTCCAGTTTTAACCAGGGTCAAATACTTAAGACAGATATGTCTGGGGTGTTAACAGCTTCCTAATTTAAGTACAAGGGAATTTTTTTGGTATCCACTCTTTTTGTTTCTTTAAAAAAGAAAATTTGACTTTATAATTAAGAATATACAGGAAATTCTTAGAGTAAATATTTTTCTGTTTATTTTCTTTCTGTCTTTCTTTTTTTAAAAAGAGAATATTAAAATCGTGCAATAGTATGTCTTTCCCTTTAGTACTCTGTTTTACTTCTATACTAATTTTCTTTTGTTTATGTAATTACAGTGAAATTCTATCATGCTCAAACATATTTTCTAGTTGACAATTTCATTACTATTACACCATTTTTTTATTACGTGTTTACTGTTTTCTTCAAACACCAATGGTTTCTATAAGAGTCTACACAACTCATGTGTTACTGTTTACTTCTGATAAAAAGGTAAATGAGAACATCCCAAAGAACATCCCATTTCCTCATTCACACACAGTTATAACTCCGTGTGTGTGTGTGTGTGCACAGACAGACAGACAGTTATATGTGTGTGTGTGTGTGTATATATATATGTGTGTGTATATATATATATGTGTGTGTATATCTCCAGCCCAAGCCCAGAGCAGAGGATTTCTTAACTGTTCCATGGCCATGCCTGAATATTCTGAACCTATTAAATAATGCATTTTTAAACTGACATTATGTCAAGTAGTCATATTATTTGTGGCGTTTTCCATTCTAAGTGTCTAGATCTCTATAATTGTTATATAATTACTTTATTATTTACGTATAAAATGTTGTGAATACTACATTGCCCACAGTAACTCTGCTTAAACCTGGGGAAATGCAGAGAAAGAATTTAAAAAATCTTATGCTATAACCCTTTGTTTCAATGTGTTGACAGTTTGGCTTTAGATTTTTTATGTTATCTTCTGCTTTCACCATATTAAGTTATGCTAGACTCCAATTTATTGCATATAAAACTATTTTCTTGGAACCTCTGTTACCAAGATCTCATACTGAAATACCATATTTTGAATCTTTCTATAGAGAAGAAATGTTATCATTCAGAATGTGAAGGTCTGGAAACTATTCTAATGCATAAAGTGCCTTTCAGTAGACAGGTACTTCAATTAAAGTAATATCTGTCTGTATTGTGACAGGCTTACAATAACTGGATTCCTGGTCTAGTCTAATTCGAAAGCCCACAGGTAACCATTGAAAATCACAGGAAACAAGGCTTAATTTGAATACCTGTAGCTTGATCTAGATCAGTTGTATTATGATTTCTGAAACCATAATCACTTTGTTTAACAGGCACCCTGTAATAAGCACCCAGTAAACAATACCTCTGTCTCGGTCTACCTGTTTTTATTTTGAAGCGGGAAAGAGTTGTGGAGATGTGGAATGAAAACTAAAAAACAGTGAAGCAAATACACAACTAGGAAACAGCAAACAAATTGTCACACTACCCAGATGACTTATCTTGTTTTGATAGTGACTCCTAACTGCTGCATACATTTCATTTAAATGCAGAATAACTACCTGCAGAACTACTTAAGAACCGTTTTCACACTTTTACACTGAAGGCTCCTTCATATTTCTTATTCCAAAGGAAAAGATCTATTCGCTTGCAAACAAATTTTTTCCGTTCTTTTTCTATTCTAACATGAAGAATTTTAACATACTTAATCTGCACTTGATTTATTCATCTGCTTGATTGGCTGAATAGCGTGTAGGTTAGCAATCCTGTGTGCTAAATACTTATCAGAAGTAGTCATCTTAGTTAGGACTGTATTCAATTATAGGGCTGTTGTGTTTCACCTTCCCTATTTGTGTAAGGTGATTTCATCCAGAATGTTATTTGGCTTGTCCATTATCATGTAAAATGGTATTTCCAAATAACTTTCTTCTTTTCTTATCTATAATTTGCTTTCTCATGCCCATTTCTGATGGCCTCAAAATTTCCTTGTTTGAATTCCCATGGTCTGACTTTCCCTTTAGCATAAGCACAGGACAACTTGGACAATAGGTCTAAGTATTCTGAAGCTCCTGGGATTGCTGATACCAGTTTTCTTTCCCCCAAGCTCAGCTTTCCTCCTCCTCCCCCTTTTGTCATCACTTCACAATCTTCTCTCCTTCAGACATTTTGCAGAGCAAGCACCCTGTGAGTAATATGGGGCTTTGTGGTTCTCTAATGCTACTTCTCTTATCCTATTTCTTATCCTGTTTCTCCACCCTGGAAGACTTCCAGTAGTACAGCTCTGCCTCTAGCAGTGCTGTTATCCTGATACTTAAAGAGTAGAGAAGCTACTTTTTAGCTGTTTACACTTTTAAATGAGGCTATCTCTGTTGTGCTTCTTTGTAGACTTTTTGAAATAGAAGGAATCTTTGCCAGGCTCTGGAAATCATTACAAAAAAGGAACAGAGCTCACAGGTCTGTACCACAAGCAGGTGGCTTGCATACCAGTGTCAGGGTACATCTGGGGACACAAAAATGTTAACTGCTAGGCACAAATCTCTGTACTTCAGGAACTATATCATAGAAGTTTTTGAGCTCCGAGACCTTCTGATAGCTGCAAATAAAGGTTTTGGCACTACTTCTAATAACCAGTCCTGAGAAGGGGTAATTCTCAGGATGACAAAGGAAAATACGTGCATATGGGTGCTGTAACTGAAATAGTGAGAGTATGAGTATCATTGTGGCTGTCTTCAATGGTAATTTAAACTGATGGATGTACGCACTGCTGAACTGTTAAACTAGTCCCTAGCATATTTTAATCTAAGCAAACTAGTACCTTCCTCAGCAACTCCACAGCACAGGCTGGCCTGTGCCAGGGTCCCTTCACAACAGGCGGTTTGGAAGTGGCCACTCCATTTTGGAGGCTGAGAACAATGAACAGTATGGGCACAGCCAGTCAAAGCCAGCTGGCCTGGGGACTAGTGAGGGGGCTTTGGGACTCGTGCATTTACGGTTATAAACATAGCCATCTTGTCTGCTAAGTGCTTGGGTATGCATTGCAGAACTGCAGCTGGACAAAATCCCCAGGGAGAGGTGGGTGAGTGGGATCTGACAACCTCATCAAATGCAATATGGTTCTTTCATGGTAGAAGTGCCTGAAATGGGCATGAGGGGGCAGTGCCTGAAAGCCAGGCCTTTTGCAAAGTTACAGTTCACATACAGATAGCAACCAGGATCTACATGAAAGGGCAGGGAGTGGACTTTACAGAGAGTCCCAGTATTTGGACAAGGAGCATTAGGAACCTCGGGGACAAACCACCACAGATGGTTCAGAAAACATCTGCAGTACTAGCCAGAGAGGGAGATCTTGGGCTAACTGCTGGCTGGTAATAGGCCTAGCATTGTAAATTTTCTCACTCTCTAAGATTTTTACTCTGTTAAGAGGGAAAAAAATCCTTTATGGCCACTGTAAACAGAAATTCAACTGGATTCCCCTGCGAACAGAGATGAGGAGATAGCAAAGATAGCTAGCAAGGTGTGTCATACTGGCTACCTATACAAACCAGAAGGGGAAGAGCTATCATTTTAGGCATTATACCTTTTCTGTGGTTATTTCATCTCTGTAACACTTTGCACATCTGCAGAACAGGACTTGTTTCCAGTTCAGCACAATAGGCCTTACAGCCATGATTGTCCGTTGTCTTTCATTTCTTGTATCTTTCTGCGTTCTTGAACATGTATGTAAAATACTACTGATCAGTCTGGATCTTTTAAAATCGCCTGATTCTTTCCTGTACAGCAACAAGAAGCATAACAAAATTACAGTCATCAATGGAAAATAGGTGTCTGCTGTCCAGGAAAGATAAGATTAAATTGGTGGGGCTGAGAATCACTGTGGTAGTAACCAACAGTGAAATAAAGGTTAGATGGAAGAAAACAGAAAGGATTTTGGTCAGTTGTGTTCTGGAAGGACTGCAAAAGTCCTTGAAGTACTGCCACAGATCCTGAAGACAGGTGAGTAGAGATTTCTATATTTCTAATAAATCCTTATTACTGAGATTACAATTTTCTGGGTGTATGCTGGAGGACATGTATAAATAACAATGATAAGTCTCAGTTATTGACACATAGCCACACGTACAGGAACAACAAGCATAATGGAATAACAACCATAACTGAGAGACAGGTTTCTGCACCATTATAAGTTGAGCTGATGATTGAGTTAATAGAAATGGGACAACATTCAGTAGCACAAAACACAGGTCCAAGGATTAAGGAGTAGTTTCTAGAATTTCTGCAGTAAATTAGCTCACCTGTTGGAACAACAGACCAAAAAAAAAAAAAATTGATAGCTGGTAGTGATCCTGTGATAGACTGATGTGATACAGACTAAAAAAAGAAGACATCCTCAAGGACAGGGAAGCACCAAACAGTACTCTAGCAAGCGTTTACTTGGAGTGTAATGTACAATTATAGCTGGTCACACAAGTGAATTAAACATGCTGAAAAGTAGAGAAAGATTTCTAAGATAATTAGAGGAAAGAAAGGTTATCAAATGATCAGAGGGGCAGAACACCTCTCCCAGGAGGACAGGCTGAGGGAGTTGCGGCTGTTCAGCCTGGAGAAGAGAATGCTGCAGGGAGACCTTGTAGCAGCCTTCCAGTACTTACAGGGGGCTTGTAAGAAAGATAGGGACTTTTTAAAAGGGCATGTAGTGATAGGACAAGGGGTAACAGTTTAAAACTGAAAAAAGGGTAGACTTAGATCAGATAGAAGGAAGAAATTCTTTAGTCTGAGGGTGGTGAAACACTGGCGTAGGTTGCCCAGAGAAGCTGTGGCTGCCCCCTCCCTGGCAGTGTTCAAGGCCAGATTGGACGAGGCTTGGGGGAACCTGGTCTAGTGGAAGGTGTCCCTGCCCAAGGCAGGGGGGTTGGAACTAGGTGATCTTTAAGGTCCCTTCCAACCCAAACCGTTCTGTGATTCTGTCTTCTGAGAGGAACTTGGCTTCCACAGCCTAACAAAATGTTGTGTGTCTATAATATTGCGTGTTAATACACCAGAGAAAAGTTATTTGAACTAATAGCCACTGCTGGCACAAGAACAAATGGGTATAAACTGGTCATTAATAAACTGAACCTGAAAAGACAGGTTCTAAACATCAAAGCAACAACGTTTTGGAACAGCTTTTCTAATTGGAGCACAAAATTTAATGTGGTCAAACAGCATGATCACAACCTGGATTAAATGATGTGATTGACCAAAATAGCAGAAATCTGATGCTTTCCTATGGCCTGTATTACTAGCGGGAAACATTATACAAGGTTTTGGGCAATAGAGGTATAGATCCTAGACCTCTAAATAAGTTTCTGAATTCAGTGCATGCTGAAAAACACATCTGATGTTGCTGATTTTTTCTTGCCTCGCTTAATGCTTAGTTTCTCTGTCTGTGTTTGTTAACAAGAGTATGTGAACATGATTATATATGGTTTTGCTACTGTTTAGGCACTTAACTGCACCTCAGTCTTTAAATACACATTAATTCTTTTAATAATATAAATAAAACATTTTATTATTTCAGTAGATTAGATCTTTGCAGTATATTGATAATCTTTTAGTTATATTGTTGCATTTCACTTGGCATGCTGATGTGTAATGTCCATTCCTCTCTCCTTTTAGGGTTCTAGTGGTTGCTATAGTTACCAGCCATTGCTCCTCTCACGTCATTTATGCAGACTAAATTGTTAGTAACCCTAAATCTGTTATCATACACATCTTGTTGTTCCTATTTTGTGGGATGGCAAGGTACCCAACTTGTTACAAGGAAGACTTACAAAGGAGTGAGTATGACTTGTCTGCATGACAGTCTGGACACACAGGGCTGAATCCTTCCCTGCACTGGCATATTTTTCAAATCCACATTAACAATAACCCAGCAAGGTCTTGTACATGCTGTAACACAGTCTCTCTTGATATTTGTTATTTAACATATTAAAACATTTGGCTCTGTTCACACACAGTTGTGGGACCAATTAAAAGTCCAGAAAAACTATACGAAGTTTCTCATGTAATTAGATGTTTCAGGGCATGCTATTAAGGGCCATCTGTTCTCCTGGTTGAGTGAGTACGACTGAGAAATGAGATGTTTCCTTTTGTACTTGGGGTTCCGTCTGTCTTGATTCTATATTTGATTAACACTGTACGGGAGGGGGGTTGAATTTATTTAGAATGGTCTTAATCTGTATAGTCAGTTAAGTATGGTTTATCGGGTAGAATGTTGAACTGTTTAGCATTTGAGATGCCCTTTATTGTTTTGGTGCAAATAACTCTCTTGAACATCTTTCTAGGAGAATCTCCATTATTTTTTTTCCTGTTTACATTCCCTTATCACCTGTTTTTTTTCCCCTTTCTACTAGAGATCCAATTTGGCTATGGAGTAAATGGTTACAACTAGAGATAAATCACTGACATTTCATGTATTTTGAATTTGGCTAGTAAAGCCAAGCAGATCTGAGCAGTACAGCAAAACATATGCTGTAAAGTTGCGAGAACTTGTTTACTGATTCCTGTGTAACATCAGTGCAGTCCCACTGAAGGCAACTTAGAATATGTCAGACTGCCACACAACGTGGAGATACCCAAATTAACTTTTAATTTAGGTATTTCTGCTATTCTGCCAGCTGTGATATGTCGGTACTGCTAAGAGGAGAGTTCAGTCGCTTTGTATCAGTGCAGCTGGTTGTCTACACTTTTCCCAAGTGCCTCTAAATCCTAACAGAGCAATGACACGCAGCAATATTTTCATTTAACATTTCAAAAAACAACTGATTGCTTCAGCTAGATTTTTGCACTAGCATACACATGTTTAAAACCTAAACCTGTCTTTAAATAATACTTTCACTTCTTGCATAAATTTCTGCAAGTAAGATCAAAGGTCTCGTATACTCTCCATATAGCAAAGTATTCACAAATCTGTGCCATGCCAAAACATCTGGTCATTCTGCTTTGGTTACAGCACTGCGTTTCATCATGTCTACTGTGCTTTGATCATAGAATCATAGAATCATAGAATGGTTTGGGTTGGAAGGGACCTTAAAGATCACCTAGTTCCAGCTCCTCTGCCATCGGCAGGGACACCTTACACTAGACCAGGTTCCCCCAAGCCTCGTCCAACCTGGCCTTGAACACTGCCAGGGAGGCGGCAGCCATAGCTTCTCTGGGCAACCTACGCCAGTGTTTCACCACCCTCAGACTAAAGAATTTCTTCCTTCTATCTGATCTAA
>Ga0065711_1039744_pt1 | contig 17541 bp, 13 predicted proteins | sample Hoacrofraction12_FD_59098 | JGI IMG/M metagenome (GOLD analysis project Ga0065711, IMG submission 59098) | Hoatzin crop microbial communities from Cojedes, Venezuela - Epithelial fraction 12 v2 (version 2) | ecosystem: Host-associated > Birds > Digestive system > Esophagus > Crop | place... | reverse complement strand
ACAGCAGGCTGCACAGGGCCGCGTCCAGGCGGGTCTTGACTATCTCCAGAGAAGGAGACTCCACAACCTCCCTGGGCAGCCTGTTCCAGTACTCCGTCACCCTCAGAGTGAAGAAGTTCTTCCTCATGTTCAGCTGGAACTTCCTGTGCTTCAGTTTGTGCCCATTGCCCCTTGTCCTGTTGCTGGGCACCACTGAAAAAGAGTCTGGGCCCATCCTCCTGACACCCACCCTTCAGGTGTTTGTAAGCATATATTAGGTCCCCTCGCAGCCTTCTCTTCTTCAGGCTGAACAAGCCCAGCTCCCTCGCCTCTCCTCGTAGGAGAGATGCTCCAGTCCCCTCATCATCCTCGTAGCCCTCCGCTGGACTCTCTCCAGTAGCTGATCATCTTTCTTGAACTGGGGAGCCCAGAACTGGACACAGTACTCCAGATGGGGCCTCACTAGGGCAGAGTAGAGGGGGAAGAGAACCTCCCTTGACCTGCTGGCCACACTCCTCTTAATGCACCCCAGGATAACATTGGCCTTCTTGGCAGCCAGGGCACACTGCTGGCTCATGGTCAACCTGTCTTCCAGCAGCACAACCCATTGTAGTGGGTTTGGTTATCATCACAGACAGCACAGTCATTTTCACACTGTACAATAATAAAGCGCCTGTTTGTTTTCAGGTTACACCTCCCCGTTGCACTGCGCTGGTCAGCACCGACAGCATGGTGACTGTCTGCTGGGACAGACGTGACGTCAAGGTCCTGTCCATAACTGCTTAGCGAAGACTGCTCTGTGCTTTTTGCACATTTGGAAACACTAACTTGTATGTTCTGTTTAAACTTCGTTTTGAATAGCCATAGCTGCGCAGCTTGGGCCTTTTCAAACAGATGAGTGGTTTTCCTGAATTTCTTTTCATAAATGCCTGCACTTATAAATGCCTGACATTTCCTTCTGATAACAAAAGACATGATTCACGTTTTCTATTTACGGTCATCCTCCGTGGACCTGCTGCCACAGGCCCTCACAGACAGTCCCTTGCCGTTCACGTACCTACTCAGAGAGCAGGTACCTTGCAGTGCAAGCGTGAGGTGAGGCCATGCCATTGCACTCTGTTACGGAGGGGAACTGGAGAGGCAAAGCCACCAAGGCCCACGTCTTCAAAATTATTTATGCACCTGTCTTCGTAGATCTTAAATACATTTATGGTTTTCAAAACAGCGCATCCATAATGAAACAGAGAACTGAAACAAGCTTTCTGGAATCTCAGGTTAGCGACCTTCCCCGTTCCCCAGCACGGCAAGCTTGTACGTTCCGAGTTTGCTGGTGCCGTGCAGCACCCCAGAGCCCCACAGCCCTGGTGTCTGCGCGGTGCTCGGGCAAGCCTGGGGACTTCCTCACGCGGAGAGGATTTAGGGTTTTAGGGATTAAAAGCTGCGGAGAGGAAGATTCCCATCACAACAGAAAGCAAGCAAAGGAAAGTAGCAGCAAGAGCTCTCGCTGTGCCACCTTATTGCCAGAGAAATTGCACAGAGGAACTGTCTCAGGAAGGACAGTTAATGGAGGCCTCGTGCCTGCAGATTCATCAGGCCTTTTGCTGAGGCTGCCAGCAAGAATAACTGCAAAATCTGCTTGTGGTGCTGGCTGACAGCTATCCTCCGAGAACCTGATCAAGAGCACTGTGACCTACAAAGCTTCATTTTGCAGCTGGGAGATTTTGGGTCCGGTTTGGGCCTTTGGAACTAAATTGGCTTAAAATGAAGCTCAGCCTTGGGGTCGGGTTGGTTGCAGTTGTTAAGCTGCCGCGGGGAAGGCTCTCTGGGATGGGAGATGGCCCTGTGCAAGACCATTTTGTTAAAAATACTGTGTGAGTGTTTTGGAGTGGGAAACTATTTAACAAATTCCGCATCTTAGCCTGTTGGCAGGTTACAATCCTGTAATTTATTCAACCTCGCTCCAATTTTTAGTCTATTAATTGGACACCAGCAGTGTATGTTATGAGTATCTGATATTCATCCTATTGTTTCTGATTCTCCTCTGGGCGAGGAGAGTTCTTGGCAGCCAGCTTCCACTGTGACCACTCAGGCTTCCAAGTCCCGCATTAACTTTCTGATGAACATTCTCTAATAGTCACTTAAAATTTACTGCTTGGGCAACATCACTGCCATTAAATTTACTTGTCTGAATAGTCACAGAAGTCAGCCCAAACAATATAAATCCAATATGTTACTGAATATAAATGAGGTTAAAAACCTGGGTATTAATCCAATATTTTTTTGTTATTTGAATATGATGGATAATATTTCAGTCTGTCATATTGCTGATGTCGAGGTATTGATAATATTTTGGTTAGGCAGGCCCTGTTTTCAAGGATTTGCAGTCACTACCTTTTATGTTCCAGATGCCTTGCACACCGTAGTTTTATTACAGTTGATCTGTTAGTCTGGATCTGAAGAAACTATTAGTTAACATATTAAAACTGACAATAACTATACTGACATAGTTCTTCAACCTGAAATTTGTTTATAATATTGCTAGAATTAAATTTTTCTAGTATCTTGCATCCAAAAAAATTAGTTTATATAGTATAATTCGGTTGGGTTTGCCATGATTCGCTTCACCCATCTGCATTTTCTGACTGCACTATGAAGCATCACATTCGGCACAGACATTTTAATCCACCTGGCACAGAATAAGAGTTTTCTCTGGTTTTATTTCAGAATTGCTGAAAGTAGTATTTTAGTGTATTTCTTCATATCTGTTTAGATGAACTGATATTTATTAAAGGAACAAATTGTGTTATGATGCTGGCCTAAGAGTTTCCTCTTAAATTTATCTCTGTCTTTAAACAACTGAAAGATATATTGGTAGAGAAGATATGATCCGTGTGACATAATGACCATTCAGTAGTCAAAGAGGCAATTACCGAGTTGATGTTATCAAGGAGTTCAGGCTGTCAGCACCACGAGATGAAAGAGAATAGATTCTGCATGAAGCCAGGGGCTCTGTGTCTGCTTTGTGCTCATTCCTTTAATCCAAAATCACAGACTCAACAGACCCATGAATAAGGAGACCAGATGTCCTTTAGGTTCTGGTGGTGGTGGCATTGAATAGTGAGCTCTTATGTGTGGGTGTGGAGATTGTGGGTGGGTTTTAGGGGTTTTTTTTCAAAATCTTATCTGAGTGATTATGCAGTAGAAATGAGCCGTTGGGGTACTAAGTACCCATCCACTTTTGTTGGTTTTGAAATGAGGAAAAAATAACCCCAATGTATTGTACTCACTGTGACTTTCTGGATATTATTATTCCTCTAGGGCTGTTCTGGTTTTACATGATTTTGCATTTCGCTAAATTTCCTTAGCTGCCTTTAAATGTTACTGTAAATCCCTTCACGCCTTTCCAGCTTGGCAAATCAGCTTTCTTGTTGTTTAACCCTTTGTGACAAACATATTTTAAAAACACTCTTCTCCCTTCATCTTACCTTCTAAGTTATCAAACAAGACACTTGGGATCACTAAGGATACAAGGAAATTTTTCACACGAGGAGCCTAACGCCCTGATCACGTTCGGGGCTGAGTAGTTGCATTTCACGCATAGTGCATGAACACGTGGAAGAATCTCAGCTTTGTGCTGTCAGCTAGACACAGCACTATGGACCAAACTGTTATTTTTCAGATTGCTAGGAATGCTTTGTGGAGAGAAACACATACCTGCCAGCAAAGCATTTTCCAAATGAAGACAGAACATAAAACCACCCTGCAAGAAATGCAAGCTGGTAGCGGTGATATTTTGCAGTAGAACTGCGTTTGCTGGCACAGTAAGAAGAGGTGAAGAGCAAGGTTTCCATGTGCGTGCAGTGTCAGGGAAAGCTGACAGCATTAGCATGCTGCCAGTCCTGGAAAAATACCAGTGAGGCCTCAGCAGCGTCGGGAAGGATTTCCTCCCGAGGAGTAGCGCGTCTTCTGGCTCCACAGCCCTGCCAGCCAGGTCCCGCCGTGGCAAGCGAGAGCTCGCCCTTTGCGTATCGGTTGGTCCTACCAATGCAGCTGCAAGTGAACGTCCAGGTCACGAAGAGGAGCCGCGTTCACAGTCCGTGTGGCCCTGCTCTCCTCCTTTGTAAGTGTTTGTCTCATTTTCTCTTCAAGGCAATGACTCCGAGTTCTAACAGAAGTAGCAGATCTGAGCCACTATCAAGTTCCGCCCCACCCCCAGGAAAGAACAAATACCATCACTGGTGCAACTGGAAAATTATTAAAAAGGCGTGGGTTTTTTTTAAATAAAATCTGCTGCTAAAAGGGAAAGGGAGTGAGGGACCTTGCTACAATGGATGCTTCACTTTATACGCCAAATGCTTTAAACCACTTACCCTTCTTTCCTGCAACTTAAAAGAAAGGTTAGAAATATTTTTAGAGGTGTTTGTTTGCCATGGAAGTAAGTGGGTCAAAGTCTCTGTACTTGAGAACCTGGATCTTTTCTCGTTCTTTAACTCTGTGCAGTGGCAAACCAGACCTTTCTGGACTCCCTTATTCCGTAAAAATTAATGTAGTAGTCCCCATAGAGCAAGAAAAAAAACCAATCACCTTTTTTTCCCCACGTTTGAAAAACAAAGGGCATTTAGTTACCTAGGAGGAACAGAACGTGGTATTCACATGCTTGTGATATCAATTTTTAAAATTGTGCAACACTTGGGAAGAGAGGCAGAAAAGCTATACCAATTTAAACCTGTGAGAAATACAACAGCATACCAACAAGGAAAACAAGAATTTATGTAAATCTAGCTCTCAGGGGATAACAGGTCTATTTTCATCATCCAGGGACTGGAGAAGTTGGCTGTCAGAGGGCTAGGTTCACTTCCAAAACTGAAAGGAAGCCTTAAGCTGTTCACGCAAAACCAGAAGTCATCTGATAGCTAAACAGAGACAAGACTTTCCTGTTTCTTGTCACCCCACACCAATTTATTTGAGTTTCTTTTTCATTTGAGGGAAAATTTCAAGACATCTGTCTGATTACAGAAAACATATAAAAACCCTAGATCAGAGCATTAATGAACCCCAGTGCAGAAGTTGTTTTTTTCCCCAAGTAACTTCACAGAGTTGTATAGCTGTCCTTGTTTGTTTAATCCTTCCTCATATGGGTATTTTGTGTTGTGTTCTTTTTTTGATTTCCTAGCAATTCCTAATGTTCTACTTAATGTTTTGGCAGCAAATCAGCACTAACCTGATGTCTTAAGAGAACAGTTTACAATGACTTTAAGATGTCTTTCGTGAGTGGCAATATTTAATTTGGAACCCATAATGACATAAGTAAAGTTAGAATTCCTTTCCTCTTTATAAACAATACTTTGAATTGATTGTCCAATAACTCAATATTAAGTGATCCTCCTGTAAATTTTCCATGTCTGCTATAGATTAAATTGTCCTGCATAAATTTACATCAAGCCAACTTTGTCAGAGAAACTCTCTTTAAATACACAGCACAAAGTTTAGCACAGAGTCCTGTGAGACCTCATTAATATCCTCCTTCCAGCATGAAAATTTAGCATGTATGCCTATCCTTTGTTTCTATTTTTTAACCAGTTATTGGTTCTCAGAAGAAACTTGCCCCTCAAGAACACCTCTGCTGACAAAGTTTTTGGAACTTCAGGTTTGTATATTGCTCAGATCAGCCTTATCCACGTAGCACGGTTGCTGCTGGCATCTGTAGATCTGCTCAGTCACTGTAAGCGTCAGTACCAGGTCCAGCGTTGCTGTCGTGAAACAGATATCACACCCCCCAAATTCCCGTGATCCCCCTCACCTCTGTCTGCATGGAATTTAGAGGTGTGGAGGGAAGGGCTGAGCTGTGGAAACACGTACGTGTGTGCCACAACCCTTTCATCAGATCAGCTAACCTGTACTCAGGAAGCAGCCTAATTCAGGAGAAGCAGAGGAGATGCTTTAGTTCTCTTACCAGAGACTGCTTTGACATAAAGTGGTGATGCAGATGTTTTTTAAAAGTATCAGGGCCTATAAGGGTTCTAAACTGTCGATCAGTACACCAGGACTGAAGCCCTGGATGCCTCCTGCTGCTGCTGGAGTCCCCTGGATCTGCTGGCACTGTGGTCCTGGTGCCAGGGGTGACCAGGGTGCCAAGCGTCATGTGGCTGGAGCCAGGACTCGCTTGGTCGTTTTTCTGTTTGTGGGCCTCTGAAGCTTTGACGCGCTGCTTGGACCCAGCGACAAGAACCAGCGTTGCCCCCAGCAAAAGGCAGAGGCCAGTACTTCATCCAGTGACACCCTGCGTTCTTGAACTATGGTTCTTTCTCAGATACCGACTTTATTTTTAGCACCTCCCTGATCAGTTTTAACCAAGCTTGACATCTGGGTAGAGGAAAGAGGCCTTGTAACAGCCTGTCAAAGGAAAGACAGGAGAGTTCATCTTTGTCAGAAGCAGCTAGCTTGCCGGTGGATACACGGGTAGCTTTTCACCATGGTGACTGACCGCAGCGCTGGAAAGAAGTGGGGAGCGAGTCAGGGCGCTGCTGGGACCACCGAGGAGAGGGAGAGATTGGAGGGGGGGACACTGGGGACACGAGCAGGTTCCTGGGGGAAGTGTGGGGTGGACAGGGTGGCGTTGGGGGGAACTGGAAAATGAGGTTGCAAAGCAAGGAGAATGCACACATGCAAAGTGTTTGAAATAGGGATGTGCAAGAGATTTAAGATGCAAAAAAAGGTGTAGGAATCCAGACTTCATTTTCTGCTGCTCACAAAGAAAAAACTCATTTCTCTTCTACTAGGGTCTCCTTGTTAAGAGTTGTCTTAGATAGCAGACTTTTTCAAAGAACTAATGGTCTCTTCATCTACCACAGACAATTCTTTTTTATGCAGCTGACTGTTAATTCCTACAACTCTGGTGTAATTCCAGATCCTGAATCAATTTCCATTCACTTTCAGAATGTAACTATCATATTACTCCTTGAAGTCGCTCATTAGAGTCACCCTATCCTATTCAAGAAGCATGCTGAAATCCTGATGGACACTTTTATTACTTCTTGGTTGAAGTACTTTAATGTGCCTGATTTGTTTTGGCTTCCCAGTTTCTGCATGAACTGTTTTGTAGTGATCTAGAATACAGCATGTTCTACTTCTTGGACTCACTACATCTGTAACTTCTCTGATCCTGTGTCTTATATCAGACTATAAAGAAAAAGCTGACCTTGGCCTCAGTGCAAAGCCAGCGATGTCACTGAAAATATTTCCCCCCCCACTTCTCTCAAGGTCACCATCCAAGCCACTAGTTAAATCTGGCTCCCCACTAATGGCTGTAAAGCACAGAAAGATCTGGCCAAAGTCAAATCATTCAATGATTTCCTTTTTTCCCTCATTGATTACTAGTAGTGAGTCTTGCAAATCCACTTGCATCACACTTGCAGCCATGTAGATGGCTGATTTCCATCAGAAAATATAACTGTAGTAACTATAAAAGTGTGCTCCATAATTTCTTTATAACATTCATTATGTACATAATTACAAATAATGGTATATGTTTAAAAAAAACAAACCAAAACCAAGCCCATAATAAAAAGAATGTGCATTGTTTCTCCAAAAGTAAAAATTCCCCATCTTCCCAGACTTTCTGCATTACTTTATGGTACAGAATAGTAGATTCAGGATTTGCGAGACCACAGGAGAAAGCTGACTGCTCGATACTGAAAACACAGTCTTGAGGTATTTTAAGGAAAAGCCAAGTGCTTGGCTGTTGCAGCTGAGGGATCAGGCAGGTCACTGGAGCCATATGTTACTGCTGACCTTTAGCAAGATTACTAGGACTCCAGCCAGATTCAGAGACGTGTCTACTTTCAATTTGAGGACCAGGCCTTGTTACTGAGTTGGGCGCTGCAATTCCCGACAGGATCAGGAGAAGCTGATTTTTTCCCACCACCATGTTCATCCCCCGGCAAAGCAGAGAATGGGCAAAGAGGCCTCTGCCTCCTCTACACCCCGCAACCCTCAGTTCCACCTGAGCTTAGGCCCTCCAAAGCCCTCCTGGGCTCCAAAGCTGAGACACAAAGTTGTGCCGAAGAGCTGCTGCGCTCATGCTTGTCACACAAGGGTTTGCTGCGAGAGCTTCACACGGCGTTGTGAAAAAGCAGAGTTACACCGCATGGGTGGAGAATCAATTTCAAATGATACTCCTCGTTTTTTGAATCTAAAGGTGACATACTCTCAACAGAAGGCAGTTTAATAGCCTTGCATTTGTACAGGTGGCTTATAAAACATATATGTGTCTCCTCCAGCTAGTGACTATTAAAGGGAGCAGGTAACACACAAAACACATGATCAAGCCTACTGCATGAAAATGTGGAACAATTAAGATATTTTATTATATGCCCTTCTTTGTTTAATACCAGTATAATTACAAAGTTGTAATCTGCAGTGCCTTACAACCTAAGGAAAAGATAGCATGCTGCTCCCCTGAATGAAGTATGTTGTTCTTCACTGATTCCTTTAAATGGTCTGAAAAATAAACTAACTAAAGTTTTCTTTAACTAACAATAGCCAACTCCGATATTTCAATTTTCACCGAAAGGGTAGTGCAGCACAGGGTAATCTTCAGATAAGTAAATGTAAAAATATTACCACCTTACTATACAGGAAGAGACAGGAGAAAAAGACATGTGTGACTTTGTTCTGTTCTTTCTAGTTATTCATAAGACCTTGCATTTCAGCTAACTAAAGGTACTTACGAGAAAGGTTGAAGTGATAAGGGTGAGAATGAGAATGGGTCTTGGCAGATTGATTAGTAACATTCTATTGATTTCGGTTGCTATGTGGGAGAGGAGAAAAATTATTCCCATTTTAGTTTTAAAACCTAAAGCCAAAAGAGTTTAATCTACCTAATGACAAAACTAGTCACAGCAGAAAAGATGAATTTTTTGTTAAAATGCTGTGCGATATAAAAAGATCTTTGGCAAGCTTCAAAATAATTGCATGACATTTCTGCTTTTTCTCCATTTGTCCCTAATATCATATACGACTATACGTACAGTAAACAGTTCCTTCATTTTGACAAAGACTTCAAAATATGGACAGAAAAGTGATGGCAAAATCTATACCATAATATATGGCTGAACAATGGTGTTGACTCTCAGAACTGCTGTCTAAGTAGATTCCATTCTTGCAAACACTTCGGCATTACATATCTAGCCATGTTTTTTGAGATCATGTTCCCTTAAAGCATCTTGGACCATACAAGGCTGAAGGGGCCGACCCGTCCTGAAATCCCAATACAGACTGACCCAGAGTCTAATGCTGGTCAAGAACAAGGACGTGTCATCTGACCCACGTAGCACGACAGCTTCAAGAGCCGTATTTACTTGCATATTTCTTATTTTTTTGATTAACAATCCATATGATTGCACTCCTGATAAGGAGCAGGTCTGTGAAACATAGTTGTCCCACACACTCCACGTGAAAGCAATGTGATTCCACAAAACCAACAATCTGTGTAGTGTGTTTGCCATTGGCCTTTGTTGAGTGAGACTTGAGGAGAAATGCTGGGGCACACGTGCAACTCAGATGAGCCTGAAACTATAAACTCTTTAAACCAATGTACTAAAACCTGCAAAAGTGATTTTCAGAGAGAGAGGAATTAGAAAGAACAGGTTAGGAGGTATATTCCAAGGCCCACCAGCATAGTCAATGCCATACTGAAGCACCTGGAACAAAGAGACTTCCTAACTGGGAGGACAAAGATCACAAAAAATATTTAAAATAGAACAGCCATGACAGCGTGCTAAAATATTCTGATTCCTTGGTTGGAAAGGTGATGTGTAGATACTGATGCTGAAAGAATTTTTGTGGATCTACACAGAAACTCCCTTTGCTTTCAGGGTTGAAAGAGCATAGGCCAAGGAACACAGCTGTTGCTCAGAGCCTCGTCAGAAAATGTTGTCTTTATAAATGTTAGCTTTATAAATCTATCTAGTTGAGGCTTTTCTGCTTTGACACAATGTTCTAACCTCGGAGAGGGAATTTTGTAATTGGGTGAGAGATGGAGGGTAGCAGATTTGCTGAACATTTTGCATAGCAAAAGGGGAGACCTGGCTGCTTTCTGATTGTGCTCCCTGGAGATGAACAGGTTTCTGTTAAAATAAATGGCAAACCAAGCAAAGAGAGCTGACAGAAGAACAGACGGACACCTTGAGTTGTAAGAGCAGAGTGTAAGAACATGACTTTGTTCTGCAATTACTTTCGCAACCCGCAGCAGATCATCTTGAACTCATATTCTCATTTGTAATGATGGCGATTCAGGTGAGCCACCAAAACAAGACTATTCTGCAGTTGCTCAAACCCAGTCTTGTAGAGTCCCTTACCATACATTTTTAACATACGCATTTGTGTCCCCTGACCATTCTAGTGCACCATCCTAACTCCTCATACTGCCCAAAATGTAAGAGGTTAAAAAATGGTGATAAAAACAAAACTTTTATTCAATTTTGTGACTGCATCAGCAGAAGATTTTTCATTTAACCCCTTCCTTATTAACTGACCTGAGTTTGGACAGAAATGGTACCTGCAGCACCTCCTCCCCGCCTCACCGGGGTGCTCTCAGGGCTGTTTCTCATGCTGTTGACCTTACTCTACAAGGCAGGGCTTCATCCGTAAGCCTGTTTTTGCAGAGGCACGACCAGCCTCGCCGCGGGGCTGAGCCGTGCCCTGCGGTGAGACCACTGGGGAGCGGCTGCGTTGGAGTGGGGCAACCCCAGCCTCTCCTCGCAGAAGCCCGTGCAGCCAGCCCCGGGGCACAGACACCCGCACAAAACAGTACCACAGCTGCAGGGCCAATGGGCCGAGCTGTGCTTGCTTTCCCCAAAGACAGTGACAGAAGATTGTTGTGTATGACACTGTAGAGTTGCATGAGGCATCAGTGATGCTGATTAACAGTGCTCATTAGTCAACTGTATGAAACACAATTCATAACTTGGCACAGATTGGTATGACAAAGGCATGATACTCCTTGTATCATACACCTGAGTGCCATCTTTTAACTGGCAATTTTAATTTAAATAATCAAACATCACATGTGGCTTGAAAAACAGCATGAAGCCAGCCAGGAGACTCGGTAAACATCCACAATTATTCCGAGATAGGTGTTCAGCTATAGAAGACTTTACTGTAGCTACACGCATGCTTTATCCTAATCAACATATACACCAAGTGTGCGTAGTAACAGGGAAGCGAATACCAAATAATTTCCAACAAATTCAACTGGTTTTGCGAATAGCATGGCTGTGTAATGTGAAATATGTAAAGTTATCTTGCAACAATGATAGACAAGCTTTTACCAGTCCAGAAAAGAAGTTATAACCTGGCTGGCCTTTACCAAGTTTGCTTGCATATTTACACAAAACAAATCTTCTTTTCATTTAAAGTTCAAGGTGAAAGTATTGGGGGAAGAAAGAAATAAGCAGCAAAATGACAACAAACTCAGTTCAGGAAAACTGGGCAGCAGATTCATAAGTAGTGTTCTGAGCACGAATAAATGAATAAGCAAGCTACAGTTCATATTTTCATTGTAAGGAATGGATTTGGGGTTTCAGAGGTGAAAATTGAGGTCGAGGGATGTTAACAGTAAAGAAAACGTTGCCCTTGTTTATGGCCAGTAAAGGGATTGGTGAAAATGTGTGTTTCACTCTCTGTGCAGACTTATGCTAGCTCAGGAGAGTGCTTCAGGACCTGAGTTCTGTGGATATTAGCAGAGTCAGATATACAGAAAACACTGTGGAGGATTTGAAAGTATGAAAGGCAGAAGGATTATATAGACTTGAACTGTGAATGAGGTTGAAGTGCATTCAAGAAAGCAATAAAGACTAGTGAACCAGAAACGCCCTGCTCACTTATGATAAAATATCTAGTTAATACCAAAGAAAAGCTTCAAATAGACTTGTCTGGTTCTTTAGAAAGTCACTATAAAATAATACCAGTATTCTTTGTATAAATACTTTCTCAAATAAAGAGTCTCTTTTAGAAAGAAGATTGAACTTGGTAAGTAAGCAGCTTAAGCAGTAAGGAAAAGCATATTAAAATTATTTCTTAACTTGCAGAAATGTTGAATAATGGTCCGTGGCCACATTCTGTAATGACAACAGACCATACGCTCTTCCCAGAGTAACGTAGCTTCCCACGTTTTACATACGAGACACATACTAAAAGGTTAATTTGAACCAAAATGGCAATACAAAAAAGGTAATTAACACAAGCGCACCAGCTACTTACTCTTAAAGTCTTTCAGTTTTGCTCATGTTCTTGAGAAGTGGGGAATTCACCAACCAACCTACTCTCTTCACCACCATACTTTTCACTATTTTAGTGAAAAAAGATACTCAAAGTGGATTAAATTAATATAATTTAACTAGCCAAAATAAGGGATGAAAAGCATGAAATACTTTCATCTTGATTAGCTTACATTTAATTTGAACAAAGTCAGACCTGCTGTTCTTCAGAGAAGGGAATCTGTAGACACTGTAGACGCCAGAAGTGCCTTATTCTGTTTATGGGGCATCATAATAGAACTATAAGACTCAAGTGAACTATGCAAGAAATAAAAATACATTCCAGCATAAGAAGCATTATAGGCACTAAGGCAAAACTCAGCACTTCTCCATCTGTTACCAGTTCAAAATGTGATCCTCATCAATTTTGAATGTGAGACTAATTTTGGTAAATCAGGCATTCTCGTACTGTCGGGTGAGAATTTTGTTTTCCCTTTTCAGCTACGGAACTTAGGAATGTACACTGCAAGACTCCTGCTCTAAGTAGGGTATACAAAGCAGTGCTAATCGAATAAAGAAAGCATGCAAGGAGAGCCAGGAATTTTTCTTGTTGTCTTAAAGCTCTGGACGTTGGAGTCGCATGGGGAAAAGTGCAGGGAGAAAGACAATAACTAGTCATACAGATGCTGAATCCTTGCTCACCAAACCAGCTCTTGATGGCCTCCTCGCACCACCATCTCATCGTCTGTGCCTCCACGTTGGCAAGGCCTCGTTAGCAGCTCATTAGGAACGCTATGGATGTGACACCCGAACTTGCTGTGGGAGAGGGAATTAGGGAATCCGTGCTAGAGAACTAAATCAGAAACCTGGAAACACTTCAAACGACTGTTTGGAGAACATCCTGATCATGATGTGAAAAATAAAAAATCACCATTTTTAGCAAACACAAAGGGAAGGAAAAGATACACATTTGAGGGTTTGAAAGGCTAAAATGAAAGCAATTGCTGTCTGGGTCAATTCCCAATTTATACATGGATCTGCAGCAATAACACAAGGAAGTTACAGCTTTTAGTTAGTGCCTGCAGGAAGGAGTGAGTTTATTTAAAGGCAGTCAGTGTCTTCTTACAATAATGAAAAGTTTCTTTCTTTTGCCCTCCCATTAGTATTAACAGCTCCTAAGTAATTCTGAGTTTCTTCTCTGTTTAAGAAAAGCTTTGTTACTCAATTATTATATTAGAACAAACACCAGTTATCTGATGCTTATTACACACCTAGTTCAGTCTAAAAGAAATTGCGTATTTGGAATGGACTCCGTCCTCCTCAGAAAAATCCATAGCAAAATTCTGCTTTAATCCTACGGAAGCAGCTGCAGCGCAGCATCATTCACAGCCCTTATCTGGGAACAGAGTGCCTTTTAAAGACAAAATAGCCAGAAACGTACAGGTAAAGAGATGGAAATGTTGTGACCTACACTTGTTACAAGGAAACTCCTCAGGTCTGTCTATAATGCTTCCGCCTGAGAATGTAAGATTGGAATACGTTTGTTAGGACTGTGATGGGGAGAGGGGCAGAAATAAGGCTAAATGTAAATGACTCTCATACGTCTGATATAACTTTGAGTAGTGGGCTGTGAACATAAGGAAAAAGTTGAATTCTGAGTGGAAATATTTTCTAAAAGTTGAGGACTCAGTTATACTCTGTTATATATTACACTTTTTTACCCCACCAACATCAGTTTTATAGCCAATAAAACTGACTTCAGTGGGGCTTATCATCGCGTATTTGAGAAGAGAAGGACTGCTTTAAGGCAAACATTTACACAAAAACCAAATACAAGCAAGTTTACCTCTGGATACATCAGAACAACCAGTCACCAGAGTAATTACAGATGCCACCTCCTCTTCTCTTCCTGCTGTTTTCTGCTGTTCTTCCTTTCCAAAGTAACTTAAGCAGGGTTAATTTAATCAAAATTTTGTCTTTAAAGCATTTAGCCTGATAAAGGATACAAAATGCAAAATAAATACGGAAGGGGGAAGAAACTTGTGAGGGTGTTCATGGGGTTACTGTTGCTACGGGAACTGTATAGCTGCTGTTTGGAGGCTGTGCACTGTCTGGCTTCGTCTCTGGTTCCTGCACGGGCAGCAACTGCCCTGCGCTGCCAGGTCATGGAGAGGGAAACGTACCAAATCTTTCAGAAATATTCTTACACGTGAATTCAAAGGGTTGTTGGTTAAAATGGACCTACCTCTGAGAGCATATCATAAACTCTCTCGTGCTCAGAGTATTATGAACATCAAAAATTCCAGCTCTCCTCCCACTGCAACCCAGTACCCACCTCCTTTAATGCAGGACATTTCTGTATTGTTTACCTTTCAGTGATTATATGCTAATTAATATGAAAGTTACTATACACTAAGGAAACTGATTTGTGTAACATAACCTACTTGGCAGTGCTTTACTTCTGGTCAAGAGTTCCCAGGGAACAAACAGATAAACCAGGCAAACTAATACAGGTAACTGTCTGCCCCACCAGAACAGGTCACATTGTCTCTTCCTTTCTGCCAGTAAGTTTTAGAGTAGACACTGTCACCTTTAAAAAGACTTAGAACCATCATTTTTGTTTGAACAACCCCAATGTCTACTCGGGAATAAAGTACTCTTTAATATTTCAAAGGACGATCAGGTCTTGCATACTGAGCATCATGGTGTTTATTTTGGGACTACTTTCTGTGTTTAAATTTCACACCAAAAATCTGGCAGGACCTAGCATATGAAAAGCATAGCCACAACATTATGTTTAGACTTCTACTATCTAGGTGACTTTCTAGGCCAAGAGAGCATACAACCACCACTGAAAAGAACAGTTTTGGAGACTCATTCTTGTTCCACTAGGAAATACTCAGAAACTCAAGAACTGTTTGTATGCTTGTCAAATAGACTGCATGCATGGTCAGTTCATAAACTTGAGTATTCTTGGAGCAAACCAATATTAGAATTATTGCTAAGCACACAGAAGAATAAAACAAGTACAGGTGTAGTAACTATATGCAACGACAAGAGAAAGAAAAATGCTCTTGAGGTTCTGTATCTTTTCAGTTTCCCATTAGTACCATCCTGTGCAAGGATTTTATGTCTGGTATGTAGGTTTCCAGCAACAGAAAATGCTATGCATGTCATCACTGTAGATCAACTATGTATACGTAGAGCCCATTTTCAGCAGACCTGACACATCCAGATTAGTCACACGTCCCATACATGTCCCGGCCATTGAAGTCACCAGCTGTGCTCTGGACAGAAACATTGGAGCATCTCGAGTAAGTGTGGGCTTTGTGCCATCACCTCCTTTTAGGCTGGGGCTAGGTCCACTTCCAAGGCAGCAGGCACAAGGCATGACATTAGGGCAACTTCAGTTTGTTCAGTATGAGTTTGTTCTCAAACTGAACAAAGCCACACAGTCAGCTAACGTGTACAGTCAAGACATCAGTCTGTTCTCAGAAAATTAACATCCAGACCCAAATCAGAAACAAGTTCAGTCAGAGAGCTGAAACAAGGCTGGTAATTCAAAAGCTCACCCCTAGCAGCATACATCAGTAGTTGTACTAAATAATTGCTTCAAAACCGCATGAATTCTCTCAGCTGAGTAAAAGGGAGATGAAAAAGAAGACCCAAACAGTTGGAGAGAACATAATCTTGAAGTCTCTGTAATCCAGCCTCTCTGTGTAGGTAAGAGATATCGTAATTATCTTATTCAGGGTTTCTTATACCGCCTTCCACGTACCTCATATCCCAGCCTCATCTGATAAAAGTCTAATTCAATGTGGCAGTTTTCATTTACCTATGGTAATTGTGAGGAATTTTGTGAAGGCAGATTTAATTTCATATTGGTTGTGAATTAGACTGTGGACTTCCCAGAATAAAACCTTTGACTGTGAAATATAAAATGCAAAGTTCCTAAGTCTTCCTTGGAAAGAGTTACAGGATACGCAATATATTAGTTTCTTCAGATTTTTTAAGACCTGTTGTTATCCCTAAGAAAAATGCACATTTTTATTAACATACATTTCTTTGTTTATTTTCTTAAATTTAATAAAGCTTTCTAGCTATCAGTGTAACTTAGTCTCAAATCTCCACTTTCCTATTCAGTTCTCATTATTTCACATGATTCTTTTACCCTTATTATGGAAGCTGGCTTTATTCCCAACTCATAAAGTGACCCAAATTCTCCAGGAGATATTTTCTAGCATTGATTTTTCTTCGTTCATTATGTTAATGGCATGATTTGTCCTAACTTTACTTTCTGCACTTTCTTAGCTTTTATTATTTTCATAACTCACACTAACACACTATTTTTTTCCTTATCTAGACCACACATTTTTTTCTTCTTGTAATAAAGCTATGTGCATTTCATTTCCCTTTTTCTCCCTCTCCCTCCTACTTGGACAGTAGGAGATACGTCTGTAGTGAGTTTGAGCTTTTATCTGGCTTTAAAATAATGTCAAACAAGAATACCAAACAGCAAAAGTTTTACAAGAAATTCTTATTTTGTAATCTTTAAGTCCCTTTTTGACACCTGTAATTCATCTGACCAAAAATTCCTCTCTGAATACATTCCAAAAGCTCTTTATCTGGAACATTTTTCATCTAGAGTACTATCAGCAGTGGTTTGGGGAATGTCACACCCACTCTCTTATTAATGGCATTTATGAGATTCACAATATATTTCAAGCTAGACTTTAAGAGCCTACATATTACAGGATGAAATATTTTCAGCCCAGTATGTACTTTGCCTCTTTAATAAGATTTTCTGTACATGGAAAACTCTGAGTATTGTTACCTTTTGTTTATAAAGCTTCATCCTTCTCCCTTCAAAATATTACTGGTTTTTTTTAAGTCTGCACTTTCTTTTAGTTGCTTAGATTTTTTTATAGAATCATAGAAAGTTTTGGGTTGGAAGGGACCCCTAGAGGTCATCTAGTCCAACCACCCCGCAGCGAGCAGGGACACCACTAATTAGATCAGGTTGCTCAGAGCCCTGTCCAACCTGGTCTTGAATGTTTCCAGGGATGGGGCCTCCACTGCCTCTCTGGGCAACCCGTTCCAGTGTTTCACCAACCTCATTGTAAAGAATTTCTTCCTTGTATCCAGCCTAAACCTACCCTGTTTTAGTTTAAAACTATTACCCCTCGTCCTGTCACTGCTGTCTCTACTAAAAAGATTGTCCCCATCTTTCCTATAGGCTCCCTTTAAGTACTGAAAGGCTGCAATCAGGTCTCCCCGCAGCCTTCTCTTCTCCAGGCTGAACAAG
>Ga0065711_1039742_pt1 | contig 17542 bp, 15 predicted proteins | sample Hoacrofraction12_FD_59098 | JGI IMG/M metagenome (GOLD analysis project Ga0065711, IMG submission 59098) | Hoatzin crop microbial communities from Cojedes, Venezuela - Epithelial fraction 12 v2 (version 2) | ecosystem: Host-associated > Birds > Digestive system > Esophagus > Crop | place... | reverse complement strand
GGGGGGGAGGCGGCGGGCGGCAGCGGGGCCTGACCCTGTCCCGCCGCGGTGCCGTGACTCAGGGCGGCAGCTCGCCTTTTGGGGGGGTTTCGGTGCGGAGGGGAGCGCGGGCTCCCTTCCTCCCGGTGGCGTTGGCTTCCCCTCGCCGCGGCGAGAAGCCCGCTGTCCGCCGAGCGGCTGCTCCTCGGTGACAGCTTCCCGGCGGGCCTTCGGTTTGCTGCTTCCGGAGAGGGTTTGTGGAGGCGGCTCTGTCCCGCTTCGGGGAGCGTTAACGCTGCGTGCGGGTGAGAGCGGGGGGGCGAGGCTCGGGCACTGCCGGGGTTTATTTCGTTAAGGCTTGATCTGGTCCGAGTCTCCGCTCCGGCCTGTCTCCGGGCGGGGGCTGGCCGGGGGTGCGGAGTAGTTCCCGGCGCGGCCGCGAGTGCTGCTGGAGGCTGAGAGGAAGCTGTGTGACCGCTGCCTTCTCAGAGTCCCTCGGCGGATAACGTGTGGTGGGTTCCGGTGCAGACTGTGTGTGCAGTGAGTGACCCCCTCGGCCTGGAGTCTCCGAACTGCAACAGCTACAAGTTATTTATTTTTCATACAGTTCGTAGCCAGCCTTTTTGAAAATAGAGGGGACGGTGACGTAACTAAAGGTTCGTGAATAATTTGGAGCGTGCACAGTCCGCAGTCGGAATCTGTGCGGCGAGGCTGAGCGCAGAAAACCCTGGGAGAAGGCAGCGGGCCGACCCGGTGACACGAGGCCGTGCCTTGGCGGTGAGTCAGTGCAGCGCTGAGGGCTTTAAAAGGCAGCGCAGGCTGCTGCGGGAGCCTGTCCTTCTCCCTGTGGGCTGCCCGGTAAAAGGTGACCTGCACGCTCCGCCGTGGGCTTTGTAGGTCTTGGGTGGCAGAGGAGTGTGCTTTTGCTCTTCAGTTCTGGTTCTCAAGGGACTTTCTGCTTGGCTGGTAGGCTTCTGGTAACAAGATTTGGTATGGACTACTGTAAAAACCCATTACCAAGTGTTAATTGGGATCACTGTGAAGAGTTTGTCGGTTAGGAACCGCTCTTTTAGTGCGTGTCTGCCACTCCTGACAGGTGAGATTATCTTTTCGCGTAGCCTGGAGGTTGTGGGTAGAACAGGGAGGCTCTAACCACCAGCGGAGCAGCCTCAAGGAAAGCCCTGAGCTCGTACCTGGTTTATGCATAGTCTGAACTGCAGTGAGAATCGAGATACTCGACTGTCTTTGACCTAGTGCGAGTTCCTATTACTCGGAAGTCAGTAACATCCTTAGCTTCTGTCTGTAGCAACATGTAACCCTTTTCCCAGAAACCGGTGAGCTACAACAGTGCTTAAGAGCTGTTGAAAAAAGGTGGTAATCAGGTTGACACTGGTACTAGCCATAATGTTAACATCTCCGATGTGGAGGTGAAGGAAAAGACAGTGGAAACTCCAGGGACTTCGACTAATGATATCTGACAGTATTTATTTAATCTTTTTTATTTGAATAGGTGCAGTATATCATACAGTTGCTGAACAGAGGAGAACTTGCCTTCAAGCTAGCAAGATTACTTTGTGGAGTGCCTCCGTTGTTCTGATTAAATCTGGTCTGTAATCTATGTAAGTTCCTAATCTGTGCTGCTATTGGTGATCACTGTAGGAATTGTATGATTGTAAATGGCGTGACCACGATGTAGTGGTCATACAATGACTAGATGAATTCAAGTGAAGTAGTGAATGTAAATTGTATTAGTTTAAATGAAGTAATAAATGCGCTTTTTTGTATCAACAGTTTGTACTTAAATCCTTTCACGTAAACCTGAAATCTTGGAAATCATGAGTAGCTTCAGCAATGAAGAATTTGAATTAACCTTCCTTGATGAAGGCTTTACTGCCAAGGATATCCTTGACCAAAAAATAAATGAAGTGTCATCTTCTGTAAGTACGATAGGAAAATCACTGTATTTCGTGACGCTGCAAGTTTATAAACTAATGGAACAAGCTGTCTTTGCACATCTGCAAGGCAACCTCCTCCTCAAATGCTGACCTCTAGGCTTATCCTGTTATCCACTCTTTGTAACTTTAAAATGTGTGTTTGCTTTAGGATGATAAAGATGCCTTCTATGTTGCTGACCTCGGTGATATTGTAAAGAAGCACATGCGATGGCATAAAGCCCTTCCTCGGGTAACCCCCTTCTATGCTGTAAAATGTAACGACAGCAAAGCTGTGGTGAAGACGCTTGCTGTTCTCGGTGCAGGGTTCGATTGTGCCAGTAAGGTAAGATCTTGACTGTGTTCTGATCTGTGACGTTGGTATATGTTCAGTTTTACAAGATGTGTTCATAAAAGATTAAGCATAACCAAGCAGCGTTACTTTTGTTGTACTGATTAGTTTGATCACCTAGAAATACCTTTCACAAGTGTAATCTGGTCTTTCTGCAGACGGAAATACAGCTGGTACAGGGCATTGGTGTACCTCCTGGGCGAATAATATATGCAAATCCCTGCAAACAAGTGTCTCAAATCAAACACGCTGCCAGCAGTGGTGTACAGATGATGACATTTGACAGTGAAGTAGAACTAATGAAAGTTGCAAGGGCCCATCCAAAAGCCAAGTAAGTTAAGCTAATTTTTCTGTAATTCTCACTTGGGTTCCCAAGTTACAGAAATACCTGCTGTTACCTGAAACTTGTTCTTGTCTAGTTAAGATAGGCTGCAAAATTATGAGAAACTAAACCTACTTTTAGCCAGTGAAATCTAATCCTATGTAGCTTACTGGCACATTAGGAAAAGACAGACCGGAAAGCTTGTATGTTTAAGCTCTGTCTCATTCTAAGGTCATACCTGCCTGATAGTGATGTCTTTTATACTGGAACTTAAACCCTTGTTTTTTCCTATGCCTAGGTTAGTCTTGCGCATTACAACTGATGACTCCAAAGCAGTTTGTCGTCTGAGTGTTAAATTTGGAGCTACACTGAAGACTAGCAGGCTTCTTCTGGAGCGTGCAAAAGAACTTGACCTTGCCATCATTGGAGTTAGGTGAGCTGATAAAGTAATGTTAAATAAGACAAATGGTCTGACAACAGAGATGCCTTTGTACATGGTGGCTTGAGTTTTGTATAAACTTCTTGACTAATTTGCTAAATAGCAACTGATATTTTGCTATCTCTTTGCAGTTTCCATGTTGGAAGTGGATGTACAGACCCAGAGACCTTTGTTCAAGCCATTTCCGATGCCCGCTGTGTGTTTGATATGGGAGTAAGTCTAGTTCTACTTTCTCTGGAACTGCTGCTCAACTGTTGTGGCAAAACTGAATCACATGTAAAAGTGCTACAGGCTTGAAGGCTAGCTAAGTCGCTGATTTCATGTTGTTGGAATTTTTGAGGTCATGATGGCTTATTTTGACTGGTTCTGCAAAACTCATCTACAGATGTGCTAAAATCAGCAGCTCAAACTCAAATGACTGCTACTTGAACACAATGAGTTAGCTCTGTTCCAAGTGTTAATGAAATGACTTATTTTAGCTTAAAGTAATGCAAAACTGAGAACCGCTTTCTTGACAGTCTTGCCATTAATCTCATTTTAGGCTGAACTTGGCTTCAATATGTATCTGCTTGATATTGGTGGTGGCTTCCCTGGCTCTGAAGATGTCAAGCTTAAATTTGAAGAGGTATAGCTTTGCTTAAGAACTTCTCGGGTTGTGGGCTCTGCTTGAACATTCATCTGGATAAATCAAAATCTTGCTTTTTCTATTTGTGTGCAGGCATATTTGCAAGAACATTTGTCTCCTTGGTCAGAAACTAAATTTAGAGGAAAAGGAGAATTAATCTGAAAACTGAAAATTAGATTAACCTATTACATACATAGCTAAATGACTGCATAAACATGCAGAGATATCAAACTTGTAAAGCAGTTTTTAATTGCAGGCTTCATTCTTACTGGCAGAGGCTTCATCCAGTTGGTGCTGTATTTCAGACTGTCTAGATTGGCAATGCTCCCAAACAGGGGGAAAAGGTTCTCCTGAACCTATGTTGTCCTTCTGGGTGGCAGTAAACTAGACTGTCCGATCTGGTTTAGAACTAGCTTTTGGATCATTTTTTAATTGATCAGTGTTCTCTAGTCTGCTTTCACACAGAAGCAGTTCTGCTTCCAGAAGAGACAAGGTGGCTGGGTATTTGTAGGACTTAGACCATAGAGCAGTGTTGTCGGAGCACCTGCCAGTCTAACCTAATGTGGTGTTAAATGATGCTACATATTTATTCAAGGAGACAGCAAATAAGTTACGTAAAGTGAGTTTTCTGCTAATAATGTTGGCTAATGTCGTCTCACTTGTGATACCCCCTAATGAAGGCTGGCCTCTCATAGTGTTGGCTTATGTGAAACATCAAGAGTAAATGATGTTGTAATTGGGGTCTGTGGCATAACATAGTCATGCAGCAGTTGGAGGCAGCTTAATAACCACTGATAATTTCAGCACTTCAAAATAACTGTTCATGAAGGCAACTGAACTTCAAAGGTGATGACAAAGCTTTCTGTATTCTTAAGATCCTGTGAGATGACTTCTTTAGGATGCAGTAAGCTGGGGAATATTGCGTGACTAGCAGAACTACAGGTGGACTAGAAATTAAAATTCAAGTGTGGGGACTTGCAGGGCATCAATGCTGATTTTATGGGTCTGGGAGTGGTGATTTCCTTCAGATTCAAACATAAGCTGTTTGGTCACTTGCATTTTTAAGTTGCAAATGAGGTCTTTGGTGTTCAAACTTAATCACAAACTAAACTTTGAATGGGGAAAATAAAGCAAAAGCATTCAATAGAGATTACTGTATGCTAATAGTTATTACGCACTTGACTGGTATATTGCTGTGAGCGTGAAAGTCTGACTTCATCTCAGACTGCTGAAATAGCACCTGAGTAACTGCTGAAGTTCTAATACTGGCATCTGATTCTTCCCTAGATCACAAGTGTAATTAACCCAGCGCTGGATAAATACTTTCCTTCAGATTCTGGAATAAATATTATCGCAGAGCCAGGAAGATACTATGTTGCATCAGCATTCACGCTGGCAGTCAACATCATTGCAAAAAAAATTGTATTAAAGGAGCAAACAGGTTCTGATGGTATGTAAACCTAAATCTAATGTTACTTCTAGCCACTGTTGCTTTCCAAGCATTCTCTTACTGGTATATCAACTTCTTCCAGATGAAGATGATGCAAACGACAAAACTCTTATGTACTATGTGAATGATGGAGTCTATGGATCGTTCAACTGCATCTTGTATGATCATGCACACGTTAAACCAGTTCTGCAAAAGGTATGCTCGTTCAGAGTATTACATACTAGTCATGTATCATGGATGTAGGAGAATCCTCGTCACAGCAGTCACATCTCTGTTCACTGCTCCCTCCATGTTGCCAGAATTTGGCATTTGACTTATGAAGCGTGTTGTGGAACTAAGTCAAAAGCAAGGGTGGAGAAGGACGTGCAAGCAGCTCTTCCTCCTCTTCTCTGCAAGGTGGAATGTTCTACTAATTGTGGTATTAATTCTGGAAGCTCTGGATTGGTGGTCAGACTAATTATACTCAACTCTCTTCTTTAGCGGCCTAAACCGGATGACAGCTGCTATTCCTGCAGCATATGGGGACCAACTTGTGACGGCCTAGATCGTATCATTGAGCGTTGTAATATGCCAGAGTTGCAAGTCGGTGACTGGATCCTGTTTGAGAACATGGGTGCCTATACTGTTGCGGCAGCTTCTACTTTCAATGGATTCCAGAGGCCAACAATACACTATGTGATGTCAGGACCAGCATGGTTAGTAATTAAGTACCTTAATCCATCAGGGCTTTTGATACAGATGACTGGTGATCTGCTCATGACAGTTGGCTGTCCCTTAACAAACAGGGCCATAGTTTTGGTCCCATAGCTCTTGTAAAACCTCTTTGGTGTGGAAGAAGGCAATGCCTCTGAAGGTTTTTGCTGTGTGCTTAGAACACTGCCGATTACTCTTTTCTTGGATCTACTCATTTCCAGGAAAGGTGCTTTTAAAGGGGTAATGTTAGGAGCCTTTGCATAACCTGGGCTTCTAGCTGGTGTGTTTCACTCCTGCATGACACAAAATCATTACAGCTTCTTTACAGTTAGCTTCTTTGACTAGTAGCTGGAGACCAGTCAGTTACAGTTCTAATAGTACGCGGTCTTCTAAATTGATACCTTGCTGAATGCTGACTGCAGGAGGCAGGAACACTCAATAGTGCTGCTTCACAGTATGATCTGTCTATTTATTTGAGAGTTATTCCTTTAGGTTTAGGTTGAACTCTGTTGCTCGGTGCAGAGTGCTAGATCTCCATGGGAAGTTGTTGAACAGGTCAGCGGAGAAAGCAAGGCTGCCCCTTAAGTGTAAGCATGCTGTGAAACTGCACCTTGGGCAGTAGTTCAGAGTAACCTGGATGCTTTTCTGCACAAGTCAGGTTAATGGATTGCATCTTCTAGAAAAGTGGGGTTTCCTGCAAGAGGAAACCTTTACCTCTGTACTGAAGTCTGCCTATTAAACTGGCAGTGAGCGCTTGGGCAGCAGTATTACCCTAAAGCATGATGAACTTTGCTGGTGGGTTGCTTTCAAATTTATTGAAAATGCTTATGTTTGGGGAAATTCCTGCCATAAAGTAAGAGGAAGCTTCCTCCATTCTTTTACTAGCCTTGCCTCTATAAGCAAGGCTTGTATTGTTTCTTTCCTTCAATTGACAGGAAGTTTCACTAAAGTGTTCCTCAAACCAAGTGAAGCTTTCGGACACAAGTTTGGAGTCTTATGGGAAGGCTAATGGGAAGTGGCTAATGGAGTCTTATGCGAGGGCTCTGACCTTGTGTCTAATTGAACTAAAAATGGCTCTGCAGGAGAATAATTAGCTTTTTTGCTGTGGCACTGGGTTTCTGTTAAAATGTAAAACTTGGTCTGAGACATGCTGAGCTGAATTATGCAGGCAATAATGATTATCCAAGGCTACAGCCCTCTTTCAGCCCTGCATGACCACCTGCGTTTTCTGTTTTGGCAACAAAATTCTGATACAAGCTGGCCCTTAACTGAGGGGGATGTAGCAATGAAGTTACAGTGCACATCTTTCTAGCACCTAGGAAAAAAGCTTTTTTGGAATGTAATGTACATGTATAAAGGTGTACGGCTAAATTTGTGGTTAGATAACTGAGAGATAAGGGACAAGATGGCTGCATATGTCTAAAGCTAGTAGTATATGGGGAGCCACGTAGTAGCACAACTTCTTGCCTTACATATAGTATGAGATAACTAAATCAAAAAACTGTCAGCTGAAGTTCTTCTGAGCTCGTCTTTCAGTACAACTCCTGTCTGAGTATGGAAGAAGTTGCATGGTTCTCGCTGGTCAGCTCATTTATGTTCCTAGTCTATCATCCATACTTCTAGTTTTACACTCCCGGTAATATTGTCTGGATTGGAGATGAGGAGTAAGAGTTCATTTCATGCTCCCCAGCAGTAAACAAAAAAGTACTTTGCTTACCTTTCTTTTGGGCATGTTGTAGTGAAACACTTTTTGATTTATTTGCTTTTTTTCTTCTCCTTTCTAGGCAACTAATGCAGCAGATCAAGGAGCAAGGGTTCCTAGCTGAAGTGGAGGAGCAGGATGTTGCTAGTCTGCCACTCTCTTGTGCCTGGGAAAGCGGAATTGAATATCCAGCAACTTGTGCTTCAGCTAGTATTAATGTATAGGTAATATTTAGTAATTAACTGCAAGGTTAGCAATTGAATTTAGGGCATTTGGGGGACCATTAACTTAATTCTTGCTAGAATTTTTAAGTGGTTTTTTTAAAGTTTAGGTTTGGCATAAACGCAACAGAAATGACTAGGAGATGGGTCACAATTATCTGTGTTCCTATGGAAACTATTTGAATATTGTTTTATATGGATTTTTATTCACTTTTCATGTATGCTACTAAAGACTGACCCTCAACTGTCAAACAAGTATTTGTAGCTTGTGTATGGCAGAACGGGCTAAGCTTAGTGTTTTGTGACCTGTTTTAAAATAAAGTATATTGAAATAGCTGGTCCTGTGTTTGGTTAATCTGTAGAAAATTAATCTGGATGGCTTTTATAGCATATATGAAGGCAGACCAGATGCTGTGAGCCCAGAGCTAATTAATTAATGAAAACACAATTGCTGTGTCTTCTCCTACCCTTGCCCTCCCAACTTACTGAACTGAAGGAACCCCTTAATGGGTAGGGAAACTAAACTCTGTCTCTAGTGTGGGATTAGAAAAACCTTGACCATCACCACATTGAACACTGTGCAGAGTCTTGTGGAAACACATTTGTCTTTTGCTGTTGAACATGAGCTTAACACAGTTGCATGTTGCAAGTTTGACACAGTGCCATTTTTATTCATATTAGTCTGTAACTGCTGTGGCCAGGGCTGATGGCTATTTAAACGTCTCTAGTCATTAATGAGAGAATACAGCACAGGCTCAGTGGCTGCCACTGACGAGCTGCTTGTTATGTGTGCGAAGTATGAAAGAAGTGATGGGAAAACTTAAGAAGCTGAAACTAGGTGGCTGACTGGTAGGTGACAACTGCTCTGACCCTGGTTGCCTAAGGCTTTAGTATAGAATGGATGACAAGAGATGGGACTCAACATCCTTTGTGCATGCAATACAATTAGAAGCTTCTATTTAAGGTCACGAAAACACATGCCACCCTGTTAAACTCCTGTCTTTGGATTACACGGGATAGATGACACTATAGTAAATACTAGGAGCTAATACAGGGTGTGTTGATGACAAAATCAGTGAGTCCGCTTACTGGAGTAGAAGTCAGAATGCTCTGTTTAACCTGATGCTAGTTTGCTGCCACTTGTTGCACTAAAATTGCAACATGTTTCTGACAAACTAATTGGTCCCAGAGCTGGATCTATTCCATTTGCCAGCAGGTCCTGGACTGCTGGCATCCCTTAGTAAATGCCTGATGTGTAAAGAGGAAAATGTTAATGTATTGAGTATGTAAAGCTTAAGCCTTAAGCTTGAGTAAGTTTTAAAATTTAAAGGGTCATCCAAGGGGTAGCATTGCTGATAGAATCAGTGGCTCTAGCAAGAGAGAAATAAAGCTGTTTTTTTACAAGCAGCTGTGACAGACAATGTTTAACCTCCCTTCTGTGCTTTCAGCTGAGACTGCACTCTTCCCCAGCTGAACTAGTACGCTAAACAGAAGCAATGGTACCTCATTCCTGATTTTCTCTTGAAGCACCCCAAGTGCCTTTTTTATTTCTTTGCTTCTCTCCTAGCTTCAGGCTTGCGAATGAAATAGCACTTGCCTTTAGTCTCATGTATCCAGTAGCCAGCTGTTTGGCTACTGAGCTACAGCGGTGCGAACTCCAGTACACGCACACACACTGTGGAGCGACAGCCTTCATCTCAAAGAAACTCCCTGCATCCAAACCAGGGTTTCTTTTAGCTTCTCCAAATTTGTGTGGAAGCTTAATGATTCTTAGCTGGAAAGCAAAAGTAATGAATGGTCACCAAATGTTAATGCTGTAACAATTCCACATCTCAGTCTTGCCCTGTGAGGGCTAAGGGCGTTTGAACTGTGGAAAAATCCTAACAGGTATGCAGAAAAAATACTCCTAGACAACTGCAGGCTTTCGAAAGAAGGAGATGCAGCTACTTTTTAAGCCTGCCTGTTAGAAGGCTGGCACTGGTGGAGCCAGAAGGGAGTAGTGCTAGCGAGACCTTACATGGTACCTGCACTAGCAGCTAGTGCCTGGGTGGGCAAGCGGCACAGTCTGTCTTCCTCTGCTCACAGCCGGTGGAGATGGTCTCCAGCAGGCAGTTTGGAGGTGGTCACTTGTGGAAGATCATTAGTAAGCTTCCCTGAGAGGAATTTGGCAGGCTGCCAGTTAGTGTCTTGATCTGCATTTAAATTCATTTGTTATTTCAGCTATTTCATTGGGTTTTGTCTCAAAAAAAAAAAGAAAGAAAAAAAAAATTTACATATGTTTCTCTGCTGGAGGCCAGGACGGTGGCGACACACTAATATGCATTTTGATTAACTTACGATGTTTCCGAAAGATGTAGCTGGCCTCGGTTCTTTACTTTCCTCTCTCATCACAGGTATGTCATGGCCTCGGCTGGTGCTTTGTGAGCCACCTCTAGGGGAAGTATCAAGTGCTTAAAAAGAACTGTTAATCTTCTTGAGCATCTTCTGTGTAAGAAAGAAGAAAAAAAAAAAAAACAAAACCAAAAAACCCCACAACCAAACAAGACCTCACCACCACTGCCAAACAATGGGTTTCATTGGCTGACTTTGAGTGCCTGTGGGATTAATAGATATTTACAGTAAGGGTGGTTTGTTTTTAAGCAGGACACAAGTTTCTCATGTTAAATTGGATTATGCTGAGCAGATATTCTGGACTTTGGGGTACTGAGTATTTATCCTTCATCTCACAGCTGTCCTGCTCCTGGCTTCCATAGGATCTTAGTGGTACATTTCCACTTTATTAGTTATGAAGCACCTCAAGTGACAGGAATGGGTTGTAGGGTGGCTGTGGGGATTCCTACCATCCACATCAGGGCAGTACATTTTGTCGTGTAAGCTGGAGCACCGTGTAGGACAGCAAAGATGTAACAAAGCAAGCAGTGAACTCCTATGGTTCAGTTTGACCTCCCCTCCCCAGGTCTTGCTCTGTTTTGCCACGTTCGTTGATCAAATCCAGTTGTTCTAACTGCACATCTTAGTTATTCCTCCTTGGAGCAAGTTTGTCTGATATGGGGGGGAGCGAGGAGCTGCATGCCAGAAAAATGCAGTTCAGCTGCATCTGTCTTACATAATTAGTTGAAATATTGAAGTTGGAGCTGAGAATAGCCTGTGCATTTCAGCTTGCCTCTCGCTAACCACGCTCCGTATGGTGCTGCGTCTGTCTCACTGTGGGCTTTGCTGGACTTGGCGCTCCTGCTCCTCGTGTCCCTGGCGGTCAGTCCCCTCGCTAGCACCAGGGATGGTGGTGTTGGTTTGCTTGGGATCGCTCATGGAAAAAGAGAGTAATGTCTGAGGCAAATACCAAGACATCTCCCCGAGATAAGGGCATGGCGTCTCCTCACCCCATTCCTCTTTCTTGAGTGGTGAAGCCGCTTGAGATCTGAAACAAGTCTAGCTGCGACCTGTAGGTCCACCTGTGGCCATACGTGGCCTGTACTGGAGGTCGGCTGACATCCTTTGCTGCAAATGTAGTTTGATATACCTAAAAAAAGTTGAGAAACTTTGAGTCCTCTGAAATTGCATCAGGTGGAAAATCAAAGGTGGGAGTGTTTTCCGGAGAGAGCGGAGAGTACTGAAGTAGAAGGAGCAGACTGAGAGGAGGTGAGGGATGCGGGGGGAAGGTGCTGATGGCAGAGCATACCACGGCGCGGGTTTCCCTTGTGTTGCTGCATGAGCATTTAACTCAATTTAGTTTTTAAGCTGCCAACTTGTAGGCTGCAACACAGGCCTTGCAGCCAGACGGTGCTGGTGGATGAATCCCCTTGGAAGAGGTGACTGTGGTGCCATTCGCACCCGCAGACTGACCCGGGGCTGGGGGCAGGGACCCCACAGGCCCGGGGCTGGAGGGAGAGCTTTTCTCCTCTCACAGACCTCACCCCCAGCAAGCACTATCATGTAAAACAGGCCTTTTATAGCTAAACACAGCAGTAAGTCTGAAATGGAAAGCTCGTTTCCTAGATCAAAACCAACCCTCTTCCACCCAAAAAAAACCTCCACCAAAATCATCCGCAAGTATTGGAAGAAGAGCTTAGAGAAATATGGTATTTGACTGTCAAAAAGTAAAAGGTCATCAAGCATTGCAATAAAGATTATTGTTTTTAATTTTCTCTTGAAATAAGCAGTACCAAACAAAGTGAGTAATTTGCTTTAGAGAAGCGTCCCTGGTTTTGACATGCATCACCTTGTTTTCTTTGCACTTTGAAGGCAGTTGGTATCTCGGTGACTGTGGTCTGGTTTCCATACCCATGTCACAAATGCCTCCAATTCAAATCAGTCTTCAGCTAGTTGAAACACTGTATTTGTCTCAAAAATACATCAAGAACAGGGAGTATATATGGGGATGGGACATACTTTGGCAAGCTTTGCTGTCTCGCTTCATAGAATCACAGAATAGTTGGGATTGGAAGGGACCTTTAGAGGTCATCTAGCCCAACCCCCCTGCAATAAGCAGGAACATCTTCCACTAGACCAGGTAGATCAGAGCTCTGTCCAACCTGGCCTTGAAGATTTCCAGGGATGGGGCATCTACCACCTCTCTGGGCAACCAGTGCCAGTGTTTCATCACCCTCACTGTAAAAAATTTCTTCCTTAGATCCAGTTTGAATCTACCCTTAGTTTAAAATCATTACCCCTTGTCCTGTCGCAACAGGCCCTCCTAAAATCCTGTCCCCAACTTTCCTATAGGCCCCCTTTAAGTACTGCAAGCCTGCACTAAGGTCTCCCTGCAGTCTCCTCTTCTCCAGGCTGAACAGCCCCAACTCTCTCAGCCTTTCCTCACAGCAGAGGTGCTCCAGCCCTCTGATCATTGTTGTGGCCTCCTTGGGACCCGCTCCAACAGCTCCATGTCTGTCCTGTGCTGGGAGCTCCAGAGCTGGATGCAGGACTCCAGGTGGGCTCTCACCAGAGCAGGGCAGAGGGGCAGAATCCCCTCCCTGGCAGGGCCAGTCTACGTACCTCGATAACGCAGCAAGCGCTGCATACCAGCTGAGAAAGGGCACCTGGAGCAGCTCAGTACAACAGATTCCCAAAATACGTCGTAATCACCGGTCTTATTTCATCCATCCTTAAATGCAGTTCCCTGCCTTGGGAAAACGACAGTATTTGGGCATCCAGTGGACTTAAGCATCACCCTTTTATATTTGGCTACTAAGTTGGGAGGAAAAAGATATGAGCTCTGGGCTGGCGCGCTTGCAGGGAACGAGGACGCAATGCTTGAATAGGGTAACATGGATGCAGTCTTCAGTACGATAACAGGGCTGCTGCTGCGCTTACTGTGAGGACAAGAAACAAATTTTCTATTGTGTTGCTAAATAAAAAAAAAATCCTGCTTAAAAACTCCGGTTACCTGTTGTTAAGTGTAGTTCAACAGCAGCAACAGCATTTTGCTGTAACAGCTCAATAAATACCTCTCCGCAACGATTCTCCCGCTTTCCTGCAGTCAAAACTCGCATTAAACCATTACAGCGTCTGGCCAAAGTGGGAAGCAAAAAAAAAGAAAAAGAAATCCAACAACTCGTGAAATTCCTCGCGCGCCCTGCCAGGACGGCTGGCCGGGCTCCCGGAGGTAGGGGCTGCAGGACCTGCCTGGGCCCCGCAGCCGGGGGGTGATAACTCACTGCAAGCCGGGGTGTTCCTCTGAGCGGTGGCCAAGGGAGATCCTCTCAGAGATAACGATGTGGTGACTCATTAGCCAGGCAAAAGCCCGCAAGATGGAGCTCAGCTCAAAAAAAAGCATTAAAAAAATATCCCCTGTGTGACAGAGCCAAGGAAGTCAGGAGAAAGGAGAGAAATGGAGAGCTTCCAAACGGAACCCACTCTGCCGATGTCAGACTGCAGCACGAGTAAGATGCTATTAGAGGGAACAAATGCAAATAAGAAAGTACAAGGAAAAAGTATGTGCAAAGGAATAATTAAACTATTGCACAGCTCAAATAAACCCCAACCAAACAGAACTCCCTTCCCATCTATTCACAGAAACGGGAAACAGAGGGTTTGGGGTTTTTAGTACATAGAACACTTCAGAATGAGTGGCTTTTTTTTTTTTATTCATTAAGGCTGTTACCTCAGATGTCGCATCAGCTCCCAGCTTCCTGCTTGGGGCCCAGTCCAAGGCTCGGCTCTTTCAGTAGCTATTTTGATGACATTTTTATTCTCCTTTATCACTTCTGGGATTAAGTTCTTTGTTGTCAGGGGTTTTCTTGTGATGTAAATCCATGGAACCAATCTATGCCATCTTCCACAGAGCAGCTTTGCAGGATTGCTGATGGTAAGTGACAACAGCAGACACCAGCTGGAACAAGGAAGGTCAGGCTGGGTGCAAGGAGAAACTTCCCCATTAGGGCAGCCAGGCCAGGACCAGGCTGCTGGTGGGGCTGGCCAGACTCTATCTCTGGAGGCTTTCAAGACCTGGCAGGACAAAGCCCTGAGCAGCCTGGGTTGGCCTTGCAGCTGGTCCTGCCTGGAGCAGGACAGTGGGCTAGAGGCCTCCTGAGGTCCCTCCAGCCCTCATGCACTTGTCCCCACTCCACTCTGCAGCAGGTCTGGCAGTGCCGTGGGGCTGAGCCCGGCAGCACAGTTCCCTCAGTCCAGCAAAGATGTCTGTGGATCCGATTGACAGCACCAGCTCCTCCTTGGCCTTCCCACTGGGGCTGTGGTTGGTGAGATGCCGGTGCTCCAGTGTTAAAATGGATCTAAGCATGGGGTCACAAAGCTGAGCAGCTGCCTCTGAGGAGCTACTGAGGAGAGGTGACCCACTCCTGCCTCACAAAAAGCGGTGGGGGATGGGGAGAAACATGGGAATGAATGCTAAACCATTGCCACAGTGTGGCTGTTGGAGCAAAGGAAAGAGCCATGTCCTGCTCCGTGGGGTGAAGAAAGGTCCTCACCCAGGAACCCTGACCCTTGTAAGGTGGCAGTGCATCTTACTGAAGTGGTTTCCCTGTGTCCCCAGCCGTATGTGCTGCTCGTCAGACTGGGGACCACCATGCTTAAAAATATCTGCAGGGTGGGTGTCAGGAGGATGGGGCCAAACTCTTTTCAGTTGTGACCAGCGACAGGACAAGGGGCAACGGGCACAAACTGAAGCAGAGGAAGTTCCGTCTGAACATGAGGAACAACTTCCCTCTGAGGGTGACGGAGCCCTGGAACAGGCTGCCCAGAGAGGTTGTGGAGTCTCCTTCTCTGGAGATACTCAAGACCCGCCTGGACAAGGTCCTGTGCAGCCTGCTGTAGGAGACCCTGCTTTGGCAGGGGGATTGGACTAGAGGATCTCCAAAGGTTCCTTCCAACCCCTATCATTCTGTGATTCTGTGATTCGCTCCTCCTCCCGGGTCAGCCGATAGCTACAGACATTGCAGGGAGCAAACGGCTTCAGAAGCAGGGACCTGCTCCCAGCCTCAGGCTTAGGACACTGGGCAGGGTGGTGGGACATCTGTGGGGCCAGATGCCCACGCCAGCGTCACGGCACAGAGGGTGTCTTCCCCCAGGGGAGGTGAATCTCAGCAGATGGAAGGATGAGACCTAGCAAGTGTGACCCCACAGCAGTCACTCCCCACGGCCATGGGGAGCCAGGGAACGCAGCTGGCATGTCCCACTCTGGTTTGACCACCGAGCTGCTGCCCCTCCTGGCCCAAAGTACCGCAGCAGCAATGGCAGCAATCTTGGAAAGGGTGAGCTCAACGAAGAGACCTTAAAATATACCTTCTCCTTGGTGGCTCAGAAGACAAAAGGTGCAGAAAACCAGTAACTTGCACAGAAAACCAGCAGATCACGGCACGCATGCTGTGCCCGAGCGGTGGGCATGGCTAGATGGCAGCAAGAGCCCGCGACAGGACCTCGCGTCTCCGCTCCCTCCGGGGTCCCAGCGCTGGGACTCGGTGTTTGCTGCTGTCTGCTCCTCAGCAGACCAAGGCCTTCAGCTCGGGGACCTTCGCACGGCTCTGGTTACTGCCTGCACCCTTCATTTTTTGGAAGAGAGGGAGGAAATCCCGTTGTCACCGGCAAATAAACTGACCTGCACTGAGGAGAGCCAACAGGGAATCAGTGCTTGCAGGGAAAATGTAACTCCTTAAATCATTGGCTTTTGCGCTGGGGGGAGAATGGTGGGAAGGGAGGTGGCCAGGGCAGACAGCACCAGCATACCCTGCCCAGGATACCTCCTCCAGATGGGTTACCAGGACCCCCAGGCATCCTTCTCCCTGATGCCACTAAGTCCAGCTGTTTGTGGGACCCAGCAGAGACTCCCTGGAGGGTCTGCAGCGGCTGGGATGAGGCCAGGGTGGTGGAGTGAGGGATCCCTGAAAAACTCTGCGTGAGATGAGCCCGAGTGAACCCAGCTCCCTGCGTTCCTGTCCATGTCCCCTTCCCAGGGCCACACCAGTGCCCGTGGCTCAAGGAGGGCTGGGACCAGGTGCCTTAGAGGGCTTATTGCACGTGGAAAGCAGCGGTCACTCCATACTCAGGGCTGGATGGCTTTGTCAGGGTGTAAGTCAAGGCTTGGGTGCACCCCAAGATGTGGATGCACCCCGAGATACGCCCTGAGAGAGGCCATGAGTTTCTCCCACTGCTGTCCCCTCCTGGAGAAGAAAACCACCCCGCTCAGGCAGATGATGCCAGCGGGGCTGCAGCGAGGCAGAGCACATCGCCGCCGGCCCAGCTTCCCGGTGTTGTCCCCGGTAACACCCAGGGACAGCGTGCAGCCATGGTCTGCCATCCTGGCAGCCCCGTGCTGCCCACCAGCCCCCCCGCGCCTCCCGACAGCCAGAGTCCGTGTGCGCGGGCAGGAGGGGGGAAAGGAAAGATGAAGTGGAAAGGGACAAAAAGCTACCCTGGTTAAACTGGTTTGAGTGCTGAATTTCTGGTGTCTAATGAGAATTTCTTCTGTCCTGAGCAATACCATGCAATGAAGTGTGATTTATCTTTGGGAGAGATGGATGCAGCTGAGCCGGTACCAGGCTTAAGACAAAAGAGAGTTGACGTCACCCTCAGGAGTCCGGAGGCAGATGTTTAGCATCGTCTCCAGCCTCAGGCCAAAGGTGCAAACCTGGTACACAAATTACCAAGGCAGATTCGCTGGCCTGCGTTAGCCACAGGGTCAAGATGGGCTGATCCAAGTGTTCCTTGCTGGCATTCAGCAGCTGTGAAGCTATTTGCCACCGGTCTACGTGAGCACTGCTGACACTGTGTGTGTCTAGCCAGGTACCAGTTGCCATACACATCGCCTGAAAGTTTAAATTGTCAAGCGAGGAGCTAAGGGCACAGAAACATGGTCACGCAGGCTGCAGAGGCAGGGCAGGCTGTGCCTGGGCAGAAAAAGGAGGTCTTGGAGGCCGGTGTAACCCCACAGGATGTGTGCGGTGCCCATGGAACCCTTTTACCCAGCTCAGTAACATCCTAAACCCGAACTGCGTCCAGTTCTGGGCTCCCCAGGTCAAGAAAGATGAGGAGCTACTGGAGAGAGTCCAGCGGAGGGCTACAAGGATGATGAGGGCACTGGAGCATCTGTCCTACAAGGAGAGGCTGAGGGAGCTGGGCTTGTTCAGCCTGAAGAAGAGAAGGCGGAGAGGGGATCTTATAAATGCTTACAAATATCTGAAGGGTGGGTGTCAGGAGGATGGGGCCAAACTCTTTTCAGTGGTGCCCAGTGACAGGACAAGGGGCAACGGGCACAAACTGAGGCACAGGAAGTTCTGTCTGAACATGAGGAAGAACTTCTTCCCTCTGAGGGTGACGGAGCCCTGGAACAGGCTGCCCAGGGAGGTTGTGGAGTCTCCTTCTCTGGAGATATTCAAG
>Ga0065711_1039741_pt1 | contig 17546 bp, 9 predicted proteins | sample Hoacrofraction12_FD_59098 | JGI IMG/M metagenome (GOLD analysis project Ga0065711, IMG submission 59098) | Hoatzin crop microbial communities from Cojedes, Venezuela - Epithelial fraction 12 v2 (version 2) | ecosystem: Host-associated > Birds > Digestive system > Esophagus > Crop | place... | reverse complement strand
GGGAGCCGGGCCAGAGCCGCTCCACGGGGCCGGGCCGCCTCTCCCTCAGCAGCCGCCGTCCCTGCACCTCCCGTCGCGGCCTTCCCTTCGCACGCGGCCCTCTCCCTGCGGCCGGTTTCTTTGTTTGCTGTCCCCCCTCTGGTGCTGTGACCCTCCATTCTCCCCCCCCGCTGCTGTGACCCCCTTTTCCCCCCTGTGGTGCTGTGACCCCCTTCTCCCCGGTCCCCGCGGGCGCCGGCCGTGCGCCTCTCGCCTGCCATTTCGTGCGCCTGTCTCAGGTTCCTGGTGAGGAGAACAACGCAGGAGCTTTGCTTTCCGTGTGAAGCGTTTTGAAATCTGCTTGTAAAAAAAAAAAAAACTGACATAGGAACAGTGCTCTCCGTTAACGAAAAACATCGCCCAGGAACAGTGTTGCCGCAAGCCTGGTGGAAAGAGCAGGGGCCGCGTTATTGCAATAAACCGCTCTCCTTCGCGGGCCTGAATGCTTCTGCTGGGAAAAAGATCCCGTGGCTTACAATTACGGCTTCTAATCTACGTGTCCACATGCTCTGTCAAGCATAAAAGTTACAATTTGTTTCTTGAAGAAGTCAGGGCTTATTTATCTTTGGTTTTGCAGCTGTGTTTCTGAGGGGTAGCTGTGTGTTTCTCAGCTATTCATAATACAGAGCTGTCATGATGAAGAAGAAAGCGTGCTGGTAGTTTGGCAGAAGTTCCCTGGTAAAAGAAAGCATGTAATGCGCTTGCTGCACGGTTTCCCTGTTCTCCTCTTGCTTCATGTCTCCCACAGACGCTGCAGGCTGGAGACGAGAAGAATTGAACGTTCTGGCTTTCTTGCAAAACCCACTCTCTTCTCGAGAATGCTCCTTCAACTTTTTGTAAGTGGCAGCTCTGCTCAGTCCTCGTTTCTCCTCCTACCTTTTTATGGTTGTAAAGTGTTTTAGATGTGTCGTGTGGTTGTCATAGGCCATTTTCCTCCCGCTGTGCTGAATCAAGGCTGTAGACGGCAGAGCTCAGCGGGTGGGATCAGCTGTGAAGTGATAAGAAATGCGCAGTTCCTGCTTTTTACATCCACAGTTATGGGCTAGTGGATGTGGTTGATAATCTTAAAGCAGCAGGCGATGCAGAACTTGCCCTCGCTGTGCCTTAGCGTTTCTTGGAATGAAGTTTTCAGTTGTTCTGCTGGGCGGGCATAAGGTCGTGGTGGGGCCAGTTTAACCTGTAAGCATCATCTGTATAATTGCTGCTGCAAGTGTTCTTCAGCTAAAACAAAATTGCTTACAGCTTTTTGATGCTTCCAGTAAAGTTATGTAAGCATGAAAACAGTGCTGGAATGTATTGTCTGTATATGAATAGCTGGGAACTTGGTTTGCTGGCAGGGTTTATAAAACAGAGCTTTTGCCACACGTAGGAGGTTCTTTCCTAGGGACAGCTGGCAGCTCAGTGGACGCAAGGAATGTCCAAGCAGAGTGTGGGGCTGCTGTTGCTGCCTGGGAGCACAACTTTGCAGCCACACTGAGCACATTAATTGAGAAGAAAGGGCAACAGGAGAAGGTGTATGCTTTGTAGGCCTGTGCCCTGATAAAGCCCTGAAGGCCAGCCCATTCCTCCTCCTGCCATGTCTGTTGCCATCGCTATCAATTTCTTTCAGCCCTTTTCCAACAGCAGGCTCAGAGCTGAAGTGCTCGGCTGTATTCAGTTGAGCAAGCTAAAAAAGAACGAGCTGCTTGGTGTGTGGTGAAAAACTTGTCCTTACAAATTTGGCTGGAGAGCAGTCTATTTCAATGGTCCCCGTCCCGGGCAAGCAGAGTAAAGCCAACACGTAGAATTTGGTAATGGGATTGTATGTAGTACACTCAAGTTTTCCCGACAGCAAGCATCAGAGGCAAAACTGCATTTCCCTGCTGCTGGGAGCTCATCCTGCTTCTGCACTTGTCTTGCTTCTGCTAAAAGGAAACGTGGATCACGTTTGGTGGAGGTACCACCAAAAACTGACTCCACTCCTACCTTCAGAATGACGGTCAGTGAATACCAACAGGGAGCCTGCCAAGCTAGTGTATTTCCCTGACGAACTTTTCTTCTTTCCTCCTCATGATCGTTCTGCTTGTAAGCCATGTTTTGAGAATCCAGTTCTTGCACTTGATTCCTGGTGAGCAAATGCAAGTCCCCACAGTCCTGCTAATGTTATGGCGGGAAAGAGGCAGTATAATATCTTAACAGTAGCAACTCCTGCAGAGTCCTGCCTGCCCTCCCGACAGCTGCAGCACTTTGCACCATCACTGCTGCCATGACGACCTGAGGTTGTTCCTTGTCCTATGTAATGCTGGCAAATGCTGCAGTCCGGCAAGGAGGACACAGGGTAGTTAAACACTGAAGCCCTTTCTAGAGAGAAAGACCAATGCTCAGCCAATGCAAGTTATTTCAGGTTCCCTAGCTGCTCTTCTTGGGGAGCCCATCAGCTGCACCACGAGGAGCCAAAGGGCCTGTCAGGAGGCCAAAGGTGATACAGTCAGTAAGGCTGACTGGAGATGAAATTGACGCTCAAGGTGACAGCTTGACACACATCATCTCGTCTACCTGCTGGGCTCATCCTTCAGACCAAAATGGCCATCTTGGCAGATCACGTTCCTCTGCCCCACAGAGCTCTTGGTGTTTGAAGCCAGGTTGAAAAGGCTCATCAGTCCCACGAGTACTTCGCAGTCAGTGCACGGACAGCACTGTACAGTATTACAGAGCAGAGAATGTGTGTGTGTGCAGTTGCAATCGGGAAGCTTTACACTTCCTACAACCATTTTATTCATCCAGGCAGTAGCTGTGGAGCAGTTTCATAAAGGCTAGTGCTGTAGGGCTGAAGTAAATGTGTTTCTTGTGCATCCTCATTGACAAGGTGAGTAGATTACTCATTGTGCAAAACTAACAGTTAACTTGAGCGCGTGGTCCATACCAATGCCAATTAGCCCAGGTTGAAAGCACTGTTAAAACCTGACATGAATGTGGAGAGAGACGGCTCCTGCTCAAAAACTTGTTTTAATGCTGTAGTGAAGCCACACTAGGGTTGGTTTCCCCTGACTTCTTACCTTCCTCCCCTGGCCCAGATCTTCTCAGAGGTGAGAAGCTTGCCCTCCATGTAAGCCTGACACCGGGTGATGCCAGGCTCCAGCAGTCCCCCAGGCCCCTACAGTGATGTGTTCACATGTCCCCAGCAGCCTGGGGGAGACGGAGGAGGTGACTGGATTAATGAGCAGGAGAAACAGTGTGAACAGAGAAGCTGCCTGATGTTGCCAAGCCCTCCATGCACCCAAACCTGAGGGAGAAAGGCATCAAAGAGCACTGGTCTCAATTTCTAGTCAGCAGACAATAGTGCCTGACACGCTTTGCTATGCACCGACCTGAATCACCTGCTGCAAGTTCTTGTTCTGCCCGCCTGCAGTGAGGCGCTGGAGACGCTTCAAGGGGCCACAATCAATTAAAAAGCTGTGCGTCACCTTGTATAATTCAGATGAACTTTCCTGATGCTCTTTCAGACGTTGCAGTATAAAGCTATCATATAATAATAGTAACAGCACTCTGCTGTGTCACAGGAAACAGAGTAATGTTGTGGACCCTCGCCTAAAAATATGAGGATTGGATCATGAACTAAGAGCTGTTTTGGCACAGGGTGGTCTGGAGTCACTTTAGTCTCCTACAAAGTACATCTGAGGGTCAAGTCTTAACTGGCCAGTTTATGTGAGGAGCACAGGAGTCTGCTCTTTGCGTCCAGGGCTGCTTGTGCCATGACATGCGTTTTTAATCTCCCTTAGGTTTACCCCTTTGCAGAAAGGGATAGGCAGAAATCCAGCTCTGCAAGTATTTTTCAGTAGCCTCTAGTGTTCAGTGGTTTATTTTCTGAGCTCACCGCCTTCCAAAATAGCGCTGCACTTAGTTTTAACCTTAAAGTTAACATTTCAGAGCTGACATTAATGAGGCTGACCTGGTCTGCCTGCCCAGGTGAGTCAGCAGAGCAGGAGCGCTTCTGCCCAGGTGAGTCAGCAGAGCAGGAGCGCTTCTGCCCAGGCTCCGCATCATCTGTCTGCAGATCCACTTGTATCGACTGAGGCAAAGGCCTGCCTGACTGTGCCTGGTGCTAAGTACATAAAAGGGAAGGACCAGGACACGCGTAGAAGCAGTTTTTCCTGGCCCCATTTGTCAGTATATTGTGGTTATGCTTTGTGGGGATGTGCGTTCAACACACGAGCTTTGATATGCTGGACTGCTAAAAGTAAGGGCTGCTTTTATCTGCAGCGATGTTTCGTGGGGTCAGACTAGCACAGATACGTTTGCGCTGTGCTGCTTTTGGTGTAATGAGCCTGGCCTGCCCCTGGCTGTGGTGGCTCCATCGTTCCCTTGCCAGGCCCGCGTAGCCCACATGCTCCCACCCAGGCTGGCTGACCGGGGCTCTTTACCCACTGGTGTCAGCCCAGGGACCCTGGCTTTCCTTGACGGGCCAGGGCAGAGTCCCTGCAACTGGCCAGCCTTTGTAGACAGGCCCAGGGCAACAAACCAGCATCCAGCCTCAGCGTTATGAGTAATGAACTGTACCGGGCACAGCTCTTCTGTGGGTTCAGACCCAATTTCCCAGCTGCATCACGCCACCTGGAGTCGGAGCAGCTGGAAGATGGGACGTGATGGGAGGTGATCTCCCGCCTGAGGGAAAGGGCTATGCATCCTTCGCTCACACTCCTTCACTATTTTGAGTTTTCTCCGCTTCTCCACTAAGGCAGGCTCTGTGGTGCCTGCTTCTTGCACCCACTGGGTGGAGCAGCTCCCTGCTTGTTGTCTGCTGGCTGCACTTCCCTGCCCGGGAAGATTTTGTGGTCCAAAACCCACAAAGCCGGCCGTGACGGGGAAGGGGTAAGGTGGCACCGGGTGAAGAGCTGCTTCTGGCCAGCTAGGGACAAAGCTGGATTTTACCAGGACTAAGGCTACCAAATGTCTCCATATAAAAAGAAGGTGGGAAAACCAGCCTTCATGGACAGCTATCACTTAATTGTGTGCGAAGGGGCCACTTCAGGGCCTTGCAGCCCCATAAACTCTGTCTTTAAAAACAAACAAGCAAACATAAAAGCCCAAGTCTTCCAAATGTCACCTTTGCAAGCCCCATGACAGCAGTAACTTAGTGCTATAGCAGTAAGGCAGAGCATCAGTCAAAAAGGGCTCTGTGGCTGTGAAAACAGCTAGTTAAGATAGTTTAGTCCAAATAAAGTGCTGTAAAATTTGGCTATTAAGATGAATATTAGGGGTGTGTGTGTGTGAAATTTTTAGTTTAGTAATAATTTTAAAAGTAAACAAAGCAAAGAATATCAAAGCATTTTGACAGGAAATAGTTCAAAAATCTGAATATAAGGGGTTTGCTTCATTTATTTGCTTAATAATCCCCTGATTCCTCCAATTATTCTCCACTTCAGGTAAAAGATTGCAGGGAATTTTTTCAAATGTTAACTACCTGATGAAAATCAACTGGGTTATATTTTCTTCATCTTTGTTATGGTCACAACAAAAGAATGAACAAATTCAAAATATATTTCTGCTTTCCACTGTAGGGGAAGAAGGACACCCCCACATGCATTCTGTCACAGACAGCAGCATTTAAAGGACGCTCAGGAGGTTTTTACAATTTTTTCCCATTCTTTTCCCGTTCAGTCCCCTGGAGCTGCATGAAGCATTTAGAGAAGAGTCCAATGGGAGCCAGTGATGCCGCAGCCACCACCAGCTCCATCCAATGCGGAAGGTGTCCAGCAGAGAAACGCAAAAGAGCGACTCAGGACCCCCAGGACCTGCTGAGCACTGCGGATCGGTGGTAAGGAAGTTAATCTACATTGTTGTTAAAGAAATGGCACTCCCCTTCTCCCTTCCTTTGTCTGGGTAGCAGCTGTGCATCTATTATGTATAGATTTCTTGGACCAGTCATGTCTTCTTGCAGACCTTTCCACTGAAGCAGATCTAGCCACAGGAGGGACAACAACCCCGCAGGGGAAAGCCTACCCCATTTACTCTGATCCCCAGTGGAATTGAGGGTCCCTTGAACTCACACCCTTCCTATGCATTTGCTGCTCTGCTTTGCTGAGAGATTCCTGTACCTCCTGTAGGGACCTGCAGTAGATGTCTGTGAGATGGACAGGCTGATACAGTGAGTCCATTCCTATGACTGTGAACACAGAACATTGGTCCCTGCATCATTCCAGCCCCGTGAGATGGTGGTTTCTTTGAGGACCAGGTCAAATTTCACTGGTCTCATGTGAAGCAGATGTGGTAAAGCTCTGCCTACATGAGCCCATCAACATGGCTCAGCTAAAAAATATCTTCATGTCTCATTAGAAAGATATAGGTATCAAAGTCTCTGAGGTGCTATGAGTCTTCATTAACACCGGTGCATGTTCTGGGTCCAAAGCAACAACGGTCTCCTCATTATTGCCCCAAACCCCCATGTTTCTGTTTTTCCAGTGCCCAGTTCAAGCCAGAGAGCTGTCATTCCCTTTCTTCATTAAAATTCCAACTTCCACCACGGCCTGACCTGTTTTCAATCCCTTTTGTGCTGTAGGAAGTTCTAGTAACACGGGAGAAAATCCAATCCACCTACAACTTTGATCTAAGCCATTTCAGAACAGGGAAAAAGCTAAAAGCATTACTTTAGCTGGGGAGATCAAAGTGAAGACCATGGCAAAGATCTGCTCTATGCTTTGGAAAAATATTTGGTGTAACTTCGTTGCGCATTCTTGTGCTGCAACACATTATGACTTCTGGAGGTAGAGTTTCCTGAGGAGGGAAGGAGGAGGGTAGACATAACTCATGAGTGGTCTTTACTGGAGTGAATGAACACGTGAATGGAGTTATGCCAGCAGTAGGATGACAGACCCATGAGTAGACAACAACTTTTAGTAACCTGTAGCTGAAGGAGGCAGAACGTGCTGAAACCAAAGGAAATGGCATATCAGGGTGCTGTGTAGGAGCTCGACTGCGCAGGACAGGGAGGGAGATGGGATTTTGGGTGCTGGGGAGCAGAGAGGCAAATAGGAGATATAATTCAGAGTCAAGAGTGCTTTATGGACCCAGGCCAGCCCATATCTCCTGTGCAGAGACTAAGCAAAGCCCCTCCACATGACATTTGAATGATCTTCTGACAGTTAAGAAATGCATTTTTATTGTCGCAGAACGCCTGCGTATCAACACCTTCCTTCATCGCTTGTTCAAGAAATTGGGTTTCTCGTTGAGTCCTCCTTGAAATGTCTGGTGCAGGCGAGGGAGGACAGCTTGTTAAAATTCTTTCGCTGTTCAGTTTCTTTCAGTGGATCCTTCCCTGAACAGCTTCTAATGAGACTGACCTTTATTAGCTAATTAGGCTCATTGAAATGACAAAATCACATTTAGTTTTTTTTCCTTCTGTGCGTATTCCAAGTTAAGTTCTCATCATTAGGCAGGTTGGAAGGGGACTTGTTACCATGTGTGGAGGTCAGCAGTGCAGAGTCCACCCTACCTCCTTGCCCCAGCTGCTGAAATTGGCAGGGGAGCTGTGCCACATGCTGCCGAATAACTGTTTTGACTACGCTGTGATAGTATTGACTTAATTCTGTACCTATTTTTAGTGAGTTGCATGCTTATGTATGTGCAAAACAGTTTTTACATACTAGAGACCAACGCAGAGTTTACAAATACATGCAACATTAACAGTGTGCTATAGCAAAACCATCCTGTTACAATAGCAGTCCAGTCCATTAGCCTGTGCTGTACTGTTCTGCTTCAACAGTGAACGGCAAAAGGTCTGAAGGTTTAACAAATATCAGAGTCTCTTCGGGTTGCCATTTTCAGTCTGGCTGCCCAGTGGGCAGGCCCTAGGATGGTCGTGTTGGGCACTGCTGACAATCTTTGATGGCCCTTCCAGCAGACTCCTTCCTGACTTCACCCATCTTGCCCCATACCTGGAGATGGAAGTGGCACATGCAGCAGGGTGGCAGGTAGTACTAGCAAGCTGGGAGAGTAGTAAAACCATGGGATGACCTCAGCTGTCAGTTCTTGTTCTCTGCATCACCCTTGTCCACTTTGGGAGCATCAGTGGGGTAACTACTATACCATATGCCTTTATAGGGGGCAAAAAAACAATAGCATCCATCAGATGAAACAAACCGACTCTGCATCCACCTGCCAGTTTAAGAAAAGAATTCTTACAGGATTACTCCACTCCGAGGAACAAAGAAAAAACAAGGTAAAGTTTCCTTTTGATCACCACTGTTAACTGAAGCCTTTTGATGTTGGAATTGTTGGTTTCTTAAGGACTTGGCTTCCTGAGGACCTAAGCATGAATCAGTTTTATAATCTCAACCTTGGCACCTCTTGCTGTTGAGAAGTTTGAACTGCATTGCAGACGCTGTCACAGAAATTTGTGGCAGAGCTCCCCCTAAGGATGAATGGGGAGTATTTCTGTGCTCAAGGCTCAGTCCCAATAGATTGGTTAACGCTTTAGCCACCCGCCAAAGTGCTTTAAGCATGTGTTTAACTTAGGGGCATTCTAATCCTCTCGCCTTGCATACTTGACTACCTTTTTTCTACATGAGAAGGAGGACTTATAACCATCAACTTTAATAGGAAAGTTTTCCAATAAAGCAAAGAAATTAAAAAGAGAAAATTACAGTAATGTAAAAACAACTTAGTAAATGGTTTGTACTTGATAGTAAGTGCCTGTGCTGTAACATATCTATTAAGTTAATCTTAAGGGAATTAATGAAATTCTCCAAGGTCTCAGGTTTTTTCCTTTCGTGCAAAAGCAAACTGTGTTTCATTAACATTTTATATGTGTAGAATTTCATTACTGCTTCAATCTCTTCTTATTATCTTGTGTGTTGTGGGCTAGATGTGGTGTTGCTTCATCAGCCTACCTTCCCCCCACGTTGATTTTGAGCTGCAGGACTGGCAGCACTCCCTTTGAGGGTGGGTGCCGAGGGAAGCTGTTCCCAGCTTGCAGCTTGTCCATTCTGCCCACATGCGGCTCCAGAACCTCTTCGTTGGTCCCTCCTATTTAGGGGTTTTGATGTGTTACTGGCAGACTTGGCATACAGCATTTGCCTGATGACAGTAAATCAGATTTATGTTTATATGTGTTACTGTAGCAGAGAAATGAATAAGCGTAGCTCCCAATCTGCTTTCTCCATGACTTTTGCCTTGTTAATGTCCTCCCCCTCTCTGCCGTGTCCGCTCCCCACCTCCAGAGCAGTGTGGTGAGTGGGATAAGGATGGAACGGCTGAGCCTCATGTCAGCTAATGATGGAGGAGCAAGGCAGGCAGCAGAAAATCTAGGGTATTCTCGTGAGGTGACTTCTAGCATGGTCGACATACTGTGAGTAAACTCAGTAGTGTGCAGTTAGTGCAACAAAGTTATTGGAAAGTTTCTGTTAGATTTCTTTATTAGACTGATTGCTATGATTTGCTGGGGACTAGAAGTAGTTATGGAAGCCTTCCCAGTAATTTCCTTGCTTAGCAACTCTGCTTTTTGGAAAGGCAACAGAAAGCCTAGTGTTCAAGGAGAGGGCTGAAAGCATCACAAGGCTGACAAGAAATGCAGACCTATTCATGACACGATCCGATAACCGTAGAAACCACAAAGACTTCCAAAAAACCCTGGCAGAGTTCTCCCCACCCCAGATGGGGGAACTACAATGTTTGCCAGAGCTAGTGGCTAATGCAAGTTCCTGGCAGGGCTGAGCCGTGGTGAGCAGCTTTAGAGTATTTTACTTACTGCTGGCTAAACCAGGGAATAGTTTCGCATTTGCGTGTCCCCCCCCAGGACCAGAGAGGGACGGATCAAGGCACAGCCGCCATACCCTTGTAACCCCATACCCATTGTGGGAGTGAGATTATTTGCTCTGAATTAAACCAGCTCAGAGACATCCTGCTGGGTCTTCCTAACGCAGCCGGGAGAGCCGGGTGCTGTCTCACAGAGATGTCCCCGTGCACACGCCTGGTTCTGCAGGACCAGCAGCTGCCACAGCTCCATCGCAGGGAATCCTGGGTGCGTAGCACCGCCTCACTGCAGACTCATGTGCCATCACTTGGGAGCCCTCAGAAAAGTTGAGGACATAGGCGGATTTTAATCCTTTTTTCGGAGTTAGTATGAAATTCCTTTATGAAAGAGCATAAGCTGTGATATGCACTCGTTATCTACTGTCCATCTTTGCACTTATCAGAGAAGTGGAAGACATCATCTTGTTTAATGATTGACCTGAAATATTTTCCTATGAGGACAAGAAAATAGATGGAAATGGTGCTTCCTAAAAATATAGGGACAACAGCATAGACTGTCTATCGTAATTTATGCTCTCTGCTCATTGTAATTCAAACTGACCACTGCAGCAAAAGAAGTCATTGCCCTGTTACTCAATTAAGTATCAATTTTTTCATGTTTTCTTGGTAACAAACACTCTGCTGTGGCTAGAATAGACATGTGATGATCATGATCTACAGAATAAGTTATAACCCATTCCACAGCTCATGTTGCTGTCACTTCTTTGCATCACCAAAATTTTAAAGCCCTTTCCTGAATATGGTCACTCAGCAGAACTTCTTAATATAGATACCAGAAGACAGTTAGAGATGCTGTTCACTGCAGTTAATGGGCACAACTCATCTTTTTACTACTAGCAAGTATCTTGTTTATGCTGAATTTTCCTGAGCAATGTCGGCATTGATGGACACTGCTGAGTTCTTCTGTGTAAGCTAAGTCATGCATAGTGTCATCCCATCAACTTCGCTGCTTTGGTGAAGCTCCCTGTAGGAACAGGGATGATCCCCTATGAATCTGCACTATCAGCAGGTGTTTCTCCTGCATGGAAAATTCTCTGTGAGGATCTTCTGTGATCCATCACTACCAGATTATTGCTAACTATCACTTGGGTGAACAAGAGGTGGAGCGGAGAATCAGGTTAAGGGACACTTGTGAGAAGAACTGACAGGACGTTTGTTCGGATTTATATTGTTTGTGTTGTTGCTGCAGTAACTCCCACTTGAACGTATGTAAATTTTGGAGGTGATAACCTTTATTCTTGCTCCCTTCCTCCTTGCTCCTTCACAAAGTCTGTTTGCACTGAGCCCCAAAATAGATATAGCTGTTGACTGAAGGGGGATACAGACCTTTTGCTGCATCTTTCAGACAGAGCAAGACGCGCATATGGATCCATCTGAACGTAGATCCTGGGACACAATGCAAACTGAGCTCTGCAGAGGTCCTAAACTTTACGCCAGCATTCCTCTTCCCAACTGTTCTGTTTTACTCTCACCTTTTTTGTATAATTAGTTTTTTTCTTTTTCATCTAGATCATTCGATATGACTGCTACTGATTTTGCTCTGATTTTAAATATCCTTAGGCTTTGGGCTTCAGTTGGTACTTCAGCTTAGTATATTTGTTAATTTTTACACTTATAATCTTTCTGGATCCATTCAGAAAACTGTATTTGAAGTTTATTTGTTGAAGGGGTGGTGGAGGGTGAGTGCTAGAGATTCTACATCAAACAATCACAGTATTCGCTCACTGGATAAAAGCTGTAGAAAGCCCCAGTGATTTGTTCTGTGAAGTTGTGAGCAGCCATTTTCAAGTCATACAGTCATATGGGTTTGACCTGCCTGAATTTTTTTTTAAACTCATTTGAAATCTGGACTGGTTTTGAGGTCAAACTATAAATCAGCCACTCAGTAATTCAGTGAAGTGTTGAAAGAGCACTTCAGCAATCTGAGGCAAAATATGGAGCTTTGAAATGGCTGGTTAAACCTATGATGCCATTGGGTTTTGCCACTGTAGTGATGATGTGGGTTGTCTGTGCAAGGAGGTCTGGGGTCCCTTGGGGGTCAAGATCTAGGTCTTGAATTTTGGTTTGGCCTAGAGGAAAACCTGAAATTCTCTATCCTGAGATATCACGTTAGTATCGGCACGTAGTTTCCTAAGTCTGATACTTTCCAAAGTACTGATACTGTTTAATTAGGATGATTTAGTATTTGCTACCTACCTGCAGTATTTGGCCATGACTCCAGTTGCACTCTCTTGTGCAACTCGACTCAGCCCCAGGCACAGGACTGGCCAGCGCGCAGTGCTGCTGCAGCTGTGGGCCATCACCATGGGGCCCATGCTGTCGCTGCAGGACACCTGGGCCACCACAGTCCTTTCTGGCAGTGCCTCAAGGAGCGATGCTGGCACTGGGGCTGATCGTGCAGCAATGCAGCGCCGGCGGGCTGGAGCTGCCTGCCAGCACGTGGCTGAGAGGGAAAAAGTTCCTGTTGTCCTTTGTCATCTTTTCCACCCTGCAAAGGAAAACTGGGCCTAAAAGCTGAGGGCGTTTGATGTGCCAGCAGGACTGACAGCTGGACAGGACCCTTGGGATAGGCTAGAGCAGATAAGCTGTTTCTTGTCAGACATATAAAGGGGCATTAAAATCCCTCCTTCATCCCTTTTGCCACCACCAGCTGGGATAACACAGAAATAAAACTGGAAAACGACTGTGAATCAGTCTGGGATTGTTGCATACAAATGTAGCAAGGCTTTGTCTTGAATGGAGGTGGAAGCAGATTTTTTTTTTTTCCATTTTTTCTATCACATTTTCATGTGTGCGGATGACTAGACCTTACTCATGGGTTGCTGGTTAGGTTCAGGTCAAAAATACTTAAGATGGAGAATATCAGAACAAAAGAGAATTTGTTTCTGGTGTCCTTGAGAGTCAATCCAGCCAATTCTAAGCAAAGCACGATTGACCAACGTGAACTAGCAGGTCTCTGATGAAGGTCTGCCAGCCATCAGAGGTGTGCAAAAATCCAGCAGATAGGCTGTGCTGATTCTTCTGGCCTCGTGCTGTTCAGCTCTCATCTCACCAGTAAAAATTCCCACGCAGAAACTTGAAACACTTGCGGTGTGCCCTGTAGCTGTTGCTGTGAAGCAGAAATGAAGATGCGCATATGTATATTTACCTTCTTCAAGAGCCATCAACCATCATGGGCAGCAGCAGAAGTTCCCCATTCTTTCAGCTGGAGCTTTCTGCAGGCCAGTAGGTCCTGGCTGTGCTTGTGCCTTGTGTTGATGAAGAACTGCAGGCTTCACTGAGTACAGATGCTGTTTATATCACCTTGATTTGAGCAAGGGTAAAAAAAACCAAAAAAACAAAACAACCCATGCCATTTTCCTAGTCTTCACCAATCAGGATTAATACGCTCTGGTAAAGTGATGGGGGAAGCTGGAATGCTAAAGAATGCTAAAGAACACTAAATTCACCAATAAATATTTAAAAGTGGATGGTGAAATAGATGTTTTTCTCAGAAGAAAAAAAAATCTTTGCAGCAAAGTGTAGAAGGGGGGAGAGAGAAGGAGGAGGAAAGAATGCATTTTGTTCTGTGTAATTTGGGACCTTTTGAAGAAGCACAGTAATTCCTATTGTGATGGGTGGGCGCTGATAGAAAATGACCTCAATGCTTTAATTAACTGTGCTGAAAGGCCTTGCAATTCTGTAGATCTTGGGTTGTGCATGCATTTTTTTATCTCTGGTTTAATGCACGAAGAGAAACACCAGACTCTGCATGATCAGTCACCACTATCCCCTGCCATTCTCGCTTTGAGGGGAAGCAGCTTTCTCCCACCATCTCACCACTCTCACATGAGAGATGAGTCTCTCATCTCACCAGTGCCCTTTGTAAGCCTCAGGGACATATTCTGCCCACAGATGGACCTGCCCGTAAATCCAGGGAGTTACAGCAAAGCTTTTATATTGGGCAAGTTCCGCATTAGCTCTGAAAACAGTTAACAAGGAACTATGATAAAAGTAGAGGTTATGTTTTATAGAAAATACATCTGCAAGAAACTTTAGCTGCCAGAAAGAGAAGTATCTTTTCTCAAGTGAAACATAAATACAGCCTTTTCCAAAAAGAATTTTTGGAATTTTTTTTATTAACTTGCTGTGCCTGGAGTAGACGTCAGCAGTTTCCATTCAAAAAGCTGGAACGTGCCTGGGTGCCCTGTGCAGCTCTCTCAGGGTGAGGAGAAGCTACATACAGTTTACCTGTGGCTGGAGGGCTGGGTCCTGCCTTTTGGGAGAGCAGGGAGAAAGGTGCACTGCATGAACGCAAGTGCTGTGAGAAGAGCAGCTAATGATTCCTTGGTTTTACCTTCACTGTGTCAGAGGCTGCTCTCTGTATATGCATGTGTCTGTCCTATACTGGAAAGAAACTCGGTATTTCAACAACTGAAAATATTATTCAGTGATGCCAGTGTACAGCTCTGTATGTGCAAAACCTCAAACAACTTACCTCTTTTTATGTGTGAATGACTTGTGTGGCAAACTGTAAAAACATCTTTAATAGTTATCTGCATCTTGCCTAGATAGGATGAGAGGCAATGGCCTCAAGTTACATCAGAGGAGGTTCAGATTAGATATTAGGAAAAATTTCTTCGCTGAAAGAGTGGTCAGGCATTGGAACAGGCTGCGCAGGGAGGTGGTGGAGTCCCCATCCCTGGAACTATTTAAAAAAAAATGTAGCTGTGGCACTTCAGGATATGGTTTAGTAAGAATGGTGGTGTTGGGTGGATGGTTGGACTCGATGATCTTAGAGGTCTTTTCCAATGTATAATTCTATGATTCTTTCCATCCAGCTCTCTGAGGGATATTTGGGCGTCCTGCCACTCTGAGCAGCTTCAGAGGTGCTGTTTGTTGTAGCAAAGAAACCATCATTTTCTGCAAGTATCATTTCTTAACCTTGAATTTTCTCCTATTTCTTACTCCACAGAGTTGTATTCAGGCTTGCCTTAGTTTGGTAGCACAATAGGTTGGATGTAATCCTATACAACTAATAGCTTTTTGTAAGCTAAAGAATAGATTTATTATAGGTTTCAAAGTTGTTGACCCTGTACAACTAAGACTAGGAGTTTTATACTACCATATATGTGTTTTCCCTCCAAGACTTGGCACTAGCATCTGCTTTCTGAAGGCCTCAAGATGTTGGACTTCGATTTTGTAGCAAGGTAAGTGTGTTAAAAGACATTTCTGAATAAGCCTTGAAAAATCTCTGTCAAAATTTACATTGATGGAATTAAAGCTGATGAAATCACTTGGCTTTATGTGAGAAAAAAGACTATGAAAGTATTTTAAAACTCTTTAAAATTATTTTTCTGCGGTGTACTCTGTAAAAGAATGCTGTGTGCTGCTCTCTGTGCAAAGGTTTCACCAAGACTTGCTCAGAGTAACCTGTGCAACGGGATGGCTTTGCCACACCATTGCACAGTACTCTTCCAAAATTCATAGCCATGAGACCTCTGCACCACAATAGCCATTACGTATTCCTATTGCATGTAAACAGTCAGGTAACACTTTGTCATATGTTATAAATACATTGTTGATTTTAATGCATGAAATGCAAATATCTTCATGGCAGTGTTCGGATTGTAAATTTGTTTGCTGAATGGTGTTATCTCATTGCACACTTATGACAGTAGGGATGTGCTTTAGATAAATGGAGAACAGATTTTGTACTCTTCAAAAATACCCTCTGTTAGTTCCAGTGTCTTGGCCAAAGGTGTTTAAGTTGATGATGCAGATAAATCATCTTATGGCTGTCCTGGCTTTACAGGACAGACAGAAGGAAAAAGTGACAGTAGCATGTTTATCCAGTAGCATACCATTTTACTTGAAATACACAGCCCTAGAAGGTTTGTTGCATATAAATATGACACATTTTTTCCCAGTTAGCATGTGTGTATGCAGAGTCACACTTTGATCTTTTTTGTTCTTGGATTGGTGTCAGTCACTCGAACTCCATACACAAATGAGTTGACTCTTCTTTGTCATGTAATCTTTATATTTGCTTACACTTGTGGAAAATAGGTTTTGAGCACATACACACCTGTTCAGAGTTTTCCACTCACTGGAGACGGAGGTCATGGTATGCACTCATTGTGAACTCTGTTTGCCCAGACAAATGTCAGCATAACGTAACAGTTGATGGAGAATCAGATAGTAAAACCTTTTTGCATTAAACAGCTTCTGTCAGGTCATTTTAATACCCTGTCACCCGTACACAACACACCCCGCAACTGAAGCATGCGGTCTGCTTGCTGTCCTTAGAACTGGCGCAAATTCCTCCAGATGCTTTTAGGTCCATAAATCAGTGAGTCCTTACTGTCAGCACCTCACCTCATGAGACCTACCTATGCGTTGTGACAGCTAGGTCATTTTTACCAAAAGGATTGGTGTTTCTTCCAGGTTGCTGTACACGCTTAGAAGTTCGTGTTTCAAAACCGTGCTTCCCTTTTGCCAGGAAACATCTGACTTTGATCGTATTGGCACAGAGGATCGTGACCTGCCCAAGAATTTCTCTTCCATGCTGTCAATACTGCACAAAATTCAACTCCTGAAATTTGCTATTCCACTCATCATTTTAAGTAAAACCTCAAGCTGACAACAGCATGGTCTTTTCATGAGTGTAGGGTCTACTTTTTTCATTCCCAAGTACCATTACACATCCCTCTGTCAATGTGAGATTTTTGTCATTTGAAAACATGTTTCTTTACTAATTTGTTGTGGATCTTTAAACCTGATTGTATCTGATGACGGCAAATGACAGGATAACTGTGCCAGATTTCCATTATTTGCTGTTTTCTGAGTTACCAATTATAAAATCACAGGCAGGAGGAGGGTGAGCTTGGAGGACACTGGATGCCTGTAGAGACCTCCAAGGCTATTGCTGGGATCAAGGAATTATAACCTGGCATGATGTTGAAGAAGAAGAAAACACCTGTAGGTCTTCAGAAAGGAGAAGGATGTGGGAGGTAAGTGACTATTTTGAAACAGCGTGGTGGTGACGACTGTTCTGGGAGAGATCACGGAGGACCAGGAGGGTTTGACAGCAAAATGGGCAGAACTGCATTTGACAGAGAGCACTCTGCCTCAGCAAGTGTTTGCATCAGAAAGAAAAAAAAGATGTTTCTCCACAAATTCAGGCTAAACCGAGCTTCCCTTTCTAAGTCCGTGCTAGTTACACACACACCCCATCTCCACTACTTCATAATACTACACAGTGCCCGTGGAGAACGCTTCTGGTTTGCCTCGCATGTTCAGTTCAACTTAAATAATTTGTTGAGTGAACGGACGGCCGGGGCCCCGTGTTGCTCTGAGTAATAAGCTGCTGAGCTTAGTGCAGGATGAGGGTTGTGTTCTGGGACTTCTTGGTGGACAAGGAGGAATTTTTCCCTGCATTATTTGTTCTTTGTTTTGACAGCAGTGCAGGACAGGCAGTGCAGACATACGCCCCAGGTTGTTTCAGTGTAAGACCTTGAATACCCTATTTTACGGGGAGCTCTAGGGATGCAGTCAGGTAATTTGAGGCTTTTTGTGAATATACGGTAAGGAGATAAAAGCTCAGGAAGTATGGGCTGGATGAGTGGTCGGTGAGGTGGATTGAGAACTGGCTGAATGGCAGAACTCAGAGGGTTGTCATCAGCGGCGCTGAGTCTAGTTGGAGGCTGGTAACTAGTGGTGTCCCCCAGGGGTCAGTACTG
>Ga0065711_1039740_pt1 | contig 17546 bp, 12 predicted proteins | sample Hoacrofraction12_FD_59098 | JGI IMG/M metagenome (GOLD analysis project Ga0065711, IMG submission 59098) | Hoatzin crop microbial communities from Cojedes, Venezuela - Epithelial fraction 12 v2 (version 2) | ecosystem: Host-associated > Birds > Digestive system > Esophagus > Crop | place... | reverse complement strand
GGAAGTTCCGTCTGAACATGAGGAAGAACTTCTTCCCTCTGAGGGTGACGGAGCACTGGAACAGGCTGCCCAGGGAGGTGGTGGAGTCTCCTTCTCTGGAGATATTCAAGTCCCGCCTGGACAAGGTCCTCTACAGCTTGCTGCAGGTGACCCTGCGTCGGCAGGAGGATTGGTCTAGATGACCCACAGAGGTCCCTTCCAACCCCTACCATTCTGTGATTCTGTGATTCTGTTTTCAAATGACAGACATAAGGTCATTGGGCTTCAATTTGCCTTGCCGTGTATTAGTCTCAGGCTCCAGAGTTTCCAAAAATCTTCGTCGCTCTTTCTGACTCATTTTCAAGAATGAGGGTGGCAAATAATTATTCTTGCCCATGCAAAAAACAATTCTGTCACGCTTTTATTTAGGATAGTCTCCTTCTGCCACACTTTATCAGGAGAACTGGAAACTGGGTCTAAAGGAGACTGCCTCTCCGCTTAGGGTCACAAAATGGCATTAGCTGTGATTCTGTGATTCTGTGATTCTGTGATTCTGTAGCTTACTTAAGGGGCTCCCAGGAGCCTAACAGGCAATGGGCTAATGAAAGCAGTTTCCCAACAGTTTCCCATCCTAGTTGGAGGGCGAACTTCAGCAGACACATGCATAGGTCCTATATGAAAGCAGCAAAAAAGGAAACATCTCCAGAAAACATTTGGACAAGTATCTTTTCAATCTTTTCTCACCATTAGTAGCACACCTAATAATACATATAGGTGTAGCAAAGATCGCAGATAAGGCGATGGTTCAGTCTTATTTTTTCCAAATTTAGTTTTTACAGAGCTTATGAAATCAGACATGGAATCAAAGTTAAAGGACTGTTATTAAGACCTAAATGTCAATAATTCATTGTGAATAGTAAAGCTGCCAATGTAAGCTTAATCTGGTCTCTTTGGTGTGTGTACATTATGATAGCCTTTGATTACACAATCAGAGATTACTTTGTGGTGAGGTAACCATCTCTCTGCGACATTGCTGGGAATCTGCTGGTCTAACATCAGAAATGAAGCTTTGAGTTTTTCTTACAAAGCTTGGAGGCCTCTCCTGTGGGGTAAGAGAAAAGCAGGGACCTTCAGAAGGCTGCCCTCTCCCTCTGCCATCATTTGACATACTCATTACAGCAGAGGTGTGGACCTTGTCTTAGAGAAAGATAGGGAGCTGTATTTTGTATGTGAGAGAATGTTCTGATTAAGATAGGGAATATCAAGGGAGAAAGGAGGAGGATTTTCAGCTTATCAAGAGATAAGGAAGCTTGATAACATTATGGAAAGCTATAACTTTCCTCCTTTTCCAGAGGAATTTTAGCAGTGTTAATGAAGCAATGGGTTTACAATATCTTGGTAGCCTCCTAGCAGTGAGGAAGTCAAGACAAAACCACAAAAACGTAGATTTACTGGCTGTATCTGCTTTTTATTCCACTATATCACATTCATACAAAGTATTCTTTCATGCATATTCACAATTCTGTTTGCAAGGGATAACATACGTGGTATCTGACCATTTGCCAGAGTTAATCTGTGCTGAGTCAAGCCTTGTGAAGGACAGACATATTTAGTAAAGCCAAAAAAGGGGAAACATTTAAGTTTTATCTGAAAGATGTCCTAGGATAATACTATGTATGAAAGGACATAATTAACCAATTCTGAGATAGATTCTCAATAAATTGACTTTTAGTAGAGTCTGTAATTTTAAACAACTGCTGTTTTAAAAAATAAATTATTTTGTTGCATTTGTACCACCATAGGCTTTCAGCTTTTCTAGAGTTCATGAATACCTTTGAGTGAATATTTATGCTGATAAATGCATGTACTGGCTTTTTAACATAAACATTATTACATACATGGCTGCCAGAAGAATTAGTGAGGAAGTGCAGATCGATGTGTTTTAAGTATGTTGATTTTCTACTCAGCTAATTGATCTAATATTGATAGTATTTGTAAATGCCTTGCCAAGTTTCCAAGGGAGAATAAGCTTAAACAAGGGCAGTTGTTGCCCATCTCAGTCTGTGTGAGGACGCAAAACAAGCAAGCAACCAGAAAAGCAGCGATGCTCACTTTTCACTTGAACATGTGGTTACTGGTTATTAGTCAAGTGCCTGGAGCCCAAGGAGTTTAAGAATTCATTCAGCTTTAGAGGATCACCTAGCAACAGTGTCTGGGAAACCACTGCTTTGAGAGTTTTTTTACTTTATTATGTTTTCAAATACAAGGCAAGAGTGTGCAAAGCCTCACATGAGATCAAAATCTGAGCAAATCAACATTCAGCATCCAGCTATCACCATAACAGGAATCATAAAAATAGGCTGCCTTACACTACTCAAATTACATGGAGAAATTATATTCCCCAAAACATTTGTGCAGACGAAGTCAGTCTCTCTTAAAAGTTCACTGAAGTCAGTGGTGCAGGCAACATGAAATCAGATTTTATTTAAAATATGGACAGGAAAAAATGCATCCAGCCCTCTTCCAGACCCATACATGTATGAGATACATTATTCCACAGAAATAGGAGGTTACTGCAAATCAACAATATTCAGTTCTTCAAACTGGAACTGGACCAGGACATCCATCTGAACTTCTTTCATTGCAAAAAATATTACTGTTCTGAGACCTAGTCCCAAGTGTACTGCAGAAAGTTTTGGGGATGGGGACGGCTTTTTTTCACCTTCACGTGTTCTAATAGCCCTTGGATTATTTCCAAAAGTGTCTCATTTAGACTTCATTTAAAAAACAGATCAGAGCACTCCCACACTAGGTCATGGTCCTGTAGGCTGCTGGAAGAAGCACGGTCTGTACCTGTCACATCAGGATCTTCATGTGAGCGTGATAAGGGAACACGGAACAAACATTTACTATGTTTTTCAGTTCTCAAGACTTTAATCTTGCATCTATGAGAAAAGTAGGCCACATACTGTGGATGTCTCACCATTATCCTGTGGGGACAAAATGTAGAACAGTGTGTTTTGACTTGTATGCCTGTAGGAGTTTCTGCATACTCTCTCTCCTTTTTCTCTTTCACACACAGAGGGAATATTTGTTCTTCAAATAATTCCATGTATTAGAGGGCTGTTAATACCACCGAGCCAAAGAAGCACTAACAAAATTGTCTGTATATATTGACTGGTATATCATCATAACGACTTATTCAATTAACTGTGGTAATGATAGCACATTGATATATGAAATGCTCAGGTGAATGAAGAGGTGTTTTGAAGTGCAGAAATATTTGGAGTCCTCTGAGGGAGAAAAGACAATTTTAAAGTATGGGTTTCTGAGAAAGGAAGTGGCTGGATATCGCTGCTCAGAAAAATCCCCAGTCCAAAACCACGCTCTAATAAACTTCAAACACAGCCGGATGTAAGGTGCTTGCTGCCACTGGTTCAACTGAAAACAGGTGTAGTCGTAGTCTCCAGCTCTCAAAGGAGAAGCTAAAGATCAGTCAGAGGAATGTGAGAAAACATATGGAAGTCTAGAGCATCAGTCTTCAAAACAAGGGACAGATGGAGCAAAATAAAGAGCCAATTTTTCCATTTACACTTTGATTACCTCAGCTGGGCACATTTGTTCCTGTACACACAGGGTATGGAGGCCTCCCTCAGTGTAGGATAAAGACAGTGGTGCGGTCTTCCTTTTGCGGACTGTGTAATCAACCATCACCCACCCTTGAGATATTTATAAGCATCTATAAGGTCCCCTCGCAGCCTTCTCTTCTTCAAGCTGAACAAGCCCAACTCCCTCAGCCTCTCCTCATAGGAGAGATGCTCCAGTCCCCTCATCATCCTCGTATCCCTGTGCTGGACTCTCTCCAGTAGCTCCTCATCTTTCTTGAACTGGGGAGCCCAGAACTGCACACATTACTCCAGATGAGGCCTCAGTAGGGCTGAGTAGAGGGGAAGGAGAACCTCCCTCGACCTGCTGGCCACACTGCTCTTGATGCACCCCAGGATCCCATTGGCCTTCTTGGCAGCCAGGGCACACTGCTGGCTCATGGTCAACCTGTCGTGCACCAGCACTCTCAGGTCTCTCTCCACAGAGCTGCTCTGCAGCAGGTCCGCCCTAAGCCTGCTCTAGGTGACCTTGCTTCGGCAGGGGGGTTGGACTAGATGACCCACAGAGGTCCCTTCCAACCCCTAACATTCTGTGATTCTGTGAATACCACAGTGGTGTCTAGAGCCTCTGCCAAATCATCATCTTCTACCAGAATATCTACATGCCATATAAGCCCTGCTCATGGCCCTGAGTTCCCATAGAATCATAGAACCATTAACATTGGAAAAGACTTCTAAGATCATGTAGTCCATCCATCAACCCAACACCACCATGCCTGCTAAACCATGTCCAAAAGTGCCATATCTACAACACCTCCAGGGATGGTGACTCCACCACTTCCCTGGGCAGCCTATTCCAACGCCTGACCACTCTTTTAGTAACGAAATTTCAGTAAAGGAATTCTTCCTAATATCCAATTACCATCACCATTGGTGATGAGAAATACACACTTTTATAATGTCTGCTTTTTACCAGACAATGACTTTTAACTGAAATCGATTGTGTCTAACAGTGACTATTTTCCTGTACTAATTATAAAAGAAGACCAGGTGACTAGCTAACTCAGGTGTACATACATGAAAGTAAAATGCAGTCACATGCCAGCATTATTCTGGGACCATTTAAAGCATCTAATGGAATTTTTAGAGGTACCTGGGGCCCAAGTCATCTGCAGTGCCTGGGCACCTATTTACCTCTTTAGCCTCTGTAAACATGTTTGTACATGTGCATGTGGGTACAAACATACTTTTATTTTTACACTTCATGCAGTTAATTTAAGCACCTTCGGGCTCAGCTGGTTTCTGAGAATCGCTTCTCCAGTCACCCAGTTTTCCTTGTTCATTGTAATAACTGGGCACCCGACACATAGCTGAGGATCCCATTAGGCTGTAGGGCATCCAGGGATTAGGTGCCACATCACGTGTTTCCATATTTTTGATGCTCTGGGTTACCAGCAGGAAGGAACTTCTGGCAATTCCAGCAGGGACTTGGAGACACGGCAGAGCAGGCAAGGCCCACCGTCTGGCCACGAACAGTTCCTGGGTTCGCCTGCGAGTATGCAGCCCAGATCCACAACCACAGGAATTACCTTTCCACATTTCATAACCACCTCCAGGTCCACACCTGACATCTTTAGAAACACAACTTTAGGAATTTTACAAATTGTAAAGAAATCTCTTTATTGAATGTCCAGTTTTCTCTTCATTTTCCCCTGCTGGTACTACTGTTTGTAAATGCTGACAATGCCTTTCAGATGCCTTATTCCCCGTTGCCCAGCTCTTCTGGTCTAACAGAAGGGACACATTTCTTTTCACTTAGAATCACCTATGCATCACATAAGCTATCACTTTTCTTCCTCACCACAAGATCCTTGTGTCTTTGTGCTTTACTACAGAACAAAACAAGATGGCCTGATCCACGCTGCTTACACGGTCCCCGGACCTTCCTGTCCTGAAAACAACACTGGCACTTCTTTGACTCTGGTACACCTGAAAGGTAGTGTTGGAGCACAGCGGAAAGTAAACCAATCCTTTCTCCTGTATTTTCCTTTCCTTTCTGAGCTGGGTGAATTGGGGTAACCATTCCTGCTCTGCTCCATTCATTTCCCTGGCTACTTCAGTCAGAGGAGATTTGATAGCAATGTCTCTCCCCTGTCCATTTGGTACCACCCTGATACAAGATACTCCCTTCCCCATGTGCATCCCCAACTGACCCTGAGAGATACGTTCTGACTTCCCTGAAGCCCAAGTCTCCCCCTGAGGTCAATGAGTGAGGTGGGTGCAGAAGGAATGCTGGGTTTTGCCTAAAATACTTTTTTTTCTACGCCTTTTGTGACTCCTGTGTAATTAGGATCATGTGGCAAAAAAAAGTGTTTCGAATCACATAGCATTTTCCACAATGGTTCTTGGTCTCCACTTTCTTGATCCAAAAATATCACAGTCATGTTTATTTTAACATCACCATAATGTAAACCAATTCAAAGATACGAAGACTAACAGGGGTTACCACCAGCTAAATAGCAGGGTAATAAATATCTAGTGACACGTTAGAAGGCTTGTTGCGGGACACCAAGGGGAGTTCAATCTCTCTAGACTGGGTTGCAAAACAGTAACTCCTTTAAGCCAAAAGAAAGAGAAATAAATTGTCCTGGTGGTATTTATTTACTTGTAGCATTTCTGTCAGCTGCATCCCTCTCTTTCAGTACCTCACTTTGTCAGCTTCCCGTATCACGGAACTGGTTGCTTTTCAGGATCTACTGGAGGAGCAAAGCCTGGCAGAAAAGAGAGGCAAACACAGGATAGGCTCCTGGTCTTATTTATAACATGTCTTCACTGACAACAGAGGATGCTTTAGCTCTGGAAGGTAAAGCTAATGTTAACTGTCTACTATAAAACCATGGTGGAGACAGGACACTAATATCCTGAGGTTGAATCTGTCCTTTGCCACCAGCAATTTTTTAGGAAAGGCTCTTACAACCACTGCAGACAGTGCTATTTGCAGGAGGGACTGTCTTGTGCCTCCATAACTAAGTCTTGCTAAGGGGATAAGTATGTCCTGTTACTCAGCATCCAGCTTTTTTCTCTGGTGCTTTCTTCAGAGCTTTCCACCTGGGAAAGACCTCAGTGAAGGACTGTTATTTTACTGAGAGGTGATTCGGAGAAGACGACCGCAAGCAGAGAAGTTACATGCAATAAGGTAATTAGAGTGCGTTAGTTATCTTGTTACCAAAACAAACTCAGCAGCAGAAACTCCCAAGTTTTTGTTTCAGAGAAAGTCAAGCCTAAGATAGTTCTCCAAGATTTTCAGGCCCACTTCCCTACTCGTGTGTAGGGTTGCGCATCATGGGTACTACCGAAATACAAATGGTACATTTGACTCACAACAACCTGATTTTTTAATGACATCAGAGATGAGAGGAGTAAGGATGCAGTCTTTGGGTGCAGATACAGGAGAGACAAAGGATACAGAGGAAACAAAATATGCCCTCCTCCTTCAGAGGCTGCAGCATGGCTGCTCTCCAGGCAGCCTCTGATGGAGGGGAGAAGGCAGAAAGGTATTTATTATTCTTCCCCCTTGTTAGATGGTGATAAGGAGAGTATCTCCTTCTAGAACATTCCCTATGAAGGTTTGCATGCTGCACACTATTTTATACAGAGATGACCATAAATGCACAGCATGTAACTGGCGAAAGATGTGTTCAGCCATTATCACTTGAACTTCTGTGCTGATTGTTCTTCAGGGACAATGAGAATTAGGGGTGATAAAATCCTGTGTTCTGTGGTATCATTCTTGACAGAACGAAAAGGCACTAATTAAGCTTCCCAACGGACCTGTGTGTAGCTGAGCAAAATGCAGTACAAAGAGGTTAAAGGTCCTGTTTTCAAACTTGCTCCTCGAAAGATGGGCAAGTAATTTTACACATCCAAATTTTAAAGCATTTTCTTGAGACCTTCGCCTGTCCATGCAATGAGGCTACAGCTGTCCCAGAAAATACCTCAGCAGTACTGCTTCTGGGCCATAACCACAAAAATTACTCCTCCTCTCTTACAAAAGTTATTCCAAGACAGTGAAGAGTCTATCGGTAGTAGCAAATCTACCTTGAGAATAATCTGTTTTAAACCTACATTTTTGAAGGTTTGTTTAAAGCTCCAGAGGAATGTGCTAGTGCTTGTTTTGGGAGCTCATTCCTTCCCTCTTCTTGGCAAGACAGGATTTTTGTCTTGAGCAACGCAGTCCTCAGACAGGGGGTTACAGGGCTAGTGAATCCCAACCAATGGTATGCGCTCATCTGGCTGGTGAAATCCTTTTGGCAGGAGCATTCCCTTGACCTGCCATGTAAAGGACCCAAGACCACATTCCAGGAGGGCAGGTATTCCTGAGCTGTTTGTAGGTGGGAGGCAAGACATAAAACATAACAGATAATGGTTCACGTGCAGCTTGGCCTGAAAGGTCATTGATTTTACATACTTCTAAATCAAACTGGCAGATGTGAAAACAACATCATAAACCCATTCTTCATAGTGTTTTTTTTCCATGGTTACAGTGATTTAATCCTGTATGAGCTCAGTTAAACAGGTTGCATAACGTTTGCCTCCCTGTCTCGAAGTCTGTAGATGTTATAGTAGCTTTTACGTGGTTTATTTCTGGTCTTTCACCAGCATTAGGAAAAGAAAAGGCTCAGTTTTTTGTATTAGAAGCAATTGATTTCCACTTTGGGGTCCACTTTCTGTTTGACTCTCTTCAACCTCATGGAATTATAAACTTGTAGGATTAAAGAATTTTCTGACTGTAATGAATATGTCTGATTACTAAATGAATGGCTACAGAAACTAAGGTTAAAAAACAATAGATGCATTTCCACCAGTACCAATGTAATGGAAAAAAGGGGAAAACAGGATGTAGCCTGGAAAATTTATTATATTTTCATATTGCTGAAGACTAACGCTACCATATGTCTGAATTTTCTGAAATCTCCTCCCTTGCTGTCAAGAAATTCTGAGGATTTTTCTGTATATGCTTGGAATTTCTAGATTTACCAGGTACCTTCAAGTCAGATAGTACTAAACAGGCCGTATGGAAACCACTGACTTGTTCTTGAATGATATCTATCTGACACTACGGGAAGTATCAGCAACTATGTGAACGCGGCCTGCATTTGATACATGTATATACATAGACCATGAGTCTTCCCTGCCCTGAAAGCCTCAAACCCAACATGTGTACCACGCAGTATGCAGAAACATGTTGCTACCCCAGAAATGCCCAGCAATCTCAGAAACAGCTTCTTCAGTGAAAAGAGGCTATGTTATTATTGCTGAGGGAACTCAATGGGAGCTGCTTTTCATTGTATGGCCCGGCTTTTAAGAGGATAAACTTTGGCTTCTATCTTTGCTGCTGAGTTGCGCTGATAGCTTGGACAACCCAGCAGTGCTGACGCTTGTGCATGGATCCGCGGCGGCGGCACCAGTGTCGCCCAGCACATCCAGCACAGCCTGACCCCGGACTGCTGCTCATGCTGGTGTCTCCCAAACATCTGACTCTGCAGCAGCGCTCAGCTGCGCCCCAGGGCTGCGAGGCATCCACCCATGAAGTCCAGACAAAGGCAGAAAATCCTAAAAATCTGTTCTGTCGGGATTTTCAGTTAGATAAAGCAGACCTGTCCAGAAGAATTTAGGTTTGCAGTCGCATTAGGAAAATTGTGCTTTTACTAGTATGGCTTGTTTCATTTGAATCGTAAAATGATTTTTTTACACCACTAGAAAGCAATCCAACAGACTAAGTGTACCTTATTCCCCAAATCTACAGGAACTCTCATACTGCTAAAGCATTCCCAGTGTAGGTACAACCTGTGTTTCAGTCACTCCTCTCCAAAACAGAAAAAACTCTCTCTAAAAAGGGTCTGGTGAGAATTCAGTCATCAATGCAGGAGAAGTGCTTTCAGATCATCACAGAAAAAGTCCAATTGCATAAAGGATTATATATCAATATTATATAATCTTTTTCAAGGCTTTATGACATTATAAAAGCATGGAATAAAAACACAGTTCTGGCTTGCAAATAAAATGTGACTGCTTTGAGTATTTGAAAATGATGCTTTATTAATTTGTCAGAAATCAAACGTAAATCCATGTAATACCTATCAGGCACATATTTCTCAGTTTAAAAATTGTACAGAGTATTCCTAATTGCCCGCTTGATTTTACAGTTTTTCTTCTCTCTTACTGGACCATCTCTTCATGTATTTCAAAGTTTCCTGTTATTGTATCTACATATGGCATGTACTAGTTCCTTATGAAAATGGAAATTCAGTAAGATGACATCTGTCTCCCTAAGTAAGAGGGATGTACAGGAATTAAAAATACGATTTATTTATTTAAAGCCTACAAACCAAATCAATATTTTATTTTCCTGAGCACAGGCTGCCATATCATATTTATTTTGTAGCATGATTCGTATATTTGGACTTTATTAAATGCCAAGCCATGGAAGTTCTATTCCGTTCACCAATTTCTACATATTGCAAATGCTGTTGAAAGCATTTCCAATCCCCAATAACTTTTTAAAAATGCAATTGTCTGAAAGATCCCAAGTGAAGAGCAAAGTGAACAAAGAATGCGTGAGATTACTGATTATGACTGGAAATTTTCCTGTTATTAGCAAGGCCAAATAGAGTGAAAGAGTAGTAACATTTCTACACAGAGTAGCTTGGATGGTGCCTGAGTAGCCTGGATTGTGCCTAAGGATGGCAAATAACGACCATCTCATCTAGAAATAGCTGAAGGGTGATTCTTCGTATACTTCCTCAGACACTTCTGAACTCTTGCGCTCCCTCTGCCATGCTTCGGAGAAGCACTGGATGCAGTGCCAGGCCTGCAATGGCCACTAGTGATTTGACTGTGGGCCACCGAGCAAGCAACCCCTCAGCTTCACACTTCTTGTCCTCATCAGCTGGGCGAGAGAGCAAGCAGGAGAGGAAGCAGGCACCTCTACCCATCCGGGGTCTTGGGCGCTGGATACCTGCCAACCACACGCTTCAAAATGCTCCTCCCGGCGCTGGATCTCTGCCTTGCTGGTGTGGAGGACATACATCTGACCATGTACCTAGGCTTCTACTGGGTGTAGTTTGTACCAGCAGGACACAGCAACTAACCACTTTGGCAGATCGAGTATCTACGGGCTTGAGGGGGTTAAATGAGTGGCTGAAGTACTGGTTCAGCCTTCATTAGCCCTGGGGCATTGGATTACTGTGTGTTTTAAGGCCCTGCTCTTCTCTGTATTGGCAGAGACTTTCCATTTAAAAAGAGGTCTGTTGTCAGACTCCCAAACCCACACAAAAAGAACGAACTCACCTGATTAAGCCCACCTAGACAAACAGATTAGGCAGCTGTTGTGCACCAACAGGCAGAGTATAGTATGAGATGACATGATAAACAGCATGCACATTGTTTGGAAATTTCTGTCTCTTCAAGTTGAGATTAAATATTTATCGAACACACAAAGACTGACTTCTATGTGGCCATTGTCTCTGTTTCTCCAGGACAATAATTCATTCAGTAATTCTTCACATATGTTCCATTCATTCAAGCTTCATGCACACCTTGTACACTGGGTCAAATTCTCTTCTCAGCTTTCTTTGCAAACTATTGGAAATCAATGGATGTAGAAGTGATTCACAGGAATGAAAACAGAGACACGTGCTTTTTTTTTTCTGAGAAAAGCCTTTTGGGATTATAAGCGTGAATTTGAGCAGAATTTGGGATATGATACCGTGACTTTTCAAGAGGATTTAAGAAAAATGTGTCTACATCCTATTGCCATATGCTTTCTGCTATGAACATCTGGTTCCAGTGAGATCTCACTGTGGGATATTTTGTAATGCAAAAACGTGTTAAAGAGACTTTTGGTCAGAGAAAGGTTTGGTCACAGACGCTTTATCCTCAGTGCTATATGTACAGTAAGGCTCCAGTCTGTACATTATGTGTCTGGGGACAATTAAATATCTACAGCCAACCAGGAGGCATTGATCTTAGCAGGAATAACAGCCAGGCTGCAGACAGACAGATTGGAGTTTGTTGTGAGATCAGGATATGATGGAGCAGTATGGAAGAGAATCCACAGCACAGAAAATAGAACAATATATCACGTGCTAATGGTATCATTTTTTTGCTGACTGCTTAGCCAGTCATTCTTTCCTCTGAAACCATAGCCTGTGGCAATTAAAGCAAGGCAAAACCACAGTTTTTCCTTAAGAAGTCACTGAAATTTAAACCTGTTCATTGATGAAATTTCTTCATGACCTCTGGCAATTTCTGACTTAATGGACTGAAATTTGAGGGTTTACATACTTTCATTCAAAAATAATATATATGCTGGATGTATATACATAATGAATATACATTAACTTGGCTCTAGTTTTTAGGTCTCGATTTCCCTAAGTGGCTAATGATTCTGAATTTCAGAAATTAGATGTCCACTACTTCTCAGAAAATCAAAGCCTTCTGAGGAAAATCAGACACTCAGAATGTGAGATCCTCACAGCATAGGCCCTAGCTCATTTTATGAGCTATTGCATCTGATGATATCATCTGGCAATGAATTCCTTGCATGATTTGTGTATGTGAATGTCACGGACTTGCCAGTCACCCTAAGCAGCTTTTACCCAAGGGATAAGGAAGGTGACCCATGGCTGTGCCTCACAGTTCAAAACCTATATAAAATGCAATTTGGTATTTAAATCAAATAAGGGTGCGCTGTTGCCATGTTTTCTAATCTGACACAGCTGAATGGGTGCTGTAAGTGGCACCTGATGCAATGAATACAGAGAGGAGATGGCAAGAGAGAAGAAGCAACAGAATTAGTTTGACAAATTTTTCTTGGAAAGGCAGGTGCTTTCCTTGGGGTGGGGAGCGATAAAATACCCTGGACAGGATGGCTTGCACTGGGGAGGGCTGACTCTAGGCAAGTAGCAGAACTGTTTGCCCAAGCTAGGCACTAACAAGCTTGGGCAGAAAAGCAGCAGAGTGGTCAAAAAAGGGTTTTCTTGGACTCGCAGCCAGAGAGGACTGAGATGCAGGGGTACAGCAGGGAGACTGGATTGATGGAGCCGCAGCCAGAAAAACCTTGGGTTGCTCATGCTAGGGAGCCCTGGGAAGGTGTTCAGATTGTCGAGCATGCAGCAGACGCAAGCAGCAAGGAAAAGCTTCAGGAGTGGATGCTCCTAGTGTAACGGTGTGTGTTGCTCAGTGAGGTTGCTTTTCAAGAAAGTCGTAGTACTAACACTGGTAGGTTTTTGATCAGAGATGTAAGACCTTTAGATTTTGAAACCAGGTTGATTAAGTCCATCACCAGAGGAGTTCAGTGTGAAAAGAGAGCTTTTGGTAGCACATTTTTTGCAAAAGTCACACAACTCTAAAAAATTTCCTCTGTGATGCTGCTTAATTGGATTTCTGTAACTTTCCAAACATACTGCCAAGACCAACACTGCTTCGAAATACTTGGCACAGTGGGGATGGTGGCCTATGAGGTGAACAAGTTAGGTTCTTTCAAATGGAAGTCAACTCTGAAACCCAGTAATGCTAGATTAACTTTAGGCACAAAATTTTGAAGTCTGACTTCTTCCCAATAAAAACATTAAAAAATTAGGAAAATCTGTGCAAACTGCAAGACCACCAGCTCGTTGCGGTTTTGTAAAATAAGTGGAAGTGACATACTGAGATCAGCTTGGAGAACTGAGCAGATTTTCCCTCTTTCTGTAACAAGCTGGAATAGCTGAAAGTAAAACAGGGCATTGTGGGACATATTCAGGTGCCTAAACATAGATGAGTAGTGTTTTTCCAGATAAGTTCTGGTTCTCAAAACACTCATGTGGGCTATGGGAACATGGCCTTTTGCAACAAGACAGGATACCGTAGGGCATCTATATTTTGCTGCACATATATCTTCAGGCACCCAAACCATTTCCTAGGTGTCTTCAGGTGGGACTAATGTGGCTGCTTGCCCTTCATACTTTAAGAAATCCATCCCTGAATAGCTTCACTGTATCCCCAAAGGTGATTAACAGTGCTAAGGTGAACTAGCACATGGGTTCAGCAGCGTAGAATGTGATTAAATTTGCAACACCAGGATCATTTGATGTTTTCCTGCTAGCATGCACATTTTACACCCCAAATTGCTGTGGCAGTATGCACTAAGCCGAAGCCTGCTGTTCCCCACCGGGGCTGGGAGCTGAACTGGAGCTGTGGAAAAGTACCCTCTTCCTTGGGTGGGAGATCTGACCCATTGCCACCCCATGCTCGTCCCTCACATGTTTGTTCCAGCTGCCCCTTCTCTTCCCAGAGTCTTCTGCTTTATGACATCTGTCACTTTCCTTGTATAACTGCTCTACCAAATGCATAAAATGCTGCAGCTTTACACCTCTATGTATACTGAGACAAAACACATTTTTTTGAATGCCAGAAGTGCTCTAAGCGAATTTCTGTGACTACGTTGAAACAGATTAAGAGCATTGGGGTGGGTAGATCATGTCTGCTCCAGGGTGCCAGTGGTGACATGGGACATCCTCTCCTCTCCCACCCACATGGTCAGGATGCAGAGCTGAGCCTGGGGTGAGCTCCAGCACCCACCAGCTGTCAGCTGCCTCCCCTGCACTGGGATCTCAGGGTGCTCCCAGTATTAAGGCTCAGTACAGCACAAAAGCAACCTTGTCGGTCAGGGAGAGAAGCATTATTACTCAGATCAAAGTCAGGATTTGTTTTCTGTTCTGAGTCACAGCTAGAGTTATTGCTCTATATCTTATCAGTCATATTAAAGTTTTGAGTGACTATAACTCAAAATAAAATACTTAAACTAGTGCAATTAATTCTTTTAACATGTTTCAGCATTTAAAATTATTATCCTTGACTGTGGCATAAGAGTAAAGAAAAGAAAAAGACAGACTGAGACTCTAACTTTATTCCAAGCACTAAACCATGTATAAATTATAAGGATTTTGGACAAGGGGATTATAATGTGATATCAAATTATTAAAAGGCTTTAACACGCTAAGAGAGTTCACAGCCTTTGGCGCTGCTAACATAGAATGTTTCAGTAATGCTTAAACAACTTTTCTGCAGATCCTCCTTTTTTATTTTCTTTGATCATATTTCTGTCTTCATAGCAGTAAATGGAAAAGTTACAAGCAGAACACCAGAATGCCTGGGCTGGCCAGACACTAAAACAAAGGACCCTGGCTTCAAATCATGACATTTAGTTGTCTCCAAGTTGCCTCTCAGCTATCAAAACTCTCAGTTATTGAAAGCTAAGACATGTTGTCCTGCTGCTTAAGCCGAGACATGTTGTCCTGCTGCTTAAGAAAAGGATAAAGTACTGGTATGGCTTTCTACAGCATTTACCACTGGGAAAGGTCAAGAACCTCCAGCTAAATAAACCAAACTAACCTCAAACTCTAAATGGCCAAAGTAGATGATAATTACGAAAACCCACCACAGCTTGGTATTGTCTGTGCAGACAAGGAAACAAGAGGAAGCAGAAAGCATTCACCCTCTGAATTTCCACTGGAAAAGGGAGACTCTTCCCAGATACAGAGGACAGGCCATTACCTGGGAAGCTGGGAAGAGCCAGGGATCGAAGGCACCGTCAGGCTGAGGGTGGAACATCCCAGGGAGGCCAGGATAGCTCCACCAGCGTGAGAACTGCTGCCCCATCAAAAGAAAAGGGGCTCAAACCCCCAAGGTGAGATCAGCTGTAACTGGGCAGCCTGGATGAACTCATGTATCTGAGGGTAGGGCAAGCAAGTCAGATGGTAACTTCTACCCCAGGCAGTCCATGGAGAAAGTAGGACAAAAGGAGCACAAGGCACAAATGCAATCTCTGCTTTTGTTCAGGTTATCAAAAGAGTGCAGGGACAGATTCTGAAACACTGGGAAATTCACAGTCAGGGCAAGATGTACGAGAGCAGACACTAATGGGAGGGCCAGAAGACCTTTGCAACCAGGAAGACCCAGTGAAGCTTCTATATTGTTCACTGCAGAAGGACTTCAGCACATGGAGCGTGGGACTCTTTTTGGAAAACTGAGAGCTCTTTTAGACCCCAAAATTGAAGATCTGGACATACAGCCATCTTTGCTGTCTTTATCTCACCAAAGATCTTGCACAGTGACCATAACAAGCACCTGTAGTAGTTTTCTACTTCTTTCCTGCAAGACATTCAAGCACAAGAGGATACCTGAAGTAGATCCTACTGCTTGTGTCCTTCATAAAAGAGCTGCCGAGCCATCACTAAACAGTATAACTTATATACTGTGATCTTTCTATAGCTATCATTCATTAACGTGGCACCTTGTCTTCCTCTGATTCACAGATAGATCTTTCAAAATGAGACCAATGACAGCATGGACAATAACAGAGGTGTTTCATTGTGTAATATGCTGAATAAGAAGTACATCTTTGTGACATACCTCTCCTCTATGGTTCCGAAGCTTAAAGCAAATATGAATAAATTTAACTCTGCTTCACTTCCTAGGGAGGCAGATCTCTCTCTATTTTGTAGAGAGGTAAAGCTAGGCACAAAGGGCAAGATTTTCAAAGATACTGAAGTGCCTGAAGATGGAGAAAAGCCTTTTGGGATTTGCAGAGTGCTTATGCAGAGTAGGTGCCTGCCTCCCACCGAGATCAGTGTTCTGTATCTGTTCAACAGATGCAAATCTGACAGCTGGCTCTGTTAAAACAATATTTGCTGAGGATAAACCAACTGCATACAACAGAGAACAGATACAGGACCCATGCTCCAGTTTTCCTCCCAAGATAGGACCAATATGACATTCACGAGACTCAGAAGTCTCATACTTCTGTCCACAAGTGGCTTCTATCCAGCATTGGTCAGGCTGTGCCGTGCTTGGCTGCTCTTGCCATAACCCCACCCTTTCCAGGAGCTCCTACACGTCCCTCAGGGGAACCTTCTGCTATTTTTCCCAAAGCAATTGCCTTTAGCCATCTTGTCTGCCTTCTGCTGCAGCAGTCATTCAGCATCCCAGTTACAGATTAGCCTTCTGCTTGAAATAGTTGCTTTTATCTCTTAATGTCTGAAGAGCTAAATAATTTTAACTGCATCCATTTTAGCTACCCAATCTCTGGCGTGTTCAGAAAACAGTATCGAAAGGCTCCTGGACTGGCTCTTTAGCAACTTGCCTAGGAAGAATTAATTCACAAGAAGACTGGGATATCTCATGTAAAAATGTACATACCAGCGCAATTCCAGTTGTTCAAGCTGTGTCTCTGGACATGCCATGAACTGCCTTCACCTGCTACTATTGAGCAATTTGACACCTGCAGGACAGCTAAATCTGCCCTCATGCATTCCTGACCTGCTGGGAGGCACCAAGCCTGTAGGTGTGTTTGGGGTGCAACTCGCATACATCTGCAAATCGGCATCCAGAGAGCAGGGGGACAGCAGCACTCGTTCAAAACAGTGCCCAAGCAGCAGCTCCTGCCCACAGCTCTACTGCCACCCCCATCCCCCCTCAGAGATGAAGAAAACTCAGGTCCACTTCTCTCTTTCATCAGAAAGGATTCAAACCAAGATGTCCCACCTTCAGGAAAAGGACAATCCTGCGGGCAGTCAGAGGATACAAGAGTGAACGTCAACCTGGACCCAAGCAGACAGTAAGAGGGCCACCCCAAATCCTGCCCCTGACCTGCAGCCTGTCTGTGTACTTTGACCAACAGCTATTTGATGCACTGTTCAGCTTTATGACAGCAATTTACATTTTAAGAGTGATTTCAGGGAAACATATAAGTCTACCCATGGCCTCAGCCAAATGAGGACTTTTGTATGGAAACAGCGCAGCAGTTCGCGCGGGCAGGGCGAGCGGGGAAGGCGACTGGCAGGGTACAGCCGCCCCTTCTGGCTACTCGAGTAGTGGGCATCGCTCTTCCAGGAGATATTCTAGCCATGGTTACCACCC
>Ga0065711_1039739_pt1 | contig 17546 bp, 8 predicted proteins | sample Hoacrofraction12_FD_59098 | JGI IMG/M metagenome (GOLD analysis project Ga0065711, IMG submission 59098) | Hoatzin crop microbial communities from Cojedes, Venezuela - Epithelial fraction 12 v2 (version 2) | ecosystem: Host-associated > Birds > Digestive system > Esophagus > Crop | place... | reverse complement strand
CCGCCTGGACAAGGTCCTGTGCAGCCTGCTGTAGGTGACCCTGCTTGGGCAGGGGGGTTGGACTAGATGACCCACAGAGGTCCCTTCCAACCCCTAACATTCTGTGATTCTGTGATTCTGCGATCTGTTTGTCTTTTACTTACAGAAATCTGCCCATTAGCATTCAATGCACATTGCTATATTTAGTTTTCAGAAAACATAACACTCATTCCACAGGAAGATTGGGAAAAAAATATAACTGTGGCCTATTTCTTTATTATAAACCTGTTGCTAAGGTATTTCCATTGATTTTCTGCTATATAATGTATTTCTAAAGCACTGTAGGAGTAAATTTAGGATCCAAAGCAAGAAGAAAAAAAGTTTCTCTAGCAAACCTGAGTTTGGTCAATCAATCATTATGAAATAAAATAGGGAAAAAAAGATCCTTCTTACTGAAGAGCTGCACTGCTGTTCCACAGAGCTGTGTAGGCCTCCTGCAGGTTAATCAAAATTCATTGGACAGGCTTGAGATGGGTTTCTAGAGAAGTGAAAACAGTCAGACAGTTAGACACCAAGCATCCACTACATCTGCTATTTGCCATTTATCACAGGCTTTCCTGCTTCCAAGCCATGCATGGGAAGGTCTCATGGTTTGCAAAGCAAGTATGGAGCAACCATTTGCTTTTCACCAGGGGCTGGACAGGAGATACAAGTTACAGGAGAGGGTTCAATGCAACAGAAAGTCTGGCCTCGCATCAAACTTGGCCCAAGCCAGCTCTGCACCATGCCAAGACTGGCCCATAAGCATCTAAATCCAGGATCGAGGTCCTTAGGAAAGCTCATCTGATATCACAAGGCATGGAGGGTAGGCCATCATCTCTGTGCAGGCTTTTTGTGGATAGCAAACCTTATTCAACAGTCACACCTTCATAGTTAAAAGCAAGCCTGTCAATACAGGCAAGAGGACTGCTCCAAGTACTCCCTGCCATTTCAATATGCCATGTGGATGCTTTTCCAGTTCACAGATGCAGTGCAGCACTCAGAGGAGTCAGTTTCCACCTCTGCTGTTAGCTTCCTTGTATTCTATTCCCTGCAGCCATTCAGTGGCCTTACAAAAAGGTACACCTACAGTCCATTTCCAAATCTGAATAATACCATGAATGCAAATGCAGGTGTGTCAGCTCATCCACATCTCATTTTTAATTAAATCACCTACACTGTTTCAAAAACATTTAGAAGGTTAAAAATGAAATTAAGCCTGTCTTAATTTTATGTGGTGGAGATTAATCGTATGTACTACAAGATAACAGAGACAGCCTCATTAGTACTGTTTACTGTGCGCATCCATGACAGGAGAGAAGAGAGCCAAGAAATAATTTAATCATCTCGCATAAAGAAGCAAAAATAAGCATATCTGAGAGTTCAGCACAAAGTTCTGACCTATGAAGCAACCTTATTTAGAAATCACCATAACAGAAAGTGACAATTTCACAAATTACACAAGGTTCATTTTTTTTTCATAACTACTATCATTCCAGCAACTTCGCCACTCCACAGCTGGTTTACATGAGCAAATTGCTTCTCCATCTCAGTCTGGGGCAGTGGTTTTCAACCCCACTCCAAGGATTCATGGACTTCTGAGGGAGTGCAAATGGTAACTAATAAAGCACATACATAGGGTCTACATGGATCCAAATTCTCTTAAATGGTCTGACGCTCTTCTGGGAGAGATTTAACATTTCATGTATTGGGAGTATTTGAAAAATCACCTGTCCAAATGGTAAATTATTAGGAGCAGTGACTGTGTCTTACAGGGGAAGTGTACAGCATCCCATTTTGTTGACTCTAAAGCAACAGAACAGAAGCAAACGTGAATAATGTTGCTGGACTAGAAAGATCTGCTTGGAAATCATACATATAGTTTTCTTTGCTGATTTCCACTTTGAATAAATAGCCCCACATCCAGATGCCCAGTCCAATTTCAGCCTTCAACAGTTTACCAGCCCAGGTAAACAACAACAGTACCCTTCCCTACAGGATTTCCACCCTGAAAACATCCTTCCATTCCCTTCAAAGCCAGGGTGGGCAAAGCTGTATGTTCATACTAACTTGGGTGTGACAACATCAGTAAAACAAGAAAGCGGGAGAGGGAGTGGGGCAGGTGCTAAGACTTCCTTAGCCCTCTAAATGGGCTGTTCTCCAGCAAAACACTGTCTGAGACCAACTGGTCCCTGTCCCAGTGGGGACCAGGAGGCCTGCGGAGCTAGACCAGCCCAGCATGAGAAAGTGCTTCACTAAGCCACTGATTTCAGAGCTTATTTCAACTATTCACCTATTCTTCATTACCTGGAGGCTGCACCCTCACTGTCAACTCATGAGACCCTCATAAATAACTGCTTGCTTTAAAGCACCTCATTAAAACTTGCATCTCCTTTTAACTACATTCCTATAAATCAACAGGCTCTTTACTACAGTCAATAAACCACATGAGCAGGGGTTAGTTCTTAGCATCTGGCTCAAATCCACCTCTATTTTGGCTAATTGATATCTCTAAGTGAATAACTGTGCAGAAGTGACTTTTGGTTAGAAGAGAAATTTATACCTGAGAGACCTGTTCCTGATTTTACTAATCTGGGCAGCTGACTTCCCAGAAATGTCAGTCTCTTGTTCCCAGCATAACTAAGAGCAGAGGTATCTTTCAACAATATTATCTTCTGGTTCTCTTTTTTCTACTGAAGTTGACTGGAATCCAGAAAGGGCTGGATGAAGGTAACTAGAGCTTTTCTTTGGTCAAATCTTAGTTACCATCAGGCCTGGAAACTCAGCAGCATCCTGCAGATGACCTTTAAAAGGGATAGTTTTGCTTTGCCCAACTCTGAGCAGAAGAGATTAACACCAGATACACCCCTCCACCAAAGCTTTGTTAGCAGGCACAACAGAGACGAGTCCAACAAACACAGCAAAACCATGTTGCTGGCTTGTTGCAGACATCTATCAACACCGTAACACTCAAGAGCTCCAGCCCCAGCTCTCCTCTCATAGATAAGAGCAGCAAATTGGAAAATGCATCCCACCCATAGCTATCTCCCTTGTCCCACTCACTGTTTGCAGTGCACTGGAGGGCTCCTTCTTACCCCCAGAAAATACAGTAATCAAGGAGAGATCAGCCATCTCCCAGACCAAAATCTCCAAAGCCTGACAGTCTTATGCTTGCCAGCACTTCTCCTTCCCCTTTTCAAGGTTCCGTCCCTCATTTACTCAAGACTATCAGGTCATTGGGTGAATTCTAGCCTCAGACAGCTGCAGTAATCTTCTCTTGCCCATTTAATCTTCAGCAAAAGCCTTCATGAGTTCTTTGTCTCCAAAAATAAATTATTCTCAACTGTATAGGAAGATACTGAAGTCAGTCATGCTACCGACACACAAATGAAACCTTAAACCTGATGTCAAGCTTGGGACTCTTTCAAGATGCCACCTGGTACTAATAACCCAGGATACAGCCCTGTAAGAGCCCACCCTGCAGGTAGGAGGTCCCACCTGAACCATTGCACTGCACTGCATGTGCACGCAAGCCTGCCCAGCGTAATATGGGAAAACTACAATGCAGATGGCCTGTGAGACTGTTGTTATTTAATAAGAGTCATTTAATAATGAGTCACTTCCTAAAATGGGCAATGGGTTACCAGTTACCTGACTGCTATTTTTCAGTTGCACAGAATAAAAGAAACATCAGGTACTGGAGTGATCTTGGTTCAACAGACACACAGCTAGAACCAATGGCTACAAGCTGCAGTTTCCAGTGAAGGTGGGATCCTTTATCCCATTGGATCTACTTCTGGGAGTTTTCCTTATAGCAAAAACAGACTCAGGGTCCCAAGGGAACACACGACAGCCTGAAGCATGTGGATAGTCAGAGCAGGTGACTGGAAAGTCTCTTTAGACCTTAGACCCCGTGGCTCGAGAAATGCTTCCTCCAAACAGCAGGCAGTCATAAATCAATGGGCAGCTGTCTGACTCAGCAAAGACAGAATCACCTGAAGTGACACTGATAAACGAGTCTGTGAGATTTGCTTTGCTATTCTGTCTTCTGTTTATCTTCCCTTGGGATTCAAATGCATAAAATAGCATTAATATAAAGAGGAAGCCAGGTGTGAAATGAAATAATTCAGATGCAATACTTCATCACAAAGTTGTTGGTATAAAGTAGAGGAAAGCTTATTTAAACTAAAAGCCTAAGAAGTTGTATGACAAGGAATATCTAGGTGTGACTTATTTATAGGTCATTTTGTCCTGAGCCACACCACATCCCATGCAAAGAACAGCTTAGCTGTATTAATTGTCAGCTTTCGTGAAACACTAGTCCAGCCCAGATCTTGATCTCAGCAGAGCTGACCCAGAGAGTGCTGGCAACTAGTGCTCACCTTTACCATCCCTCAGTGATGAGCCACCTGGAAATAGCCAGTTCTCAGTGCCTAGGGGAGGGCCAGTGGGATTTCAGGCTGGCTCCTGACGGCTCTGTGGGGTCACTGTACACGCCCATAGAACAAAAAATTCACTCAGTCCAGCTCTGGGGTGCACTGGAAGAGAAGGTAGAGATGGAAATCATGACTCTCTTGGGAAACACAAGGAAAACACTCATTAACAACATTGCTAATCAATGATGTAATTCTTTGTACATTTGAGATAGGCTGGTGAATAACTATTTGAAACCTGTGGCTCACCTTAAAACACCTATGTCTTAATGAAAGTGCCCAAAGAGGAGTCAGAATCTGAAAGATCTTCTGCAAAATTAATTCATTCCTAAGGATTCAAACGAAGTTGCAAGTTGTACTGTAATGGTGCTTTGGCTTTTGAATTAGAGAGATACAAATTCGGGGAAGCACACACAAACAAAAAGGGAAACAAAAATCCTTATTGTAAAGAGGGAATTAAATTCCACTCAGAAAGCTTAAATGTCATTTACTTACAGTAAAGGTTATACAAAGATTAAAAGAAGAAAAAAAAAGGTTTAAATACATACATGGACTTCCCAGTAATCTCCCCGACATCCAGTAGCAGCAAGCTGGATTCTCTGCTCAAACCCCATCTTTCCCCCCTCTTTCTTCTATTCTCCCAAATCTTTCCTGGTAGCAGGAACGCCTGGCCAAGATATCTCATCTTCTGGAAAGCAAAATCCAACCCCACTTGCCTTACTTTGTTAGATCTGAATATTTGTTTCTTACCTGATAAATCAACAATGTGACTGCAGAGGCAAGTTAACAGGCTCGTTGCTGGAATTATATCAATTTGCATGTTTAGTGGTGTCTATTTGAAGAGAGCAAGCAACTATTTTAACACTGTTGGCATCCTCAGAAATAATTTCTGGAGAGGATTTCTATTTACATTAGTGTTACTACTCTGCACGGTTACTTCCCACAAGAAATATGGACTGTTTTAACAATAAGCCAGTCACCAGTTTTCCACCCAAGAAGTGCTATGCAGTCATTCAAGTCTGATTCCTTTGGACCCATTTATGATCTGGGTTCCTTGCTTTGTACCAGCGTTTCATTTTTCTTCCAGCTGAGCTCTGTGTTCCTTCTTGGCACTTTTAAAGACCCTTTTAAAGTATCTTTTTACTGCACAAATTTAACCAGTTTTTAAAATAAAGGCATGTAAATATCCACCACGGCCCTTTTTGCCTGGAAGGTCCATGACAGTCCCCAGCTATGTCTCTCTTCTACAATTCAGAGGTTCTTGAGATGAGGGTAGGGTGGCATTTTGCTGTTGGCTGAGGGCTCAGCCTCTGCAGGGTCTGCCTCTTGGCATATGCCACATCCTTACCACACTCCATGCCCTCCCTAGGCTAGAGCTGGCAGACCCTCTGCCCATTTTTCCTCCTGTCTGTGTGTCTGTACTTCAATGCCCTTCTCCCTGGGAGGCCCTACTGCTTTAGCTGTCCTGGTATCTACTCCCAAAGGTCTTGGTGAGGGATGCTTACCCCAGCCTCCTGCACCCCATGGTCAAAGTTTGCAGCTCTGTTTGAGGTAGACTTCTTCCTGAATACAGCACATCCCAGAAGGATTGCTCAGAGGATAACTCAGGGTGGGAGACCACATTCCAAAACCTGGAGGAGATATGTGGATGGCAAGGTGCTGGAGTTCTACCTCGTGACCTGTTTACCCTTATAGCGCAAAATATTCCAAGTTCTTCTTTCTTGTCAGCTTGGCACTGACTGGAAAGTATTTTTCTGGAAGATGAAAGTCAGTAACAAAAGGCAGGCAAGGGAGACACTGCCAGTCCCAGCTTTCTGCCTTGTGATTCTGGGGTGATTGTGAGGGAAGGAGGGCAATATTGTGCCATGGAAGAGATGCCTTCTCTGGATCCCTTTCTTCCCCCACAAACTCTCCTCTGTTCTGTGCCCAGTCTCTGGGTTCACAGGCTGGACTGTGAAAATGGAATAACATGTAGAGACAACTAAGGAACAGTGCACACCAGAGTGAGAATGCTGGATCCACAGAACCCACCCTGGTAGCACAGACCAGAGGGACCAATGCAGAAATGGTGCTTAAGAGACTACTTGCAGCATGCCGTCATCCTGTGTTGATGTACAGGCCAAACAGGTTACTGAGTCTTGTTGTGAAGTTATAAATCAGGGTTTTATCTGTCTCTTTCGTGCAAACACATGCATGAAAACTAAGAAACTCCAAACTAAGAAAACCAAATCAAACCCTCCCTAAAACAATCAGAAAGGCGGGAAAACAGAAAAGTGAGTCCCTAGATCAGAACAATTATGCAATTTTCAGCAGGGTGATTATTATTATAAAATACTGACAATAGAGGCGAGATGCATCTTGCTTTCATTCTGTGAGTTATCTTCAATTCACTCTTATACAACACAATAGTCCAACCCCAATGGAGAAAATTGCTGTGCACACTGTGAACTCCCATGAACAATAAATGCAGTTCAGTCCTGCTTATTCATCATATCCCCATGACCTTGAAATATTTAAAAAGATAATGAAAACACCTGAGACCTGCAAGTCTGAAAAGCTCTATGCACATGCAAATTGCTTCTTTTTCTAGAGGGGCTTTGTTCAAAATGAGCAAAGTGTCTATTATGCATACTAAAAAGTGAGAGCAACAGATAAGTAATAAACAGCATTTCCTAGCGTAGAAAATTAGGTCACATCTAGAGTAATTTTCTTCCCAAACTTGAGGTGCTTCTGTTCTCCTCCCTTTCTTCTCCAGACCTTTCCATAAATAAACTTCTTGAGAAGACAAAGAGCTCTTTTTCCACTCCCAATGAGGATAATACCTTACCCAGCCTGCTCTGTATTCCTGCAGTTTGTTTGAAATCTCCACTGATTGTCATGTATTTGACACTCTCACTGAAACTTTTTCTTCCAACACCAGCAGCAAGAAAAATCCCCAACTAAAGCCTCAGAGAACTAACTGGTTATGCCATCTCAGGTCAGCTCAAAACATCCTGCAGACTGTATGACTTCAAGACAAAGCTCTCTGTGACCTTTCTCCATCTTGCATGATGCTAATGCAATTAACCAGGGTCCGCTTATACAGCAGCTTTGTGTAACCCAGGCAGAGTTAGAGAGAGCCGTTCAGCCTAGCACCTCCCCTCCTCCAATGTGACATTCTAGAGAAAAAGACCCTTTGCTATGGATGTCAGGACAAAAAAAAAAAAGTTTGCTATTTCCATTTGTAAATTATTGCCTACTTTTCATTTTAACCTGCTGCCTTTGAAGGGAATGAATCTCCTCCCTAGTACAGTGTGGGTTCTGGTTGGATAGTACTTCTTTCCTTTGCCCTGCCATAGACCCAAGTTTATTGGGAGCCTCACAGAAGACATTGCATTTAAAGAAATGGAGATCATGAACAGTCCACATCTGCCTACCAGGCATTGCATGCAAGGCTTGAGCAGCCAGTATATCAGCACAAGCAGCCACTGCAAGTGAACTTGCTGGAGTGCCCTGTGCCGGCCTGTGCTCTGCACTGGTGGGTGTTATGAGAGAGGTAACAGTCCAGGCTGACACGAGAAGATGCATAGTTTTGTTTGCTGCACAAAATAAAAGTCATCACAGCATGGGAGGGAGGCAGAGCCTCTTCATGAACAGGATCTGCACAGTACACCATGGGAAAATCCATCTGGGGTCTGTCCCATGCTGCATGAATGTGGGGTTACCACCATCTGAAGGGATGTAAAATTTACTCACTGTCTATATTCCTTTTTTGTTCTATCTTGCTAAAACAGCTATTTTATTCCATCACCTGTTGCTGAGCCCGTCTTACTGATATCTGGAAAGAGCCCTGCACTGTCTCTCTCTCACACTCCTGGTGCAGAACACGAGATCACAGCAGACAGGGTTCAGAGCCCATCTCCCTGCTCAGAGTTTGCTGAAAACATAATTTAACACACTGTGAGATGTGGCTTTGAGACATGGAAGTTTCAGTTTGAACTTGCCTCCTTGCAGAGCCAAGGCTGAATTCTTTGTGCCAGAACATCTTGTTTGGCTACTTGATTTTCCTGTCCCCAAGAGAGTGGGGACCAGGGTTTCCAGGCACTATCACAATGCACACTGCTCATTCATTATTTTACGGGTTCCAATAGTCAATGAATCAGTGGTGGTCATCTGGTGACATGCTAGTACAGAAGAGCACCAGAGGATCGCAGATCACTGGGATGGAATTTATCCCGTTGATAACTGGCGTTGTTGTTCCTGGAGAGAAGAGGTGCTTCTCTCATGATACGGCCCACAACATTATGACTTGTTTGCATTTCAGGAGGCTGAGAAGGCACCAAAATGCCAGAGGACAAGTTGTCGCTAAGGAAGAGTGGAGCAAGAAATACAACATGCGTTCCTACAGCAGCAGATATGATATAGATCATATTGCACAAAAGCCTGGAAAGAACTATGCCTGTTACTGCTGACTGGGTATTTGATGGCAATCAACTTTTACCCATCCTCACCTTCAGCAGTGCAAACAGGGATCTCCATTGCGGAAGAAGGAGGCTCTGGAAGGTGGTGTCATGAAGAAGGCTCCGACAGAGAAGGTTATATTCATGCATGTTTTGTCCTTTCTATGAACATAAAGAGATGAAGATTGTTTTGACCTTGAACAAAGGCTTTGGAGATAGCTGGGAAGCCCTGTTCTGTGTTACATGTTATGTGGGAGAACTTGAAACACTGGGGCTGCTCCTGGGAGCTGCTGCAGCAAAGCAGCAATGGGTAGTTTCTTGCTAGGGACTGAGACAAATGGGAAAGCCTGTCACTTATGAGGTTATGTTAATTTAGCTCCACTGAATCTCTCTTGGGACCAATAATATTGATTTAAGATTTTGTTCTGATGACAGCTGAAAGGTGTGAGCTAGAAGAATTGTCTGTGCCTTGCCAGCTGCTTCACCCAATTACTGCCTGCAATAGCAGCCTTGAGTTCTTGCTCCTTTTTCACCTTGAGTCTTAAGAGAGGATATTGCAGGGTATTGAGCCATCTCTCTGTGTTTGGTGCACCAGGACACTAAGTGCCACATTCTGTAGTGATGCTCCACAGGGGAACTGCCTGCTGTGGGTACCACATTACAGCTCTTGATATACTCTTGTAACCAGGGTGATAGAATCAGCTAACCATGGCAATGAACAATGCTGCTATATTCCTTGTAGAGCCCTAACCAACTGGACATGAGGTCTGGGAACACTGAGTATATGAAGTAAGTCGTTCGGGATAGATGTAGGCAATCATTAATGCGAACAAAACAATAGACAATGTGTTTCTGTCAAAAGAGAATAATGGAGCATGGTTTCCTGTAGCAAACTGAGAAAACTGACCAGGACTGCCAAGATTGCAAGCCCAGTGGGTAAAAGTTGATTCCGGCAGGGGGAGATTGCGACCACCAACCCATTGACCACCTACCCAAGTAATACCACCTACTCAAAAGAGAATAGTGGAAGAGGATGACTGAGTCTGCCCAATAGTTTACATGCAAAGCAAGCAAATTCGCACCAATCACCAAAGAGAAGAATAATAAAAATGTATAAATAAAATAAATATGTATATTTTTTATCTATATAAACCGCTTGGAAAAGGTATGAGGTATGTGCATTCGGTGGAATCATTCCCCGTGCATCCAGCGCTGCAGTAAAGAATGCCTGCCTTCTAGCACTAGATTGGTGTTACAAGATTTTATTCACAGATTTATGGTGACACTCTGAAAGTTAAATCTGAGCTGCATCTTCAAGTGGAAGTCAGTCCTTATAGAACTGAATACAAACTAAACACCTGGGTCCTGTGAAGGCTATAGTGCAAAGCGGACATTAAGTGCTGAGGTGGGGGGAAATCAAGAAAGAAGAAAAAAGACAAATTAAAAACCAAACTAAACAAAAAAAAGACCCAATCAAATAAGCAAGCCCTGTATCTTGCATTTCTCCTAAGGATACAGAGAACTTGTCCCATGGGGAGAAATAGCCATGGACACTATGTTTTAGCAGGTCAGGTTGAGTAGTGTCTGTTTGTACCACATATAACTGCACACATTCCTTCTCTCCTCACATTAAAGCGGTTGATAAGTTTTCCCCTGCTGTCTCTGAGCCCAATGGGCATTTTTGGTTCCCACCTGGGCCAGTCCAGATGTTAACTGGTCTAAGTGGGATGTTCTACTGAGAAGGCACCTCTGACTGACACTGAAATACCACAAGAGCCTCCCTTTTGTGGACAAGGGTGCCTTTCTATCACAGTAGTTTTTTGCATACCAGAGTATGGTGTTATCCTTTTGTGTTCTAGCTTAATGGTTGAATTTGTCCTGTGAAATTGTTGCAGGAGGAGAACTAGACAGGACACACCACTTTTCTCTTATAATAGGAATCGTCAAAGCTCCTAAATTTAATTCTTGCCTTTGTGGGAGCCTGGCTGAGAGCGAAAGCTCAGTAGATCTATAGTGAAATAAAAGAGGGTGGGCCAGCTGCAATCACATGTCCCTGCTGCTTTGCAGTGTTCCACCTTGCAAAGCACCCATGACCTACAGGAGTCTGATCTTACAGCTGATGCATCCTCTGAGCAGAAGTAGCCACTGCACATTTTGGGGATGGGATGGGGGGGCTTGATGTTATAAACTTTCCCCTCAGGAATTTTTCATATTTGCAGTACCTCTTTCCTTCTGAAACAAGAAAAGCATGAAAATAAGACCTACATCAGATCCTCTGCAAAGGTGTGTGATGTTGTCTGCTGCTCTTCCTGAAACCAATCTCATCTTTGAAAATAGGAACTGTGCAACCCTTTTGCATAAGAACAAAGTCTTGCAGCCATTGAAATATGTGTAACTGGTGCAGTGCTACTTGGCTGATTCTGCAGAAAAACAGAAGTGGTGTCTTGCAGACAATAAATGCTCCCCTTTCATCTCTATTTAAGAGGTCTAAAGCTGATCTCTTTAAAGCCACCATTGCTGACTGCTTTCTTTTTTAAGATATCACCTCAGGGAGGAGAAAGAGAGAATTCTTTACACAGTCTGCTGCCCACAGAGGCACAGCCAGCCACCTCTGATCACATTTTGAAAATCTCCTTAGTGAGTTGTGGTCAGCTTCTCTGATTTGAACAAAAAAATCTTTTTGCCTTTCTCCATTTTATCTTTTACTCTTTCAGATAGGGATGGACAAAAACTGGTTTCACCTTACCCCATACAGTTGAGGAAGGCAGGATCAGTGGGGTCTTACCCCTTCAGTCCTTCCTTATCAAACACATCCAAAACACGGATGACCACTTAACCACCTGAATTAGCTGAAGGAAACTGGCTTTGTGCCAGAAACTGCCCCAGAGCTGTACTGACGTATTGAGAAGGTGACCGGACTGTGATTGCAGTGCCTACGTGGGATGTTATGAAGAACTTAATGACCAAAAAGCTAACATATTTTGTTGTCTTGCAGGGCTGATTAGACATCACACAGACTATCAGCTGAGGAGCTCTAGGAAGCCCTGAATCAGTGGAAGAACAGACATTCATGACTTTTCTAGGCAAAGAACTCTCTTCAGTGTCTAAAACAAATGCTGGACAAAGCCTGCCAGACTTCAAGCCCTTGAAAGCCTAGAAATCTTCTTGTTTAATGAAGGAAGCATGGTTCAGCCCAGTGGCATTGTGGAAAGAAGGTACCCTGGCCTGATCATGCCGGACTCTGTATCACATTGCAGGTTTCAGGCTGCAAACAGACATGCTTATGCTTTACAAGCAGATTTTTTTTTTATTAAAGGTTACACCATCTCTCCCCATGGAGGCACATCTCATCTGGTATTCACACAGCTGAATTTCATCCCTAATTTGTGCTTAGTTACTCAGAGCTGGTACTAAAACTGGTACAGCTGTGCCAGGTCTGTAAGCCTAACTGTTGTCTCTCAACACAGTGCTGGCACTTGGAAAAGCAGCAGAAAGGAGAGCAGAGCAGAGAGACTAACTGCACATGAACTTTACTGCAGGGGGAAGAAACTGGCAAATGAAAAGGAGAAACGGCACTGCAAGAATAGCTGGTGTAGGCTGGACCCATGGCAAGAAGGCTGGGTGAACCCTGGGTGTTAAAGGGAAATTGAGGGCAGGAGGATTGAAATACAACCTCAAGCTCACAGCAAACAAGAGTTCTCAACTCCTAGGTTCTCCTCCCAGCTCAGACTCTGACCTGCAGGGTCCTACCATTTGGGATTTAAAACCAAAGGCAACCTTCAGTTTTCCCTTGCTGTAGTGCAGAAGGTTGTGACAGAGCTCTGCAAGTGTTCTGCTGAAGGCTCTCTTCTCCTCACTTTTAGAATAAGAAACTGCAAAGGTCACCCACCTAGAACACCTGCCATGCCCTGGCTACTGTCTCTGCTCCAGTTATTAGACAGCAAACAGGTAAGTAGGAAGAGCATATAGCCTAGAACTGATGTTTTTAGAGTCTCTGTTTCAGCTCCACAGAGAGGCAAGGCTGCCATACCAAGCAGCTTTCACTTGTGAAAAACCAGATCATCACCTGAGCCTGAGAATTGGTGTGCTTGGGTTAACCTGAACCAAAACAAATAAAGAGGTTAGAAGACAACCCTAGCTTTTTCCATCAGCATTCTCTCCTGTTTCTTCAGAAAATCTGATCTCCTTGGGAGACAGGATACACACAACATTTTCTAAAATTAGCATTTTCATCAAAGGTCTTTTCTTTCTTTGCCCCTTTGTACTCCTTCATCATCCCAGCATCTTGAGCACCCTCACACTCTTGAAGCCCTGCAGGTTGCTCCATTGCTGTGACTGTGTCCCTGGCTCTCTTGGAAGTGTTCTATGGTTCTTTGGTATTTAAGGCATTTGAAGGTCCTTTTCAAGCTGTGGACCTTGGGGTTTCATGTGTAGCAGCAGAGGCAGGATGGCCCATGCCAACCTAGCCTTTAAATCAGTGTGAGGATTAAATCAACTCGAGGAGGGGCAATGCCCAAAGCATCATGCACATCTCGGGCAGGGCCACACTCGTTGCTTTTCAATCCTGTGCTCCTTTACTGTGCACAATATGCTCGTTATCTGTCCTGAGCTCCCTTCTGTGTCCTGCTAGGAGAGCAGCTCAGAGTCACTACAAAATTGAAAGCGTGCAACTACAAACCTAGGAAATTGTTGTCTGGAATATTCCTGTAGGCTACTGGGTGCCTTTGCTTATCACTGCAGTAAATGCAGGAGAAGAGGCAAAGGTAAACCTCACTTCACTTTGTTGAAAAAGTTCTGAGTAATTTATTTAGTTTAATGTTGCATTTTGATGAACAATGTGCCTGCCTTGGCTGGAGAGGCACAATCCCATGTTGTCAGAGGAGGCCATGGAGCAGGATTCAATCGGTGCACTTGATGCCAGCAGGGAAATCAACTACAAAGGATGCATTTTTCTTCAGCAATCCCAGTAAATCTGTCTGTATCTTTCAGTCTGTAAATACCACTGGGTACCTAGCCTAAGAGCATGCTGAGTCAGTAAACAGGGGACAATAGCAGCCTGAAGGTAAATATGGCAAAGCTCAGGAGTCTGCTAGGCTTACATGTCCTGCCAGCCACATTATGACCCTGGGCCCAGCTTCTCTCCCCTGGGGCGCAGGCAGCCCTCGCTGCTCCCTGACAGCAGGAATGTTTGTGAGATACTGATGGTAAACAGTCTTTGCGCCACCCCCAAACCTAAAAGCTGTCGGTCCCCCCAGCCATTCAGAGGAGCCATGGCTTCTCCACGTTGTCAGAAAAGGGACACAAAGATTTTTCCATGTTCATGCACAGTGATGGGCATTTTCCAAGACAGCCTGCAATGTTCTGAACTCTCCTCTGACTGACAGCTGGCAGCAGCTCTATCAAAGGCACGACTGGATCAGAAGGAGCAGGTGAGAGGTTTGGGGGCCTTTACTCCTGGGAGCTGTATCTTGGTTTACAGCCAGACCTGACAAGACGCTCCAGTTCATCATTACCTGACAAGTGTCAGCGGTTTTTGTCTGTGACCATTATCCCTTTAGTATAAAACAGCGGGGAGATTAAATAACCTTCTGAAAATGCAACCAGACTTTGCTAGATCTTGGAACAGCCCTTATGGCGTTTTGGCCAGCTCTGCTTTTATTCCATTTCCTCCACTGGCAGACAGCACGGCTCATTGTACATGCAAGAGTATTCAAAAGTGCGACATAAATGAAATGCACTCAGCTTTATGGGAGCCCAGATGTGCCAGAACCTACAGTTGTTTTACAAGGTCCGAAGCGGAGGGAGTAGGTGCCAGTCAAAAGCTTTGGTTTCTTATGTCTTTTTCTGTCTCGTTTTCCGTCTTTTTGGAGGTTTCTTGGGAAATGAGGTAAGTGAAGCACTGAAATTCCCCCTTGGAGAGTCGCTCAAATCAAAGTCTGCAAAACCCCAGCCAGAGATCCTCCTGCTGACAGCTTTTTCCTCCCTGGATGCTTCTCTTTTGCAGCCTGCCCAGCAGAGCTGTCCTCTGGCTCTGCTCTGCTCACCTGGATCAAACTCTGCAACCCCCAGGGTGCCTCAGCACTGGCACAGGACCATCCTCCACGACCCTCAGACCCAGGCCCCGTGATTCTGAGGAGCCATCTGGCAAGTGTCAGCACACGCCTAGCCGCTCTGCCACTCGTACACAACCTCACAGACCTACACTGCATTCCCGTGGCGTGCGGAACACCCACAGTGATGGATGCAGGTCATCTGCCAATCAATCCAGACTCTAGCTGAGTAATGAAGGGGGAAGGTTAGCTGCCACAATGATCCAAGTGGGAAATGTTTACGCTAATGTATACTTCCCCAAAGACATTGTACTTCTAATGATTTTTTCCTTTTCAACAACTATCTGACTGCTCCAGGACCCCACTGCAGTGCGGGTTTGGTAACGGGCATCTGTGGTTCTGAAAATGGTGTGACCTAAATAAAACAAGCACATAGCAAGAGGGGCTGAAAAGATGCTAAAGAGAACTGACCAACCTTTTATTCACATTAGCAACTACAAGTGAAGTCTCATAACCCCCAGCCCAGCTCGTTAGTACATGCTGGCTGTGCACACTGTACATCAGCAATATTTAAGCTCAGGCGCAGCACTGAACTTTTTTTCTAAAAGTAAAAACTTTTAGAAAAGTTTTTCTAAAAGTAACTTTTTTTGTTTGTCATGTTTCAGAGGAACACATACACACTGGGCGTGTTGCTTCCATCTGGCAAGAGAGGACATATGTGTCAGGTGGACACGTATACCAGGGCAACGCAATACTACTGGAATATAAAATGTTTGAGATGATAGGTAGTTTCAGTTCTCTATTGAATACATTTTCCTGATGATCATCTTCTGGATAAAAATTTCAGCTTGGAAGCTGTCACACAGACAAGAGAAAAGGGCCTGTAATAAGAATGACTGCAAATGCAGAGCATTTTTCTGTATCTCTAGCCTGCAGATGAGGATCCAGTTTCCCAATTACCTCTTCCATCTTTCCTCATCCCAACTGCTCCTCCAATAAGAAATCAACATCTTTTTCTGTCAGATTACTTCCAGGATCTTGGTTGTGCAACTTGTTGTGAGCAGGAAGGAGTCCATGGCTTTGTGTGCCTAGATATAAGAATAAAACACATCTCCTGACAAAAAAATTCCTACTGGAATTAAAAACAACTGCAGGTGGACCTGCACGCCTGTTTGCCTCTGTGAACAACACCAGCATCAATAGTGGGTTCTTTTTATGGTTCCAGCTGATTCAGTAGTTTCCTCATCTAACATCTCATGGGGAAAAAACCTCAAACGTCATAACTTACCCCTTAGAGATCATACAGCCAGTCATTTATATGCCTAAATCCTCAGAAATGAAAATGAGAGGCTATATGGCAAGTTATTATAGCAGCACTTTCAAGAACAGCCAACATATTGCAGGGTTTGGCATGTGTACTAGCAGCAGACAGGTAAAAGTACATCAGCATCAAGTCACTTTTCTGCCCTCTTCAGAGATTAAAGGAAACGTGTTTCCATATGAACACACAAGGAGAAATATTTATATGGACACATATATATGCATGTAGTTCTCATCATACATCTCATTTTAAACCTTGCTTAAATATTTTTAAACCTCCCTTAAATAAAGTATTCTTTTGCATCTCCCTTAATTAGGGCTTGAAAGAAAAGAAGGTAAATTGCACAAAGGTTTATAATATATAAAGAGTTCAAATTTTCTCCATAAAGTTATGTATGATGTATTATTTAGTTGGCTAAATAGAATCTCTTTCACCAGTTGTCTCGTGATACAGTTTTCGATGATCTGTCCAAACTGACAGTAGGCATAACATTCTTCCACGAGTTTTAAAAAGCTAGGGCACAGTTCACAGAATTCTCTGCGACACCCAGACTTCCCCTCTGGCCTTTACACCTTTGACTAAGAGTCAGCACAGAAATGAAGCAAACACTCAGCATTAAGTGAATTCAAGCTAAGCAGGTATTAAAGTGCTATAAAGACCCAGACCCTTAACAAATTCCCTAGACGTGGCTTTAGGCAGAGTTTCACCTGACCATATGGGCTGGTTTCTCTGTATCACAGGGAAACTTTGATGAGTCGAAGATTTCTTCACATTCTGTCTTTCTTTACTGTTCCCCCAGCCTGTTTGTCAGCAGTATTTTTGCATGATGCTCGTGACAATGGTTCAAAATTGCTGTGAAGTACAGCAGGGCAGTTATTTTACCTGTCAATCAAACCTGTGACATTTTTCTTGTGGTATGCTGGAGGAGATAGCAGTATTGGCTCAAGTCTACTCCCCTGTCTCCTAACTCCTGCATTTCCTCTGACATTTTGGTTTCAGTCACTTCTTTCTAATGCTTTGCTCCATGCAAAATTATATTTTTTACTAAAACACCCCAACCTAAACCTATGAGTGTGGAATAGTTCAAGGGAACTTCTGTGGGAACTTCAGCACAATTTTTTCATGCGGCCATTTTCTCTTGGGCCAAACAAGCTCTCCCAGGTATACATCTTCTGATGTGGAAGAAAAGAAGGTTATCAGGAGTAGTCAGCATGGATTCACCAAGGGGAAATCATGCCTGACCAATCTGATAGCTTTCTACGATGACATGACTGGCTGGGTAGAC
>Ga0065711_1039738_pt1 | contig 17546 bp, 8 predicted proteins | sample Hoacrofraction12_FD_59098 | JGI IMG/M metagenome (GOLD analysis project Ga0065711, IMG submission 59098) | Hoatzin crop microbial communities from Cojedes, Venezuela - Epithelial fraction 12 v2 (version 2) | ecosystem: Host-associated > Birds > Digestive system > Esophagus > Crop | place... | reverse complement strand
AATTTTTTTTTTTTTTTTTTTTTTCTGCCTTTGCAGATGGGATCTTTTGATGGTCCACAAGCTCTCCTCAAGGGTCCGGCTGTCAAGCCACAGCATTTGTTCTGCTCAGTAACAAAGTGAAAACAGATCTTGGTAAGACAGTTCACCTAAAACTTAACCTTACCTTCACAATTCATAAACTAATGGTCCTAAACTGGATGTGCAACCTGCACTGTGGGCACCCCTTTTTTTCCCCGACAGAGGAGTATTTACAGTGGGAGAACTTAACTGGAGGAAATTAACCCTGGTATCGGTAACTGATACCTGGAAGCTGATCTGCACTTTCTTCACGTGGCTTTGTGTTTGAGCACACTTTGTGCCTGGGGTTGGAAATCCAGGGTCTGAGATGCTGGAAGAATGAGATGACCCTGTTCCTCTGACCTGCGGGCACGGCAAGGATGCCTGGGGGAGATATGACAGCAGCATTATGAATATTGCTGTGCAGGGAAGGTGAATTAGCCACAGTCTCTGTCTCCATCCCTGGCAGGACAGTTTTAGCTGGCTGAGCTGCTTGTGGACCAGATTTAAACAGCGCTTCTCAACCCTTTGAGATTCAGAGGTGGCTGCAGGCTTCACTCAGAGCAGTACTTGCATGTAACAGTAATCCATGGGTTCCCGTCCAGCCCACAGCAGCAGATGAACAGTGTTTCGATAAACAGCATTGTCTGTGAGGGAGTAGGTGATCTGTGGTGACTTGAATGTTAGCTACGACTATAATTATGGTCCTGTGAATCTGTTTCTCTCCAGCACTTATTTAGAGTCGCACTGGAGTCTGAGAAGGAGATGTGAGATTTTGCTGCCTCTTAGGTACTCTGTCATGTTCTCCTGGCCCATGCTGCCCTTTAGAGAAGTGCCCTAAGTCGATAAATCCACAGCTATTTGGAACATGAGATTAACAGAGAGGTCACACCTCATTCACCCTTTGGGATCAATCTGTGCTTACTTGGGGACAGCAACCCTGAAGTTTGTGCAAGAGGCTTTGCATTCAACCATGACGGGCGCAGCACTGTTTCTTCTTCTAAATTGTCCAAATCCATCTTCAAATCGTAAAGAAAGCCTACAGTTCTTCTCTATTTTATACAAGCGCATATTATGCTAGACACCCCTAATCACTTATGCAAACATTATTTTTGTGTACAGAGGTTACTTACTGTGGACACTGGGAAAGCCAGGACACTGAAAAGAAGGTCTCTGCTGGAAATTACGCACTTAGCACATCGCAGTTTCTTAATTAGTCTCAACACATCAGCCAGGAAGGACACCCCATAGAAGACAGCCTGCAAAACCTAAAGTAATTACATCTAATGAGGGAAACTCATCCAGCTTTAATTAGCACGTTCCTCAATGAACTCTGTTCTTGCTCTTCAGGGAGCTGTTTGTTCGCGAGTTGCAGGCACGCATGAGGGAAATAGCTGTTGGCTAAATCTTTTTTACTAACTGAAATTGATTAAATAAAGTTGTTCAGGAGATAACTTTAACAGTATCTTGTTTAATAGACTAAACAGAGGTGTGTGATGTGATTCAGATGGGAGAGGTGGAAGGACGTGTTGAAAGCCAGCTCCTTCACACTTTGCATGTTAATTGTTACGTTCAATGTATCTGAGCAGGAGCAGGAGAGAACAAAATATGTCAGGAAATATTTCCTGTAAAGAAATTGCTAGATAGCTTCTCCCACCATTTAGCCAACACAGGGTTTTCCTTCTGGGGATTCGTGGTGCAGCCAATTCTCAGTGTCAAGTAGCTCAAAAAGCTCTGACATAGGAGAGTTCGGTGCAGAAGTTATCAAAACCAGAACCTCTTTTGCTGAATTCGGAGCGATTCAGGAAAGGATTTCAAGTGCTTAGAAGCAGACTTCAGTAACTAAAACTAAGTCAAACTATTTCCAAATAATGAATTTTGGAGTAATATTTTCTCTCTTGTCTGTTCTTCTTTAGATCATTCACGAGTAATGAGGGTGGAGTTGTTTGGGGAGGATGCTAGGAGGATTTTGTACAGATCATGTAACTGCATTGTGACAAAACAGAATTTCAGAAATCGTGTATGAAATTGTCAGAATATTGTGGTTTAAGCCAATATTGTTTTTCCAATTACTTTGTTTTCTCTCCTAACGCTACACAGCAGATCACGCTGAACCAGATTTGTCAGATACACAAAAGCAAAGCCTAGCAGAAAAATACTTCTCCAACTACCTGGTATTTATCACTGAGTCTAGTTCCATTCTGTTAACTCCCTGGACGGCCTCTTCTTTTCAAGGTTGTCCCAGAGTGATGCCATATGGGAAATGCAGCCTACTGCAAACGCTGGACCAGCTAACGATGCTTAAATAGAAAGAGGCTGTGTTACAGCTTTCAAGATGAGATCTCTTTTGCCATGATCTTACTCTGAATCAGAAATTTATTTAGAGTGAAGTGTCTGAAGCTGTGGCTGATTACTTCATCAGTTTCTGAAAGAGCTGAGAAGGGTGGTGCTTGGGAGGGCACAGAATTAATGCAATGCTTTTCCATCACAAATTCTTCTATTATCAAAATATCTGAGGGAAGGACAGGACTATGATTTCACCATGCCCATTGTCAAACAAGGGTTTCTGCAAGCTTTAATTTGCTGTGGAGCAAAGTGAACATAGTTTGCACGGCCAAAGCATCCTTGCAGTTATCTGCAACTGTCTCCATCCATTCTGTGGCTTCCCAGCAAAGGGAGAAGATATATCTTTCCTTCCCTACTCTTTCTGCAGCCCAGATGGTCACCGCTCCCCACGCAGACCCATAGTGGTGGAGGTACGGTGGTGCTCACGCAGGCTGGGTGACTGGCCCAGGGTCACTCAGGACGAGGTATCAGAGGTCTTGCACCACCTGGTTCAGCAGCAAAGCCCCGCTTTTCCTCTCAAGAGCATGGGGTGAACAGCCACATTTTTACATTAAAAAACCCCAAGCAGCTTCATAAGAACCCACATATGGATTTGTTCAGTTCTGAGGCACCCAAACCAGCTCTTTTAAATGTGGGTTATTTCCTCTCTCTCTCCCCATTATCGCAATTACCCTCTGTAACCGCAGGCACAGTTTCAGTCAGTAAGGATTCAGCCCTCCAAGTCATGGGTCTAGCTCAGAAAAGTCTGTACCAGGGTGCAGCATACTTAGACCCAAGCACATGTTAAACCCAAATGTCTGCCCCAGTCCTTTGCCTCATGAGGACACCAAAACCAAGTCCCTGAAGAGCTAAGAAAAGCCTGGTAATAAAGAGATGCTCTTGTTACACCCTGTAGAGTTAGCAGCAACTTTCTGTAAAAAGCATGAAAAATGAACATGAGGGTGGTGAGAGTCTGGTGACACACAGTGACTAATTGCCAATAAAGCAATTAGGAAGAGGCCTGGTTCCCAGAGGATAGGGGTATTATTATCTTGTTCATGGTCAGCCTTTGATTAATCATGGGACAGGCTACTGCTTCCCCCACTTCAAGATTAACTAAAACAAACATTTCTGAAAAGGAACAGTCTGAAAACAGCCACATTCTCAGCCTGGTAAATATTCTGTCATATGCAGGGGAGGACAATGTTATCTTCCATACGGAAAATGCTTATCTGAGTATGTAACCTGACCCATTTGTCTGGCTGAACATGGAGAAGAACAACTTCTGAAGAAGTCCGAACTCAGTCTTAGCAGCTTGGTTTTACACTGCTCATAGCTCCACCCTTGTCTATCCCTGTGGGTTCAAAGGGGTTTCAGTCAGTCTGTGATCACCCTGTATTTCCAGCAGAAATGGAAGAACACACAAGCAATTTTTAATTCAGAAAACAGAACATAACTAGAACCATCCCTAGTAATGCTCAGCTTGGCAGGGTGCACCACCGGTAGACTTGAGTCAGAGCTCCAAACCCATGGTCTTCCAGGCTTATTCCTGTAAGAAAGGTGCATCCAAATCTTGCAGCCCTTCACTAATGGGAAAATGTTGACATAAAAAAAAAAGTTGACGTGAAAACAGCAAATTATTCCAGATGTCATGTGAATTTCCCAAACAGCAGTGCTGGCGCTCACAAATCCATTGCAGCCGCTCATGGAATATAAATCCACTGGCTGTAAATAAAGAGGATCCCCCAAAGTATTCCCACACGAACAGAAGGAAGACTGGAAGCATTCAGAAAGTGAATGATTAACCCAAAGAGGAGAATATGGATATGATTATCCCTGTTGGAGAGATGCTGCTTTCCTCGCTAGACCCCGCAGAGCTCCATGGCGCTAGGTGCTGTAGAAATGCTTAATTTGGCCAGATCAGTTTTCCAAATTGAGAGTGGTAGTGACAAAGACAAACCTTAATTTTTATCTGCTGCGGTGATCAAAGGGGTGTTTCTGTTTAACTAGCTTGACATGATTTACTTTCGTGTACAAGATCTGGCCATATGTATATATTGAAATGTCCAGCTAGTACAAATAAATCGGGCTTCAAGCTCTGCCCTTAAGGGGGGATAAATCCAATATTCTGAGTAGGCTATTAGACATAACAGTCAATGTTTAGCATAGACACACATCTATTCACATGATAGAAACCTGGAAATTATATATACTAAATAGTGGGTCTATTTTGAAATAAATAAAAAAGAGCTTTCAGGAGAACTGAGAAGTATTTCAATTATGAAAGACAAAATCATAAGGAATAAAATGGGGTACAAATGCAATTAATAGTTTTTAAAGGTGCAGTGTACTCATTATGCAAGGATTTACTAATAGATTTACAGCAGTGAGCAGATTTTTATGATTTTGGATATTTCAGGCAATGAATGATTTCGCTTGTACTGTTCTGTGTCACAGACAAATGAATACAGAACTGTTTTTATCTGTCATTTCTGCTTGTTCAATAATCAGTCAATGAACTCCTGTGATACAAAACCTACTTATCTTTTTTTCCCCCCCTACAAAAATATTTCCATTCTAAATCTTGATTGCTATGGTCATTAACTAGATAAATGAATCTGAAGTAACGTCAGAGCTGTAGGTCTCTTGGGAGAGCCGCATGACTAGCAAGGAATTGAATGAGGTGCTAAAAGAGGGTCATACCTAGAAGAAATTCTTCCAGCATCCCTCCAGCAGAGCTGGGAGCCAAGCTGCATTTCCAGTCCCGGAAAAAGTTATATTTCCCAGCATTTCCATTTCGGATCAGCGTGAGCCGGCCACAGCAGCTTTCCACAAAAGGAGATTTTTAAACGCAATTCCAAAGAGCTAAGAGGAATATTTAGGGGAAAATTTCAAGCGGTTCAGCCAGCCAGTGCCAGCAGCCAGGCAATTGCAGTCTGGCCGGTGACAGGCAGAGGAGCTGGGGAAGTGCTCTATGTGCCTGGGGCTGGGGAAGCCTCCAAGGCACGGCCCAGCCCTGCCCAGCGCCGCAGCAGAGCCCAGTGGCAAGCTTCTGTCTGTTCTTCTCCCCCGGGACTGTATCTCCTGGCATCCCAAGGCGTTTCCTGGGGCTACTTCCAAAAGCGCAGAAATGTGATGCGTCAGGTGTGCATGTGATGGACATCCCTCTGGTTGACAGCCACCTCTTGTTCCTTGATGCCCCTCAGCAACAACAGGGAACGGTTTAATACCAAACCATGGGACAACTCTTCTAGGTCCTGTGGAGTTCCACGCCCTCCTGGACCACGTTGTCTTCTCACCCTCTTTCTCTCTTACACAGTGACTTGGGAAACTTTTGCCACCCGGAGATACCAACAAACACTGTCCAGAGCAATGGGAGAAGGGTGCGGGTGAGGGCATTTCTTTCCCCGGGGCCCTTTCCCGTTTTGGCAATCCTTTCTTGAAAAAAACCCACATCTTTGTAGAAGAAGTACTACTGTCCATGAAGGAGTAATTTTGCACACCCTGCCCCATTCCCAGATTCTCTGTGTGAGAGACAGGCAATGTCTTCAGCCCATATTGTCTCCCTGTTGACTGACAGCTCCATTTTAGCATTGTGATGGGATTAATAAGTGGTTAAATGATGGGAGACAAACAACTGGAGAAGTGGAGCAAGGGTTCTTGCTCACGGAGATTTAATGAGACCTGAGCTGTTCAGCAAATCCATAAATGAGCTGGGAAAGGGAGCAAACATGGAGGTGGTAAAGCTTTGTAAATCTTTTGTTGTTGTTGTTTTCACCTGTCAAAGTGAATCCTGACTGCAAAATTGCTGAAGACTCTCAGGATACTGAGTGCCTGAGAGATCAAATAACAGTCAAAAATCGGCATTGGTAAATGCAATGTAATGCATTTCAGAAAAAAAAAGCAACTTCAGTTATATATTTTTCAACAGTGGGTTGTAAATTAATTATCATGATCCAGGAAAGAAATGTCGGACTCACTGTGGATAGCTCTCTTAAATTGCCGGCTCCTTGCTCATCGGTAATCAAAAAAGACAAATAGAGAGTTAGGAATTGTTAAGAAGAAATAAACAACAGGTGAAGAAACAGCTTTAGGCCACTGTATAAATCCATGCTGCGCTTATAGCTCGACCACTGTACCCTGCCCTACTTACCCCTTCCTGAAACTAGAAAAATTTCCGCAAAGGACGACAAGGATGCTTTAATGAAAGAAGCAGACCTTTGTGAAGAGAGATGAAAACAGCTCGGACTCCCAGCTCACACAAAAGAATAAACGAGGGGAAAAATCTGGTAGAGGTCTCTAACAAGTGGCAAAAGAAAAAGTGAACAGGGATGGATGATTAAATTCTAACACACAAGTACAGAGGCAGCCAATTCAGTTATCAGGAGGCAGGTTTACACCGACAAGATGAAGTGCTCTTTCACACAGGGCACACTTGCCTTGTGGCACTCATTGCCACAGGACAGGGCAGAAGGACAGACAGGTGTGTTTCTCCTTTAAATAGATGGAGGGAAGGCTTTGAATGGGTATCAGCTACCTTGGCCTGGATTTATTTTCTGGCTGGGTAAGTCGGTATGCCAGTTGAGGGCAGAGCCATGAAAAGTTCATTTCGTGCTTACGCATGCTCTTGTCTTGTGCAGCCTTTCCCTGAGCATCCACTGCTGGTCACTAAGGAAAGCTGGATGATAATTTCAATGAGTATTTCGTATTTGCTAAAATACTGGGAGATGAGTTACTTGCTTTCTCCTCTCGATCTCATGCTTTAAAGCTGTGTCATATACTGGGTGATAGATCTCATTGTAATGGTGCAAGGGGATGGGGGTGGAGATGCTGTTTTGCCTGAAAGTATGGCTGATACGTTAATCGGGCCAGCCTTCCCCAAAAAGCAAAGGAGAGGAGCTGGGCACACAGTCCTTGGCTGGTGGGGTTTTAGTCTACTAACGTCTGTCCCAAAAGGCCAAACTGAATATCCTTAAGGTTGCTGAATCCCGATCATTTGATAGCTGGCATTTCACAAAAATTGATTTTTAAAGCATCGCAAAAAGCCTAGATGTACCGGTACAAAGACAGCATAGAAAGAAAACTATACATATGCCATCCTGACTGCAGGGATATATGTGCTCTCATCCTTCCACAGACGACTTGGCCACTGAGAAGGGTGCTGTGGCTCCCTGAAGCCCGGGCTGTTGTAGCCACCTCATGTGCCATTCACTGCCTCTTGGTTGCAAATGTTTCAGAGTCACAGAGTGGCTTAGGTTGGAAGGGACCTAAATTTCCCTATCCCCTGGGGATCTCCAAAGGCCCCACTGGGAGCTGGAGAGCCTTTAGGCTTCCATTGAACTTCACCATGGGGTATCTCCTTCTGAAGAGTAGAAGTAGAGACAAACATATCCTGGGCCACACCTCCCACTGACATTTAGCTCTGATGTTCACACGGAATGGATGAAAGGCTACAGAGGTCCCGGCGGTCATCCTTCAGATTAGCAAGCGTCCCTGAAATTTCTCACGTGTAGGAACCCTCTCCACATGCCCGGTCTTTCCACCCCACTGCCACCACAAGTCACTGATGAACCGCTTGGCCTGTGAACAAGCCTTCTCCTCCAGGATATCTCACGTGTCTTCGTTTTGATTTCTGTCTTGTGAAATGTTGGTGTATTAGGAGAACCAGAACACGTTATGGTCTATGTTTTCCTGTGTGCTTTTAGGAAATGCAGCAAGCAGTTGCTAGTTGTAATAATGTCACAAGCACCTCTCTCCACAGGCTGGAGTTTCTTTCCCTCGTACTCTCAACTGATTGTCAAACTAAACATATACTGTGAATGGCTAAATTAGCACCATGCCATGCTTTGTTCTACCTTTTCTGTAATTCAAAGGACACAAAAGCCTATTAAAAAAGGGAAGTAAAACTCGAAGCATCATTATAATGTGCATTGAATTAAGGGTTAGATAACACACCCCAAACTTGCACGTGTCCTTGTGGGACATACATACCCTGTGCCTCTGTCCCTCTCCTCACTAATAGCTTGTCACTTTTGCAAGGAGACAGGTAGCTTCAGAGTACTTTCTGAAAGCCAAGCAGCTCGCCAGCTGATATTCTTTCCCCATAAAACCTGTGAACACATTTCACAGCACAAGCATGGATCTCTACTTAGCTTCCTTTGGGGTATAAGCCGTTAAAGGAAGCAGTTTAACAGCAGCAAGTGTACCAGCTGCATATGTCTTGAGGCACAGATGGCAGACAAACAAATAGACATATTGGTATCGCTGTACAACACGATTTGCTTACCAGATTGAGGACTGTCAAATATTTCCACTGCCCACCGTAAAGGAACACTTCAGATGGCCGCTCTGCTGTTCTTACGCGTGTGATTGAATAGGCGACAAAAAAATACCAGACAAAAGCAAGGCAATGGTACGTTGTGAGAGCAGAGATTTCCATGCTTTAGCTAAGAGCAAGTGATAATTGGTCCAAAAGCAGCTTTTCTCTGAAGGTCCTGGGTCGCTGTGCATGGGAAATGGCAGGGCAGGAGGGTTTACTTTGGAGCAGACTTGGGACACGTTGCCACTTTGCTCTCGTCGAAAGAAATATTCCCAAGGCTGTGAACTTTGCTTCTGTTTGTTTCCCTTTTCACTGTACAGAGAGGGTGGGGGTGGGGGGAGGGGGTGGCAAGAAGAATAGGCTTATTGCCTGGATTTAAATGCCTTGCTCAAGATTAGCAAAGATTAGTTGTGGAGTTACGTAAGTTTTTTGGGGTTTTCTTTTGCAAAAGTAGGGGGAGATTTGCCGCTGATTTTGTGTAGCGGGCTGTCGTCCTTTGGGTAGCAAGGAAAAACAAGCGGCATTTCCCTCACTTCTAGCTATGGGTGTAGCCGTGTCTCCAGCTCAGTTTGGGAAGCCTCTGCGACTGTTTTTGACTTGTGCCAAAGGAAGAAGTGGGAAACATAATGGCCTGTGAAAGAAAAACATGAGTTGATTTGTTGATAGGCTACAGAGGTGGCAAGGAAGCTGAGAGGATTCGTAGGCAAAGGTCTTTGGGGTCGAAAATCACTGCAAGTGTTGACATTTTTTGCTAGCAAAAGGCTCTGCTGCCTTCACGCCGCTCTATGCAGCTGGGATCTGTCACAACCGCGCATGGCAGGTTGGCCAAACCCCGAGTCGCTTCGAAGTTCTGGCAGGGAAGGGGACACACAGGGCAACAGCCTTGGCTGACAAACCCTCAGCACTGAGCAGGGCGTCTTGCCTACCCGTTGCTTTACTTGCTGCAATTCACCACCGGACAGCCCCTCTCCCCCGGCGTGACGTTACCGCGCCGCCGGGGCTGGGGTAGCTAAGAGAAGAACTGATACTCACGCAATGACCCTCAAATGAAGCGATCAGAGAAGTTCCCATGGAAATGCTCCTTTTTCCCTCCCCTCCTGCCTCGCGCAGCAGCCCTAATTAGCACTGGAAAAATACACACGGCATTTCCTATTTGGGCCAAAGTCTCCGCAATTGCAGTGCTGTCAGCAGCAATTGCCACCTGACTGTTGGACGAGGGCCTTGGTGGGGAGCGGGTACCATGCCCCAACCCGCACCCAAACCCGGACCCAGACCCAGACCCGGACCTTCTCTATGTGGGATGGGGAGAGGGGTTGCTCTTCTCGCCCTTGCAAAGGCTGGTCCCGTGGGCACGGCTGGGCTTCAGCCAAGCAGACTGTATTAAGGGATCTCTTTTTTTTTTTTTCCCCCCCTTTCTAACTGGCCTCCAGACAGCATTGAGCAATCTGCTGTGTTTTGGTTTGTTTTTGGTTTTTCTCTTGCATTTTTTTCCCCCCCTGATACCGTACATAGGGCTGCATGTGGGATGATTTCCTATGATCTCAGACAGCAATGCACATGCGTGTTGGGAAACAGCCCTAGCACTAAGGCACTTCCAGATCTCCTGTGTTTCGTTGACTTCTCTCCTAATTCAGATTCCCCGCACCCAGATTCCCCAGGCATTCCAGCCGTCGCAATCCCAGTGAAATATTTCTGCCTTAATTAGTAAAAATAAAAATGTAGTTCCTTTTGAGGTTGGTGGAGGTTGGAAGAGAAAACCTCTTATCAGGAAAAAAAAAAAAGGAGAAAAAGATGGGAATATGTTTTTTGAACTCTGGCAATGTCGAGGGTCTTTTCCTAGGAAATCCAGCAGAAAAGAATTTTCAATTCCCTTTACAGACATTCTGGGGAGGGGGAGTGCTGTCATGAGCTGCTTTCTCTCCTCCTCCTAGTTGAGACTCATCCCTGTGACAAAAGGCAGAAGCCGAACAGGACTGTGGCAGGGAAGGGCCCTGCTTATTAGTGATTTACAAATCAAAGGCACCAGACAGTCAGCACTTAACAAGTTATCCTCACACCAGCTTTATGAGGTTTTGCTACAGTGCAACTTTAAAAATGGAAAAGTGCTTCTGCTCAGTAGGTGCCCAAATGCATGCAAATGAATGTAAATGTATGCAAAATGGCAAGGTATGTTTTTTCTTTTCTGGAAGATCTTGGCTAGCGTGGCTGGGAAGGTGTCAAGTACGGTGACAGTTTTCTGATGTGGACACCTGTCCCACAGACTGAGACCATCTGCTTTGTTTTCCCATATACAAGAAGCAAGATATGTATCCTCCAGCCTAGATAAGGGATGAAGTTCGGGTGTAGAAACATCTCAAGGAAAGACTGAGTGCCAGATAGGATCTGAGGTCTTAACACCCCACGCTTCACGGAGTTTTTCTGATTTCACTGCCAGTGTGATGCAGCAAGCGAATACACTGCAAAAGTGGTATCTTGTGTCTTGTCTCCATGGGTATGATCTTCTACTGAAGGTTTAATAGAACAGGAATTTCAGCTCAAAACCTTTTGCAGGGAGTGGAGGGGAGGAAGAAAGAAAGAGCATGCAGGGGCACAGGCAGATGTGCTGCTGCAGATCTTGCAGAATGGTTTAGGGAAATACCATTTTCCATCTGCTTGGTACCACACCCCAGCTCACATCTGCTGCTTCCATGCAGCTGAGCCACATTCATGCCCCCTGCCAATGCTCCTAGTCTGCTTCACAGGCTCATCTGGTTTGAGCAGCAGCAGCTGACTTCGTGCTGAAGTTTGCTGAAGCAAACTGGGAGGTCCCACTTAGTCCATTAGCTGAAGAATAGTAACAAGGAACAGGAGCTGCAAATCACCTTCTGTACACAAAATGTCCTCTGCTCGTGACCTCTTCTAGGGCAGCTTGCCAGCCTTTGTACCGACGTGGGCTTGACTCACTCATGTTATTACTATGGTTCAGGTACAGAGATGACATCAAACAGTGTAAGCTGGTAATGTGTTAGACCAACATGTCTGTTTGTAATGTCATCGTGCGTCCCCACTGACGAGCATGGTATTTCCAGGCTGTTGAATAGTACCCTGCTAAGCCCATCATCACCATACAGTTCTTGGCTACCACCTCAACCTGTCGCTGATGGGGCAGCTGGTAGAAACAAATATTCCTGCTTCTTCATGGGCTGACGATTTCTTTAGAGACCAGGTAGGCACCTTTCAAATATTCTTCAGCATTTTCACGCTGGCAAGTCTTGCTGCCTGCCACTGGCAGAACAAGGACCAGCAGGGCAGAAAACTGCTGGCAGGTGACAGCAGTTAAGGCCATTTGGGAGGAAAGGATTGAAAGCCAAGTAACACCCTAGTAAAGGTTTGGAGGCCTAAAAAGCCACACTGGGTCTTCTTGTCTAGTTCTCTTTTCTGGATGCAATCTAGTGACATGGGACTGATACATGAACAGGACTTGTCTCAGTCAGAAGGGTTTTAAAGGGTGAAGAAAACATGAGGAGCTGGGTTAAGCGTATTTTTCTTCTAGTTTTATGATACTTGTTTCTATCCTCAATGTAGTTCTGTTATCGTGTATGCGGATTTCATAGTTTATTTATTTTTTAATTTACTGCTGTGGTAAGCTGGCTTGTGTTAAGGGCGGCATTCCTTGAAAGCGAGACTTGGGCCCATTCTTGTACAATGTCACATGTGTTACGTGAGTGTGTCCTGAGTGAATAGACCCTCACCTCTGCTATGTCATGGCTTAGTTGCAGGTAATGTAGGGCTCTGTGTGGAATAAGCATTTTCAAGACAGCTTTTTGGCAAGTAGTGTGAGGCTGCCTGAGCTCCGTGTCCCCAGGGACACCTGTAATAATGATTCATTTGAAACATAATGAAATGAACCATAATTGATAAAATGACAAGCCTGGCATAGTCTGTTCCAGGCATCCTCAAATCCTGAGGTAAACTCCCCATAATCATGTGGTTAGTGTAATTCACAAAAGTTAATTCTCTCTAGTTTTACTTGTCTTGGGCTTCAGTAGCTTCTAGGGGTCTGAATTTTCCAACTATTCTTCACAGCTGTGCAAGTAACAAGTGTAAAAATGTTTTAACTGCTATTAAAAGCTGAGGGCATTGCCCAGCAATGCCACAATGATAGAGACAACTAACACAAATCCAAGAGATATGAGCTATTTCACTAAAAGCCTGAAAATGGGCAATGCTGCAACATCTACCAGATGTGCATGGCAAGCAGGATAGGCAGACAGTTGAAAGACATCATATGCATCCTCCTGCATAGGCCTCTCTTCTCTATCTTGTGTGAGGTTTGGGGTTTTTTTAATATATATTTTTAGGGAGAAGACAGGAAGGGGTTTATCTCATCTTGATGTTCTTGTTCTGAACTGTTTTTAAAAAGTTTTTCCAAGCTGCCAAAATCCAGAGGGATTTTTCAGTCGCAAGGTGGTGACTGGTATATAACTTAGTAGTTAGAAATACTCATTCAGATTTCAGAGTTTCTCCCTCCTGTTCAGTTCCATTGGCTTTTAAACTATACGTTTATTCAGACTGCTAAAGGAAATGGGAGAGCATTTTTTAGATCTTGGATGCACGAGGTGTGACTGGTTCTCATTAGACTCCTCCCTGCTAGATAAATGTGAGCAGGCAAAGAAATGCATTTATGTTAAGTTTTTTTCTTTGCCCTTCCTATTGGGGACCAAGGATGTATCAACTGGTCTTGTAAGATGTGTATTTGGTAACATAGTGCATATCAAAATGCTTTGATTTGTGTGGGATTTCTTCATCTACCACTGAAACTCAGCAACTTCTAGGGCAGGACACAATAACTCTTTGGCAGAAGAGTCCCATAAAGATATATGAGTGGATGCAGAGGGCACCTTGCTGGGCTAAAGGAAGAAGAATTACAGGTGGCAGGGTAGGAAAGCTAGGAAAGTCACTCTTCTTTCATGACTATAAGATGTCACTTGTGGCTTTTTCCACTTGCCGTTTGGAAGATCAGCAGATCCAGTGTACTCTTGACTTTCTCTGGTCTATGTGTAACTATAAATAACTATTCCATATAGAAGGCAATAGAGAATCATCCAACACTAACCCACCAGTCAGTGATTGCTGAGGTGATGTAGTTGATGTGCAAATCTACCTTAAAGAGCAGATACTGTTACAAATGGGTATCAGAGAACAAAATAAAGGCCTATCTATAGACCTTATTAGTGTAGTACCTAAATCTGTTGTCACAACCTGTGGTACTTAGATTGCAACAAATGCTGAGCAGAGGAAAGAACTGCTTATCCCCACTGCATGCATGGAGAAGTGCAACCCAAAGCAGTGGAATGGTGTGTCTGAAGTCACATTGGAAACCCCCATTGAAATGGAAATTAATGATCGTTCCCCTGAAGTCCTGATAATATCTGAAGTATGTTGGTGGAAAGGATGTAATTCTGCAAGAGAAGTTGAAGAGGTGCTGCCTCGCTGCCCACCAGTGGTATCAACCTGACAGATGACTCAACAGGTTATAAAACATACCACAATCCCAAGAGCCTCCCAAACCTGGTAGATGCTGGGGACCTTGCAAGTTGGCTGGAATGGCAAGTACAAGGATCCCTTCTTCCTGGGGACTCTAATATCCTTTGAACACCAAACCCATGCCCAGTTCCTGCTCACTACCAGACACTGAAGAACAAAGTAAATTTTACAGCCTGTCAAAGGCAAGGTTAAAACAAAGATTGCAATATTTTAATGATGCCAACAACAACATAATGAATTTTGAACCAGTGGGTTGGTCAGAATGCCTGTCTAGCAATGGGGACAGAAAGGGGTTTCCTACCTAAGAGCAGGCATGCCATTGCTGTGGTCTTCACATGAGATGTCAGCAGGGTCTGACACGGCTTGTGGCTCTGGACCTCAGCTGTGTGAGGAGCAGCCAGCTGCTCATGGTTCCTCACTGGATTAGGGGCTGCTCGGAGGGCTGTGCAGGCTCAGGCGCAGACCTCAGGTTGAGGCATTGCCTTGGCAATCAGGCTCTAATGGGGCACTGTCAGCGGGTAAGTGTCCATCTTACCAAGTGAATGCCACTCTTCATCTCCTCCCTCTGAAAGAGTGAATGCAGCAGCAGGAGCTGTGTGGATACACCTGGTATCTCAGCATGTTAGCTACTTGTCTTCAGCAGCAGTGTATGACTACTCCTGCTACCATGAAGAGCTGGCAGATTGCTCCCTATTAGCCAGCCCCTTCACCTTGGGAAGGTGTCTCTGAATTTTCTTGCCTCTTTGTTGAAGATGAGGTGGAGAAGGGTCATGTTCAGAGCAAGCTTCTGTGTACATCATGCCCTGCTTCCCCAGGCTGAAGTGGCCTACTGCCGTTCCTCCATTTCTTCTTAGCCTGATCACCAGGACCGACCCCACATAAAGATGTTCCACAACATCAGCATCTTTGTGAGGGGGTCAGTTCACTTCCCCTAGCTTCCTCTTAGCTCTCACACATATACCTGCCCACTGTAGTTCTTAATTTGCACAGTCTTCCTCTCTGGGTGGCTTTTCCTACCTCCTCAAAGTGCTGTGGTAACGCATGTATTACCTGGACAGCTGTGATAGGTCGTACCCAGTTCTGACACGTAGCACCCAGCTGCAATCGGCATGTGCTGTAGCAGTACTGTAGGTGATGGGCATGGCCTGAAGAGCGCTTTCTTACCTGCTCCTCAGTTCTGCTCTCTTTGCAGGCTGCCCTCTGGGCACAGCTTCAGCTGACCCTCTGAGAGGGAGAGAGCTGCCTCAGGGAGCTGCAGCAGCTGTGGTTTACCTTTGTGTCTGCAGCCAGGACCCCTTGATGTAGCATGTCATGGTCTTACAGACTGGGTGGATTTAGTGGTGAATCCTCACAGAGTGCTTAGCTATAGGTGTTTATAAGGCAGGCTGTAACAAGAAGTTATCCCTGAATAGTTATCCTATATAGAAATGAACTTGGGGGGGAAAAGGAAAAAAAAAACAACACAAAAAACCCAACATTTTTTACACCCTTCTTGACAAAATCCACCTCAATTTTCTTTCTGCTCCTGTCAGTTCCATTACACTGGCAAGTTTCCTTTCCTTACAGCTATCTTCAGTAATGAGGAAAAGTGCCTCCAGCTTTTGAAACACTTCATTTGGCTATCAGTCAGATAATCAGATGTATTTGTGAGGAATTTGAGCTTGGAATAAGGCCATTTGCTACAAAGCTCTTGCACTGACCCCTTCTTCCTCACTGCCCTCTGAAAACATGTTGTGTTTCATTAACGCTAAATGCACTTGAGGGATCTGAACTTACTTGGCGATGAGCTTTAGCCGCTCAGCGAAAACATAGGCGGTTTGTATAGCTTTGTGTTTCTGGGACCAGCTGGTGAAGGGAGGCAGTGGTTGCTGTTCGCTTCCCCTTTTAAAGGCTTGGAGTTTTCTTGCATTCTCGCTGCCTAAAAGTAGGGGTGGAAAATAAACCTGCCCCTGCCAAATTCGAGATGCTGGTTATCAGCTAATCCTGCTGTTTACTGCTCACACAGCTAAACAACCGCTTGAGTTTGGCAGCGCACTCATCTGCAGCATAAGGGACAGAGCTGCCTGCTTGTTTTCATCAGAAGTTTCCTGCTGTTGTTTAATTGTAACACTCAGCAGAGATCTGCAGTGCTGCTTTGCACTCGCATGTTTCAAGACACTTTAAAAAGAGGGGGTATCATTGCCCTTGCTTTGAAGAAGGAGGCCTGAGCTTCTAGAGAAGCTGTACCGGGGTGCTGGTCCCAATACATTAGATGGAAGTTAGTGACGAGACTAAGAACAGTTAGGAGCTCAGAGAGTCCTGTTTCTTCCCAAATTGTGTCCCACAATAATGGTGCTATAATAACATAACCAAAATAACGCTGATGCTGAGTGGTGCTGCTGCAGGTGGCTGCAAGGGGGAGTCCGACTTGCAAGGACTCTTTTCCGTGCTGGTGATCAAGGCAGGAAAATACATGGGGGGAAAGAGGTCAAGAGTGGAGAAATAATCAAAAGGAACCGCAGACCCGGATGAGCTTTTTCCTAGGTACCATCAGCACCAGCCTCGCGTAAGTCAAGCTGGGATGCTGGAGCTGAAGCTTTTCTTGCAGCCAAACGTACCCGGGGCTGCGTAGCGCTGCCTTCCAGCAGTGCCAGCCAGGCAGGGAGGGGAGTGCTGGTGCCGCTGAGTGAGGTGCCAGCGGCACCCCTCTCTGCACCCTGGGCTGCCAAGAGGAAATATCGTCCTCTGCGTTATTAGCGACAGCTTCATGTTGTTGAACTGCTCTTTGATCTCTTCCTCCTCTGCCAAACTGCGCAGTGGGTGGTAAATTAATCCCTGGAGCTCAGCCCAGCGTGTATGCAGAAAGCAAGGAGAAAAAGCAGGTGATCCTGCGCTGGTACCAAGACCCCAGAGCTTGTCCGTGCTCTTGGTTTTAGCTTGGTGTTATTCCACTGACTTTGGTGGCAGCAGCTCTCATTTGCACAGATGTACATAAGCCCAGTCTGTGTTCCTTTCCTCGGGTCTGCTGATGGGGTCGTGCAATAAGCATGAATCCAGATGCCACTGCTCTTCTAACTGAACGTGTAGTCACTGTGGAACAAAGTGACCTGGTTCAGCCTACCACGGCTGCGAGAAAAGGTGATGTTGTCAGCTGAGTGGGCTTACTGTTACGAAAGCAGACAGCATTGTATGCATGCTTCACAATGAAATGGAGAGCAGACCAGAGGAAAATCCACAGAATCACAGAATCACAGAATCACAGAATAGTAGGGGTTGGAAGGGACCTCTGTGGGTCATCTAGTCCAACCCCCCCGCCGAAGCAGGGGCACCTACAGCAGGC
>Ga0065711_1039735_pt1 | contig 17546 bp, 7 predicted proteins | sample Hoacrofraction12_FD_59098 | JGI IMG/M metagenome (GOLD analysis project Ga0065711, IMG submission 59098) | Hoatzin crop microbial communities from Cojedes, Venezuela - Epithelial fraction 12 v2 (version 2) | ecosystem: Host-associated > Birds > Digestive system > Esophagus > Crop | place... | reverse complement strand
CCCCCCCCCCATGTCTGTCATCCAGTTAAAAGAGCCAAACTGTTTAAATTTGTTAAGTCTTCAGACCTTCCCTTCGGGCATCAAACCTTGTTCGGCTCCCCTAGTGGATATGCATTTCCAAAATTTGAAAAAGCAAAACTGTCATAGTTCAGACAAGACTGATTAAACTAAATCCAATTTTCTCTGAATTGGACAGTTCAGTATAATTTAATTTGCAAATACTGAAAGATAGAAGTAATTTAAATTACGTTTCTGCTCACCTAAGGGATTCTATTCTACTTAAATTGAATGAAAATTACTTTTTTATAGCCTCTTTTGTGATATTTTTTCATACTTCTAGTGTGTTTTTATAAATGATGAAAGGAAAGTTTTATTTATTGTGGAACTGTTTCTAGATCAGAGCAGTTGAAGAGCAGAGATCTTCGAAGTTTTTATACTGGTTAAACACTTCTTCCCCATATCAGAAGGACTTAGGCTAGCCTCAAAAATCTTTATTATATTTGGAAAAAGAAAATACGTTGAATGAAAGATTGCAGGCAGTTAAAAAGACAGTTTGTGCCTTTCCAGTAGGCATATCGGGAATTTATTTGAATCGTCTCTGCCTTGCTAGTGTCAGAATTGCAACACTGTCCACCCAAGGAGAAGGTACACAGCTTTGTAACAGCGTGAGTGGCTTGCACAAACTTTAGTGAAATTCTTTGTGCTCAAACACTGCATTTCAGAGTGGCCTTGCAGTGGGATGAACTGCATTTTAGCTGCCACCCTTTCTTGAACAGTATTTGAGAAGAATTTTACAGGTGATGCATAGATGCGTTTGCTGTTTTGTAAAAGAAAACTAAGAAACATCCAGAACATGGACTCATCGAATTGATGTGTCATGTCACAGTTATAAATAGTGCAGATTGTATGGTGATCCATTGGCTTGTAAATGATCTAATTACATATTATGACAGTTTCAAGTATTAGAATAATTGCATCTGTGATATTTCATTGATAGTAAAGTAGAAGATGTTGAAGAACTGTGTGTCTACAAATACAACTGAGATGGCTTAAGGCATAGTAGTCTCTTACAGATCTATTCGTTTTAGGCAAGTAAATTGCTGTAGAGTAGAAGCTGCTAATTTCTTGTAATGAAACTTCAGGACTTTGAGCCATAGGAAAATAATTCATGAGGAGACATCCCTTGCAAAATGAGTGACTTACTGTGTTGAATACTGATATAACTGATTCCTGATCTTGCTCCCCTGTCTCTAACAATGAGTAAGTATTCTCCAATAATCCATGTGGCATATTATTGGCCAGACTTTTGGAGTCACTGTAGACTGGCAGCGTGTGATACATCTCTCAGATACGTAGTCTGTGTTCCCAGGCTGTCCGTTTGTTTGTACACTGCCTTGTTAAGCCCCTCGTGGAACTGGGAATTCATACACAGGGTCCTAAATGCGTGCCAAGAAACCTGGAAACTATTCTCAGGTAGAAGCGGTAGCTGTCTTCAACACCACAGTATGAGATGTGAGATACTTTTCTTCTGCAGATGCAGAGCCTTTTAGAAATTACTGTTTTCAAAATTTTTCTGATAATGTTACTCTTTTCCCCTCCGTTAGTAAAATGAAGAGGAGATGCATAAATGTGTTTTTAAACCTTTTTAAATAAAAGCAGGGGAGCGTGGCTGGGGTTTGATTTTGTTGCAATACAGCTTCAAAGCCTCACACTTCTGAGTTTGCCTGGAAGTGCTGAGTCTCATTAGAAATCAATCTTTTTTTTTTTTAATTTTTTTTTTTTTTATATTACAGAGCATTCTTATTTGGGCCATATAGATCACAAGTTTGGTTCATGGCACTTGTCAGTAACGCACAGTTGAGTATTGTCTGTGCCTAATAGTTAGTCTGTCTATACTTCATAGTTAGGCTAGGCAAAATAAAGTATTTCAAAGGAATAATAAACCCTTCTCCAGTAGGGTATTTATATGAAAATCATCAAACTATTTTGAAGCATCACAGAAGTTAGAACTATTAGTTCGGACCCTGCAGAGAGTGGACTAGTAGAAGAAGGTATAACAAGTGACTGAGGCAATACAAAGTGATTTGGTTTAGATCCTTTAGAGTGCACATATAGAATTTTACTTAGTGTTTTTCCTTGTGGTCAGACATGGCTTTGCCATTTAGGATGGTAAAACTGGTAGTCAACTTTCAAATTACCATTTTATGTTGAACTCTGCATGTCAGTGTACAGAAGCGTGCTATGGAGTCTCCAGCTGGGAGGTGGTTAAATAAATAAAGTGCCTGCTGTAAATCTCTTCAGATCTCCGTTTTCGTGGCTTTTTGATTTCCAGAAACATGGTCAAGATCAAATCATATCTGTCCAAATCTGCTGCAGTTTCCACCACCTGCAAGGGGAGAGGACTGTCTTCACTCTGTGGGAATCTTTTTTGCAGCAGTTTCTGATATCCTGTTGCCATCACTAACCCACTTCTGTAGGTGGGAACCTGGGCTTACCAGCATGTCACCTCCTCACCCATACAACCTTCTACAGAGCATCTAGCATCTTTCTGAATAGTTAGCAGGGTCGGTATCACAACGGAGTTGAGGTGTCTCTCTCCCAGTGTGCTTGGTTTCCTTTACTTTTATATTTCTTTTACTTTTATTCATTAAATATTTATTCATTATCCAGAATTCATCAAACAACTGTGGTCAGCTTTGTTTCATGAACACAGCTGAAGGTGCCTACTGGTCCCCGTGGAAGCAGGGGACATCCCTGTGAAAAATAAGGTACTGAACTGTGTATTAGGGACATGTAATTTCCGTTACCTTAACCTTAATTTGGAGTCCATCTTTATCATTATCGATATTTGTCCAGTTTGCACATTCTGTCCGTATGGGAACCTGTTTTTTTCATTCCTGCATTGGAATTGGAGTTGACATAAAGCGTTCATCCCAACTTAAGAAACTGTTTGAATTTGGGTTAGAAGATGGAGCATTAATGACTGTTTAATACAAGACTCCTATCTTTTGAGTTATCCATAAATACTTTACTGAATCTTTACTAAGCAGTATTTCTGATACACGCTGTCCATACCTTCTGTTTTGTTAGTCTGCAGCCCTTGATAATAATAATACTCACGGTCTTACAAAATGCAAACTTTTCAGTATTTTTAAGAGGAAGTGAAAGAAGGGCTCAAAACAAGGTAATTTTCTTTTTCCCTGAAATCAAAGCATGCATGTCAGAATTTTTAAGTGCCATATCCTACTGAATCATTCTGTTTCCATTTTTTTGATGATGTGTTTTGAAATAGGAGTTACATGTATTTTTAAAAAATTGTTGTAGCTAATGCCTTTTAAAGAATTAACCATAGCATATACAGATAACAGTTTTGGGGAGACTTGACTAAATATTTCCTGGTATTCTAGACTGAGAATGAAATATGTCCTGTAATTCTGAGGTTTATTGGCAGATGAGAAAAAGTGATTGAAAACTTTCGCTAGAGAGTTCTCAAGATCAAGTGATACTTGGCTGCACTGTGCAATGTATGAACTGGGCAGTTAGCTAGAAGAAAATATTAATTCACATTTTCCATTAATTTGTAGACAGACTTATGTCTCCAGAATTTAACATTAGCATTATCAGCTGGAAATGATGCATGGTGGAAGTTCAAACCATTTGATTGTAGTACACTTTTAACCTTTTTCAAATGATCCTAAGGTTGTTTCATCCCCATCTTGAAAATAATCAGGCAGATGAGGAATTATTCCTATTTCAGCAGTGCAGCAATGAGTAACTCTGGGGGAGACATGCACTTTCATGGTTTGAGGCATGAGAGGAAAAAATATTCCCCTTTCAATAAAGTGTTTAATTGTTCTCTTCTTTCAGTTGAGAGGTAATGTATTGTTGGCAGCACACAGCGCCTTTGTTCTGACAAGATCTATCACTTCTGGCTGTGGGTGGATTTGCAGGGTGTGGTTTCTCCATGAGCTTAGATTTTCTCAGTCAGCATTAGCTAAGATTGCCTTTAAACGAAGAAAAGTCATTTGCAGATGTCCAGCCAGTGGCGTGAATGGGATAAACTTATTATCTACCTGAAAACCAGCTGCCGCAGTGGAGGCTGTGTTTGGGTCGGCAGCTCCCAAGTCCAGTTTGATGCAGCTTGTAAAGCAGCAGCGTTTTCACGTGCGGTTACATTTAAGTGATCTATATAAGTGACATTTGGCATTACCTGAGTGTTTTTAAATTGGCTAGCTGCTGAAACTCAATGTTTTTTGCCACATCAGCCGCTTTACTGACCCATGCCTACTCAAGTAGCCATTCATTCCAGTATGTAAAAAGTCTTTTCTTCTTCGTAGGAAGGTGCCGGTTGACCTGGTGCTGGAGTGTCACCCTTGCGGTTACAGCTAAAATCCATGCAGAGACAAAATTCATGGCAAGTTCCTGAAGAGTACTTAGTTTAGCCTTTTGTGAATGTTTTCTCTGCTCTGTGTGCCTTACATCTTGAGTGGCCAGGTCCCAGGCAGTGTGCTTTATCTACCAGTACTTAGTCTGCGATAAATATATTGGACAGGTACATTTTTAGGTACTGCAAGCTAAGCGAGGGAAGCCTAGCTGTAGTCCTTCAGGCAAAATTGAACTTCTTTGGAAATTTATTTCACATGTATCACTTTTAATTTTGCAGAGTTTTCCTTAAAGCTCACCAGGAACTTTCCCTAAGCAGAAAGGAGCTGCTTTCTCTTTCCGTTCTCATTGCAGAGCTCTGAAACTGTTCTACCGTCTGCAGCAGCTCACTGCCCTGGTGTGGAGATTCACTGTAAGGTCTGGTGTCCAGCTGCATGTGTAGGCTGCTAACCCTGAAGCGAAATACCAGAAAGCTCTGGGAAAGCCTCTGCTAAGAAACTGGGATGCCCCCTCAAAGGGACTTGGCTTGCTGCCTTGTTTCCGAAATGGGTTTTACAGTGCTCTCTCAGTCTTCAGAGTTGCATGTGGGGATGTCCATGAGTGAGGAGCAACCCCTGTTTGCCTGCACAACTTCTGTGTCGTCTGCCAGAGGCTGTTCTCCTCATCTGGCATTTCCTTACCTGCCTTCAGGTATAGAGGCCAAGGCTCAACATAATACCATGTAATAGGGTAGAAAGTCTGAAATGGAAGGTCACGTCTGTGAGCTGTGTTCCAGGTGTGCAGTTCAGTGCTGGCTTTGGGAAGCACAAAAGGCAAACTTTGACTCTTATGGAAAGGGTAGGTCTCTTCAGGCTCACAAATGCAGTGTTAACCAATACGCAAATCTTAGTGTTGCTCTGTAAACTTTACTGTACTATGATTTAACCTGTACTCATACAGCAAGTCAGTGAAATAAAGGATGCCACTTCACAATCTCAGGGATTAAATTAAAGAAAAATAAAATAGAGGCTTTTAAAATGTACACCAGAAGATGACCCTGCTGAACGTATGTACAGGATCAAACTGCAAGTGAAGTCTCTGGCTTCTTGGCCCTTGCATGTTCTGTTACTTGAAACATCAGGAATAGTGGTAGAGTAGATCACAGGTCTCTGGTGGTCTCTAAGCATGCTTACTGTAATACATAATGTTTAAAAAGAAAGAATGAAGGACTGAATCATCCCTAAAGAAATTCCGAACCTCAAATTGTGAATTATGTTGTATTTTAGAGCAGATAGCTCCACTATCCAAAATCACAGGATCAGGTGCATGAGCGTGTAGTATAACATTTCTTTGCCTCTGGGAGCTCACAGCGCAGGTAGCTACAGCAGACAAAAGGGACTGAAATTGTGAGCACTAGCTGACGGATGGAGAACCTGTAGCTCCAAGGGAGTAATTTGTGGAGGGTCTCGTGGCAGCACGGCATCAGCAGAATGAAACGGGGCCTGAGACTGCCCTAATGCCTTCTGCTCCTAAGCTGCCAGGCTGACACGCGGTTTAACAGTGGACAGATGTGAAGTGGCTTTCTAGATTTAGGTAACAAATTCCTTGTACTCAAGCTTTTGCACTGAATTACTCTACTTAGACCAGAAGCTGGATTTAAGGAATACATAAAAACAACTTACCATGTGTGTGGAAAGTTTGGGAATTGTGTGTTGTGGGTGTTCTCTAGCTGTGCAAGGGAAACCAAGCTGAGCCAGTCTGGCACGCTTCCTCTCACTTCCTGTGTGGTTTTCTATGTATAGCTAGAGTTGAAGTGCAAGGTTGAGGCTACCAAAAACGTATTTCTATAGTGTCATGGTATTTTCTTTTTTTATTCTGAAGACTAGGGTTTTTGCTGAAATCACCTTGAGGACAAGCTACTTCTGGTTTTGAACGTGTTCTGGTGCTAGAGCTGCAGCGGCACTCTCTGTCATGAAATCTGTTTTTCCTTTCCATGATATTCAGACATACTAGACATGATGTCCTCGTTGTGACAGTTGTGAATCATGAAGAAAATTAAGTGAAATCTTAGGAGTTTTTGAGCATTCTTCAGTGACAGTTCTGCTGGTCCACTGCAAACTGTGATTTGGAAGTAGTGCTTGATCACATATGCAATCTGTAAAAAGCCTTTTCTGTGCTAAAACCACCTGTAGGACCCCTAGTTACAATGATCTTCTCAATTCAGGATTATGTAATTTCCCCTTTTCTTTCCATTCCTTCTTCCTTCTCCCCCACTCGCAAACACATGCATTCCTGTAGCACTTGAAAGTGCACATCTGGTGAGAGAGACTTGCTGCCTCTTCTTCTCTTTGACAGTTTGACATGATGATGCGCCAGTGCTGGATAACTTACAGTGCTTCTAGACACCACATCCCAGTACTGTTGATCTAGCAATATTTATTAGCATTAAAATTTGATTTGAAAATGTTTTGAAGTAATGAAGTGGGAGGGGAAGCGAGTTACAGGGCAATTGCTTTTTTTTTTTTTATTGATCTTGTGCCTGTTCAAGCTGTGTGCATTTGTTGCAGTGATTTCTTTCCTAAGTATTTCTGTTTAAAATCAGTTTTTGTTAAAATATACTTGTGTGTCTGGTCTAACTAAATATTACTTATGTGAAAAACCAAGAGAACTTATACAAGGAGCGGTCTGTATGTTGTACGCTCTCTGCCTTACAGTTACTGCATCCTGTAGAAAGAGGCTGTTTGGCTACAGCAGTGTTTTAATTTCATTTTTTAGTTTTCAGTTACACATTTCTGGAGTCTCCCTGACCACTGCTGTTACCTGATGGCGCCTATATTTCATCAAGTTTAGACAAGCAGTCTACCTGGACCTGGGCCCAGAGGAGCTGCTGTAACTGATGAACACGATCCCCTCTGCCCGGAATCCACAATTCCCAAGGGAATTGAAAGAAAACTCTGTTCAGGCTTCACTTCCTGCTTTTTTTATTTTCTTTGTTGTTTTTACGTAGTATCACCTTGTATTGATGGGTAGCGTACCTCACCACAAGTGAAATCTGGTACTGTTTTGTTGATAATTAGGAGAAAAGATTCTTTTTAACCTGGACTGAGAACAGAAGCAGCGAAGAGCAAGAGCACTGGCAGCGACAGAAGTTACTCTGACGTCTCTTGATTACTGCTTACAAATAAAATGACAAATTATTAAACAAAATAACAAAAAATGTTGTAGCACTAGTGTTATCATGTTGCATGGGGTTTTTTTGCTACATTACCATTTTTATGCTTCCAGAGTTTAGTGGCTACAATTGCATATTTTAATTTTGTTCATGCATATTTCTCTTTAACCTCTTTCATTCTGTTGGAAAAGCTGCATTATATTAACAATGTATATTATTTTAGCTGCAGAATATTATCATGGTGGATTTTTTTATTTAGAAAATGTTTTTAGAATTTTTTTAAGATTGCAAAGTGGATGTTAGTGTTCAATGTAATTAAATTTAATTACATTTCCTATGTGTTTTATTTTTTGTTTGCTCATATTTGCCTTTATTTTCTTCAGGAGTTGTAAATTGGACATTTTTTTAAAAAGCATGGAGTTGGCAGTCAAACACAAGCCCACTTTAAAGCAATGAAATAATTATCTTACAATTCTTCTAAATGTGGGGAACATGTATTTTCTGCTTGGTGATCAAGAGTTGTTTCCTCATGTTGTTTTGGATTGTGTAAGCGTGTTAGTTTTTTTCTTCTGTAAGTTTAGAAAATTAAGATGAGGATGAGTAATTAAAAGCTGCTTCCTTCTTCCTATTCTGGCTTTTATATCCAGGTCGGCTGGACAGGCAGGCAGAACATGTTAATTACTCTTTTAGCTACATACATTTTTGCTCTTGTTCATTTAGCTTTTACTGCTTATGTTTGCCTAACTAACATGTTATACCATTACTTGTAGAGAGACTTTTTTCCTTGATGTCTTAAGAAAAAGTGCAGGGAAAATTGCCTTCAAATATTTTTTTTGTTTTCTGTTATTGTAACAGTTTGTCTGACTTACTTATTTTTCTAAACATGAGCTGTTTACCCTGGGAGGAACTACAGTGGCTGAAGAACTTGTAAAGCTCTGGGTATGCAAGTGTGAAGACTGAGCAGACAACAATTCTCAGATTTACTTATTGAAATCTAGTGACTAATAAACATCTGAAATAAAGATGTCATTACTAAAAATTCATTATTCTTTTTCTCTGTGTAAGGGAACATAAGGTCTGCTGTAGCACAGGACAGGTATTGGATTACAGTTCACATCTTCCAGGCTTCTTGTCTGCTCCAGGTTTTACATTCCTGGTATTTCTGAGGGTTTTTTTTTTAAAAAAAAAGGCATGAAAAAAAAAATCATACCAGATCTTTTTAAACCTCAAAGAGGTGTAAGTATAATCATGTGGTATAATCACATTAAGATTTTTTTTTTCCAACCACCAGCAAGGGAGGGAGTTACTGGTCTTGCAATCAAAGTTCCTTCCAAGTTTTTGATAGTTAGAGAACACCTGAGGAGTGAAGCTGAAGTTGTTTTCTTGCATTGTGGCAGTACTCGGAGGCCACAGGCTTCAGGTTTCTGTTGTTGGAATTGTAGGAGTCTCCTGCCCCCAAGACTGTGCAGCAGTTTGCGAAATAAAGAAAGGAGAGAGGCAGAGGCTTTTGCCAGCGCAGAGGCTTTCTCAGCTCACTGCTCGCTGGAGAATCAGTTTGAGAACCGACGTTGTGAGTCTCCTTGGTGTTTCATGGTCTTCCCGCTCCCTGGGGTCAGTGGTGCCGGTGGGAGCTAGCGGTCCTTGGGAGCTTGCCCACTTCGGAAACAGGAGGCTCTCCTGCCTGTCTGCCACCATCATCTCACAGTAAGACAAGTTGTCCTACAGCTGCATGGCTGAAGAGAAGGCAGGATCTCAACGCAGAGTGGGGCTCAGGTCCTTCGTGGGGCTAGGAGCCCAGAGGTAGGGATTTGGGGGCTGGTGGTGTGCATGGCCTTGGATAAGCCATTGAACTTTCCGTGTCTTTCTCCACCTACAATGCAGATATTTATCTACCTTGCAGGTGCGTTGGTTGAGATTAATGAGTTGTTTGTAAAGCACTTTGAGGATGAAAAGCACTGTAAAAATGCTAAGTATTATTATGTATGAGCTCTTGAGTGCATAATGGCTGTTTGCCTGCCAGTATTTAAAGCAATTTGTTATAGACTAAGTATGAAAGGCACTGTATGAAGTCAAGTTCTAGTTTTCATTTAAGAAAAGTCACTCATGTTTTGTGTTCTGCAGTTCAGGTCAGACCACTGGTCTTCGGTGTTATTCAGAGTGAAAACAGACTCTAGAAGATTTTTTAAAAGGAACTGTTTCAAAACTTTAAAATTGGGTTGTTATTATAATAAGGGTTTCTTCTCAATCGGTCATTTCTTCCCCTCTTCATGTGTCTTGGGTCTTGTTTTCCAAATTCCCAGGTCTTCTACCTTCTTCTATTTCACCATATGCTTCTTCTGTCCGTTCTTACGCTTCTGTCTGAAGTGCTGTAACTTTTATCTCCCTGACCTTTCTGTCTGTCTCTGCAGTTGTCCCCAAAACTCCTGTTCTTCACGCTGCCTCTGCTCAGCGACTCTTGCCACATTGCACAGGTTTCCTCAGCCTTTCATCTACCAGTCCCTCACTTTGGTCATTCCGGCACCTGGGCTTCCCCTGCGCTCCTGCCCCAAGGAGTCTCCTGCCCTGAGTGCTCACTGCTGGCCAGTGCTGCGCGGTACGGTGCTCTTCTTCAGGATGCTTCTGCGATAAATGTCAGCGTGAACTGCCTGTGGGGCAGGCAGAGTCATCCGCAGAAGGGCAGCGTCGCTCTCTGAGAGCAGACCTCCCTGTCTGCGACTTGTTGGTTCAGTGATCTTCAAGCTTTTTGAGTGTGGGATCTCCTAAGCATCCTCCAGTGGTGATATGGACTTCCATATAGGGACCTGAAACAAATTGATAATGAACCTGCTTGCTAAAAATACTCTTTTTACAGTCTTTGGATGTGGCCATCAAATTCTCCTGTTTCCTCGAAGCACAAGTTGAAAACAATTGTGTCTTGTTTATTATGTATCAGTACCATATAGGCTGTCCAGCTTGGACAGTAAAATACTCGCTTTGGCCCCGATCTTGGTTTACCGCATCGGGTTAGAGATGTGAAACAAACAAGTACCCTATATTAAAAAAATTCACACTCATATATAATTACTTAAGTGCTGTCCCCTTCACTTTATAAGGTGTGTCACATAACCAGAATAGTGCATGTTTCAATTATAGGAGTAAAATGTGAGATAGTAAGGATGAAAATTCATATACCACAGAGTAAGGTCTTACAGTTTTTTGGATGCAATTCAGGCAGGAAAATATAGTATGTGGCTGTGTTTAGTATGAGAAGAAGCGTCGGAATTCTCTACTTTGTCTTAGTTATTGCAATATCTTGCTATGTTTTTAAAAGGATCTAGGAGAAATAATTCAAGGTAATATTTACAAGCTGAACTGTTCATTGGCAAAGGGCTTTATCCATATGATAACTGGCTGTTCCTTGGAGGTAGTTACTACAAATGTTCCTAGACAAGGGAGGTTTGATTTTTTTTTTTTCACTGCTTTAAGATAGTTCATACTAAAAACATTATTTGAGTGGAAAACAACTGGAAAAGTTTTATGACTTAGAAACGAAGTATGGAAAGTTTGTTTGTTTATTTTGTTAAATGACTCATTCCCTGGGGAGTTCTCCTTTTAGAGCCGTTGTCCTTTCCAAATCAGTAGATGTCTTTCCCTTTACTGCTGAATTTCTGAACAAAGAGGAAAATGTTGGAAATCAAGTGTTCGACAAACTACCCTGCTGCATGGAAGCCTTAGAAAAGGGGAATAAAGGGCTCTTTAGAGCTCCTCAGAGGTCTTTTGGCAGGCATACTCTGTAGCATGCAGCCTGAGAAAACTTTCATGAGTGTTTTTGAAAGTCACACTGTTCTCTTTCAAGTTTAGATGACAAATAACCAGCCACTCTAACCAGCTGTGTAAAGTGACCATATTTCACATTTTAAAGCTCTTTACTTTCAGGTATTTATGGTTAAAATACCTGTTTAAAGCTATGTTTCAATTTTAGATCAAGCTCATTTTGAACCATGAAGGACTATTGCAGTAATGAACATGATCTAAATGTATACATTAATACTTATGGTGTATCAGATGTTCTCTAAAGGAATGTGTACACTTTTCAGATTACCAGTTTCATGTTTAGTTGTACTTAAATTGGGCCCCGCCTTATGTATTTTTTAAATTATGAAAGTCAACAGAGGTAGCATAACATTTAGAGAAAATGGCAAACAAATTGTTTGTTTCTCACATAAATTCCAGCTGTTCAGTCTCAGATTTTCTGATAGACACAGGTGAAGATGGAGTTGGAAAAAAGCAACAGTGAGGTCCTGACCTCCTTCCATAAGTCATAAAAATGGGATGCTTTATGAAATAGATGGTACAGTCACTGCAGATCTGCTTGTATGCTGGTTGGGTTTGTAGCTCTTGAATGTGCTTATGAACTCAGCTAGAGTTGTTGAGTTGAGGTCCTTCTCCACTGGACAAAGTAGATAGTCATCTTGCAAAGACATGCTGGTTTGACACCAAGAGGAGGTGTTGCTCACAGTGGTTTGTGCTGGTCTGAGAATGGAGTCACACTCTTGCGTCATGAATGAAATGGTAGGGGGTGGCGAGGCTTAGTTTCATTGCCATGTGCTTTCTGAACTAGCACCTGTGAGGTGACTAGGCAGGTCTCACCTCTCTGACCTATTTCTGGTTGTCCTGCACTGATTATTATTAGGATATTTCTTATGGCTCATGACAGAGACTTAAAGGAAATGGATGTTTTTTAAAGAAATAAATAAAGTTGTGGGACTTGTCTGGGTTTATAAAGATTTATTCATGCTCTGGCACACCGTACCAGTTCAGCAGAAGCTCTGCTTTGTGAGAATTCTCTTCTGGGAAAGCTTAAATCGGTTCCTCAAAAAGATCGAGTTGCACTAGCAAGAATTATTTTGCTGGTATAGCTCTGTCACAGCGGTTTCCTGAGTGGTATCATTACGTTGTCTAAGAGCTTTGGGTTGTGGAGTACTCTACTAATACGTGTTTTCTGGCAAAACTTTAATTGCAGAGCAACCCAAAGACTGCAGGAGGAGTGGCTGTTTCTAAAGGCTGCTTGGTAAAGACAGTCTTGGTTTTGTTCATTTGGGGTCTGTTTAGTCCAAATAACTCATTTGTAAAAACAGTTTCACAAAATTTGGTATAGACTAAGGTAGCTGCTAGACAAACTTTGGCAGCTTTTTCTGCAACAGTATCCCCAGCTGCGGGAGGCAGGTGGATGTTGCAGCCAGGTTGATGGGAGGTTGCCAGGCTGGAAGTTCAGCCAGCTGAAAATAATCTGCTGGGGTGGCTGCAGTAAAGGCGACAATTCTCTCTGGTGTGACAAGTGGTGACAGTGGACGACCAGCCATCACACTGTGAGTGAGCAGGCACAGCGGAGGCATGGGCACTTCGCTCATGCTGACTGTGCTGTTGCAGTGGCAGCAGCCATGGCAGAGGCAGCTTTGCTGTAGCTGTTTGCTCAGTGAATGTGAATCAGGAGCCCTGACGTGTGTAAAGTCATAAAATTTGAATTCACAGTCACGTCACTTTGCAGTAGGCTGTGCGGGTGGGTTGAAAGGGACTTCACATTTTCCATGATTAAAATATGCAACAGGATTCCTAGCTCATAGTTGACTGAATTCGCTGATTTGGGGATGACTTTAGAGTCAAAAGGAGTTGAGACCTCCTCCTGTACATGCCTCAACTATGATTTTGTCAATACACGTAACTGCTATTGTCACATCTTTCATGTATTTTAACGCCAAAGCTGCTCACTCAGAATTTATCCAGGCATTGGACCAAAGTCTTCCAAGAGACAGACCAAGGATATGAAGTTGAATGCAGAAGGTGCCTGGTTCTGTGGCTGGGCTTCTGCAGAAAGTTGTGGAAGCACCACCAGTGCTTGCTCCAGAGTTGAGGCTTTTATACTCTCTCTGTCCAGCTCTATTTTGTAATTCTCACAGTAATTTATAGTGCATCATGAATCACATCTAGGCAGAGATTTAATGAATAACTTCACTGACCTGATTTTTTAATTAGAAAAATAGTGCCTTTGCAGCTGAAATCACCAGTAAACTTGAGACATCAATGTCTCCCCATGCAGGTCTGCAAGTTTAGTAAAGCACTGTTAAGATGGATCTGCACTATCATCTGATTTACCAGGGGCTGCCAGGATCACTGGCCTTTCTTAACTGCACCGATGTGTACTTCTTGCCACATGCATGGCTTTACTACTAGCCCATCTTTTATTTGGGTTTTTTCAGTCCTCCCCATGAGGAATGCAATAGGTCCCTGTGTCTTGCGTGACACACAGGCAACTGTGCACCCTTCTTCTGCAGTCACTAAATTTTACTTAGAAGTAAAAATGCCCTTTTTATGTATCAAATTGAATGGGAAGCCTTTGCAATTCTTTTTTTAATGCAATTAATATCTTTACAAATGTTGTCTCGTGTCAGTTTTGCCTCTGGAGCTCTTCCTATCTAACCAAAGCTCCAAATAAATACACACATAAGTGAGCTGTGTTCTAGTTGAAACTTTTGCTCACTTGCAAGCAACTGGCTCCTGTCAGAGCAAGTGGGAGATCCAGCTGTGGGCTCAGGCTGCTGCCCACACCTATCCATTGTCTCCAATGGGCAATTCTATTGCGAATCTGTATATTTAAACAACAAAAAAAGAGTCAAGATGGATGTTTGACAAATCATGCAAGGCAATCATAGAATCACAGAATGGTTTGGGTTGGAAGGGACCTTGTAGATCATCTAGTTCCAACCCCCCTGCCATTAGCAGGAGCACCTTCCACTAGAGCAGGTTGTTCAAAGCCCCATCCAGCCTGGCCTTGAACACTGCCAGGGAGGTGACATCCACATCTTTGCTGGGCACCACCCTCAGACTAAATAATTTCCTCCTTATATCTAATCTAAATCTACCCTCTTTCAGCTTGAAGCCATTACCCCTCATCCTACCACTCCATGCCCTTGTACAAAGTCCCTCTCCAGCTTTCTTCTAGGCCCCTTTCAAGTACTGAAAGGCCACATAAGGTCTCCCCGCAGCCTTCTCTTCTTCAAGCTGAACAACCCCAACTCTCTCCGCCTTTGCTCATAGGAGAGGTGCTCCAGCCTCTGATCATTTTTGTGGCGTCCTCTGGACCCGCTGCAACAGGTCCATGTCCACCTTGTGCTGAGGGCTCCAGAGCTGGACGCAGGACTACAGGTGGGGTCTCACCAGAGCAGAGCAGAGGGGCAGAATCCCCTCCCTCGACCTGCTGGCCACGCTGCTTTTGATGCAGCCCAGGATACATTTGGCCTTCTGGGCTGCAAGCACACGCTGCCAGGTGATGGTTGAGCTTCTCTTTGACCAGCACCCCCAAGTCCTTCTCCTCAGGGCTGCTCTCAGTCTGTTCTTCACCTTGCCTGTATTTGTGCTTGAGGTTGCCTGACCCAATCTATAAGTTCTGAGTTGAGTTTGAAAATTAGTGATTGGTTATAGTGGGATGTCCCCATCGAGAATTTCATGGATTGCTGCCAAGCCTTGCAGACAAGGTAGCTATGCCTGCTCTGAAGAAATGCCTGTCATATTTGGCTGGCAAGTTAGATTATCTTTGTCTTGTGGAAAGCAAAACATTTATTGCTTCTTACAGATTTACTGTCTGTGCAGAGGAGAGCTGTGTAAATTGTTTTCAGTCTAGAAAAAGTAGTTGGAGACCTAATTTCTTGCAAAGACCCTTTGCTTACTCTGTCTATCTTAGAAAATCAGACGGTAGAGTAATCCAATAAACTGTACAAAGTGAGTGAATAGCCTGGTGAAAATAGTTTAGAAAAGAAGTATTCTATTTTTTTTTTAAGTCTGCCTGTGTGGGGAGTGGCTGTCATGGGCCTTGCCATACCCATCCTTGGAGCACCGTGCGCAGTAGGGAGGTGTTCCGTGGGTGGCTGACGCTCATAAAGTGTGCGTCGGGAGAAGGGACTGGGAACGAGGTCAGTTTGGAGGTGAGAGGCACTGCCTAAAGTGCAACCAGACTGTATGATCCGCTCTCTAGGGATTAAGCAGCTGCTGTAATTTGTGATTTACTGTCTTTGTTTCAACAAGTGCTGCTTGCACTCCAGGAAATCTCTCGTAGCAGTAGCAGTAGCTGAGGTGTTGACCGTGGGGTGTGGGGCAGTGGAGAAACCCAGAGGTCTTTCCTTACCGCTCAGGGCTCCCAGCTAGCTCTCGGGATCCAAATGTGAGGTTTTCTCACTAGAAAGCAAGGGGCCAGATGGGCAGGGCTGGACTCCCTAAGACGTCCCGAAGACGTGCTTTAGAAACTCGCAGATGTTGAATGTCAGTTGTCTTAACTCCTCCTGATGTGCATTACATGGGACAGGGCGCAGGGGAAACAAGCGTGCCAGATACTGACCTGCACGTGGGTTGTCACACCATGAAACATGTTGACCTGTCCTTCATGTTCCTGACACCTGGAAAAGGTCATGGCGGAGACTGAACCTCAGTCATCATAGTGGTTGTTTAATTTACTGTAAATCAGCCACCAGGTCGGTGCCCACGGATGCCTTAGCTCTTTGCACTGAACAGTTAAGGTGCCTGCTGTATCCAGCTGTTTATTAGGTACTGCTGAAATACTTGTCCAGGGAATGAGTGTTGCTAATGAAATCTTGTGAGGTCTGAATAGTTGGAAACCTCCTACTTTGCCATATGTTGATTAGTTTACTTTAAAAGCTGAAGCTCTGTTCTTGCTCCCCTTTATTTACATCCATGGATTGGAAGAGGAAGCGTGGTGAAGGCTGTCAGAGAAAGCTGGTGGCCAGTGTTTGAGCCATATTATTGGTTTTTGTATCTCAAAATCAGTAATATGGGATTGTATTGGCAAGCGAGTGGCCAGTATAGCTTCTGGAGATGTTGTGTGTGCTGTATCACTGACACCTATTTAGCAAATACTTTCAACAGTAACCAAAACCAGTTTCAAGGGTTTAAATCTGTTACTAGAAAATAAACTGTAATATTGATGGCTGTGCTGGTATCAGTGCATCCAAATAAGGATGGATGCAGAGAGCAGTCACTGGTAAAGCTTAACCGTCCATGGCTGGATGTCCAGCAGCGAGAAGGGAGGAGGTAAGGAGTCCCACTGCCCACCTGCCCGTGGTCTCGCAGCCCGTGCATCCCATCTCCGAGAAGCTCGGACCTCCGCTGTGCTGTCCAGCAGGATCTGCCCTGTGGTATGAGCTGCGTGGGGTTTCCCAGGCAGGCTCTTCCAGCCCTGTTACACAGTAATGTAATCAAATGTGTTGGCTCTGCCTTTGTAGAGATTTTGTGCCATGGCAGTACTTTTGTGTTTGAGGCAATCTTTTTTTTTTTTTTATCCTAATATATTTATTGAATAAATGAGTCTGAATGTTTGGTACCTGATCATTCTGTTACTTTCTGCCTGTTTTGTACTTATGTTCTTTCCCTTTAGCATTTATTAGAACAGCTTCCCTTCCCCACAGAAGCGCTATGTTATTTACACATTACCATTTTATTTGCAATATGCTATATATGAAATGGGCCATAGATGATGGTTACATGGCTTGAGAACAGAGCACTTAGTTTTGACGTGTTTTATAAACAATTGGCAATAAATGGCCTGATTCTGTGTCCTTTTACTTTAATGGGAGTTTTCCGACGTGTATTTACACAAGAGCAGCAAGGCTGCCAGCTCAGCGTCAGCGGGCAGCACGCCTTTGCATTCAGCGCAGTTGCATGTCCCCGTGCCAAGAATGAATTTTGCCGATTCAAATTTGCTCAGTTTGTCAACACACAGCTCCCATTGAACTTCGTGGGACGAGAATCATTCTTGGCAAGGGGCCGCGGGCAGCCCGGGGAGCAGCCAGGGCTGGGCACCAGCGAGAGGAGCAGCGCCCAGCCTTGGCTCCGGGGTTTGCCAGGCTCCCGTCTCCTGTAGCATGTGTTTGCTGTTGGTTGACTAGTGGGAAGAGTCAGGGATAAAAAGAGGTTTCCTAGGTTAGTTTTCAAAGCTGCTTTGCTTTTTTTTTTTTTTTTTTTTTTT
>Ga0065711_1039736_pt1 | contig 17547 bp, 12 predicted proteins | sample Hoacrofraction12_FD_59098 | JGI IMG/M metagenome (GOLD analysis project Ga0065711, IMG submission 59098) | Hoatzin crop microbial communities from Cojedes, Venezuela - Epithelial fraction 12 v2 (version 2) | ecosystem: Host-associated > Birds > Digestive system > Esophagus > Crop | place... | reverse complement strand
CAGTTTGACAAAAACGGGTTTCTAGCAATGCTTTATCACAAGGTATATGCGCCGGATATTTCTCAGTGCTGACACTCTGTCCTCCATGTCTCTAAGCTGTTAGAATTGGAATGACTTTAGCATGTGTCAACCAGCACTTCACGAACAGTCCCTGGGCCAGACTCAAAAGTCAGAAAAACCTAGGAGAGATTCTCCCAACACAATTTGGACGTGGTCATCTTCTTCTGGAGGCAGAGAGCTTGCTACCAAGAGGAAGGCTGTTTGTATATTTGTATAATATTTGTATAAAAAACATTTGTAAAAACACTCTATTTTTTTTCCATTCTATTTAGATTAGAGCTTTTTAGGTAAGGTCTGTTTTTCTATGAATATATCTTAGTACACCCCTCATCTCAGCTGCAGCCTTGAGTGTTTACACTGGATTATAAAAGAGTGGCACCGAAAACTGGACTCTAAATCCAGGTACAGACTACATGGTTGCTTAGAAAAGGTAAAGTTCACTCCTCATTATTTAGGAATTCTTTCAAATATAGGATTTTTTGATTTCTTGTGATTTTTCTTCCACAGAGTAGTTCAGACACAGTAACTTTTTTTTTTCTGGTAACTACCTCAAATCTAAAAGTGCCTTAACCATGGTTAAGGTACCACAGCTGCTGAGTCTGACTTTCCATTGTTCCATTAAGCACCAGCATAACTCATCTTTCCATAGACAATGAAAATATGTGGATGGTGGAAGTGCAGTTGTATGCAATCAGAGTAATGTAGCTGCTTTGTAAATACAGTCACCTCACACTTTTGGAGGACAGGCAAAAAAGATCAAAATCCAGAATAAAACTGTTCTTCCTGGAGTCAAGTAATGCATAAATTAATGTCTGTATATGCTATTCACTATGATCCTTGAATGTACATTGGTATACTCTCTGATGAGCATGAGAGAGCAAAGTATGTGTGCTTAATTTTCAATCTCATCCAAGGGTTAGTCCTTGTAAAATAATAATTATTACCAAATCAGATTCTCTGAAAGAATGAACTTGTCAAACTCACATACTTTATCTGCTGTGGCAATTGATGCCAGTATGATAATTCCATGCCAGCAGCTCTTAAGCTAAGTTCGTCAGTTGCCCCATGATAAACTCTAGCATTTGAGGGATTTTTTTCATCCCAGTTCATCAAATCACACAGGTCTGACATTCAATACACAGCCCTCAGGGTTTCAAATGTTCTTTTCCTCTTGATTTATGCTAACAATAGCATACTTGAAAGAAAGAAGGCTTGGTATCATTGCAGTGGCTAAGTGACTGATTAAATAGATTCTAGAAATTGGTTGTGGACAGCTGCGTTGAAGGAAGCAGTTTGGAGCAGTAAAGTTTTAAGTAAAAGAAAGCTTGAACTTCATACCGGTGCAGAAGAGCAGTGGAAAGAGAGGTGCAGCTTATTTCCCAAATTTCTGTGCTCTGAAGGCAAGGTGGATCTTCAACGCGTTCTTGGTATTTGGAGACTAGGCTCAGTGACACATCTTGCTTGACTTTAGAGGTCTTCTATGTGGATGGCCACATGTAGGCTTATCATCTCAGGTTCAGGCACAAGCCTTTCAAAAGTTTGATTCTTCTATGCTTTCTTTAAAAGTAAGGTACACTTTCTAGTACTTACATGTTTCAACTAACAATACAGATCCTTGATGGCAAACAAAAATGTGTGTGTCCATGTTGCACATGCCTATGGACAACAGAGGAGGGAGTGAGCAGAAAAAGAAAAGTATTAATTCTGGCAGGGAAAGCAGAGAGCTTTGCTGAGGTGAAACAAGCACTAATTCATAGAGATGGATCTGAAAGTCTCCTGTATTGGCACAACCACGTGATAGATTATATGCATGATCGCATGGAGACTGGTCACAATTAAGTGCTTAGCAAGTGAAATGTCTTTTTTTTCTGAGTATATTTTGTGATCATATCTTAAATGTACTAATTATTTCCATTCTTTCTCAGTCCCTCTTTTTAAGTTGTAGTAATCATAAGATTTTGTGCAGGAAATTGCTTAAGTCATTTTCTTACCTCTTTAGGCATATTTTTCTATGCTAAAAATTCCATTTATTTAACTTAAAGGAATTTTGCTTCCCTGTACATAACACATTCTGGGAACATTTTGTTCAGAAATATTCAATGAGATTTATCATCCTAACATATCCTGGTATCTAAAGAACCCTCTTTAAATCCTTCTAGATATTCTTAAGTGGAAAAAAGTGTGCATGTGTGTGTCTGTGTATAACAAATGACCACGGGCAGGGTTTTTTTTTCTTTAAAATAAAAGCTCTGGCCTTATTCTCTGTCTCATGCTGGAATTAATGTCTTCTGCTGCCTTGTCTTGCCTTAGAACAGTTGGGAAACATTTATTTGTTGCCACATGGTGCAACTAAGTTAGAAGACAGAGGGTAAGTGAAGCAAATCTTTTCCAAGCAAAATGTCTATTCTCCCAAAAATCAGGGGAGATGGTATGGTGTATTATCACCACCTTTCCAAACTCCTCTCCTTTCTCTCCCTACTCCAGATTCTCTCAAGGATAATACGAAATTATACAGAACTCCCTTTCTCTGGAAAGGGATGTTATCTTTTCGTTTAAAATAAAGAGCTGCACTTCAAAATTTTTCCTCTTCATCACTTAAAACTACCACAAATGCTTGCACGGCGTACACTAGAGGGCAATAGTGAGCTATACATATTTTCCAGCTTAGCCTTTGCATTTACAGTACGGTGCTTCTCAGGCACTTTAGGTTCCTCTTCACCCCTAACTATAGGCAGTTCTCACGGTATAAAATCTTTTGCACTGTAGGACCAAATGCAACGATGTGCTTTTTCCACTGTTCTCAGGATTTTGTGTATTTCTAACATATAGATGAAACTGGTGGCTATCATTACTTCAGCAGGTTACTCACTGATTAGTCCCAACTAAACCAACATTCAGGCTTTCCTACAGTGCTAATACACCTATCTCTCTTTCTGCACTCAAGTCTGCTCTTTTGCAGAAATTATGCAAAGGCAATGATGCCAGCATTGGTAAAATCAAACAAGAGTCAGGAATGTGGGTTTACATATTTCACTTTGGAATTCTTTTTAAAGCCAGTTTAAATCTTCCTCTTCAGAGACCAAGGGCTAGTATGTGCAAATGTTCTACCTTGTTTCTGGATGTATGAATGCAATACAAGTGGCAGAAAAGGTGAAAAAACTAAGTACAAAAAATATTTCAGGAAAATATGAGAGGGCAGAATTTATGTTTCTTGCTTAAAATTGTGACATAGTTTCCTAAATACAGCATATTTGCCTTAGAATTTGGAAGAAAACTAGGCAGCACTTTCTGTGTTTTTAATTGCTCTGTGGCTTGAATTGAACGACATTTCCAAAACTAAGAGGTTCACTTGTTGCAGCTTTCTGAAATTTTTATACTACTATCAGGGGGCTGCAGGTAGAAAAACCCCCTTTATTCATTTGACCTCTGCCTCTTGTCATATGGATTTTTTTCTGCTTAAGCTGGCTGTTGGAATTAAACTTGTCCGACAGACTCAGGACGGAGGAACTATTTTTTTCCCATCAGCTGCCAGTTCTTTTTGCATGAGTGTAGAGATTTAGGGAACAAGTCATTATGACCTTATATATGCGTAGTACATTACTAAGTGCCAATATAAGTGGCCTGTAATATTTAAGAAGTGCTTGAGATGTACTTTTTCCCTAAGCTTTCCTTTGGCATAGGTAAACGTTTTCTTACATAATCAGTGGCATTGCACTTTAAAGGAGTTTTTAAAGAGATGTCCAAATAGCACTGAGGCGCTGTCCCCAACACCAGTCTAGGATGTCTGATCTGACCATAGCTACCTTCACTATTTTCTGAACTTAGGTACCTGCAAATAGCTGCTTGATTGTCCTTTACTTGGATCTATTCATGGGAGCACAGTTGTTAGTGACAAGCCCTCAAGTTGTGAGCCTGTCACAAGATGAGGGCCCAAGCTGGCATCAAATCTTTTGCCTTTGTTTTTTGTGGTGGAGGACAGGAACTCTGAACTGGTTGCATAATTAACTTTTATATTTAATAGACTGCCTTCCATTACATCAGTCTGCCCCTCAGGCCCTGCTGAAGTCGTGATTGACTTCTAATAGCTTTTAATGTTAATACTGTAGCCTGCTGCTATTTTTCAGTGCATTTGACTGGTGTTTTCCTGTATTGGCTTCCTAAGACATACCCGGATAGTGAAATAGTTTGAGTGTTTCTGATTGGGAAACACTGTGGGGAGAAAGAGAGAAACACCCAATATTGCTTTTTTCATTGCTTTAATTGGAAATGCCACCAGAAAGCTTTCCCACAAAGCTGCCTAGCATAGGTCATCAGTCCTGGGGATTAGGGACAAAGCCCTAAGATCTGGTTAGTGGGGTCAGAAGACACAGCAGTCATGACTGTGTTTAGAAAAGTCTGCTTTTACTGTTGCTACTTTTCACTAAATTATGAAAGTTGTGAAATCCACCTGCAGTCCCCATAAACTTCAAATAAAGCTGTACTTGAGACTGAAAGATTATCCCCTCTGCCCCTGCAGTGCCTGCCCACCTGACCAAGCAGTGGAGGCCTGGGGACTGCATGGTTGATGGCAGTTTCTCCACTGGTAGCCAGGTGTTCTGCCCCTATCTGGCCATTTCCCACCCTGGAAAAAGTATTAACATCACACATCATGCCTAGGAGCCTCAAACCAGTGCAGGGCTGATGTCTTTATCCAGTACAGGGGAAGCTTGCTAGCGCTGAGTGTCCTGGTGAGAAGACGGGAGCAAACCAAGCTGTTGGGCTCAGACTTGGCCCGAGCGCTGCTGGCTGACGACTCTGTCCCTCCCCACCTCGACACAGGTCCAAAACAATCTGCGGACTTTGGGCTGACAAACTAGCTCTTCATACGGACCAGCGCCTTCCCGGCGCTGGCGGGAGAGAGGAGCAGATGTCTGTGAAGCAGCTGTCAAAGCTGCCTCGAGCTGCTCCTGGCCAGACTGATGCCAGGCTGCTCCATGGCGTCCTTTGTGATGGATGCTCTGTGCTTCAATGGGGGTCACCCAGCTGCAGCCTCCCGCTCGTATGGGCTCCCTCCTGGCTCCTGCTCCAGGCCTGGCCTCCCTGCTGCGGCCAGGTTCGCCTGCTCTCCCTGGGTAGCTCTCAGCTGCCAGCTGGAGACGGGTGCTCAGTGAGGCGGGGGTCCAGCACAGCCTCCTCGGCAGATCGAGCAGCCCGGCAGCTCTCCCCTCAGACTGCTGCAGTTACTGGTTGTCTCTGTCCTGCTTAGAAAATGAAACAGCTTTCTTCAGTCTGAGCTTCATCCCACAGTTCCCACACGCATCTTCCCTTAGCAACTGGCTTTCCTTCTGCTGATGGCACAGTCTCCAGTGAAATCTGTCTCCTCTCATTACCACTGAGAAAAGTCTGAAAACCTCAGCGACTCATGCCTAGCTTGGTGGATAGATTTTCGGCTTTGTATTTTCAAAACACAAATAATAATTATCCCTTGCTGCTGTCTTTGTGGTTCTTAAGTAATACTGCCCTCCTTTAGGGAAAAACGGCATCTGTTAAATCCAAACCACATAGTGAGTGAGTGTCAGAGCCAACGTTACAGCTTGGGAGTTCTTGGCTTTTGGCCTCATGCTTAGTCCATCAGGCCATTTAAGCTCCTTGGGAATCACAAAACTACTGTTTAAGAAACATACATGATGAAATGCATCAAGTTCTTCAAGAGGGGAAAAAGCAAAAATCTCTGAGAAATAACTCAATCTATTCTGTAGCTGTGAAAATAAAATACCCAGCAAGTTACCCATCTGCACAGGGCTGGATTCACTACGGAGTTGGTAAGTGATGATATTGCCAGTTAGTATAAAGTAAACTGTTCATTAAGTTTTTGGCTGCATTTTCTCTGCATTCCTGCGCCTGTTTTCACATATTCTTACAATCAGTTGTGCCATAGTTTTATGCAGCCATTCGCAAAATACCACAGCATGACCTTGGGCCAGCTGACAGGTGCCATATTTAAAACAATACATTTTTAATGGAGAGCAGATACTACAGTGAGAGATTCCTCCAAGTATCACAATTTGCCATTCTTCAAAGCAAGCAATAAAATGCATGCTAGCATTTTGTACACTATAATGCAGCCGATTGGATTGTGTTGCTTACCGAATTGTCCCGGGATTGCGATAACAAACACCACCAAAAAACCCCCCAAGTCTCATGTTAGTGCAACCTTATGCATGATTTTAAGCTCACTACAGTCAGTAAACACGATCTTGAATCTTCGATGATGCATATTCATTAGCCTGCTTCTGAAAGCAAGGACTGAAAAGAAAGTCAGATGGAAGCAGCAGATTACTTTACATAGATCATGAGCTATTCTTCACTTTAAGCAGCTGTTTCATTTCACTGGTAGCATATTCTTCTGATAGAGAATAATAATCCAAATTAATGTACAACAGCAAAAGAGCTAAAATGCTTAATACAAGCTGCTTGTAAAGGATGCAAACATAAGCAGAACAGTATTTCTAAGCTCATAAATTTACCATTAGCAGCATGGTCTTCCTTACCATGACAAATTAGCCTTTAAAAATTACACGATCAAAAGCACATCACTGGAACCTGGGCAAAGGTGAACAAGCTCTGAGTGGGAATCCTACCGTGCTCCTGAATAAATGGGATCATCTTCTCAGTGACTGTGCTGTAGCATGGGCTGTTTGAAAGGATTATCCTTTTCTGATGGGGGTGTGTGTGTGACTGTAGATGTGTGCATTGTGTGCGACAGAAGACTTGAGTGTTGCAAACTGTGCATGGATCAAACTTCAGAAGCATTCAATGTAATGCTTTTATTTCTCGGAGATTGTGTCCTTAATCTTTGTAACAGTGACCAGCAGCAGTTCTGCCTAGAGAAATATTTTACAGGCACAGGAGAAAAATAAAACAATGCAAGCGACGTTTTTCCCCTCTCTTCTCTGAAGACAGGTTTGTGTCCTAGGAGGGTTTGAAAGTCAAACTTTAAGAGCACAGATGTGCAGTATCTTTTGTGGAATGTGTACATGATTTTACTGTGTATCACTGAGCAATAAAGGGATGTTTTGCTCTTTCATCCATGCATCACTTGTCACCACTTAAATACAAATTGCAAACATTTTTGAAGGCAAATGCATGCCCAGAAGGATTTCCCATCCTTCAGAGTTCAGGATGCCTCTTGTAAATTAACCCAAGTCCGCTCTTTCAATTGACAGGATTTTTCTTTTTCTGTTTCAGGAAATGTAGATGGTGTTCATCACCACACAGTATGTTAGTAACTCAGTGAACAGAAGTTTTTATAAAAATCTAAAAAATTAAATCTCCTTATTTGAGTCTGTCTGCTTGCAATTTGATAGGATACATGTTCACAATCTGGCTAAAATGCTTTAGGTTACAACATACGATACACATACAGTCTTAAGCACAACTACTAATTAAAATTCACTACTGGATGTTGGGAAAAATTTTTATTTTTATTGTCATATATCATATGCAATCACACATACATTTATATATAAATACATATGCATTTGTGTATCTATGTGTTTGTCTTTTTAAACATCCACAATTGTTACTAAATGTCAGGACTCAAACTTCTGAATGCCTGGTTGCCGTGTGGCTCATTGTGGTTCATGGATTGGTTCCTCGTGTAAGTTCTGCCACACATTAGCACAGTCTGGGTGCTATAAAGAGGTACATGTTTCAGCTAACAACTGTTAAATTATGGTGTAATATCTCTCTCTACTGTCTTTTGATTGGGGGCTAAGTTTTATCACCAGGAAAGGCTAGAAGCAATGGGGTGAAGCAGATATGGCCCTTTCAGTGGGATAAAGAGTCTCCAGTTCAATGGACCTTGCCCCTGTATGTCTGAGCCTTCCAAGGTACATTCACTCAAGCACTGTAAATGTAGCAAAATCATCCCCTGTTGATATGGCAAGGTTAGGGGTACACCAATATCAACTCTTTGCTACCAGTAAAACCTCTGTGTTGTTCTTGATTCCCCTCTTGAGTATCTGTACTAATGGAGCTGCACAGATGGGGATGTTTGGATACATTATTTCAAATTGCATCTATTTCTTAAGAATGCAGTCTTGTCATTGCTTCCCACAAAACTTCTTGTTTTGACTTATTGGTTCCAATTAATTGTAACTGATGTCCAGGTGTGTGAACACTAAACCAGATTCCTATTCCATGCTCCACAAGCAGGAAGGAGGCTCTTTCAATTGTTGCGTTGCCACACTTTGAGTGAGGGCAGGCAGTAACGACAGCAAATAGCCTTAACCCCTCTTAATCAAACCTGTATCAATGGTTGCCTGAGGAGGACAGAATCACAGCATATCCTGAGTTGACCACTACTGAAGAACCTTTTCCTAATATCCAACCTGAAGTTCCCCTGACACTGCTTGAAGCCATCCCCTCAAGTCCTATCACCAGACACCAGCAAGATCAGCACCTCCCTCTTTCCTCTTCTTCATGAGGAAGTTGTAGACAACAACGAGGTCACCCCTCAGTCTCCTCTTTTCTAAACTGAACAGACCTAGTATCCTCAACTGTTCCTCATAAGTCATGCCCTCTAGTCCTTTCATCATCTTCGTTGCTCTCCTTTGGACACATTAGAATATTTTTATATCCTTCTTATATTGTGGAACCCAAAACTGCACACAGTACTCAAGTCGAGGCCACACCGGTGCTGAGTATAACAGGACAGCTGCTTTTTTCGATCAGTTAACTATACTGTACTTAATGCACCCTAGGATACAGCTGACCCTTTTGACTGCCAGGGTTGGTTGTTGACTCATATTGAGCTTACCTTCAACCAAAACCCCCAGATCCCTTTCTTCAGGGCTGAACTCCAGCCTCTTGTCTCCCAGTCCATACGTACATCCAGGATTACAACATCCCAGGTACAGAATCTGGCATTTGTCCTTGTTCAATGTCATACAGTCAGTGATGTCTACTAAAATGTCTCTGTAAGACCTCTCTGCCCTTGAAGGAATCAACAGCTCCTCCTAATTTAGTATTTTTGGCAAACCTACTTAGTGTGCACTCAACTCCTGTGTCCAGATCATTGATAAAAACATTGAAAAAAACTGGCCCTAAAACTGAGCCCTGCAGAACACCACTGCTGAGTGACTGCCAGCCAGAGGTTATCCCACTTACTACAATTCTTTGAGCCCGACCCTTCAGCCAATTATTCACTCATCATATTGGGTACATCTCTAGCTGTATGTTTGACATTTTGTCCAGAGGATACTGTGACAGACAGTATCAAAAGCTTTGCTAAAACAAACTAAAAAAATCCCACATCCACTGCCTTCCCTTTGCCTACATGAAACAAGGTCATATTGGAAGGAGTTTGCAGTGTACTTCTGCAGCATGTCTCCTCTTCAAGGGATCCTATCACTCGATACACTCTGTTTCTGCAGTACTTCAGCACAGTACACAGTATGATATATGTAGGAATATATGCATACACAGGAACCATCCTGCTTTCTGCTGCTGAGACACTCTTCTTTTGTTAAAACACTGGAGAGAGTGAGTCCATTTGTAGTTGTCACCTGTTTTACACTTGAGAATTGGCGAAGGAGCAACAGACATTAGTCAGCCCTGACTAATGACAGAAGGCCAGTGTCAGTACACATTGGAGCTGTGTCAGAAAAATTAGAATGTTTATGAGAGTGTGAAAACATAACCTCTGAACTCACTGAGAGTCACTTCTCCCTACTTTCAAAGCAACAGGGAGTGTTATGAAAATATTCACTTGTCATGTCTGAAATTAGGCCGTAAGTACAGCACATGAATGTAGTACCTGACCTCTACAGACATTAACAGATTAATATTTCGATTAGTTCTCAAACTGAGAAAAAATTATCTGTAGAGGTACATAGAACAAACATCTTTACATATTGATCATTATTATGGGGTGTGATTATTGAAAAGAAGATGGCACACCATCATCTTACTCAGAAAAAAAGGTAGGAAGCTGTACTAGGAACAGGGCAGATTTTCAACAGCAGAGGTGTATCTGTGAGTGTTTACTGAGATTGTAACTTAGAAGAAATGAAGGGCTGCTAGGGAGATACAGAGCACTCTGCAAAAGAAGTTGGACTGCCATTTGGCCATGGTCTCTACTCTTACTCTGCTGGGATTTTCTGAAGGCCCACGGCACAGGGTCCTGGGATAATTTTGGTACCAAGTGCTTGAAATAAAAGATGTACATCAACAAAGGCACAGATTGCTGGGCTGTCTGTATCCACACGCAAAGGTAATAACTCTGTGTGGGAAACATGGAAAGGTAGTAGCCGGGTGGGAAAAAAGGTCCTCTCAGTCCAGACTTCCGTGCAGTTGTCTTCTTGCCCCCACCTAAAGTTGCTCTGCCAAGGAAAAAGACTGAATATAAACAATACTAGACAGGTTGTTTGAATTGTTCTCATCCTGAGTGTTACCAATGTCTCTTTTATTAAATATTCACATCTACACACGCACATCTGTAGATCCCCCAGGTGAATGTTCTGTCAGATAGCACTGTTACTCAGATTAAAGAAAGTTCATGAGGGGAAAACTGCACGGGTCAGTATTTTTGTTCTCTTTTTCTTTTATTTTCTTTATGTATTTTAGAGGGCAGTAGGATTTCACTTAAAATGCTTCTAAGTTTTGTAGTCTCTCTGTGGACTCTATATGATATCTGCATAGCTCACTAGAAAAAAACACCTTATCTCTTCAGTAGTAAACTGATAGATGGCCCTGTAGCACTCAAGTTGTACAGAAGAAGGAGTGGAAGGGCTAAATACTTCTTGAAGAAGGAGTAATATTTACACTCCAGGAAGGTTTTCCTGACTTATCTTATTCTAGTACTGATGAGATTATCCAGTGAAAAGAGGTCATTATTATCAGGCCCTTTCTTTGCATATTTCATTTAGAATCTATACGTGATATTTAGGTTCTGCAATGCACAGAGCTTACTTTGCACAGGGGACTTTCTGCATGGACAGAACTAGAGAAATGTGTACCTAGGAGGTCACAAACAATTTCTCTATGGAAGTATAATTTCTTGTTTAGGTCTCAGTTTTTGCAGTTGTGTAGTAAGTTGACAGAAGTATTAGGACTTTGTGTGAACTGCAAATACATTTTACATTGGCTCGGCAGTTGCAATTGATCTTAAGTAGTTTTATCTCATTAACGAATGTTGCCAGGCACAACACAAAGGTCTTTCCTTCACTTTCATCTTAGGCTACTTTACATTCCTCTCAATGTATTCACCCTTTAGAAACATCTATGTGTTTTTGAGAGGTGACTGCAAAAAATGTTTTAATAAACAGCTTCTGACTCAGTAACTAATGGTTTCAACCTCAGTTCCTTTGTGGCTTAAAAACAAGTGTTTATTTAGAAAATGCCTTCAGCAAGGATATATTTTGGGATTTATTATATGTCACAGATTAAATTATTTCTTGTTTATTCCCTTCACTTAAAATTCATAATTAATATTTCACAGTATGTTTAGATTAGTAGTTACATTTGGTTCTTTAGTTAATTTAAAAAGTCATTTAAAGTGATCTTAGTGAGACTTAGCCTTAGTAGTCTCAGAGCACAACCCATAAATCAGTTTAAATGTTTGAGTCAGGGAGCTTTAAAGCTCCTTTTAAATCCAGGACACTGACAAAAATTACATTTTATCTAGGGCTACGGTAGCTTGTCACCCACCGGAAATTAATGAACAAATTCCACACCTTTAAACAACCACAAATCAGGAATTTTTAAAGGCATCTCCATATTAATTGCTGCAAATTTAAGACATGCAAGTTTTTATTCAGTTTTTCTAGAAAGAAAAGTATTCTTGATCTTCACTCTGTATTTTTCTAATCAGAAATGGTTTTGCAAGAGGGCTCGCATGTGTCTAATATGTATCTAAATCTATCATATGTCATTTCTGTATCTAAATCACTAAGATTTGCATTTGGAACGGTCATCAGAAGTACAGAGCCAAAGCGGGGTAGCAACAGTAGGAACACAGGATAATTTAGGTGGGAAGGGACCTCAGGAGATACTTTAGTCCATTCTCCTGCTCAAAGCAAACTCATCTGTAAGTTCAGATCAGGTTGCTCAGGGTTTTATCCAGTCAGGCCTGAACATGTCCCAGAACAAATTCACTTGTAATGTCCATGTACAAAGATGCAGACTCAACATTCATTAATGAGCTAGGGCCTAATGAGAGGTTTTTCCTCTTTCACTATCTTCTTTTTCTCTTCTGTTACTGGTTGCTTATTCCCTTCTCCTTTCCTGTCTCTTGCTCACCTCACCTTCCCCTTCTATTCGTCAGTCCATTTTTTTATCTCAGCTCTGAAAAGGATAGTAAAAAGATTGTTGGAGTGTGATCCAAGCCATTGCTGTTCTAATCATAGACTCACTGAAAAACAAATAGCAGAGACATCAAGAAGTCATATGGTGCACCATGATCTTTCCATCAGTTACTGATGTCCTAGAGCAGAATCTGACAGACCTAAACCCTCCCCAAAAGGGCTCTGTCAAACCACTAACAATAGAGATGACAAACCTGCTCATGCAACAACCTGCTCTAGGGCTTGATGAGCCCTAGTTTCAGAAAGATTTTATTTATGTCCCACCTAAACCCCTTTAAGCTCATTCTTTATTGTCCTGTTTGCAGTGGACATGGAAAGCTTTACTTTTTGCTAAGATTAAGATTTTCTGAATGTTTTCTGAATGATTTCCGACTGTTTCCATGCTCAACATATTTTTTTCTCTGAACTAAATTAATCCTAATTAATGCTTTTGATGTGTCCTCAAAGATCATATTTTTTATACCTATGATAATTTTCATTGCTTGCAGAACAAATTCTCTTGTCAGTCAACATTACTTTTGAAGTCTGAAGTCCACAACTGGACAGAGTATTCAGCTGGGGCCTTAACAATGCATTTAGTACAGCAGAAGAATTAAGCTCACTTTTTCTAAATGATGATTCTCTTCACATCTCTGTTTGGCATTTACCTTTTTCTCTACAGCATGACACCATTGATTCATGCTCAGCATGTGATCTATTTATTATAAGGGTGACAGTTTTCTGAGGAGCTGCTATTGCTTTTTTCCAGTCATTCACAACAGAACATCTGTGTAGTTGATTACTTCTTCCCAACAGTAAAATCTAGTACTTGTCTTTATTGGATTGTATCTTATATTTTTAGGCCACTTCTCCAATTTGTCAACATTTTGAATTCTAATACCCTCCTCTAATGTGGTTGCTAGCTGAAGCAACTCTTTCTAGCCCGAGGTCCTCCTCCAAACTTATAAAAGTACTGCTGTTTTCTTTCAGATCGTTAACAAAAATACTAATGGAGAGCATCTTATCTCCTTTGTATTCATGTTCAAACAAGCGCAAGCAAAGAAAAATCCATTCCACCAATTCTTCCTCTTGTACAAAATGGATACTGAGATGACAAAGCACATGCTCGCCTGTATATGTTGTAGCCCTGAGTCATCTGATATCCATGCCCCTATTTATACTAGTAAACTAAGCTGTTTAGGGCCAGGACTTTAGCATTGTGCAATCTCAATCTGTAAAATGTAATTGTTGTTTTTCATCCATCCCAACTAGTAGCATAAAACACAATATGGAAATGTAATTCAGGAATGAGCATGAACCATGGACCACTCCCAACAGGCAGCTTAGGATAAGCAATAGGCAGGATATAGCTAGATGTTTTGGTGGGGAAATTTTCCCTGTGTGCATTGCTAGTCATGCCATGCCACTCGCCCATGGGATTACAGCCAGAGCCCTGATCTGCTTTTAGCCTTTATACTTTCTAGCTGTTTTCCAAAAGGCATAACTTGGTTCCAGACAAGGCTAGAAATAGCCAGCTGGAAGAGACAAAATACTGAAAATTTTGTTTCCTGTTATGCTGGCATCATAAGAAAATGCAAAAGCAACTGGTGTGAGAGCTTAATCTGACATAAAACTGTCAATATCCTTACAGTGTGACAGAGAAGCTTCCATTCATGGAAAATCAGTGACACAATTGAATGAAAACTATAGCTACACAGTCACATGTTGTGAGGCATTTTTCCACCCTGAAACAGGACCATCATCCTGGAAATGTCACATGTGACACCACCTCCTGCATGAAACTGGAAAGAAGAATTTCATATCTGATGTATGTAACTTGCAGTCTTTGAAAAGGATGATCACAGTGCCCGAGTGGGGGCTGGCTTTTAAAGTAAGAGAACCTGTACAATATTGGCTTTGGTGGCACTGTGTATGTAATCAGTTCATACCGGCTGAACATCCTTAAGCTTTAAATCTTAAATGCAGCACATTTCTCATGTTAATACTTTTTTCACTATTTGTGCAAAAATAAAACAAATATTGCTGATTTGATTTGTAAGGAAACATTGGTATGTTAAAACAAAGTCTTTTCTATGATGACAACACACTTACACGCAGAAAAAAATTGTGAAGGCAGGTATTTATCAGTCAATTTTACCAGCGGTAGTTTAATTTCTATTTCTGTAGTTTTTAGGACATTGTTTAAGACAGCACTTGAGTCTCAGATGTGAAATTTTTAACGCCTGACTTGAAAATATCCCCCCACAATGTCAAAAATACTGTTACACCTTCACTCTTTCCACAGGATTGAAATCATTTAGTTTGGTCTTGTAAGGGCAGCACATTGCGTTCAACAGAATATGCAAAGTGCACATACAGTTCTTCAGGACCTTGACCAAAACCGAGCACTTCTTATCTTAAGTGGCATGAAAAGAATGATTTTTGGGAAGGCAAACTTTTTTGCCTGTAATGCAATCAGTAGCACCACAGGACTTATAAAATAAGGAAAACCTCATTCTCAAGATTTTATTAAGATTAGGTTAGTACGTGCACACCGTCCATGGAGCTGGTCAACTGTACTCACATTAGGTAAAACACTGTCATGGTCTTATGTCTCTCCTGGCCCCATATCATATCCCCCATGTCTTGAAGATCTAGCTAATTTTGTATGTGTTTTTTCATCTGTAAATGCCTGCAACAATATAAGGGCTGTACTGCTGACAATAGAAGTGTTCTACAGAATGAGACTAGAGATAAACCAAGTATACGTTACAGTCTGTCATGGTATCACGGGGAATATTTGAGGATATGATGCCTCCTGGGGTACAGCTGGAAGACTGTGCTAGGCAGAGTTCAGAGGTCTGCCTTTTGGGAGGCATCTCCAGAATCAACTGTTGTTTAAATCATGCTTTGTCTTGAAGAGACGTAATTGGTACACTGCAAAACACAGTAAGTAGGAAACTAACAATTCTTCAATGTGGGCAATCTAAAGTCCAACTCAGTACAGCACCTCACATACAGTTTTAGTACAGAGGCACATCCAAGAGAGCCTCTTTTCCAAAGCTACTGAGAAAATAATGATATGCTCTAGATTTATTTGGATCTCTGACTTGCTGTCTTTCTTGCTATTTATTAATTTCAAACAAACAACCAAATATTTAATAGGGTTCAGCCTGCTAGGTTTCATACGTACCCAGAAAGTCCCTGCCATTCTCAATCAGTAGTATTGCCCAGTCCTAATATATCAGGCTGTACTGTAGATGTCCTCTGCAGGAAGATGAACTTGAATTCAATGAGAGGGAACTTAGCTTATTTCCCTGTCTAGGATGGATTACAAAAACTTTGAAAGTTTGACTGAAGAGAATAAATGTGTTTATTCTGCTTGTTCCAGCTTTCTTCTGAAAAGGACTGCACAGAGAAACAGAAACTTACTCTGTGCTCTGAGGAAAAGATGCAAGCAGGCACAGAACATACCTCAGACCTATTTGGAAACACCCATGTAAATTTTCCCTCAAGCAGCTCTCTGTTCTGAATGCTTTTTATGTCTTCTCTTTGTATGTCTATCTGTCTATCTTTGCTTTGCCTATATAATCTAAATACACAGTTTGAGGTTTTAGGTCATTGTTTCCATTACCCTGCCATCTGAATGTGTTTGCTGACCACTGAGAGAGATCTCTCTTGTCCTTCTGTGTCATGGTTCTGCTGTGGGTTAACCTTGGTAGGCAGCTGAGCCCCACACAAACAGCTGCTCACTCCCCCCTCCAACAAGACGGGGAAGGGAATCACAAGGGTAAAAATGAGAAAATTCATGGGTTGAGGCAAAAGCAGCTTAATAGGTAAAGCAAAATCTGCATGCAAAAGCAAAGCAATATAAGGAATTCATTCACTACTTCCCATGAGCAGGCAGATGTTTAGCCATCTCCAGGAAAGCAGAGCTTCATCACACATAATGGTTACTTGGGAAGACAAATGCTATGACTCCAAACATCCCTCCCTTCCTCCTTCTTCCCCCTGATGTGTGGGAACAAACTCTGCAACTCATGGAAAGTTATAAAGCAGGTATGCTTCTTGCGGCGCCGGGTGCAAGGGGGATCGCTCCTCCTAACTTGCACACTGAGGGCACAGGTGACTAGATATTTATTATACATAGGCATACATATTCATTAGACTTTCAAGAATAGGCAGGGTTATTACAATTAGTTCCAGGAATTCATCATCGTATGTTCGCTCCCACTTGTGCCGGCGTACTCCCATCTGCTGGTCACAGGCAGGGGTCCTTGGGAGGAAGGCTTGAAGTCTTCTTCACAGTAAACTTTTTACCTTTGGCTAAAACTGCTGAGTTGTCCTGGGCTGTTATCTACAAGGCCAGTTGGAACTGGTTTCTTGCTGTGTGGAGGACCTTGCTGAGAAGATAGTTCCTCTTACCTTGCTAAAACCCAGCTCTGTACTAGCTAAAGTTAAAGCAAATATTTAACCCTTTTGTTTCAAGTCCCCCCTTTTCTTTCTCCTTAGCAAAATTCTTTTGCTAAATCATTATGTTTTGAAATCGCAGCTCCCTGAAGTATTGCCCTCTTTCTGCTTTTTGTCTTAATTGGTGCCTTTTCCATTCCTCATAACTATTGCCAGAGCACATACTCATCCATACAAAACATTGTAACATACAACAAATCAATATTCCTAATGCTACAATAATCATACAGAATCACAGAATCACAGAATGGTAGGGGTTGGAAGGGACCTCTGTGGGTCATCTAGTCCAAACCTCCTGTCGAAGCAGGGTCACTTACAGCAGGCTGCACAGTACCTTGTCCAGGCGAGTCTTGAATATCTCCAGAGAAGGAGACTCCACAACCTCCCTGGGCAACCTGTTCCAGTGCTCCGTCACCCTCAGAGGGAAGAAATTCTTCCTCATGTTCAGATGGAACTTCGTCTGCTTCAGTTTGTGCCCATCGCCCCTTGTCCTGTCGCTGGGCACTACTGAAAAGAGTTTGGCCCCATCCTCCTGACACCCACCTTTAAGATATTTATCAGCATTTATAAGGTCCCCTCTCAGCCTTCTCTTCTTCAGGCTGAACAAGCCCAGCTCCCTCAGCCTCTCCTCGTAGGAGAGATGTTCCAGTCCCCTCACCATCCTTGTAGCCCTCTGCTGGACTCTCTCCAG
>Ga0065711_1039734_pt1 | contig 17548 bp, 12 predicted proteins | sample Hoacrofraction12_FD_59098 | JGI IMG/M metagenome (GOLD analysis project Ga0065711, IMG submission 59098) | Hoatzin crop microbial communities from Cojedes, Venezuela - Epithelial fraction 12 v2 (version 2) | ecosystem: Host-associated > Birds > Digestive system > Esophagus > Crop | place... | reverse complement strand
CGCGTCGGCGCGCGCCTCCGGCGGGGCCGGGTTGGTTCCGCCGCCCGTCGGGTCCGTTCCGGGCCCGCGCGGGGTATGGTGCTCCCCCGCCGTCCCGGCTCGGCTCTGGCCGGCCCTCCCCGCCCTTCACCCCGTCTCGCCGGCGCGGGGAGCTGCATCCGCTTGCTCGGGCAGATCTCCGGAACCGGAGGTCCTGCCCCAGGCCGTCTGGGAGACAGCGGGGGTGACGTAAGATCAAACTACGTCATCCGAGTGACGCTGTCTCGGTGCTCAGCGGCACCCGCACAGCAGCTCCGCAGATTCGTAAGGCGTCCTGCCCGTGGAGAGGGTAAAAACAGTTTTGATGCCGGTTTGTCTGGTCTGGTTCTGTTGTGAAATAGGGTACGTGATGTCATGTACGGGGGGGGTTCATGATGTGCAAGCGGGTGTGTGATGTACAGAATCGCAGAATCAGAGAATGTTTGGGGTTGGAAGGGACCTCTGTGGGTCATCTAGTCCAACCGCCCTGCCGAAGCAGGGTCACCTACAGCAGGCTGCACCGGACAGCGTCCAGGCAGGACTTGAAGGAGAGAAGGAGAATCCACAACCTCCCTGGGCAGCCTGTTCCAGGGCTCCATCACTTCAGAGGGAAGAAGTTCTTCCTCATGTTCAGATGGAACTTCCTGTGCTTCAGTTTGTGCCCGTTGCCCCTTGTCCTGTCACTGGGCACCACTGAAAAGAGTTTGGCCCCATCCTCCTGACACCCACCCTGAAGATATTTGTAAGCATTTATAAGGTCCCCTCTCAGTCTTCTCTTCTTCAGGCTGAACAAGCCCAGCTCCCTCAGCCTTTCCTCATAGGAGAGATGTTCCAGTCCCCTAACCATCCTTGTAGCCCTCCTCTGGACTCTCTCCAGTAGCTCCTCATCTTTCTTGAACTGGGGAGCCCAGAACTGGACAGAGTACTCTAGATGGGGCCTCACTAGGGCAGTGTAGAGGGGAAGGAGAACCTCCCTCGACCTATTGGCCACAGTCCTCTTGATGCACCCCAGGACTGGCCTTCTTGGCAACGAGGGCCCACTGCTGGCTCATGGTCAACTTGTCATCCACCACATTACCCTTATGAGCCTATGAAGTCAGAGGCAGGAAAGAAAGTAAGAGAAGAAATAAGAGAAATGATATCACCACCCTTGGATTCAGCGATGGTCTCTGCTGGTGGTCGGGGTCCTCCAGTGTTGGCTGTGTGCCAAGGGGTTTGTCCACTCCCCTTTTATACCCTTCGGGTACCTGTCATCCCTCCTCAGGGAAGGGGTACTGTTGTGTATGTGCAGTCATTCTTCTCATAGCTTCACGAAAATTCTTGAAATGAGTCAGTGAGCATGGGAGGGGGAGGAGAACCTCCCTCGACCTGCTGGCCACACTCCTCTTGTTGCATCCCGGGATTCCACTGGCCTTCTTGGCACAAGGGCACACTGCTGGCTCAGGGTTAACTTGTCGTACAGGAGGGATATGTGATGTACAGCGCAGGTACGTGATGTACTGGGGGGGTACCTGATGTACAGGGCGGGTAAGTGATGTACAAGAAGGGGATACTTGATGTACAGGGGGATTCGTGATGTACTGGGGGGGTTACATGAGGTACAGGGTGGGTACATGATGTACAGAGAGGGTTTGTGATGTACAGGGGGGTACATGAGGTACTGGAGGGGTACGTGATGTATGGGGGGGGTTGTGATGTAAAGGGTGGGTACGTGATGCATGAGAGTGATAGGGAATTTCACCAAGGTTAAGCAGAAAAGACAGGACTGGCTACCAGAGGCCTCAGGCAAGAATGCACCCAAGGACGAGTAACAAGCACATCCTAAAGAAGCCCAGCTAAACCAGCAGACGGCAAGCTAAGGAACCTGAGAAATCCACAGACTGCTCAGTGAGTGTTGCGTTAAAAGAGGGTAAGGGGAGTCTGGTAAGCAGCAAAAGGAGAGCCCTCCCATTTAGTCACAAGGTTCAGAGCAGACCCCCTTGCTTTCTAAACTGTCTCTCAGAGGAAAGTCTAGGTGCGGCTGGATCTACCCCTAGTCCCAGACTTGGTCAACGGTGTATGTCTAAAGGGCTAAGTGTGTAGCCACTTCTCAGATTCAACTTGCCTGTCAGAGCCCCTCCAGGGACTTTCACTGAAACAGTTTCGCAAAGTTGAAGCAATAGGTAGTTTATTAAGCGACAGGTATCACAGATTCGGAATTGCTGTTGATAAATGCACTGTCTACAAAAGTTGAGCTCAAAGTAATAGTTCAGCACTTCAGTTAACAATGTGTTCCCAGGGATACATCTGACAAAGTCAGAGGTGCGACTCTTACCAAAAAGACGTCCCTTCTTGGAAGGGGAAGAGAGGTTCAGGCCCATCAACCCGTCCGTCAGGTGAAGTTCTCACTTGGCTCCTCCTCCCAAAGAGAGTTTTCAAGTGCCAATTTTTATACATTTTGAAAATTTTTTTGAGAGGTGGGACTAAGTCAATCATTGTGTATCGACTGGCTCCTGGCATGGAATGTCGTGTCATCAGAAGCGGGACTCAGCAGTTCAACGCGCTGATGCCATGAAAAGCCGGAATTGAAGACTCAATAGTTGGCAGAATATTAAGCAGGTATTCTTTATTACGGCACCGGGCACACGGGGGATCTCTCCTCCAAACGTGTGCACTGAAGAGACACAGTTACTAGGTATTTATGCTATATTAACATACATATTAATTACATTTCAAAGAAATGCTTATCATCGGCAGGGGTTTTCAGATTATCCTGCAGCCTCCTTATCTCTGTAGTTTGCATACCTGTTCTCCCAAGGCCCAGGTGCCTAAAGGGATTATTCAGGAGTCCCTTATCTTGCAACTGTCCCAATTATTCACAAAGAACCAAGACTTGTTTTGGTTGTGCAATGATTCTGACCACCTGAAGTGATAACATCCGCTACATGTTACATTTGTTACATTTACAGTTATCAACGCCTTCGGAGCCGGCATCGGCATCTTGGCGTGCGCTTCCGGGGCCATCTGTGCTTTATCCAAAGCAATCTCTGAAGCAATCTCTGGTTGCACAGCCTCCACAGATCACTTGGTTTACAGTGATGGGCTATCCCGCCTTCTGTCTGATAAGATAGGCACAAGTTAATTGCTCCCTTTGTTAACTCTTCAGCTCTTGATGCCTGAGTCCAAGCATGTCTGTCTTCTGGCATTGACAAGTCCAGCAAGGCCATCGATTACAGTGAGCAAGCTCATGACCATAGGTGGAAAGACAGAATTCATGGAAAGGACACTAAGAGACGTCTCTTCAGCAACTACTAGGAACCACCGGAGACCATCGAGGACCCCATGCAAGCCCCAGGCTGCATGCGTAATGACTATGCACATATGATAATGAGTTCCAGTGTTATGGTTTGGCTGCGCCCGGCAACAAAAGCGCCACGCGGCCGCCCCTCCCCTCGCCGGGGTGTGGAGGAGAATGGAAAGAAACAGGCAGAAACTGGTGGGTCGGGATAAGGGCAGTTTAACAGAACAGCAAACAAAGGGAACAGGAACAACAACGGTACAGATGAGGAGAAAACACAACACAAACGGCACGACCCACAGAGCCGCTCTTCCGAACCGCACCGCCGCTGAGCCCTCCCGAGCCGCGAGTGAATTCCCGCCACCCCGCTCTCACCCACCGGAACCCAGCATGACGGCACATGGTATGGAATACCCTGCTCTGTTTGGCCAGGTTGGGTCAGCCCGCCCGGCTGTGCCCCTTCCTGGAGTCTCATAAAAATTAACCCTGTCCTGGCCGAACCCAGGACATCCAGGAAATAGAATAAATATGTATGAACATTCTAGGAAACTTAATGCACGTGTATGTAACAGGGTGATACAAGCCTGGAGCGAGGCAGAATATAGTGTGCACATTAGGCAGAGTGATCCTCCATGCATCTGTCGCCGTAATAAAGAATGTCTGCTTTTTAATCCTACATTGGCATTAAGAAGTTTTACTCCCAATTTCAGTGACAGTTCTAGTCTTTGCTATGATCCATATAGTCCGCCCAGCAGAGAGGCGTTCAGCTTAATTCTCTATTGTTCTAGAGAGTCACTTCTCAGACTTGCTTAAAAATTATTGGAGCTGCTCTTGGGAGCCCCTGGTACGACGCTTTAAGCAACAGGTTACATGTCGCAATAAATCCCGTAACTTCGCTCTCATGTAACCTTTTGTCCCCAGAAATTTGTTCTTAGTGATTTGGTTGATGTACTGCTAATTTCTACTGAGACATGCTCCACTAAAAAATGGTTCAAGTGTGGAAATACCCATAATAAAAAACCAAATATCAATATCCCAGTGAATGCTAAAGTCAACAATAAATTTATTTTTTCTGTGATATTTCATGAGTATTGCACAAGTGTGACACAAACTATTTTTCATGGGATGCAAACAACTAGGAATCACGGCGGAGAAGCCCGTTACAGGCAGATGACCACTCTGTGCAGTTCAGTAAGTCACTGATCAGCCTTCAGCCACCAATGCCAAGATCAGCTATAGAGAGAAATGCCAGTTAAAGAGGGTAATTAGTCAAAAATAAAGACCAGGGTTGACAAATGTCCATCATTACACAGAGAGAATTTGTATTAAGAACTTCCTTTTCTGTGCAGAGACACGCAACAATTTTCTTCTTTATTTAATGCGCTAGAGTGTCCATTCATTTTTCTCCTGGGTCTGTTTCTTTCCCAGATTCAAACACGTTGCCTTCCAGTTCAGTATATTCCACATTGTGTCAGATCTTCAAAGAGCATTGGTGGTACTGCCACATTTAGGTAGAGGTCCACTGAGTGCAAGCTGTACAAAGCCAATGGTGATCAAAAAAACACTGTGACCAAATAATGAAAATTGATAAACCAATACAGATAACGCAGTGTTGACATTGTGTTTTCAAAAGACTATTAAAGACAAGTTTATTAAGTATCATCTGTTCTTTTTTCAGTAAGTGTGGTCACAGTTAGGCTTCAAAATTTACTGCCAAAGAGGGGTAGTTCATATTTAACATTTCTTTTTTCCATGTGTTTGATACAGATTAACAATGATTTAGTCCACATTTGCAAGTTCATCTTTGCCTTTGGAAAGTCTATAAAAAAAAATTTCCCCCCAAAATGGAAAGCTCAATCTCTACAGCCCATTTGTAGAAGAAACACAAAGAAAAGGAATTGAGAGTATTATGATGAGGCTGAACAAGGAAAGTGACAAGAAATGCTGTAGTCGGTGCAAATAGAATAATTGCAGAAACAACTGGGAGTGGAAAAGGAAGAGCAAAAAAAAGTAAACATCAAACTAGAACTGGTGGTAATTCGGGCCCCCAACATCCCAGACCCTGTAAAGACCCATAAGTTACTTGCGTCCCTGAAAGTTTGGGACAGAGATATATGGGGGGACCCTGAGCAGGAATTTAATGATGAGAGTAGTGAAGAGAGTGAGTTACCTGAACCGGAGTTTAAGGTGGCCCCCTATTATTAAAACTGAAGCGTCTGTAGGGCCCCAGGGCAGTGACCAAAGAAATAACGTAAGAACCATTCCATGGGACCCCCTTCAGTTGGCTAATTTGCAAGAAAAGTAGGGGCATAAACCTGGCAAGATCGAAACCAAGTATCTGTGATGTGTCTGCTTAACTGGAGAAGATCATGTTATGTTAGACCAAGATAAAGTGGATGACTTTTGGGGACCAGGAGTATCTTTTATAGGGCGACCAGACCCTAACAATGCACCGCATTCTGTCATGTGCTGAGTAGCGTGTTGGGCAGGGTACATAGACCCTTGCAACCAAGGAGAACCCGCTGCTATCCCTATATGAGCATTAAGCAAACTTTCTACTGCTGCTACAAAAGCAGCCTGCATTCAAGCTATAAGTGATAGGGGTGAACATGGCAGCTACCCTGTCTCAGCTCCAGGCCATGAAGCCACTAACACAGGGACACCCCGCTGTTTTAAAACCATATCTTATTGCAAAAAGAGACAAAATCAAAGACAGCTGTGGAGATAAGCATCGTATTAGCTCTAGGTGGATACACCCTAGCGGCTCACTAGAAGGGATAACCAGTCCGGCGTGTCCCCACCGAGGCTTTCGTTTTTTCCCTTTGCAGGAACAGTACCAGGGACGATACTAAAACACCTTTGCTGGAGATTGGGTCACCTACTGGAAGACTACTTACCCTGCTTGCGGGTGTCATCATCCCCAGTGTGAACCAGAACAGTTTATGTATTGACAAGCCCAGTGCATGGGGTGGAGATCCTCACTTCTGTTACTTGTGCTAGTCAATATGGTAACGGTCATAACAACGCTTAAGCCTGAGTGAATTACGATGACAATAGCTAACAAAGCAAGCTGTAATTGCACAAATTTAGGAATCCCATCCATTAACATGAATTTGGCAGAGGGAAGTATATGCATGCTATGTGAAACCCAACCTCCAAATAATGAAGGGGAAATTTACTTACTTATTTTTCAATATAGTTCCTTCAAAAATTGGCATGGATGTAACAAGGCTAGTAGCTGTTCAATGAGTGTGACATTAAAAGAAAATATGGACAGGGAAATAGAATGCACACAGAGGTGTAATTTATCCTCAGATGAAACTGGGATACTTCATACCAGCACAGCAAAAACTACCTTAGCCCGCACAATGCATCCTACTACCTCCAAGACCCCTGATAAGACTTATTGGTTGAATTGGTCGATAAGGCTTATAAGGTTGAAACCTTATCCCCACGAATTTTATATCTCTGCAATAAACCTACCTGCTCACCATTCCTAAATACATCCTATACAGGATGGTTAGCATGGCTGCACAGGTGAACCCTCACCTCTCCAAAAAAGCAAGGAGACGTGATTGGCATCCTGGGAATAGGATTAGGAGTATTAAACAGTATAGATGCTGAAGTTTTGCAAATTAAGCTTGGCAATGAGTGATTTGTAAGAACTAGAACATCTATTAAGATCTTCTTTGCTGTCATTAGGAACTACTCAATGGCTCTTAGCTGATACATTGCCTAATTCGGAAAGAACTGATGAAAAAGACCACCAACTAATTGTAGACACAGTTGGCATTGCCCAGAATTAATGTTTCTCTAGCTCTTGGCTGTATCCAAGATCACTCGTGGGTGCAATCCGCAACAGCAGCAATTAAAAGGGAAGGCGATGAGAGGAGGGCACCTTACCCAATGAGATTTGAAAGGTAATTTGAGAAAATGCAACTCAATTCAAAAAAGATTTCCAATCTCAGAGGTATCTAGTCAGCTTCACTTATGACCCCACTAGCAGTAAAGCCATAGCTTCTGTTTTAACAATACACAATGCTTCAGTATCTACCATATACCAAATCATTATGCTGGGATTAATTCACCATGGAACTGTACTCTACCTGTTAGAACACAGAGTATGGGCCCAGCAAAATGGGAACAAATGGCAAACTGTCGGTGTTGCTGCATGTGTTGTACAAAACCAACAAGGATTTCTTTGTGAAAGCAATAGTATTAAAGCCCAAGACGTTTGTCGTGACACTGAACAGAATTTTTGCCGTTTGGAAATGCATCCTGATGAAACCCCTGAAACTGTACTTGTATATGCTGGACATGGATGTGTTTGCCTGAGAACCCTTTATGATTCTGTATTTATGAAGAACAGCACTGTAGATACACACAGTCACTCACATATCTGTATTTGCATTTTTGCTAAAAGTATGGGATGCGACTTTAACTATTCAGCTCGTGTCACAACCCACCAATTCCTACACTGTATCTACACACTGTATGAAGATTTATTACCAACCCGTATTGGAATGAATCTCACATTGGTAAGAAAACTGTTGCAACATGATGACCTGTCTCAATTGCTAAAACAAGTTCAAAACAATGGACAAAGAACACTAATCACTGTGCATCATGATGCAGAAGTGATATACGCTGTCCTCGACAGAGTGAAGAAAGATGGAGAATATCACTGGTGGAGAAATTTTCCTTGGATGGTCACAAACGGCAACCGGAGCTTTGAATTTGATGTTACACCCAACTTTAGTCTTGTTAATCTTCTTTGTCATGTGTTTTTTGTTAACCCTTTGTTTATATATCAAATTATGGTCCTTATCTCAACATATGAGAGCTATGAGTGAACATGTTGATATTAATCAGCAAATCTGATATATTAACTTATTTACCAGCCTTACTGAAAAGGTGATGTCTTTACCACCCTGTATTTATGCCACAGAGGCAAAAGGTGACCGTACCACCACTCTGTGAAGTGGATTGACTGCAGCCACAGGGTAGAGTGTGATGTATGCACTCCTCCTGTTTGAACTAACTGAACTTTGAACCAGGCAGATGCTCAGCAAGTAGGCCTGATCAAAGTCAGTCCTATTGTATGAGGCTATCAATGAGAACACAGCACCAAATCCAAAAAAAAAAAGGTTTGGCTGGAGACTGGGCTGATAAGTAGCTGAAACTGCGTTAACTCAGCAGAAATTCTGCCTGCAAATCAACCACTTGACGCTATAAATATCTGCAGCCGTCAGGACCCCTTGAGCTCTCCCTCCATAGCAGCTGGCTTGAGCAGGGGTGCCCCTCCAGCTTACCCCTCAATGCTGAGAGATCCCTTACCTGACACGAGACAGATGGGTTGGTAAGTGACATTTTTTGCATGCATGTAACATTTAATGTACCTACAGTAAGCTGTCGTGAATGAGTGGTTAGGTTGCTTAAAGAATTGCCATCAAAGGTGTTTGCAAGAAGTGATTTTAATAAGAATTTATAAAATGTGATTTAACAAAGCTCGTTGGCAAGGTTCACTATTACTTGTTAAATGAATGGAATACAAGATCAAAGTAGGATTGAGATAGAATGGTTTGTAGAGATTGGCAAAAGATTTAAGGGGCAAGGGAGACCCTCCCATTGGGTCACCAGGTTCGGAGTGGATCCACTTGCTTTCTAAACTCCTTCTCAGAGAGGAGCCTAGGTGCAGCTGGATCAAGACTTAGCCTTAGGCTGCAATGGTTTCTATCTAAAGGATATATCTAGCAGCAGTTTCAGGCTTGTTCATAGTTGGAGAGAATCACACAAATGTAGTAGTAATTGATCATTGGTTAACTTAGCATTTACAAAGTGGTTAAAAAGTATTAACTACAATCACAATAATAGGATATTGTGATTTCAATTGATAGACACACACGCATGCAGACAATATGTCTAGATAAAGGTACGTGTTAAAAATTCCCCTGGAGTTCAGTGAAATACTTTAAATGATTTTTCTCAACAGGTGAAGGCTGAGCCTCAGGGAGTGAGTTCAGCCCAGATCCCATCAGTGATAGTAACTTTGAACTTCAGGATTGTAGGGCTCTCAGAGCCATCCCACTCAGAGGGAGATGCTGGGCGCAGCCCACTGCGGTCCAGGAGACCTCAAAGGACCTCATTTGGTACCGCTGCTTATAGGGTCAGGAGATGATTGACTTTAGGCATTGGTAAATTTCCATCCTGGCCACAATCCATATGAGGTTATCCTGGTATCTTCACAGCAACCATACAATTCCAGTATTTGCCAGAATGTATAATTTACCGGGCAGGTGCGATGCGGGCAGCCGGAATTCCAGGTGCGGTCAGGGAGTGCCTGATCATCCCAGCTCACGGCTCTTGTACAAACACAAAGGAAGTGCCAGGTCATCCCGGCTCACTGCTGTTGTACAAAGACAAGAAAAGTGCCAAGTCATCCCAGATCACTGCTCTTGCAGTACAGGCAAGAACACAGTGTCAGCTGGTTCTGAGGTCGCCAGGAGGTCTGATATGGGGAGCCATGCCACCACATAAGCTTAAGCGATAATCTTTGTATCCCGTACTAACTTTGAGTATAGCAGAAGACTGGCCACAGGTCCATCTGTACCTATTATTTTACATACCTAAATTTACTGATCAAGACCAATTCAACTAACTACTAGATCAGATCCGCCTACGTGATCTCTTGACTCCTCTCCTGCGACATCCAGGTTATGGGACTATAGTGTCCATTTGTCTCAGCCAGTACAGCAGTTGGTGCTGACCCAAGGCAGTTTGATTCCTCATTCAGTTCCCTAGTAAGGCATTTTATATTGCATGCTGAGTTCTGATCCGAGTAAATCCCAAGTACTTCCACTTCATAAAACCTAAGGCAGGCCTAATGACAAAGGTTTAATGTGAAGTGCTCCTGCATGCTGTTTGCTGTTCTTTCTAAGAGCTTCCATTCTAGCTCAGAAAATGATGCCAAGAGAAGAATTGTGTCATCTACTGAGAAGCTTTACATTCGTAGCAGAAGACAAAATTTGTCTTCAAGGAGGTCTTGAAATCCCTCAAACATACTTTTAATTATTCCCCTGATGAATCAAATGAGGAGCACTTGGCACACAGATCAACTTACTTGAGGTTTATTGCTGTACATAGCAAGCCAGCTTTGAGTTCTGTGCTAGGCACATACTTGTTTTCAATACCCTCTGGTCTCAAAAGACTGTACCCCACGGACCTTCTGTCTGGCACGTGTCCTAGGCACAGGTTTAACATCCTTTCACTGAAACGGAAACTTCATTCCAGTGACATCCTTAAGGTTTTGTAGTTTGTGATCTCAGCAACAGGTTTTGTAGTACACTTAAATATATTTGCGTGTTTACGTACATGCGTGATTACATGTACTATAATGGAGTTTTAGAACACTGTCACTTGAAACAAGAGCAATAGCAATTATTCATTTTCACAATAATACAGACAAAAAAAGGGTATTTACTTGTTATACATGAGAAAACAGAAAAAAAATGTCCACTGCTTTGTAAAACATAGGAGTTTCTCTTTTTGCATTCAACCTGTGCTAGCACATACCCAGTTCTTCTAGCTTGGGAAAATCCTCACTGAAAGCTACTGCACAAACACATAAAAGCATGTGACGGCCAACATGCTTCTGTGTCGATTAAAAAAATCCACCCATGTTGTAAGTTCTTACAACATGCTCTAAGATCTTGCTGTGTGTCGTAACTTTTTTTTTCCCATTACCTCCTCTACACATTACCTCCATTGCCTACACTGCCACTGCATGTCTCTGTGGAGACAGACCCCCCAAGGACAATTCCTGTGGGGACAGAATCTGACATCCCCCGCTGCCTCTGTTCCCTCAGACAATGCAAAGTCATGGAATGGCCAGGTATCGCAGTAGCCTGTAGCAGCAGCCGTCCTTCTACCCAAATACCTGGCCTGCTTCGAGTATCTTGCCTAACATATAGTGCTGCAGCCCCCAGATGAAGGATTTTTTTGCTGTGACCCATCATTTTCCTGCAAATTTAAGTGAATTTTGGAATATCTCTTAATATACCAATTCTTGGAGTTGCAAGAGTATGTTTATTAATATAACCATTGATTTTTGGCCTGGGAAATCGACAATTTTCACGTAAAGAGGTAATCTGTAACAACAAACCCACAGTAACAAACCGAGAATGTTTCTTAAAATAGTACATATACAAAGACAGTTAAAAAGCACAACATTAAAAAGCTAGTTTCAAGAACAATTGTATCATAGGCAACTAAAATTCAACAGACAGGCACATAATTTCACAGACATGATTCCTAAAGGTGGTTTCTTAGATGTATTCCCAGGAAGGGACTATCTATTGTTAAGAGCTGTAAATCCTGAATAATCTATTGGACTGCCTTATATATGTACCTGCAATGGATCAGATGAGAAAACCTGTGTCTAAGGCCATAATCAAGACCGTTTGTGAGGATATGTATCTGGAAATTAATTGCAAGTGTAACAGTGTAAGTGTGGAACCAAGGATCTGAGAAACAAGGTTTGCTGGAAGTAACGTAGTAATTCTGACAGTGCAGTTAGACGGAGCAAAAAAGTTAGAGCTCATGGTCACAAAATCCTTCACATCTGGCACAGATGAGGCAGACAGGTATCATGTGAAGAGACCATGTGCCAGAAAAGCTTGCCCCTTTTTTTCAAGTTTTCTATTCTATTAATGAAAAATGTAACTTGATCATTGATCATCATAATTTCATCTTAATTCTAAAGCAAAGTGTAACATTTGCAGGAGCAGTAGGAGGTAACATTCCCCTTCTGAGCTGAACATCTCATATCTGCTGGAGTAGCTGTAAAATATTATTTTCCCTTTTCACAGTCGCCACAGTTATTATGTTAAATCTACTTGATAAGACTTGACTTCACATTTGTACAGTTTAGAACAGAATAGTTCAGCTGGAAGGGACCTACAACAGTCAGCTAGTCCAAGTGCCTGGCCACTTCAGGGCTGACCAAAAATTGGAGCATGTTTATTACAGGCATTGTCCAAATGCTTTTTGAACACTGACAGGCAGGGGGCATCAACCGCCTCTCTAAGAAGCCTCTTCCTGCCGCTCAGTCTCTGCACCTAGATTTCTCTCCCCCTCTTCAAGATGACTTTTTTTTTTTTTTTTTAATTCATCCAGCATTTTACACCATAGTTTAGAGCAAGACACTTGCTATCAACTGGTGGAGTACTCCTGGCAGTAGAAGTTAAAAGTCATGTAAAAGCTTATGTAGAAGGTCAAGCCATTTTACAAGATACTTTAGCAGTGAAGCATGACATCTATAGGGCAGTTAAGAGATCCTACCCCTCAAAAAGTCACCTAGCTTTAGGTTAAAACCAGTAATAGCCGTAAAATAGATAGTTTTCAAAAAGGAAGCAGAAAAAAGCTGATGGAAAATTCGGTAAATACCATTTTCTTCCAGCATATTTGACCAGGGTTAATATCAACCAGTGTTAGCTAATAAGATTTTAAAAAGCACCACTGAGTTCTCAGGGCCCCTTCTCCGCACAGTGAAGAAACAGATTTATTGTGCAGAAATGTGGAGATGTAGTTGGGGTGGGCGTCAGAAGTGCCAATCATTGATTCACAGCCATGTCCTACATTTCCATCCAGATGACCTTTAAGCACTGAGATGCTCTGACTTCCTGGTGATGTATTTTGATCTGAGCTACTTTAGAAGGACTGCCTGCAGAGATCCTGTGCACTGTAGACTTCAGAAAAGCAGTCAAATGACAACCAGTGTAAAAAGTTTTATTCGCTCTGTATCTTGCAACAAATCAGGTTTATTCATCCACAGTATCTTCTCAGTTACAGTCTGTCACAAGATATGAACAAAAGCATCTTTTTTTTTTGTGCATACACTGTGTCTCCCAAGTGCTAAGAGAAACAGTTATAGCAGATTAAGAACAAACCTACAGCATTCCTTTACTTTAGCCGGTTCTGATACAGAGGCATACTTTTTTATTTGAGCGTCAACTCCAAGAGACTTAGCTAATTGCACAGCATTTGTATCATCACTGATTAGTGTCCCAAGAGCCACAAGCAGTCTAAAAATAGCTTCAAGGTCTTGAACAACTTCCATAGCTGTGCTGATTACTGATAAACACTGAGCTTTGCCCTCAATGTTGTTGACTTTATGTAAACATACAGCATAGTTCAACGTTAGTGTGGCAAGCGCAATGTGGATGTTCTTATTACTGCTCGATTTCATTTCTACTGCTTGTGTCATTATTTCATCTCTCTGTTCCATCATGAGCTTCTGGCCTGCCTGGCTGACAAAACAATTGCAAAGAGCTCTAAGTGCCAACAGCTGGTTTGCTTGCTTTCCTTTAGGGTTCAGAAATTTAAGGAGAAGTACGGTAAGTTGTACGTGATCCTTTTCACTGCAGAAGTTCTCATTCACAGTGGGATGCCTGACAGACAATCTAAGAATGTCTAGGGCTGGGAAGACAATATCTAAGAAACAAAACAAAAAAGATTTTAGTGTTAATACTGCATTATGTGCAGATGTGCTGGTAAGCTTCTTTCACATACAGACATTCTTAAACACCTAGCTTTGGGAACAGACAGTAACAGTTTCATGCAGGAAGAGACTGAGGTACAGCACACGTTGTTTGAAGTTCAGAGAGACTAGTATTGACAAACCCATTCTAGTAACACTTCAATTAATCACAAAAAAAATGCTCCTTAATTTAGGATAAACACAGTGCTTTGCAAAAAAAACTTAATTTCCTAAAAGCTCTAACTGGTAACACTGAAAGTAAGCACAAAATACAGTAATTAATTCCAAAAGGTCTTTGAAAGCTGCTCAGTGGCTGAACACCCCCCTACACAGGCAGCATCTCCCTTTGTTCTCATTCTGTATTTTATAGTTTAGCATAGCTGCAAAACTGCTTACAGAAAGAAAAATGACAAAAAAATAATTTAGACTACCTTCAACTATCAAACATAATTTGCAATGAAAAAAGAATAAAAAAAGATGTCTTCAACTGATCAGCTGGAAATCATTGTAAGGAAACTGAACTTAAAAGTTTGTTCAGTAGTTCCCCCTGACTTTCCCAGATTTCAAATGTATTTTGCTCCTTGCGTCTATTATCAGTATCTCATGCTTATAACTAAATCAAAGCTGAACCTGCAGTTTTTCCTGCAGAAATGCAGAATCCTGAGAATTAATGCATTGTACAATGCAAAGAGTCTGACAGGTATGAAGACATCGGCCATCACCAGCTCCCAGCTGCGCAAAACAGTTTAAGTAATGTTATATAAAGAATATGAATTTTTAATACCAAAGTGTCTACCTTCTGGCCAGTTAACTGCTCTCCATAAAGTCTGAAGCTGCTGGGCTGTAGGCGTTTCTGCAGAGGTGTTGCATGTTGCAGACAGTAACTTTTCTAGGATTATCAAGTCATCTTCTGTAAGCTTATTTTCTTCAGCTGCATTGCCATTAAGTTCCTTTAATTTGCCTGTAAGATCAATGGAAGAGGCAAGGCTTTCTAGTATTAGAACGTCACAAATCCAGGTCTTGAGTGAAATATTACAAAAGCACTTTACAAACAAGTTACAACTATTCTAATTGTTTTGGGGAGTTTTAGATTCTTAAACATTACTTTCCCCAGTTTCAGCATCCTTTTAATCTTCAGTTTTTAATCACAATCATTGCTATTATTAAGCCCCTTCTAATACTGCAACACAAAGATTCAGAATTCACATCTTAGCCTACATGCAGGCAAAAAAGCAGAAAAGAACCACAAGACCATTAGTTTTCATAACTGAAATACAATTCCTTTTCTGCTCTTTTTTATTAGTAGAAACAATAAAGAATCTATATGTTCTTAGTGCAATCACAGTTTTTGTATTTTTACTTATTTAAGTGCCATAAGCAACACATGACTGCACCACGTTGTATATTCAAATCACAATGGAATTTAAAAATCAAAGTATTGGAAAAATTATTTTAAGGGACAGCATTTACTTAAAATGTATCTAGCATTAAGCACCTGCCAATCGTGGTTCTTCCAGAACTGATGAGGGCCATGTAAACAAACACACAAGCAGGCAGCATTACATTATTACACCCTTATGAGTTTTATAGTATGCATAAAAATCAACTACAGGCCTCAAAAATTAAAAAACCATACCATTATTAAATCTAACAGCCATAATATTTGCAAGTGTATTTAACCATGTATTGTTACAAAACTGCAGGAAACTCAGTAAACGCAGTTTCCAGGTTCTAAGCTTCAAAAACCAAACAACCCACTTATCCTGTGGCTAATAAAGTTATCCCTCAAGAATATGGCACAAAAATAAACTGATGCAATATGTTTCTAAGACTAAGTAAAAGTCTCTGCTTTGCTATAACATAGCAGAGTGGAAGTCAGCCAGTCTTGCTGTTCACCCCCTTAGAAAGTTCTGGACAAAATTTTACTGTAAAATCTCTACAAAACTAAGAGAAGGCTAAACCTATTTACTAGTGAAAACTAATCAGAAAAAAATTTTCTACTTTGTGAATCCCTTATCTTCTCCCTGAACAAACACATACCAAAGTGCAAGAAAATTCAGGGAAACAGGATGAGGCTGACTGAAGATTCTGACTGGTATTTTTAAACAGAACATGAAAACTGAGCAAGTAGAATGTAGAAGAGGAGGCAGACAGAAGGCCCCAGAGTGACCTTGACAGGATTGAGAAGTGGGCCCATGTGAACCTTATGAGATTCAACAAGGCCAAGTGCAAGGCTCCTGCACACAGAAGAAGAGATAGTAGAATAGGAATGAGTCATGGGAAAAGAGAGGGAAAAACAAGCCAATAATAATATTTACCAAAAATGTGTATGATTACTAATATTGTATACCCTTTTCTTTTTTTCTATTATGCAGAGTGTTCTGCTTAAATATAGAAATGGCCATTGCAATCTATGAAATCTATGAAATTGCAGAATGCCTTACTTTAAAACTTCATAGATTACACTGTATGGCTGTCTGGTGAACGAAAACTTTCATGAGCAAAATCAGAAAGGGTTTGCATGTGACCTGCATACTGAGCAGCTAGGCGAAAAAAAGTACAGTATTTATATGTACCAGTTTGATAAAAAAGACGCTAAACAACAGCAGATACAAGCCAAGGGTAAAAAAGTGGATATCCTGTATCAGACAGAATTCTTGTGAAATTTACATATACTCCTAAGCCTTCGAATACATGCACCATTAAAGCAATGAATGCAACTTTAAGAGGTCAAAACCAAGAAAAAGTAGGAAAGCTATGGGAAATCACTTAGCTTTTTGAGAAGATCAAAAGTGAAGTTACTTAAAACACATGAAAAATAAAACCATCCTTAAATTAAAACACCGACCCAGTATCTGCGTAGGATTGGCCTGGTCAAAGGTGACAGCATCCTTCTTTGGAAAATAAATATTTTCAACTTTAGCTGCAGTTGATTGGTAGGCACCCATTCCTAAATAAAGAAAATACTAAAAGTTCAACAGTGTACCAAAGTGTCCGACACAGAAAAATATCCTGCCAGTAAGCTTCTCCAGCTGGACATTACTCAGAAAAGTATCTGTTAAAAAAATTGAATGCTTATGCAAATAGCTGTCATTCCTTACATTATTTTTACATTCAAGGGTTAATGCTTAAAGTAATACCTTCACAAACTGTTCTGTCCCATGTGAAAATTCAATATACAAGTCTAAAATGGTAACAGTGATTTCTGAATTACATGATCGAAATACACAGCCATTCATAGGAATGGGTATTGCAGTTAAGACATGAAAATGGCAAGGGTCATTTTAGAACAAAGATGCCTCCTGCCCCTGAAATCTGATCTTTTGATTATTTTCATAATGAATAGGGAAAGTTTTTATATATTGCAAGATTTGCAGATAGGACCAAGTTATGTCAGATGCAGTAGCAGACAAATCTTAAAAAGAGTAATGAAAAGCTTTAATCCATGACCTATAATGATTTCCTAGAATCACAGGTGAATTAGTGACTGATATTGTGTAATTTCCATTAACTATACATATCAATTTCTCTGATCAACAACTTAACTAGTAGGAAACCAAAAATCCTCTCAAAAACAGATTACTATCATATGTTTTAAAGCCTCTGTGCACCATTCCTGTATGTAAATGTAGGCTGTGATCCATTGTTTTGGTTTCAGCTGCCGCCGGCAACAAAAGCGCCACGCGGCCGCCCCTCCCCCCGCCGGCGTGCGGAGG
>Ga0065711_1006374_pt1 | contig 17548 bp, 12 predicted proteins | sample Hoacrofraction12_FD_59098 | JGI IMG/M metagenome (GOLD analysis project Ga0065711, IMG submission 59098) | Hoatzin crop microbial communities from Cojedes, Venezuela - Epithelial fraction 12 v2 (version 2) | ecosystem: Host-associated > Birds > Digestive system > Esophagus > Crop | place... | reverse complement strand
GTGCTATTGAGAAAGCTACAAGGAGTAGATGCACAGGTGATTTCAGAGAAAATGCTATCTGGCTGAGTAGTATCAAAAATCTGCTGTGTAAATGGAAAAACTTCCTCACACAATGCAAAACTAACCTCAGAAACTCATTGCTGTAGGAGTTAATTGAGATTACGTTGCCAAAGAACAAGAAAAAAGAAAAGAAGAGAAAGAAAAAGAAAAAAAGAAAAAAAGAAACAGGAAAAATAAAAATAATAAAAAACTGGATGGGATGTTTATAAGGCTAATAAGAACATAATAAGGACATTTAGAAACACAATAGTTATTATGGAATGAAAACAAGACTCTTAGAAGAGCTGAACATGTTGGAAACGCTATCTGCTTCAAGACAGGAAAAACCTTTTGGTGTACCTAATGGCCAGATTCAAAGAGATATTTAAACACCAGCTTTACTTTCAGTTGTACTCTATACATTTGCAGTCCATTTTGAGCCTAATCTTACATCAAATTTGTTAGCCTGCATTGTATAAAAGGTGTTCGTAGACAGTGGAAACATCTGTCCTGGGCCAAAACCCTGATTAACGGATCATCAAGAAAATTTCCTACAGCAGATGGTGGCATAACTGTTACTGAAGACTTTTTGACAACTTCCTTTGAGGCAGCATTTCCTGGCCAATGACAGAGGGAAAACGCAAGACAAAATGGACAAAGTGGTCTGATCAGTTATAAGTTTCTTTTTGGCTATCTGGAAATAGCTGTTGGTCTTTTTTTAGTTTCTCAGGACGCTCTCTCCAGCCCCTTTTGCACCCTAATAAAGTTTCTGGGAAAGGGAAAACATGTGAGTGGAGAAGAGGAGAAGATGTCCTTGCATGGCTACAGGGAGGGCTGGGCTGGCAGTCTCCTTAAACACGACAGATTTTCCTGCGGTCACTTATTTCTGTGCCTGCAAGGGGGAGGGAAAAAAGGCTCCCCCAGTTCAAGAAGATGCATTAATAGAGGGGTAGGGTAAAGGAGCCATCAGAGGGCTGCGCTGGCAGCATCAGTTGATGGGGAAGATGAAAGTGGGCTTTGCTCCTGGCTCCAATGTGGACCTCTGTCAAGTCATTTCGTTTTTCATGTGTTTCAGTCGGGCCCCCATAAAGTGCAGCCAGTGTGAGACTTGTCTGTGTACTTCTTTGAGCACAGCGGGAAAAATGTGTTAGGCAATGAATATTGTCATGAGGAATTGCCTGCTGCCCAACAATATTACCTCTCCAGCGTGCCTACCTCCTCTTTTCCCATTCCCCATCCACGCTGAGATGTCAGGGCATCCTCAGGGACTCTTCTTTTTTAGAAAACAACAGGAGCTGCAGAGCACTTCAGAAAGTCTGGATTTGTCCCGTAGGTGTCAAAGAAGGACCTCAGGTTCTTGGAAAATCTGATCCCAAATGCACATTTTGTCAGGAAGTGAATAAAATCTCACTGAAATTAAGCCAGGGACAAAGATGAAAAAGCAGATGGCCCATGACAAACTGTGAGAACAAATTTGTTCGCATGACATGGGAATAAATATGTACTCATAACAGACTATTACTCAAGAAATTTTGAAAGAGCATAACTCCACAGGAGTCATAATGTGATTAGTCACATAAAGCCCAGTCCAGCTAGGCCTGGTGTATTGTACCTGAAAGAAGAGAAACAGACCCCAAAACTGACCACAATTATTAAAAAAAAAAAAAAAAAGAATTCCAAAGAGATGCCTTGGCTTTATGTAGTCAGAAAAACTCATAAACGAATTATAATCTCTAGAGCAGCTTGTGGATGGTTGTTAGGTTGCTTAAAGAGCAAGAGGCCAGAGGAAGGAGCCTTGCTGAAGTCACTCAACCAGTAGGTTTCTAATTTGACAGCACAAAGACAGAGTTAGGGTATTTTTGGTGAAACATCTTGGACTCTGGGACAGACTTTGCCACATGCCCCATTACAGCGTGGTTCTGGTAACTAACAATTATTTCCAAAATTCAAAATTCCTTTTTTTTTTTTTTTTAAATTGTGGGAATGATGGGTGAGATTGAGTTTGAAAATTAGAGGAATAGGGCTGATTTTGAACACTGTGATTTATTGATGTGTTTTTTCAAATTAATATTTTGTACAAGACCCCTGATCTTGACTGGGCATATTCAATTACATGCAACAATTTTTGTCAATAAGATTGCAGCATCTATATATATATGATATTTTTGGATATTTCCATATATGCAGAGAGGAGTGGATTCCTAGGATATAAATGTGATTTGCTTTATCTAAAAAGTAACTAGCAATAAACTTGCCTAATGCTTTTATGAATTTTCTGTGCATTTCTAAGCTGCTCACTCAAAAGCACATGAACGCAGAGCTGTTTTGGATTTTTACAAAGAAGAGATGCTAGACACAATATCTGGAACCAAATTCAGTTTCTGAAATCACGCATATGCAAACACTGATCCTGGAGTGCTCATCCTAATGTTTTTGTTCAGACCTATTCTAAAGTAGTGTTCAGTAGTCTCTTTGCCCAATACTGTAATTTAATCCCTTCTAAACTTGATTTACAACTTGAAGCCCTTCGAAGTTTGATTGCAGCCCAGCAGTGGGAAGCAATGCCACTCTGTATCTGAACCAAAGCTGAGCAGCACAGGGGGGCTGGCTTCAGATTCGGATTCCAAAGATGGACTTTGTCCGTACAAAAGCAGTACCACCCTCGCTCACGCAGACACTACCATTGGACTTTCATTTACCACAAGCTGTTAGGAACTTCAGTTTCACTTCTTAGCAGAAAGAGGAGGCAGGCATATATTTAGACTTTGTTGGGAAGCAGCTGCAAAACGAAGTGGGAGTACGTGCACGCACTCGGTCTCACAGGCACACACGCAGATGCTGCTAGCTTTAGAGCAACTTCATAAACCTGAGCAGAAAGGACAGTGCACAAAGGCCTCCTGCAGGTTGCTGTATCATTGAAAGGACTACATGACTCATTTCAACATCTCAGTATCCTTACCATTGAAATAGGTTATTTGTTCAGTGATGTCTCATTTGGAAGTTTATCACCTTCTGAACCACCAGCTAATTTCTTGAATCATAGAATCATGGAAAAATAGGATCATAGAATAGTTTGGGTTGGAAGGGACCTTAAAGGCCATCTAATCCAACTGCCCTGCAATGAGCAGGGACATCTTCAGCTAGGTCAGGTTTCTCAGAGCCCCATCCAACCTGACCTTGAAGCATTGTAGATGACCTAAGTCTCTACTCTCTCGCTCCTTAAACCTTATCTCCAATAGTTTTATGCCTTGCACAAGAACGCAGAGGATGCACTACCCACTTTTTATTCTGATTTGATTGGAAATTATGTCCCAAATCTATATATAAAGCAAGGAGTCCAATTCACCTAACTTCATCCATTTAGAACTTAGTCAGCCCATCTAAGATAGTTAACTTAGTCCTACAAGAAGTGTTGGAGGAGGAGCGACACTCCAGAGCATGATCCTCCCACCCTTCTTGGGGACCTGATAGCTTGGGATGTCGTGTGCCCGGAGGTGCTTCTTTCTCTGCTGGAGCCCGGGTGACTGCCTTGCACTAGATGCCAGCTGAATGGCTAACGTTGGATGAGCTGGATCCCATGCAGTGTGATAGCCAGGGGAAAGTCATGCCCCTGCTTTTCCCTCAAGGTTGCTCCTTCACAGACCTTTCCCTGTTAACTGATAGAAGACTAAAAAATCAGAGTTTGCAGCAATTTGGCTGCAAGACAGATAAAATCAGTAGTCAAACAAAAGCAGCTAAGACAGCCAAGACTGAAAAGTTAAATGCATGCACTTCTCATACAGATGAATGCGTGTAAAATAACTTTAGTTTCTCCATTCTCACAGGGCAGCCTATTAAACTTTTAGCAAATAGGTAACACAAAGATGCACAACTGCTTTTTCTTTCAGAGATCCGTAGTAGGTCAGGAGAGCAGTGAATGTCAGGCATCCCGTGTTTCTGAGCATCCATCTTCTTTTTATGCACCTGGTATAGGAGTTCTCTTTTGAAATGTAGACATTTTTGGTGCATGGCATCCATATCCGAGTTAGTTACCCTCAGCAAAGAAATGAGGACAAGTTTCTCATTCTGACAATAAAGAGGTGATACTAGACCTAATTAATCCACTGACTGTGAAGAAAGGGTAGGGAATTAGGTAAGATGTAGACGTCTGTACTGTAAACTGCTAAAGTTAAAGGTGATGTGAATCCCATCTCAGTAAACCAGTTCCCATAAAGGATGAGGCCAAGCTTCCTATGCACTCAGTAGAAAGAAGGGAGTGACTCTCAGTCTGCTTAGAGAGATACAGCGTACGGGTCTTCCTTTTGGGGGCTTTCCCTCTATGCACAACATAGAAAATGGAGGTGCTTTCAGGGAATTTCTTCACTAGATGCTTAAAATTCATTTGTTTAGATGAATTGGATCCTAACCCAAGTTTTCTGAGTCCTGGATTAACTTCCCTAACCGGAGAAATACCTTTTCTGCTAAGCTATAGGCCTTCCTTGAATAGTCATTCTATGTGGGAGTATGCTATAGTACCTACCCGTCTTCTGTAGACTGGGGTGTACTGGACGATGCTGAATGACCATGCAGATGTGCGTTGATATGTTTGTGGAAGGTCATTGTACTTGTCTGAGCACCTCGACTTCAACATCTCTCTACTCTACAGGCATCCATCCAACCCCACTTAGCTATAGATCTATCTAGATGCCGATCTAACACCTCCAAGAATGTGCCAATTAAGAAGAATCTCTTTCGACTGGGGCTGTACAGATAAGTGAAAATGGAAGCACTAGAGTTGTGATGAGTTGCAACATTCAGATAAAAAAACAAAATTAGAGAGGAAGGAAATAAACAGAATCACCCTGTTGTATATGAGAAGCGACTGTAGTAGCTTGCTCCATGCTTCATTGTGCTTAGGACTTCCATATCCCTGGGCCTTCTCAAACATGTCCTTGAAATTTTGCCTATGGAGAAAAAATTATTGACCCTAGGTGACCCTGCTTTGAGCAGGGGCTGTGACTAGAAAGTCTCCAGAGGTCCTTCCCAACCTCAGTGATGCTGTGATTCTGCAATTTTCATCATAGGTTTGGGTCTTTGGACATTGAGCAGTTGGGTCAGATCCTGTCCAGACAAGCAGTTGCTCTGGGTGCTCAGGCTGCACTATGTCAGCTGTGCACATACTCGGCCATTGATCTGAGTGGTGCAACAGCTTCCACATGTCCTGGATACGCCAGGACGCCTGCATGGACGCCTGGATGCCCCATGTGGAATTTCTTACATGGAAGTATGGCAGCCCGATCAAGCTGAGCATGATGTGTTTAAAAGACTGCATGGCATAAATAAATCTTAAGGGAGGATTAGGGGGATGACAAAGCTGTGGCTTCTGATAGGGAAGCCACAGTGTTTGGGAAGATTGCAGCTGAAAAGAAGAGCCTTTGGTGACCAGATTTTTGTGTCTGTTTTTGTCTGCACTAGTTACTACTCCTTGTGTTTTAACTCCAACTACTCATTAGCTATTTAAGAATAATTTGTGTCAGTTATTTGTCACAGTGCTAAACCAGATTACCTCAAGGTTTGTCAAGCTTCCTTTGCTCTCCAATGTATGGAAAAGCATTACACTTAATTTGATTCATTTGGCCAGTGTGGACAGGGATTAGCCGTGCTATATATGGACCATAAATACTGCTCTGGTTAACACCACGGTTGAGCCAAACCTGAACCTTTCATCTCACCCTTTGCAAACTTTGGTGGTTTGGATGGAAATGGAACCTGGATTTGAACCGTGCTTTATTTTTGTTTTTGTTTTGAAAAACCAAATCCCAGTCAATGAGACTTTGGAAACACAACATCCAGCATCCTCAGGCCACCTCAGTGAACAGGGATAGAGTGCCTGTGTAGGCAAGGACTTTGCATTGGGAAGAAAGCCAATACGCAAAGGACGGAAACTGTTTCAAGGAACCTGCAGTAATTTTCCATAAAAATCTCAGGGACATAAGGACATGCTGAATTTTGTGTCATAATGCCCTCCAACCAACATGTGTGTTTGGTTAGGGAGAACATGGTGGTCCCAGGTGGCAGAAAGATGGACTTTTGTAGGCTGCATATCCAGTTGGTTTGGTGTTAGAAATGGCAGGGAAAAGCCTTCTTTTGCTTTTGACTCACAGTTTCAGTTTGCTATCTGGAATACCAAACCAGGCAGTAATGAAAACGGATTTCTCACATCAGGTTTTTTAGATGCCAGAAATAATAATAGTATGGTGTTAACACCTTGGTACTTGGCTTTCTCTAGGTTGTCTTAACCTAGATAAATCTATTAATTTGTGTCTTTGTATCCACAGCAGTTCCTTAAAATTTGCACTTAATTGCAGCAGAAGTAGTTTTAAAATCCATCTGTCTTACACCAACCATTCCTGTAGCATCTCACCACCTTCTGTATAATGTGTTCCCAATGCTAAAATAAAGATCTGTGGCATGGCATAGTAATTCCATTTATGCAGATCTTTGAGACTGTTGAAAGGCTAACATTTCCTATTTTATTTCTGGCTTCAGAATTATTCTAAAAATAGGTTCATCCTTACCATACAGTATTTACCAACTGGGCACAGTGGGTAGACCACCTTGGACCATAGCATGGCTCTCGAAGTCTTTGCGTATTCCCCGGAGGCTGCTCTGTCATCCTAAATTGTGTATGTCGAACTCAGTCCAAGCAAGCGTGTTTCTAATGACTTTAGTGGACACTGGCACTGCTTGCAAGGTGGCATACGTGTCAAGCTGGGATTCACAGTGTCAGCAATTTCTTTCTCATTCTCTTTTGATTTTCATAACCGAAGCTGCTAAATATCTACAGGCAGGGATCCATGTCTAAGTTTAATTTTGTGAACCTTGTCATGCTTCCACACAGAAAATAAAATTATTGAAGAGTTCAAGCCACCAACTAGCTCTTGCTGTTTCTGGTGTTGACCTGTCTGTTCAAACCAGAATGCTGAAAACTGGGACCCTCTATGAAACAGGAATTAACTTTGGCTCCAGCAGCAGACGTCCAGCTCTCACATCTCCAGGGGAGATCTGAGTCAGTTAGGACATTACCATCATTCTGTGGCTGGCCAGGAAAACACAGTAAGTAATTCACCAGCTAACGCATACATATGAGACGTCAACCAGAAAAATGTTAAAGTCTGTCCGCAGGCTTTATGAAGAATGAGAGTGGAAGGATAGTCTAGATTTGTAGTGTTAAATATACCTACAGTAGGGTCTTGTCTTTGAGTATGTCTGTTCTTTTCTACTTGGACTACAGAGAGTATCACTACCAGCTAATGAAATTGTGATTTGCATCAAAAAGGCCTAGTACCACTGGAGTTATAGCAAGGAACCGTCTCTGTATGTAAGTAGACATGTGAATCAAGGCTCACAATGTGTCTTCCTTGCAGACTCAGACCCTTGCACGCCAGATGCTCCACCTACTGCCACTTCACCACCAACCTCTGAAGAACCTGGACCTTTCACAGCTCCAGCATCACCCTCCTCTTCCTCTGACACTGGTACTGCATCATTTTCACCACCATTACCTGCCTGTGTTGCAGCCTTACACCCCAAACCACTTCCTATTCCACCGTCAACATCAGCTTCTGCTGCCACCGTTCACCCTGGAGTCCCTTCTCTCACTGCACCGCCTGCCTCTACTCCATCCCTGCACCCTGGACTTTATTTGCCGGTAGTCCCACCTGGCAGTGCCACGCACCTCATCAACTGGCTGCCCTTTCTTGCTTCTGCAACCCTTGCCACCATGCGAGGGAAGGAGGAAGACCAGCTACCCGTTAGAACGGGCTCCCTGGAAGGCATGAAATGCTGCAGCAGCACACCCCCACACTCCTCCCACAATGGAAATCCCCAGGTGGCCCCCATGGGAGACCGCGCTTCAGGGGCTGCTTCCACGCCACCGGCTGCCCACGCCATGCCCCCGAGCTCTGAGCAGACGTCGGCAAACGTGAGCGACATCCTGGCAGAGCTGCGGACGATGAACAGCCATCTCTCCGTCATCGCCCGAGCCCTGACGCAGCTGGCATCATCGCTGGCACCGCAGCAAGATGCACGTGGCACCCCACCTCCTTAGTGCCAGGCTCTGCACTGGCTCACCTTGCTGAGTCAGTTGGAAGAGGGTTGGAAATGACCAGGGGCAGCCCATGGTGGAGGTAGGGTGGAGGAAAGGGACCCTACCCAAACCTGCCTGTAGTGTCTGTGCCAGTTCCCTGTGCTCCCTGACACCGACCTCGTCTCCCCAGTGGGTTTTTCTGCTTGTTTGTTTATTTCCTCCTTGTAAATGGCTGCATATATTAAAAAATAGTTTTGTGGTCTTGTTAATAAAATTGTTTATATTTCTTGCATTCCTTTCAGATGTGCCTGCTCCCCTCCTCTCACCCATAAACCACACGAGCCCTGGCAGGAATTGGTGAGGTCTCGCACAGTGAATGCAGAGAATCTGAAGTGGTGAGAAGTTGCCCACGACAAAACGCTCGGGGAGGTGACAAAACCCCTCTTGGCAATGTGGGGGGACACAGACAGGAAAGAACACAATAAAACTCTGAAAAAACTTCCTATTTCTCTCCATCCACTCTGCATGGCATGGCTCTGTTGAAGTTGGAGCCCTTCCCAGTGCACTAAATCTCAGGGGTAATTATAATTACCAATGCAGGTATGGGCTGTGACAAATTGTTCAAAATACAGTGCAGGTTAGTTGTCTTAAGCAGTACATGGTCTGATCAGCTACTAAACAGCGTCATCAACCACTTGTCCTCCGAGAGAGCGTGAACTGAAGGCAGTGTATCTGGTTTATTTGCCAGTGGTGCCTGGGGTTCTTCAAGCACATAAATTTACAGCAATTAGCCAGGCACACGTGGGTAGATCCCAACATTTTACCATCTTTTTCCTATTGCCAAGCTGCAGTGGCTTGCCTAAAGGTGGCATTGAAGGCGTGATACCTCGAACAATCCTCTTTGTGGGTGCGGAAAGAGCTCTTGGGTACGAATCCAGGACTTGCCCCACCGAGATGTGTGACCTGAAGAGCAGCTTATGAGGTACCCTCGGACATTGCCTGGCCTGGCAGAGGCACCAGAGCCAGGAACTGAAGGCTGGGATGACCTCAGTGCTCTGGAAGAGCCCCAGAAAAGAGGACTCGCAGCTCTGGCAAAGCCATTTTGTTCATCTCAGCCACAGTCTGCCCATAGAGCAAATCAACATCAGTCAAAAATGAGATATTTTCTCAAGGTGGCCAAGCACAGGGGCCAGCAGAGGCTGAGCCAGGCTGCCTGGCTGCTCTGTCTTACATCCCAATGAATTAAAATGAAAGAAATGCTCATGGCAAACAAGAGGAAAGAAAGGCCTCTGTGAAGTTCGGTGTGATCTTGCCTTAATTTAGCCGTGCAGCCCTCAGATATCAGGATCTGAGGCCACCTCTAGGAAAAACCCAGACAAACAGACAGATCACTAGATAAGATTAAAGAGGAAGTATTCTGTCTATTTGCAAATATTTCTGTTACAGATGAGCCTAAGCCACAAAGATTGAATGAATATACAAACTTCCCCAAAGCTCAGGTGTATTTGAATTTGAGGTTTTGGTTACTGTATATATATTTATATATAAACCTATCCATATTTTTGTGTCTGTGCCCGAAAGACAAAGCAACTGCCCTGTTCGAACATGGTTTTTTTCTAGGGTTGATCAGATTTTAATTCCCTCTGGTGTGTTTTGCAAAAAAGGTGAAAAGAAAGACATTTCATAGATGGCCTTCACTACCTTTTAGTTTTATGTGTTTCAACAAAATGAGATAAATGGAGTGTATTAGCAACATTTGGGCTTTCGATTTGGCTATTGTAGTTTCATAGACTACAAGAATAAAGAACAGTTTATCACTTTTCCTCTTTTCATTAGGAAATACAGCAAAGAAAGGGGAAAGATCTATGGTTAAAAAAAATCAAAGGAATATTTTTCATTCTTACCCATCTTCCCCTCTTTTGATTTAACATGGTAGTAAATAAACAGCATATTCTCCCACTCTTGATAGTTCTACTTGATTTATTCTGTTGTTTTCAAATAGTAACCTTTAATGGCCTAATATTGATAATATTGAGCGGAGTTGAAAGACACACAACCATATTCCTCTGCACAGATAACTTCAGAAAATCCTAGTGTGCAGCTGGTGATGCTTTATCAGCCAAGGTTAGAGCTGGCTTCATTTCGGTATCTAAAGGATTTAAGAATCATTTACATGATACGTAAATCCAGAAAAAGCCTGAAAATGTTGCCTATAGCATTAGATATTCAGCTGCGAAGGCAATGCTCTTCCTTCTCAAAGATGCCACTGGTGTGATCCAACTGGCAAGGAGGGAAAAGTGCTATTCCTGACCCTCTTCCTAAAGGAATGAGTTTTCTGTGGTCCCACAGCCAAAGATATTAGGTGCTAAACACCCCAGCAGTCTAGACTCCAAGCTGTCTGGTCCTGTGGCATCCTGACAACAAAGCAGGACCAGAGCCCGTAGCCAGAACTAGCAGCTTTCAGGTTGACTTGGTAACCGCTGCTGGCTCTCACACGGGAGCAGCGACTGGCTCCAGAGCCGACAAGACAGACAGAGGCTGTCTGTGGGTAGCGTCCGGCCGAAGCGAGCACGGCAGTCCCAACCAACCTGAGCCAGCCTGAGCCTGGGCAAGGCTCTGCTGATGCTGTGGCCACAGGGTCCACTTCTGCAAATTCTCGTGCAGGGTTTGTCTGCAACCTGTGCTGAGCTTTGTGAGTAGTGCTTGAGCCAGCTGGTTAAAACCCAGCTCAGGTGTGTCTGGGCAGCCCCAGCGTGGCACGAAAGGGCTTCACTGCTATGCAAAGAGGGGTCCTGCCCACAGGCATTTCATTCAGTAAAATGCATTATTCTCTACTCAGCACATTCAATAGATTCATGTCCCTTAGGAATTATTTTACTCCTTCAACTTAATTGAACCACTTTAGCACAGCAAGAAACGAGTGGCTGCTCTGACTGCATCTCTTCAATGGCAAGAAGGCTGCCTCTGTCTCAGGTTTTGTTTGCTCTCCTTGGCTTTCATCTGCAACCATCCAAATTTTGCTTGGCGCTCCCAGCCCCGCCGCCGCTTTCCGATTGCTTAGCAGCATTACTCGTATTGCTGAGCCGCTGCTGCGCACACGCTGCTCCACCAGTTGAAAGCTGGAGTGCAGCTCACAAACAAAAGTCTCCTAAAACATCTGAAGCCGGCAGCAGGGCAGCTGAAGGAGGACCGAAACCCCGGTGCAGCTGGCACCGTCCCTGCACCATATCCCCACAGCCTCCCAGCACCTGCAGGGATGGCATGTCCAGGCTTCTTCGATGCGACAGAGCCTCCTAGCCCGTGGCAAACAGTTCAAGAGACTTTCTTCTCTAAATTATTCATTTTGATTCAGCTCAGAGAGCAAGGGGCTGAAAGTTACAACGTCTTGGTGCATGTTCAAAGTCATGTGTAGAAATAACTTCATGGGCTCGCACTCCAGTCGCTATTAAATTATTAAAAATCCCCTGCTGGCCTTCTCTCTCTTGGGACATCTTCAGTCTCTCCTTCCTCCTCTTTTACAGCCTTGTTATTTGCAAAGGTAGCAGTTTCTATGGCAAGATTCATTTTATAATTGACAGATGCTTCAACTTCAATTTCAACTAAAAAAACCTGAAACACTCAGGATGAGCAAAACTTAAATGCTAGAGGCCAGGTTGTTATTCTCAGAGTCACCATGAGCGATCATCACAAACNCTTCTGGCTCCACCATCAAAGTCCTAAACACACCGATCTCATGTTTCGCAGCTGCTTTTTTATAAACAAATATTGAGGGTGGGTTTCAAGTCACCACACCTTAATTACCTAAAAGTTGGTTTTGTAGGTTCCTCTACAGTCTTGGGGAGGCGAGCGCTTTTAAGGTGTGATTGATCCTAGCCTGAGAAAGATGTCTAAAATAAGTAGGAAGGCAATTGCCTTCTGGCAGCGTCCATCCCTCTCCCCTGACTATAGACAGTGGGTTTAAGCCAGATGCTTAACTTCTAGATGGCTGGGGGTGAATGAAATGAATCCTGTGTTTGGTAGTTGCAGTTCGTTTCAAACTGGTGAAACATCAATATATCACATTTATCTGAGCCCTGTTAGATGCATAAGGAGCTGGAAGTGGTGAATGGGAGCTCAGGAGGAAAGGACTGACAGTAAAACTGGAAACCTCTGCAAAATATCCAGCTCCAGTCCCAGGCCAGGAGCTACCCTGCTCCAGGAGAGCACCCAGAGGGACACCCAGGTCATTCCCTTCTCCCAGAGATTTAACTCCGCAGGATGTGGAACTGGAAGCTGAACAGCTTCGTGGGATTTGAGTGATGGACTCTGTGTCTGCTACTCCAGCAGGAATTATTTAAGGAGGCAGCAGGCTGTACAATGTTGTATTAGACTGCAACTCAAGAAGGTGGGAGAAATCACAGGTTTACCCAGGAGAAATAGGAAGCCGGGTGGTTTCTCACTTTGTTTTGTCTAACACACATTGTTCTTCCAGTATTTGTACACACATTCACTGTGGCAACACTCAGAACCCCCAGTAAAATTCATTTATAAAGAAGCATTGCCAGGGAGTGCATTCCTTTAGCCCAGCTGCAAGCTGGCAAGATGCAGAGCCTGGAAGTGAGCTCCCTCCTGCAGAAAAGATGGTGATTCAGCATAGCTCTGTCTCGGAAGCATGAAGCAGGTACATACCCTCTGCCAGATGCCCTGTGGACATCCATCTCTGCCCACAAACCCATACAGCCTGTGTGCCTCCAGCTTCCTCCCAGACCTTTCACTACAGCATTTTGCAGAGTTCTTTGGGTTTCTGTTCAATTTATTTCAGTCCGTGAGCAATTAGCCGGGACACCTGTGTCAGGGTATTGGTTGCACCCATAACCACAAGGCTATATCCTCAGCCCACATCTGCCAGCTTGGTGAGAGACGCTCTTTGGTTGCCATGGGGCAGAAGACACTACACCATCAGCGAGGGCAAGAACGTCCCATGGCCACGGCTGTGCCTGTCCCGGGGTGCAGCGGTCGCGCTGATGCATGGCTGTGTATGGGAGGGGGTTACTCTGAGTCACCCTGCCAGCGAATGAAGCTGCGTATTTCATACCGATCCCATGGGTTGGGAAGTCCTCTGCTCACATAACCCATAGGATACAAGAGAAACAGAGTCTGTCCGGCCCCAGCTGGGTTTGGAGACCACTGTGCCAGGGAAACACCGAGGCAGGCCACCGCTCCCGAAATGCGCAGGAGCTGAATGCGCCTGAACCCAGGGGCTTTCCTAGCCCGTGGCTGAGCTGGGAGTTGCTCTCACATGACTCCACGTGCAAGTTAAAAGGCACAATAGTTTGTGCTTGCTTGGATGCTTCTGGTCATCTCCCACGTGGAATTTTCTTTCTCCTTGACAGACACTGAAGCTCTGTTCTTGACTTAGCCATGAACAGATAGGCTGTAAGATGCAAGGCAATTAGTACTGGGTTTAGAGGAAATAAAGGTGACATACTCTGGGCCAGGTTTTCAGATGGCATCAATGGATGAGACTCTGTCCTTTCTCTGGGTGTGCCAGGACCACTGCGCTGAGCAATGCTGTCCATCTGCTCCTCCGTAACCCTGATGGCTCTCTGTCTCCATTTGTTTTACACCTAAATCGTACATTTTCAGAGCAAGAACTGTGTTTTTGTTCTGCCATCATGCAAAGTCTCGCATGGAAGAGGATTTTAAACACTATAACAGCACAAGTAATTATTAATAGCAAGTGATATCATGAAACCGAAATCTTCCTCTCAACGAAGAGGAATTCAGTAATGTAGAAGTTGAAGACAGAAAAGTATACCACAACCTCTTGCTGGGTTTTGCTGCAGACTGTCTCTCTAAAATAAGCTGAGCAGAAACAGTAACTTCTCACTACTGCTTTTGCTGTGGAAGTGGTTCCCAAATACTTGCTGTACATCGTGTAATGTCGACATCTGATTTGATCCACATCGTTCCCATCTACTACTCAGTCTGGATTTCCATTTGTCTTGAACTTTGGCTGAAATCTTATTTTGTTCAGAGACAGATCTTATTGGAACAGCCTTCATGAAGAGCTTTACTGCTTATAAGTGTCATTCAAAACACAACTTGAACAGAAAAATGTGGACTTTTGCCAGCTGAAACACTTGGTGATTCATGGTGATGGCAACAAATTGTCTTTGTCACAAAAAAGAAATAAGAGGCCTCTGAAAAAAGTCCGAAAAATCCCAGACTGTTCCTATTTCTTAGCATTTAATTTATTAAAGATATTAAAACTATGTCAGTCATTCAAGAATTAATTGAAGCAATTTTTTTCCTCTGCATTCCTACTTTATCCATTCCTCAAAAATTTTTGACAGTATTTATTCAGGGTCAATAGAAAATGACATTTCTTCTTCCTGTCAGCAGAATTAAAACCTCAGATACTCGTGTGGCTCTGCTAGGAGAATACACTGAACTCTTAGGTTAAAACTTGGCTATCTGTGAGCTGAAATCCAAACCCCACTGTTTCTTCCAGGTTGTCCAAAGTAGTGAAAGTGTTGGTGACACCTGTCTGGTGTCCCACGGTCCATGACATATGTCACCAGTGAAGTGGTATATGGCTCTATTCCCTGACCTTGATTAACAAGGGAACTCAGAGGCCTTTAGGTGATATAAATTTCCATGGGACTCTGACCTTTGATTGACCAGCCAGGGCAATTTGATCTGTTCCAGATGGGACCCAACTCCATGTGTTTCAGTACCTGGTGGTAGATGCTGGACTTTTCAAGCCACACCAACTGACATGTGATAAAAGCTTACAGGGGCTTATTCATTTCTTCCATATAAAATAAGGCAATTTGCACATTTTGTGTTAATTCTATATTGACCATCACTCTTAGGAGGTAAGGATGTCATTATTTTTTGAATACACAGAGCTTTACTCGATCAGACTCATTTGTTTCCTCTGATGGAAGAAAAGGGCCTGAGGTGGAGAGAAGTTAAGAGCTGACTAGGAGGTTTTAACTGAAGTAGTGGGATGAACGCGAGCCAAGGAAAATTTAGGCTGCACATCAGGAAAATTTTCCTAATGAGATCTATTACTACGTGGAATGGTCCCCCCAGGGAAAAGGGGGAAGCTGACTAGACAAAGCAATGAAGAACACATTGTAGGGAGCAACTTTTAAACAGTTGGGGAATGGACCAAGTGACCTAAGTGCATTTTCCATCTCTAATTTCTCTGACTCAACCAGTACAAGGATACACTGTAGAGTATATGACTCCTGTGCTCTGACACATCAGTACTGCGTTGGGAAGACTTCCTACAAAGCCAGTCCTCAGGATGCAAAAGACACCAGTGCTCTGACCTCCAGAGATTTTTGTTGGGGTCTACCACGTGTAGGCTGCTCTTGCTGGGATCTTTGGCAACCTATGGCATGCACCCATGGGCCACAGGGTGCGTGAAAACAGGTCATTTTTGACTGGACCTTCTTCATTCTTCAGCTTTCCTTCTCTTTGCATTTTTTCCCAGACTTCTTGCTCTCATTTAACACAGCTTTCCTTGTTCAGAAACAATTAAGTTGCTCTCACACTTTTCTCTAAGAGAGTCAGTTTAAGTTTGCTTGGCCACAGCTTTAGAGGCAAACTCAAGCTACAGAAAAACCTGACACATTGGTGGATTTTCTCAGCATCTGGTGATGCCCATGTGACAGCTAACACAATAGAAGACGCCCAGGATAGAATCAGGAGAGTTTAGAGCAAAAAGCTGAACTTAAGATGCCAAAATAGCTTACAATGCAACTGTCATGCTCTCATTTTCCCTATTGTTCACCCAAAATTTTGAATTGATCATACTCCAAATGGCATCTTTTGGCCCTTTTTAAAAAGAAATATAATGGATTTTTTGGTGTGGTTTTTTTTTTTTTTTTTTGTTTAAATGCAGGTTTTCTTTACAAATTTTGACTAAAGAGAGTAAACCAAAAAGCACTCCTGCTATAACTTTGAGAAATGAACTTTTTCTTTTCTTTCTCTTATTAGAAAAATGCTTTAATATGCTCAACTACAATGAATTTGTGTCTGACTGTTTTTATCACCTTTCAAGAAAAAATCTTCAAAATATCAACATTTCCAGAGAAGAGGAAAATACTTCTCTCTTTGGCTTGTTTATTGTCTGAGCAGGAACTCCTTGAAAAAACAAGCAAGATAATGAAGGACCTTTTCTGCTGAGCCTGTGCTAGAAAACCAGTATTTATTCTTAGTTTAAATCTGGCACTGAAAATGCATGTTTTGAAAAAAATATTAGGTATGTTATAGGACAAATTCAGTGTATCATGAGTAAGGCCAGAGGAGCTGTGTAAATTTCTGACATAGATTTCATTTGTGCAAGCTGGATTCAGTAATTCTTTTCAGCAGCCTTCAGCAGTGTTTAGCTCTGTAGTCTCAATACACACCTATTTCTTCTGTACGCTAGGTGCATGCATGAGTGCACTGACATCTAGCAACGAAAGATCAGCTTCATGGAAGGGAGGCAGCAGACCAGCTCTGTAATCAGTGAAAGCTGACTGCAGACCATAAAAAACAGATATGTGAATGCAAAGAAGAAATGGCTGAAAAAGGCTTCTAGAAAAAGTGATTACTTCTACATGTTAAATAACAAAAAAAAAAAACCAACCAAGGAATTAATAAGTAATGACTTTAGAAAATGCACTGGGACAAGACAGGACAAATATCACTTACATGGTATAAAAAAAGTCCATGTCAGTAACGCCTCTACCAACACTACTTTCGTTTTACCAGTTCCTGTCTAGCCGGGAACTAATTTCTTTACAGTTACTGAAGCAGAGTAACCACAAATCAAACAGTAGGAAAATGATAACCTGCTGAACTCCACAGAGGCCTCTTGAGTGGGCTTGGTGACATCTGAACTATACTTAAACAGTTGTGAAATGTCTAATGTGGGTCAGTCAATCAGGCTTTGGCCCTTTTGGTTTGCCATTTTGTGAGACAAAGTGAGACAAAGTGAGAATAAAAAAAATAAAACCCACAAATATTCAGAAAAGTCATAAATGTTAATAATTATTTATGAGCAAAAGTTGGATATTTCTTGGAAGGTGACATTAGAAGTCTTTAATATATTATGAGAATATAAAGCATGAGGGGGAGTGTAAAGCGCATGGAGAGACACTGTTCACGGGAGTTTTTCAAAGTTATGTTCCATTGGCTCAGGCTGCACCTTACTAAAATGAAACATAACGGGCCAATAAATGTAGCACTGTTGAGCAAAAAGAAGAAGAAATCATACTAAACTCTGATTATGCTGACATCAGCTGGCCTATAAATTATCGCCCAATAAAAACCATCAAGATGTGAACAAAAATATCCCAGATCTCCGTTCTGGGAAGAAAAATCATCTTGGAGCTGTTCCAGCATAATAATTTTTGCTTTTTTTTTTTTTTTTTTTTAATTATGATCATGTAAAGGTCTATC